>WNFO01001350.1_pt1 | contig 19181 bp, 15 predicted proteins | sample 5400251 | NCBI WGS metagenome assembly WNFO01 (sample SAMN13153354, study PRJNA577476) | soil metagenome | isolation source: 100 cm saprolite under Madrone tree | place: USA:California | collected 2016-06-14
TGGTCATCGGAGCAGCATTACAAAATCGGCGTTAAGAATGACGGAACCATCACGGCAGTCCAATTGGACGCCGTCACAAACATGGGCGCCTATCGCAAGCAAAGCGGCAATCTGAGCGGCACGGACTTCTACCAGATACCCAACTTCAAAAAACTGATTAAGCCAGTTCACACCAACACGGTTGTCGCCGCCAACTACCGCGCGCCGGCCTACCCGCAATCGGTATTCGGCTTCGCCTCATTCCTGGATCAGATCGCCTATGAGCTTGGGATCAATCCGCTCGACATGTTCATGAGGAACCGCATCCGCATGTACAAGAATAAGATCCCTTTCACTTCCAACTATCTCGAACAATGTATCATCGAAGGATCCAAGCGCATCGGCTGGAGCGAGAAATGGCACAAACCCGGCGCGACCTCGGGGCCGGTGAAGCACGGCATCGGCATGGCGCTGGCCGGCTATCCGTTTAGGCCGGGCCTCGGCGCCGCGACGATGCGTGTCAATCCCGATGGCACGGCCCATGTCCTCGTCGGCGTCACCGACATCGGCACCGGCGCCAAGAGCACCATGGCGATTATTGCCTCGGAAGCCTTGGGCATTCCGCTCAACCAAATCCAGGTGACCAACGGCGACACCGACGTTACTCCCTATTCGGTCGGTGAGTCCGGCAGTCGCACCACTTCATTTACCGGTCCGGCGGTAGTTGCCGCCGCGGAAGATGTAAGGAAGCAGATTTTTGCTCTCGCCGCTGGCCAGTTAAAAATTAAGCCGGAGGAGTTGGATTTGCGGGAGGGTCAGGTGTTTGCGAAGTCCGACCCGTCTCAGAAGATACCTCTGGGACAAGTTGTGAAAGATTCCGGTGAGCTCATCGGCCGCGCCACCACCAATCCCAGTTTTCCTAAAGAAGTTGAGGGCAAGAGCTTCATCGCGCATTTCGCAGAGGTGGAAGTCGACACCTGGGCCGGTCACGTCCAAATCACCCGCTATGTCGCGGCCCACGACTGCGGCACCATTCTCAATCGTCTTACCGCGGAGAGCCAAGTCAAGGGTGGCGTGATGCAGGGCATCGGCATGGCCTTAACCGAAGAGCTATTGATCGATCCGTTGACCGCCACACCAATCAATCCTAACTACCGGGATGCTAAAGTCCCCACGCACCTGGAAGCGCCGGAGGTCGAAGTCATATTCATCGAGAACTACGATCCCTATGGTGTTTTTGGTGGCAAGGTGGTGGGCGAGCCGCCGATTACCGCCGCCGTGGCGACCATTGCCAACGCAATCTTCAACGCCACGGGCAAGAGATTCAAAGTGTTACCCATTACTCCGGACAAGATCTTGCAAGCTGTCCAGGTCTGATCGAGGAGGAACGGCCATGAAGACTTTTGAAAACATCGACGCAAAGAGCGTCAGCCAGGCAGTCACGCTTTTGCAGAAGTTCCAGCAGGAAAAAAAGAGCGCGCTGGTGGTTGGCGGCGGCAGCGAGATCTTGCAGTTAATGAAAGAGCGGGTGGTAACACCGGATTACGTCATCAATCTGAAAACCATTCCCGGTCTCAACACCATTAAGGAAGACCGTGGTGGGCTGCGCATCGGCGCATTGACCACACTCGTAGAGATCGAAGAGCATCCAACGGTGCGCGAAAAGCTGCTGATTCTCTCGGACGCGGTGGCGGAAGCTGCATCCCCTCAGATCCGTAACGCTGGAACCATTGGCGGCAACATTTGTCAACGGCCGTTTTGTTGGTATTTTCGCTCCGCGAATTTCAATTGTCTGCGAAAAAGCGGACAGGTCTGTTACTCCGTGACTGGCGACAGCCGCTATCATGCCATCCTCGGCGCGGGGCCGAGTTACATCGTTCATCCGTCGGATACCGCTCCAGCATTGGTCGCCCTCGACGCCCAGATCAAAATAGCCGGCGCCACAGGCGAGAAAGTGATCCCTTTGGAAAAATTCTTCGTCCTGCCCCAGGTCGATTCCAAGCACGAAAACATCCTCAAGCCCGGAGAGATTGTGACGGATATTTTCGTTCCCTATCCAAAATCCGGCAGCAAAGGTTTCTACCACAAGGTCCGTGAGCGCCTAGCCTGGGACCATGCCATTGTAAGCGTCGCAACAGTGGTGCAAAGCAGCGGGGGCGTGGCACGCGATGCGCGAGTAGTCCTAGGCGGCGTCGCACCGATCCCCTGGCGTGCGCCCAAAGCCGAAGAGTTTCTCCGCGGTAAAAAAATCGATGACACCAGCGCGCAAAAAGCCGGTGAGATTGCCCTCGAAGGCGCCAGACCGTTAAAGGACAACGTGTACAAAGTCGGGATGGCCAAGTCGCTGATCCAGAGGGCGTTGCTGGCGTCCGCGTAGATTCAAAAGATCTTAATCAACCAAGATGGGGCGGCTGCTTGGGCGGGTGTGAAAGAGCGGGATGCAGGGATCGCAAAACCTAACCTTCAGCTTCTTGCTTTGCCGCGACGTACCGGAGGATATGGCTATGCGCTTCATGTATCGACCTTTACTTTTCAATAACGCTCGTCCGGCACGGGGCCCCGGCGGACGAAGCTGTGCCTGGCTGGTTGTCGCGCTGCTGTCCAGTGGATGCAGTGTCGCGCCCATCGAGGAGACTCGATCGTTTTCAAAAGCTTTCGCAGCGGTTGATGGAGCCAGTCAGCCGCTTCTCGACGATCTTGCCATGGCCGAGCGCCGACAGGGGCGGGAAAACGCTGAAATCAAGGCAAAGAAGGACACCTATCAGGGCGCATGTAAGGGCATCCTTTGGGCAAAGGTCGATGCTACGTCGGGTTACATCGAAGGCTTCTGCCTCGACGACGCGCCGTATTTTTCCGAACTGGCCGATCCCCCGGCAACCCAAGCCTTCCGCCATGGAATTCGCTTGATCGGAGATTATTCAGAGGTGCTGCTGTTCCTGGCAGAAGGGCGTAATCTTGACGAGACTTCTGCTCAAGTGCAAGCGTTAGGTCAAAACATCGCTGCGTTGATGAGCGTGGCCTCCGGCCCTGGTGCGGCAGCCGGGTTGACCAGCGTACTCGGCGCGCTGGACCCGATCATCAGGGATGCCGCGCAACGGAGAAATATCGACGAGATGAAACGGCTCGTGCTTAGCGGCGCTCCTTTGTTAAAGAAGCTCATTCAGAGCCTTCGAGAGGCTGCCCCCGAGGTCTTCAACACTCTCATCTTCCAATCCGTCAAAGGCGTCACCAGCCCAGAGGCGCTGGACAACAAGACTGTGGCTAGAGCATATCTGGACCGAATCACGGCGTATCGGACAGCCGTGTCAAATTACGTAATGCTGCTGGGAGAACTGGAATTGAGCTTCGATCAACTGGTCGCGGCATTTCAACAACCACGTAACGCCGTGTCCCTCGCAATCATCGCGGAACGTTCCGGGCGGCTATCGGCTAATGCAGAGGCCTGGCGCAAGGTGTACTCAACCCTGCGAGCAGGTGGCTCACAATGATAGCGTAAGGACCTCTGAGTGTTAGGAGGAACTGAACATGAGTTTTGCAAACGAAGCGCGTGGCAGACTCACTGAAGCGCGGAATGTCTTGATTGATAGACGGCACCAAACAAATGACGCGACAGAACGAGCCGCAATCGACGATGCTATTAGAGAGCTCAACGAGAACCTTGGATTTATCAACCAGGCGGCCCTACTGGATGCTGCCACGATTGTGGTGGACGCCACCAAAGCACTCGAAGCTGTAGTGCGTAGCGCTCGGCTCAGTCCCTTTGACTTTGATATAAAAGGCTTAGAGGGAACAATAGAGAAAATAGCCGGCCTTCTCCGCAATGGCGAGGTAGGAGAACACCTCGAGCGCGCACCGGAACCTGTTGTCGCTACGCCAACGGTCCCCGGGCCGACAGGCGCGAGCCCCGTGTCCCCTGGAAGTATTTCAACTCCAGCAACCCCTAGCCCGACGCCGGAAGCCGTTGGTGGTGTTTCCCCACCCAATATCGCTAGCCCCACTGGTGCAGTGACCGGGAGCATTTCACCCCAGACAACCGCTGGCCCTACCCCGGGAATTCCTGGCAACGTTGCCGCCCCGACGATGACCAGGCCTGCGGTAGCGCCCAGTAGCAGTGTTTCCACGCCCCCGACAAGCGCCGGCCCTACTACGGTAACCAGTGGCAATGTTGCCGCACCGGCAACAACACCCAAGCCGTCAAGCACCGTCTCTACGGTGAGTGGAACCGCACTGCCGCCTATAGGGATGCGTGTGAATTTTATCGTACTACGATCCGAGCTCGATGCTTGGTTCAATGCTATGATTGTGCGAGAGGAGTGTAAGGACAAGGTTCAGTGGAATACTAAGCAGTTGCTAGAAAATCAGTCTAGGTATCGGGATGTGGGCCGACGCGTCAATCACATGCCGTGGGCTATGGTTGGGGTTATTCATGGAATGGAGTGCTGCTTTAACTTCGCTGGCCATCTCCACAACGGCGATCCGCTAACCAACCGTACCAAGCATGTTCCGGCAGGCCAACCGCAAGCAGGAACGCCGCCCTATTCCTGGGAAAACAGTGCCATTGATGCACTGACGGGCGCAGGCTTTAACTCCGTGACGGACTGGTCCGTCCCGCACATGCTCTTCTTATTGGAAAAATACAACGGTTTTGGATATCGGAAAATGGGCAAGCCGACGCCTTATTTATGGAGTCTTTCCAACCTGCACGAAAAAGGAAAATATGTTGCTGACGGTCATTTTGACCCAGAGGCTGTATCAAAACAGTGCGGTGCTGCTGTAATGTTAAAGGCGCTTATCGATAGGGGAACGGATTTGTCCTCATAAGCTGAGAGTGTCTCTCTTCGTCGCCGCGCGCAACGGAAAGTTTACTGTCATATCTTTCACCGCTGCTTCTCTACATTAGTTGGATCAGTGATGCGAATTTCGACCCTAGGCTGATGCGCGCCATTTCCTGAAAACACCTCAGGAAATCCCTTTGTCTTAGTCACAGAAACAGAACATTTCGCTCCGGCAGCGAATACGCAGCTGTCTCACAAATCATTCGTGCGTGTTCGAATGAAAAAATTAGCAGCAATACAGTGGAGGACTTATCCTGCGATTCGGAAGGTATTTTTTACTCGGGATGGGAATTTTTGTCATGCTGTTTGAGCGGAAAGCTAGAAATTTCAACCATCTCTGTAATGGCATGCTGTTTGCGCTTCTTCTGTCGACGAGTTCACTACAGTTTGGACCCAAACTTGGAAGCACCAAAAAAACTCGAGTGCAAGAATTCCGAGCTGGAACAAGTCATGATCCCTCTTCTTCGTGGCCGTGTATTTCATGTGACGAAGCAGAAAACATTTGACGAGATTTGTCGCTCGGGCTGGATATATAGCGAGCGGCAAGCGGAGTTTGCCTTCACTCCGGCGCGGGCCGAGAATAGCTACGGTCGCAAGCGAGGTTGGGTCAGCCTGTACGATTTGCGTAGTCCAACGGATGCGGAGATCAAGGAGGCATTAATACGCTATTCGTTTCTGAAGACCACCCACAACGAAAGCACGCATGTTTATTTAATCGTCGCCGAAAGCGCATGGCCGTCGTTGATTTCCTGGAAGCGCGCCATCCGAGAGGTCGGGGGAAAAGAGTTTTTCATTCCTTTTGTCGAAGCTTGGTATCCCGGCGACATGCCGCTTCAGCTCGTTAATGAAAGTCTCGTCGTCACGGTTCACCTCTCCCCGCGCTAGGCTGCGGGACAAGACCGCAAAAGCTCATTCAGACCTGTGCACCAATTATGGTTCGCGCTGCTTCGCCGGATTTTTTTAAGGCGAATATCGAAAGGCTCTTATGCAGCGCAGTTGCTGCCAGCGCGACCAACGGGTAGACTGCAAACGTGAGCGCAAAAAAGCCCGCTGCGAAATTCAGTCGTACTACGCCTGCAGGTGCAAAACGCGAAGAGCGTAAAGTGGTTTTGCTCGATGGCCATTCGCTCGCGTTTCGCGCCTTTTTCGCCTTGCCCGACACCCTGGTCACTTCATCCGGACAGATCACCAACGCCGTCTACGGTTTTACCGCGATGCTCATCAAACTTTTAGCTGACGAGCGTCCGGATGCCGTGATTGTCTGTTTTGATAAAGGAGCGCCACAGTTCCGGCTCGATCGCTACTCGGAATACAAGGCCGGACGTGCCGAGACGCCCGACACCTTTCGGCAGCAGCTTCCGTTGATCCGTGAGGTGCTGGGGAGTTTGCGCATCCCGATGGTCGAACTCGAGGGCTATGAAGCCGACGATCTCCTGGCGACTCTGACGAAGCACCTAAAGCAAGAAGGCAGTGAAGTCGTCATCGTGACCGGTGACCGGGACATCCTCCAGCTGGTGCGGGACGGCGTCTCTGTAATCATGACGCGGCGGGGAATCTCTGATGTTATCCGTTACGACAATGCGACGGTGATTGAGCGTTACGGCGTGACGCCGGAGCAATGGACGGACTTCGTGGCGCTCAAAGGCGAGAATTCGGACAACTTGCCCGGCGTTCCCGGGGTCGGCGACAAGACCGCCGCCCAGCTCGTCAATAAGTACGGCAACATCGAGCAAGTCATCGCCCACGCCGATGAGCTCACGCCAAAACTCCGTGACGCCATCAAAGAGCGGGCGAATCAGGTGCGGATAAATAAGGAGCTTGGGCATTTGCTCGACGACGTTCCACTGGATCTCGCTGCAGCGCATATTCGCCTGGAGCCCTGGGATGAGGAAGAAGTCCGCAAGTTATTTACCTCTCTTGAGTTCCGCACTCTTCACGAGCGCTTGAAAGAGCTTAAAATTCACGCTAGCTCGGTCACGCCGCCCGCCCTCGAACTCAATACGATCGCAGAGCTCAGCTCGGAGGAAGATCTCCGCCAAGCTGAGACCGTGGCAGTTGCATGGGGTGAAGAGTGGCTTGCCCTGTGCAAAGAACCGGGCGAGGCGCGTATTTTGCCTTTCTCCTCGGGAATGCGCCTGCTCGGCAGCTTTTTCAAGGATCCCAACCGACAGAAGATCGCTCACGACGCTAAACCGCTTTACCGCTCGGCCCTTGCTGCAGGTGCCGAAATTCAGGGGCTTTATTGTGACACAAAGATCGCTGCCTATCTCCTTGAGCCGGGCTCGACTTCGGGCTACACGGTGAAAGACACAGTGAGCCGTTATCTCAAGATTTCCATCGATGAAGATCAGGGTGAATTGCAAGCGGGAGAGCAGACCAGTCTCGCTTTAGGTGTGGATGACAAACGTCGTGTTTGCCGTGAAGCGGTGGCGGTCCGGGCCCTGGCCCCTGCTCTCGAAGCGCAGCTTCGCAATCAAGGAATCTGGGAGCTTGCAACCATCTTGGAATTCCCCCTGGTCGAGGTGCTCGCGCGCATGGAGCACAACGGAATCCTCGTCGATCGCGGCTATCTTGAGAAGCTGAACGGCGAATTCGGACAGAAAATGGCAACCCTCGAAGGGACGATTCAGCAGCTCGCGGGCGAGAGCTTCAAAGTCAACTCCCAACCGCAGCTGCAGCGCATTCTCTTTGACAAGCTGGGGCTGCCAAAAACCAGGAGAATCAAGACTGGCTATTCCACGGACGCTGCGGAGTTGGAGAAGATTGCCGGCGCTCATCCGGTCATTGCGTCACTGCTCGAATACCGGGAGGTGTCAAAGCTCAAGACCGGTTTTACCGAAATGCTGTTGGCGCTCATCGATCGGAAGACGAATCGAATCCACACGACTTACGAGCAGACTACGGCCGCTACTGGACGCCTGTCATCAACGGCGCCCAACCTGCAAAACATTCCTATCCGCGGTGAGATGGGGCGGCAGATCCGGCGCGCTTTTATCGCACCCCCCAATCACGTGCTGCTCTCGGCGGACTACTCCCAGATCGAACTCCGAGTGCTGTCGCATCTTTCCGAGGATGAGGCCTTTCTACAGGCCTTCGCCCAGGGACACGACTTCCACGCGACCATCGCCGCAAAGGTCTATGGCACTGCCCTGACCGACGTTACGCCTGAAATGCGGAACCACGTCAAGCAGTTCTCTTATGGAATCGCTTATGGAATGTCCGCTTTTGGCGTTTCACAACGGCTTGGCGTGGAGATGGATGAAGCCGCGAGTTTTATCGAAGCTTATTATGCTCAGTTTCCGAAGGTGCAGGCATTTCTCACGGCTCAGGTCGAGAAGGCGAAGGTCGACGGCTTTACGACGACCATGTTCGGTCGCCGCCGTTATCTGCCGGAACTCCACTCGTCCAATTATCGGCTGCGGGCGCTGGGCGAGCGCATGGCGCTCAACGCGCCGATTCAAGGAAGCGCCGCCGACATCATCAAGAAAGCGATGATCGGCGTCGACGCCGCCCTGCGCAAGGAGTCTATCGCTAAGATGCTCCTGACCGTGCATGACGAACTCGTGTTCGAGGTGCCCACGGGCAAGCTGACACAGGCTCGGGCGCTGATCGAAGAAGAGATGACAAAAGCCGTGGAGCTACAATGCGGCCTCGCCGTGGAGGTACATACGGGCATGAATTGGGCGGAAGCGCATGCTTGAGCAGCTTCCCAGCGACAGCCATCACTTCATCGCATCGGCGGCCAATGAAAAATCGAAAACTCGATCCGCTGATATAGGTTCCTTGATTCTCAAAGCCTCCCTGCCGATCTCGACGATCTCTTTTATTGCATCGGGGCTCAACCGGCCGCCGGGTAAAATATAAGGCGCATCATCATCATACATTCGGCGCGTAAGTTGGGTGTCTTTGACGGCGAGTTTCTTTTGAATGTAGGGAAGCATGACTTCGGGATTGTCCTGGTAGAATTTCAGTGCTCGGTTCCAAGCGCGCAAAAAGCGTACGAGTTGCTCGCGTTTCTGCTTGATGTGCGTGTCCGAGGCGACCACACCCGTTTGCAGGTAGCGCATGTAATCGCGGCCGCGACCAAAAACCTTGAAGCCTTGATCCTGGGCCAAATAGGTCGAAGGCGGGGTCATCATCCCACCGGCAACTTTCCCAGTCATAAGCGATTGCAATCTGGCATGAGTGTCCATACTTAACAGCGTGACATCTTTCTGTGGCTCAAGGCCCTTGGCTTGCAGAACCCGGCGGGTTAACACGGCGGCGGTTCCATCCAAGGAACCTACGGCGATCGCTTTTCCTTTGAGATCCGCAGGCGAAGTTACCGATGGACCCACGATGAGTTCGTGGATCGGGCGATCGCGGGTGACCGAGATAACCTTAACAGGAATCCCTCTAAGCGCTGCTGAAAAACCGCTTCCGGCATGGCAGGTCACGTCTATCTCGCCGGACATAAGGCTACTCACGCCGATAATACCCCGGACCACCAGAACTTGCAGGTCCAATCCTTCCTGGGCAAAAAAACCTTTTTCTTGCGCATAGTAGAGGGGAACATAGCTCAGCACCGGCCCCGGGATACTGATAAAAAACCGCTCTGCTGCTTCGACCCTCGTTGCCAGCGAAAGCGATAACAAAACAAGGTATAGAATCGGCCGCGCGACGATTCGGACAAAATAGGTAGCTATCGTCGCGTGTGAAGCGATCGTGGAGAAACCGACGACGTATGGATGCATTGCACACTCCTTGGTTTTGGTCTTCGAATCGTGGGAAAAATACCACGAAAAATCGCCAGGGCGAAAGAATCGCTGCACAAATCGGCGCGTGGCAAATGAGCCTCAAGCGACACCCATGTTGGGCTCAAAAATTCGTGGTTCTTCTTTTTGAACGAAAGATCCAGCCGTAGATTACCAAATTTATCAGTACGACAAAGGCCCCTAGCAAGATCTGTACTTCACGAGTCAGCCCGTCCGGATAAAGTGCCGGGAGGATGTAGTGCGTGATAAAGTCGGAGGAATAGCCACCCGCCCCTCCCCTCCTCCGGAGCCAATTCTCAAGCGGCGTCAAAGGGCACACCCAGCCGAAAAATTCGACAACCGCTGCCCAGGTAACCGCAGGGAGATGAACCCAGACAAAGCCGCGCCATCTCACGGCCAAGAGCCCGCCGATGACAGCGAACACAACGAACGCGACGTGAACCAATACGACCAGATCGGCAAGCAGTGGATAGGTTACTTGCGCCGTATTCATCTTGCTTGGAGAATAAACTCAACATAATCGAATGGGGTCGGGTAAGGAAGAGCCCAAACGGTCGCGTTTTTATCTCTGAGCTAATGCTTGACCGCTCCTACTTTAGCCCTTAGACTTTTGCCACGGTATCGGTGTCAATGCGGATAGCTAGAATGAATATTCTAAAGTCCATGAGCGCGGCCATCACCTTGTGTTCTCTCTTGTTTTTGCCGCTCGATGGGAACACCCAAGAGAAGCAAAAACAGCCCGTGACGCGGTCGGCTTCATCCCGAAAAGCCCCCCCGGTGGACGCGGAGCTTGCTAGGTTGCGGGCTGAAGTTCTCGAGAAAATGAAGGAATCACGCGCCAGCGCGGAAAAGTTGCTCGCGCTTCACGAGGAGGAAAAGACGAAGCTGACGGCTGAGTACCAGCGGCGGCGGGAGTTCTACAGCCAAGGGCTGATTTCTCGCTCTGAACTCAACCAGGCGGAGCGAGCTCTGGCGGCGGCGATCGTCCGAGTCGAAGAAGACAAGCGGTGGCTGACGGAGTCTGACATCGCGATCACCGAAGCCAGCATGCGCGACGAGCTGCTCCGGTTACCAGACCTGGCAACGGGCGGCTATAGCGAAACCGGGACTTTAGTCCGCTTCAATGGCGGCGCTCACTGGTCTCTGGCAGATGCGCCAAAGATCGAGAAGTTTTTTTTGCAAGCCTTTGGGAGAAATTTGCCCATTACCGCCTTTGGTCAAACGGCAACCCATGACCGGCTCAAGTTCGATCATCGAAATGCAATGGACGTGGCGCTCCATCCAGACAGCAACGAGGGGCGAGCACTGCTTTCGTACCTCCGTCAGGCGGGGATTCCCTTCATCGCCTTCAGAAATGCGGTGCCCGGGGCGGCCACTGGAGCCCATATTCACATCGGTAACCCGTCGGTTAGAACCGTCATCAGTGGAGATTCCCAAAAGGAGTGTTGTAAACATTAAAGCCGGTGTCTTCATCGACACCCGTTTAGACCTGGCGCGGAGCATCCCATGAATGAAGTCGCGAGTCCGGTTAAAGCTTCGACGATTGTCGTCGTTCGGCCTGATCCCAGGGGGGGCATCGAAGTGCTCATGACAAGACGGCGGCCGGAGCTGCAAATCCTCGGAGGATTTTTAGTTTTTCCTGGCGGTGGAGTGGAAAATGAGGATTGCACGGAGAAGATGTCGTCCCTTTGCCGTGGCCTAACTCGATCCGATGCCCAGAAAATCCTAGGTGATGACATCGCTCCGGAGTTAAGTCTAGGCCACTGGGTAGCAGCGATTAGAGAACTTTTCGAAGAAACCGGAATCCATTTCTTCATTGACGAGAATGGGATAGCGCCCGACCTTAGGCGAAGGGATCTCGCAGAAAGGTTAAGCGAAAAGCGCCGGGCCCTATCGAACGGCGCCTTTCATTTGGCCCAGGTGCTGGAATCCGAAGGACTTTTCTGCGATTTGGGACGGCTAACCTATCTTTTCCACCGGATTACGCCTGAAAAATACCCAGTCCGGTTCGATACCCGCTTCTATTTAGCCGCGCTACCTGAGAACCAGGCCGCACTTGCCTCCTCCGAGGAGGTATCGGAAAGTCTTTGGCTCACACCCAAAACCGCGCTGGAAGAATCGGCCTCCGGCAAATTCCCTATGATGCCGCCCACAGTGATCACCCTCCGCGCTCTGGCCGAGCATGGGTCATGGCACAATCTTCGCGCTGCATTTCATCTGGGTTAGAGACAAGAATCCTCCGTCGGCAACCTTATCCAGTCTTTTCCTGTAAAAGCTCTTTACGAAGGCTGGTTATTCGCCCATCAGGCAATTGATGGAATCGGCAATCTGTGTTACGCTAACGGCCCGTTAAGAATTACCGATCCTTCATCATGTCTGCAAGCTCAACAATTTAAAAATTCATCTTAATTCGTCTAACTACAAGCGGTTATGAATCAAGCATCTATTCCTTGGGTGCCCGGCACGATCGCCTATTTTTCAATGGACGTGGCGATCGATTCCGACATCCCTACCTATAGCGGTGGACTGGGTATATTAGCCGGCGACATGCTGCGGTCGGCAGCGGATCTAGGGGTGCCAATGGTGGCTGTTTCCTTGCTTCACCGCAAGGGCTATTTCGATCAACGGCTCGATGCCCGGGGCAATCAACTGGAGAGCCCGTCCAAATGGTCCCCTGAGAATCGTCTCGAACCTTCGCCCCAGCGTGTATCCATAGCAATCGAAGGACGCAATGTAATCGTGCGCGCCTGGAAGTATCTTTTTCACGGCATAACCGGATACACGGTGCCACATCTGCTCCTCGACACAGATTTGGATGGCAATGATCCCCGAGATCGTGTTCTCACCGATTATCTTTATGGCGGGGATGAGCATTATCGTTTGTGCCAGGAGGTGATTTTGGGGTTTGGCGGTCTGGCGATGCTCCGTGCCCTCGGATATTCAAGCGTTAGCGTATTTCACATGAATGAGGGACACTCAGCGTTCCTCACACTTGCGCTATTAGAGGAGCGTTCCGCTACCCGACTGAAGCACGGCGTTTCGGAAACGGAGATAGAGGCAGTGCGGCAACAATGCGTTTTTACAACCCACACGCCCGTGCCGGCCGGCCACGACCGTTTCCCATCAACCCTGGTGCGCCAGGTGCTGGGCGAGACATATGCCGCAGTCCTCAGTGAGACAAAGGTGATGCATAGCGATCTTAACATGACCAAACTCGCGCTTCGGTTCTCCCGTTATACAAATGGGGTTTCGTTGCGACACGGTGAGGTTTCGCGCGCTATGTTCCCGGACTATTATATCGATGCAATTACTAATGGTGTCCATGCGGTCACCTGGGCCTCGCCGCCGTTTAGCGCGCTCTATGACCGGCTGATCCCTGAATGGCGCCGCGATAACTGTTATCTCCGATACGCGATCGGAATTCCACTTCACGAGATCCGTCAAGCCCATGGGCAAGCGAAGAAAGAGCTGTTTCAACAAGTGCGCTGGCTCACGGGTGTTCAGCTCGATGAGTCCGTTTTCACACTAGGGTTCGCCCGGCGCGCCACTGCCTACAAGCGAGCCGATCTACTCTTTACAGACGTGGATCGGCTGAAGCACATAGCTCACGACGTCGGCCCGTTGCAGTTGATCTACGCCGGCAAGGCTCATCCGCGAGACGAAGCCGGCAAAGCAATTATTCGCCGGATCTTCGAAGCAGCGGCGGCGCTGGCAAACGACGTTCGTGTTGTCTACCTGGAGAATTACGACATGGCGCTGGGAAAACTGGTCTGTTCCGGTGTCGACGTTTGGCTTAATACGCCGCTTAGACCACAAGAAGCGTCAGGTACCAGCGGGATGAAAGCCGGTCTAAACGGGGTGCCGAGCTTTAGTGTCCTGGATGGCTGGTGGATCGAAGGCCACATTGAGGGTGTGACGGGTTGGTCCATCGGTGAAGCGAACGGACAGGATGTGGACTCTGAAACCGAAGTACGCTCCTTATACGACAAATTCGAGCAAGTTATTCTCCCGCTCTTTTACAAAGACCCCGACAAGTTTACTCGGGTGATGCGGTCCGCCATTGCAATCAATGGCTCGTTTTTTAATACCCAACGCATGATGTTTCAGTATCTTAGAAATGCCTATGCTTCCGCGTCTAATGCCAGACGACCTCTCCCCTGAGCAATCGCTTCTCATCGTATGCACCGGGAGAGTCAAACATTACGGGCATTGGACAACTTTTGGCGCAGCGGTTCTTCTAGTGTTTGTGCTCTCCGCGCAGTTTCCACTCGAGACCATCAATGATGCACTCGACGCTGGCCTGAAGGATGTCGGCAGCTACCCCCACGGTACCCCACTGGTCGGTGCCATCAGAAAAAATAGCCAGAACTCTAACCAACGCACCGGCGCCTTTGTCGTCCTCTTCCCGTGCTAAGCCCGCCCCGTGGTGCAACAATCGCACGTCGAACTCCTCCAAGCGGACCTCGGAAAGTTGCGGGTAATGTTTTTCAAGGATTTTTCTCATGGCGTTGTCGACAGCCTGCACCGGACCCCGGCCATTCGCGGCTACAAGTTCCTCCTCTCCAAAAATCTCGATCAGCACCGTGGCTTCAGTGGTGCTTCGCAAGTATTCTGAAGCCTGGAAGTCAACCTGATCGTCGATCTTACAACGAAGCACGCGAAAGGGTTTTAAGTAATCCTCTCGCTGGCGAATCGACATAAGCTCAAACGATGCCCATGCGCCATCCAGTCGGAAAAAATCCTCTTTCAAGTCCCTTGACATGGTATCCTCCGGTTAGCGAAGTGCAAAGACTGGAGAATGCAGCGCTATTATAGCGTCCGTGCAGAAAATGACCAGAGCAAGATCGATCAGCTCGCTGGAAACGCCCGGGTTATCACGCAGACAAAATCTTTCAAAAAAACCACGACTTTGGTATCATAAACTACCATGGAAAAGCACGTATTGGACAACAAGTTGCAAAGTTTCTTTCGTAATGTCATTCGTCAAAGCTTCCGGCAGTTGGGTATACACGACTCAACCGTGACGAGCTACGTGGCGGACGTTCTCACCGATTTCGCCAGAAGCGAGAACCTTTATCGAATGCGCTCGCGAAAGGGCAAACGCATGGAGAGCGTGGTTGAAATTCTCTCGGAACAGCCACCTCCGCCAATCGATGACGAAACTCAACTGCTAAAGGAAAGATCCTTGCGCAAGTATCTCGGGGACTATGCGCTGTTCATGAGCGGGATTTTCCGCAGTCACGTAGAAGGGAGAGGGTTTCTTAATTACTACATTCAAGAAGGAAGCCGTTCGTACTGGACGGTCTCCGAGCTCGACGTCGCTCTCTACCGAACCGGGTTCATCCTTTTTCAAGAGCTTTCGAAGAAGTTTGAATACTATTCCGGCGCCCTGGATTATACTCGCAAAGCCTATTTTGCCGCCGAACCGGGTGAGGATCCCTTTGCTGGATTCTTGCGTCAAATCGAGGGCTGGATGAAAGTCAACTTGACGGAAAATTAACTCGCGTTACGCGCTCGCCCATTTCAGGACCTGCCTTCGGCACTTAACTTTTTTTGGATGAAGTCATTCCTCATTACTCTTTGTCTGGTATCCGTTTCGGCCGTCCTGTTTGCCGGGTTTGTTTTTTCTTATATGTTCTTTGGCGCTTCCCCGCACTCTGGGACCGTCGAAATCCGTATCGAACAGGGCGAACCATTCTCTGCAGTTGTCCGTAAATTGCGGGAACATAAGGTCGTGAGCAATGAAAAACTTTTTTCCCTCTGGGCGCGCTATTCCGGATCGGAGAAAAAAATTCATTGGGGGCTTTATCGTTTTGAGCTGCCATTGTCTCCGTCAGAAGTTCTCAACCGCATGGTATTGGGAAAAGGAATCTTCCAGCGTGTCACGATCCCCGAAGGGCTAACCGTTAAAGAGGTCGCGGATTTACTGGCCAAAATGGGGATTGTCCAACCAGAGCAGTTTCTCGCCGCTGCCCGCGATCCTGAGCTGCTCTCCTCTCTTGGCCTCCAAGACAAAGGCGTCGAAGGTTATCTCTTTCCAAACACCTATAGCTTTATTCCGGAAACACCGCCACGAGAAATCATCCTGAAGATGGCGGAGCAGTTTCGTAAAATCTTCGAACCGCTGGTGGAACCGCAAACCGGAGACTTGACTCCGCATGAGATCGTGACCTTGGCTTCAATGATTGAGAAAGAAACGGGCGTGGAAGCAGAGCGACCGTTGGTCTCGGCTGTGTTTCACAATCGGTTGAGGCTGAAAATGCCTCTGCAAAGCGATCCGACGGTCATCTACGGTCTCAAAGAATTCAACGGCAATTTGACGCGCAAAGATCTGCATGATTGGAGCCCTTACAACACATACCGCATTCCGGCGCTGCCTCCGGGGCCGATTTGTAACCCTGGCCTTGCATCTCTAAAAGCTGCGCTTTATCCTGCCGCGGCACCGTTTCTCTATTTCGTGTCGAAGAATGACGGTACGCACCTTTTCTCCGCAAGTCTGGAGGAGCACGGCCAAGCGGTCAAAGTCTATCAGCCGCGCCACGAAACGGCTCCTGCGCGACGGAAGTCCGCTTCTCCCCCCGGATAGCGATGCGTTTATGGTGTCGCTCTAACATGTTATAGTTAGCCGGTATGGGGACGTCATCGGACGTAGAAAACCGAGGATCGCCCGAACACCGGGTCGGTCGACTGGCTGCGCAGCTGCGGAACCATGCGCTGTGGGATTCGCTGTTAATTTTTTCGCCACCCCTGCTGCTTTCCATTTACCTTTTGATCTATCTCTACCGCGCCGCCTGGATCGCTTCACCAGCGTTTCTTTTACTCAGCGTCGCAATTATCGTAGTCGCTCTGCTTGCGGTGGTGGCTCGCTACCGTCCGCTGATCCCGTCAGTGCGTTTCGCTGCTCGACTGGTTGACGAAAAGACCGGGGCGCAAGATCGCTTCCTCACGCTGGCAACCATCGAAGCGGGACTCTGGTCCTCGTCTTTCTTAGCACGTCTGCGCGGCGAGGCCGCGGCTCTCCTAGCACGTATCGATTTTCGGCGTGAGTTCCCTTATCGCATCAAACGGTCCTTTTACTGGTCGTTGTTGGCTTCCCTCGTCGTGGCGGCACTGTTTCATCTGTCCATGTCTTTCACGCCGCCGAGTCCTCGCTCCGCACCGCCACACGAGAAGGTTCGTGAGCTCGCGGAGAAAATGGCGCAGCAGCCGCGCCTGTCGGCATTGGCTTACGGCCTGCGGACGCTGGCAACAAAACTGCAGCAACCCAAAGTGTCGGAACAGGAGAAGCAGATATTGATTCGAGAAAACCTGGAGCAGATCGAGAAGCAACAGAAACAAGAAAAGGAGAAAGAAAACCGCGATCTTCTCGGTGAAGCGTCGAGCACGCTTCAGAGTCTGGAGCGGGACGGTAGTCAAGAAAAAGACTCAGGGCAGGGTGGCGGCGGTGTTCAAAGCAATCTGTCTCAGGAAGGGCAAGGTCAAAGCAAACAAACCCAGGGTAGCGGCGGCGATAGCAAAGGCGAATTTAGCGCGCAACAAAGTAAAGATATGCATCAGGGGAAAACCGCTCAGCGAGACTCGAAGGAGCAAGGAAAAGACAAAAACGACCAGAGTCAGGGTGAGGGAAAGGGCAATCAACCGGAGCCCAGCAAATCCGACAAAGACACAGGTACGGAACTGACAGCAAAGACTCAAGGCGGCTCGCAGGAGCAACTAGGCAGGAGTCGATCTGAAGAAACCCCTCAGGGCGCGCCTCCGGCTGAGCGTTTTTACAAACCCGGGGAGGAAGGTAAGAATGGGATCAAAGGCGCGGGTTATGTGACTGTGCAATTGCCAGAGGAACTAGCTGCGGACGGGAAGGGCGAAGCAACCGCAAGTAAGCAATCAAAGGACCCTAAAGCGTATCCGAAAGCACCGGTAAGTAACGTACCGCTGCCTGCCCATGTTCCCGACGCCCCAACCGAAAAACAGCAGCTGCCTTTGGAGTATCGCGGCATCATTCGCTGAACCAGAAGGGAAACTTGATGAAGCCAGAGAAATTTCAAGAAATCTTCAAGCGTTTAGAAGCCGAGGTACAAAAAGTTATCGTCGGTCACGACCAAGTAATTAGGCAAGTGTTGATTGCCTTTTTCGCCGGCGGACATGTCTTGCTGGAAGGGGTGCCGGGTTTGGGCAAGACCCTGCTCGTGAAATCCTTGAGTCACGCCCTGGGAATTTCCTTTAAGCGCATTCAATTCACCCCGGATCTAATGCCCTCAGACATCGTCGGCACAGAGGTCCTCACGGAAGCCAATGGCCGCCGTGAATTTCAATTCAAGAAAGGACCGATATTTGCTCATGTGGTACTCGCGGATGAAATCAACCGTGCGACGCCGAAGACCCAATCCGCGGTTCTGGAAGCGATGGAAGAAAAGCAAGTGACGGTCTTCGGCGAATCCCATACGTTGGAATCTCCCTTCATCGTCCTAGCCACGCAAAACCCGATCGAGCTTGAGGGAACGTATCCGCTGCCCGAGGCGCAGCTTGATCGATTTTTTTTCAAACTGATGGTCACACCGCCTTCACCGGCAGAGCTCAGAGAAATCCTGAAGCGGACTACGGGAACGGAGGCGGGTGACAGCGCGAAAGTGCTTCCAGATGATGACGGGGAGCTCATCAACCAGATGCAACAAGTCCTACGCCAGGTATTGATTGCTCCACCCATCGAGGATTATGTGGTGCGCATTGTGCACGCCACCCAGCCCAACATAAGTAACGGCAACACTCCTGGCTCCCCAGTCAAACAATACCTTCGTTTCGGTTCTAGTCCGCGGGGTGCCCAAGCAGTCATCTTGGGCGCCAAAGGCAATGCACTAGCCGACGGCAGAATCCATGTCAGCTATGAGGATGTCGCAAAGGTGATATACCCTGCTCTGCGCCATCGCATTATTCTTAACTTTCAGGCCGAAGCTGAAAACGTCAACACAGATCAAATTCTCGCCGAGGTCGTGAAACAGGTCCCGCGCGGCTAAATTGCTGCGACGGAAGCCCCTGCGTTGAAAACTATTCGATCTTATTTTTGATCGGCGGGACCGACTTCAAATAGTCCGCGATGGCCAGAGCGTCTTCCTTGGTCATGCTCTTGTATCCGTGCTCGATAACCTCGGCCATGAGACCTTGAATATTGTCTAGATCAGGTTTGGTGCCGGTCAGAAGTACCTCTACGATATCTTCCCGTTTCCAATCGCCGATACCCGTCTCCTTATCCGGCGTGAGGTTCGGCACCGCTTGACCCAAAGGACCGATTTTTTTGCTCGCGCCGGCAAGATAGAGAGATCGGTTCGGCACGCCGATCGAGTTCCTTGGCGTGTGACAATCGCTGCAAAGGGACACGTGCTCAACCAGGTATCGTCCTCTTTCGATCCCACTCTTCGGTGGCTGGGCCGGCGAACTGGAGAACCGACCAAAGACTTTTAAGTAAAGAGGCGTCCCCAAACTCCGGGCAAAAGGTGCCCAGACTTTTAACGGAGGTGTTGCTTTTTTTACAGGCTTCAAGGTTCTCAAGTATGCGACGAGCGCTTTGATATCCTCTTGAGCCATCCCGGAGTAGCCTTCGTAGGGCATGACAGGTAAA
>WNFO01001351.1_pt1 | contig 19180 bp, 17 predicted proteins | sample 5400251 | NCBI WGS metagenome assembly WNFO01 (sample SAMN13153354, study PRJNA577476) | soil metagenome | isolation source: 100 cm saprolite under Madrone tree | place: USA:California | collected 2016-06-14
TGTCGGCGCAGCAACGCCAGATCACCGGTCGAGTGACGTCGGGCGCGACCAGCGAGCCGGTGGCGGGCGTCGCCGTCTCCGTCACCGGCACCGCGTTCGCCGCGGTGACGAACGCCGAGGGCCGCTATGCGATCGCGGCACCGGCCGGCGCCGTCACGCTGGTGTTCCGCCGCATCGCGTTCAAGCGGCGCGAGGTCCAGGTCCCGGCCGCTCAGAACACGGCGGACGCGACCCTCGAGCCCGACGTGTTCAACCTCGAGGCGGTGGTCGTGACAGGCCAGGCGACGGGCGTCGAGCGGCGCAATGCCGCGATCGCGACGTCGGTCGTCGCCGGAGCCGACATTACCTCCGCGCCGGCACCCTCGCTCGACCGGGCGCTCGCGGGGCGCGTCCCGGGCGCTTACATCCAGCAGAACTCGGGAGCCCCGGGCGGCGGCACTCAAGTGCAGATCCGCGGCTCTAACACGGTGATCGGCTCGGCCAATCCTCTGTACGTCGTAGATGGCGTGATCATCAGTGACGCATCGCTCTCCAGCGGGCTGTTCTCGGTGACGGGGAGCGGCAATCCGCAATCGACGCGCAACGACGGCGAGAAACAGGACGACCCCGTCAACCGGCTGGCCGACCTGAATCCCAACGACGTCGCATCGGTCGAAATTCTGCGGGGCGCTGCCGCCTCGTCGATCTATGGGTCGAAGGGCGTGAACGGCGTCGTGATCATTACGACGAATCGCGGCAAGGCGGGCAAAGCGCGGGCCAACATCATCCAGCGGATCGGCGTTTCGGCGCTGCAGCGCGGACCGGGGACCCGGGTCTTCGACACCACTACCGCGTTCGCGCAGTTTGGCGACACCGCCTTGATCCGGTCCTACGAAGTCAATGGGGTGCTCCCTACCTACGACCATCTACAGGAACTTGCCGGCAACAAGCCGACCAACTACGAGACCCAGCTCGACGTCTCGGGCGGCGCCGGCGCGACGCGATATTTCCTGTCGGGCAACGTGAAGGGCGACGGCGGGATCATTCAGAACACGGGCGCCCAGCGGCAGGCATTGCGCGCGAACCTGGACCAGACGTTCTCAGATCGGTTCAACATCTCGTTCAACTCGGCCTTCAATCGTTCGACGGCGCAGCGCGGGTTCACCAACAACGACAACGCCGGCGCGAGTGTCACCTACGCAATCGCCTACATCCCGGGCTTCGTGCCCTTGGTGCCCGTGAACGGTGTGTATCCCGATCCGGGCGGGCTGAGCTACTTCGGTTCGAACCCGCTGCAGACGACGGCGGTCGGCAAGACCGGCGAAACGGTGCTGCGCTTCACCGGGGGACTCACGGCGTCATTCCAGGCCGTGCAGAGCGCGCGGCACGGGTTGAAGCTCGTCGGCGGGGGTGGGATCGACTTCTTCAGCCAGAAGGACGAAATCTTCGCGCCGCCGGAGCTCTTTTTCGAGGCGCGCCAGACGAATCCCGGGACGTCGACATTGAGCAATGCTGACAGCCGGTTTGCGAACTGGAACGGCAACGCGATCCACACGTACACGCCGGCGAGCGGCTCGTGGAAAGCGACGACCGCCGTCGGCGTTCAATGGGAGGACCGTCAGCTGTCGCGCTCGCGGATCATCGCGAGCGGCTTGCTGCCCGGTCAACAGAACATCAATCAGGGCTCGGTCGTGACGCCGTTCGAAGAGAACACGCACGAGCGCACCATCGCGCTGTACGGCCACGAAGAGTGGCTCGGTGTACGTGAGCGCCTGCTGCTCTCGGGCAGCGTGCGCGCCGAACGCTCCAGCGCCAACGGTGACGTGAAAAAATTCTACTTCTTCCCCGCTGCGACGGGCTCCTACCGGTTCCCGGAACTCTTGGGCGCTGGCACGGAGGTGAAACTGCGTTTCGCCTACGGCGAGACTGGCAATCAGCCCCTGTTTGGTCAGAAATTCACGTCGCTGCAGGGCGGGCTCGTGATCGGAGGGAACGCGGGAATCGCGGTTCCGATCAACGGCGGCGTCGCGGGGGACGCGAACATCCAGCCCGAGCGCACTCGCGAGATCGAAGCCGGCGTGGACGCGACACTGGCCAGCGGGCGCGCCACGATGGAGCTCACCCTGTTCCAACGGAAGACCAGCGACCTGCTCGTCCCGATCACCCCTGCACCCAATACAGGTTTCTCCCTAGCGTTCTCCAACGCGGGAAAGATCAAGAACGAGGGGCTAGAGATCGCGGCCGGTCTCACGCCGCTCCAGACGGAGCACGCGAGCTGGGTCTTCCGTACTACCTTCACGAGCATCCGGAACAGGGTACTGTCGCTCACCCTCCCCGGCGGCGCGCAGGGGTTCCGCCCGGCGAACGCGGGCTACGGCCTCGGTTTCGGGGAGTTCTTCGTCCAGGTGGGGCAGCCGATCACGCAGATCATCGGCACCGACGACAAGGGAAATACCATCTCTCTCGGCCAGGCGAACCCCAAGTTCCGCTGGTCGTTCCTGAACAACCTCACGTATCACCGCGCAAACCTGTCGTTCCTGTGGGATTGGCAGTACGGCGGGGTGGCACAGAACCAGACGCTCTCGCTATACGACTGCAATAACCTCGCCCCCGACGGCGGCACACCCGCCGGTGCCGCGCGTTATGATGCGTGCATCAACACGGGTGACGCCCGACCGTTCGTGCAGTCCACGACGTTCCTTAAGCTTCGCAATGCCAGTCTCTCCCTCGACCTGCCCGAGCGATGGGCGAGCTGGTTCGGGGCGACGTCGGCGCGCGTCAGCGTCGAAGGCGTGAACCTGATCACGGTCACCAACTACTTCGGCTACGACCCCGAAGTGTCCAACTATGGCGCTCAGGCGGTCACTCGCAACATCGACCTGGGACCGTATCCGCCTTCGCGACAGTTCTTCTTCACCATCCAGGCGGGGTTCTGACCATGCGCACGAGACACTTCGCGATCGCGGCCGGCCTCCTCGCTCTGGCGGCCTGCAACTTCGACATCACCAACGACAACCAGCCGACGTTGGATGACCTAGTGAAGAACCCCACGCGTTCGAAGCTTTCCGCGACCGCGACCGGTTTGTTTGCGGGTGCCCGCAGTGGCATTCAAGCGCTCATCTGGCGCCTCGGCTCGATGGGCCGCGAGGGGATCAACCTTTCGGGCAACAATCAGCCAGATTTCATCGAGCCGTACTTCGGACCTGTGGTCGCGGGTGGCAGCTTCGGAGGCACTCTGTGGATCGACCGCTATGCCCACATCCGCACGGTCCACATCTTCTTGCAGGCGCTCGCAAGTAATGGAACCGCGTCGTTGCCCGCCACGGACCAACTCAGCGCGGCGGAGGTCGCCGGCGCGCGCGGGGTGGCGAACACCCTCAAGGCGCTAGCGCTCCTTTACGTCGTCGAGACACGGGACTCGCTTGGAGCACCAGTCGATGTAGATCGTCCCGTCGACGCTCCTCCCGCGCCCTTCGTGCGGCAAGACAGTGTCTACGCCTACATCATCGGCGTGCTCAACAGCGCGGCCACGGATCTCGCCGCCGGAGGCTCGAGTTTCTTCTTCCACGTGCCGCCGGGTTTTTCCGCTTTCGCCACGCCCGCCACGTTCCTGAGGTTCAACCGGGCCCTGGCCGCCAAGGCGAACGTACTGCGCGCCACCGACGCTACCGGGTGCGCCGGCAATAGAGCCGCATGCTACGGTGCCGCGATCACGGCGCTCGGAGCGTCTTTCCTCAACTCCGCTCCGGCGACCTTCCAGGACGGGGCGTACTTCGACTTCTCCACCGGCCCCGGAGACCAGACCAACACGCTGTCGGATCCGCTCAATGCGCTGACGTTCTTCGCGCTTCAGGACAATCGGACCGACGCCGACACGCAGCCCGCCTCCGGTGGTGCCAAGGACCAGCGCGTGCTGGACAAGATCGCTGCCGCGCAGGACACCCAGATCGCGCTGCTCGGGAGCATTCCGATTCCCGGACAACTCAAGTTCGTCCTGTACTTCTCGAACGGACAGGCGGACGCTAGTCACCCCGTCCCGATCATCAAGAACGAGGAGCTGATCCTGCTTGACGCCGAGGCCCAGTGGTTCGCTGGCGGCGCTGGCGGTAAGCTCCAGGCTATTGCCGATCTCAACAACGTCCGGCAGAACTCCGGAAAACTGGCGGCGACGACGGTCACGGCCGCTAGCCCGGACGCAGCGTTCGTGACGGCTTTGATGTACGAGCGGCGCTTCTCACTCTTGTGGGAGCAGGGTACCCGCTGGATTGACGCTCGGCGCTTTAGCAAGCTCGGAGACATTCCGCTTGACGTTCCCGGGGGCTTCGTCCCCCCGCTTATGCCTGTCCCGAAGGGAGAGTGCGATGCGCGCAGTCTCACCGCGACCGAGGTAATCCCAGGCGTGGTGACCTGCAAGCCGCCGATGACATAGGCTGGTGGTGGAGGGAGCGGGACGGAATTGACGAGGGGCGCCGCACCTGGCGCCCCTCGTCGCTTTCTCCATCGCCTTGTTGCTTTCTACATCTCCTTGTAGACGTACGCCCCCACGACGGTCGCGAGGGGAATCGAGATCAGTGCCACGCACGTGCCGATCGTCATCAGGCGCTGCGGCATCATGCCCATGGGCGCTTCGCCGATCGCGTGCAGCAGACCGACGAAGAACCACACGGCCAGCCCCGCGATCACCGCCGTCTTCACTCCCGCGCCGAACCGCGGCCGGATGGCCGCGTACACCCACACCAGGCCGATCCCGGACACGAAATCCAGCGCCACCCACAGGGGAATCGCGCTGTCCATCGCCGCCGGCGATTTGCCGAGCGCCGTCATCGCGGCGGCCATGTCCGCCTTGAGCCATACGCCGTAGGTGAGGAAGTCGACGATGTTCAGCACCACGCCCGCCAGCAGCCCGCCCAGCACCACGCGACCCCAGTTGATCTTGCCCATAGTGACCTCGGGGAGGGAGAAGAGCGACCAGCACGCCGCCCCGACACTATGGGTCAATCCAACCCCCGTCAAGCAACTTTGCGACTTACGGCACAACCAGGACCGCCACCATCCCACCCATCCCGTCCGGGACCGTCGCGACACCGTTCGGCACCACCCAGTGCGATCCGTCTAGCTGCAGGTTGAAATGGTACAGTCCCCGTCGCAGCAGCAGCGTGCCCTCCCACACGTCGTCGCCCACTGGGCGCAGCCGCACCGGTTGCCAGGTGTTCCAGTCGCCCGCGATCGCGACGACGCGGGCGCCGGGCATCCGAAACTGCACGACTAGGCTGTCGCCACGCGATGCTGGTACCAGGGGTGCCCACCGGGGGACGGCGGGGACGGGCGGCACGTGCGGAGACTTGTGGAATCGCACGCCGAGTGTGATGAACCCCGCGCGCGGAAGCCCCTGGTAGGGCTCCCTCAGCGAGCTCCCGGCGCCGAGCTCCAGCGATACGCGTGGCCTGACGAACAGCTGTAGATACATGCTGGCAGCGGCGGTCGAGCCGTACGAGGACGAGAGCCGTGCCACGGTCAAGAGGGATACGACGGCCCGACCGCGCTCGAACGTCGCGCCCGCGCCGGCGTCCGTGAACCAGCCATCGGGAAAGTGTGTCGGCTCGACGCTCAGCTGCACGGTCGGCGATGTCGCGGCCTCGCCGGGCCGCCACCACAGGCGCGCGCGCGTGTGCAGCGCCGTCACGGGCAGCTCGCCCGAGATCAACCCGGTAGAGGGTCCGGCCGCGAAGCCGCCACCCCAGGTAGCGGCGGACCAGCGCAGCTCCCCCATCGCGTGCGCCGCGGCGGTCGGGCCTGCGCCCGTGACCGTGGTGCCCGCAAACGTCGCTTCGACGCCGAGCTGGCGTCCGCCGGCGGACGGGACGGTAACCGCCGACAAATTCGCCAGACCCAGGCCGGCCCATTCCCCACCGGGGAGCGAGGCGATCGAGCTCGAGAGGTCCGCGACCAGCGCGTTACTCGTGTACCGAACGCCCGGTGAGAGGATCGCCGAGCCGAAGCTCGTTCCCCCAGGATAACGCACGGTACCCGCGCCCACGCCGACGGACCCATCGACTTGGGCCGCTGCCGGCGCGGCGCAGGCAATCGCCGCCGCCAGCAGCACGATTCTTCGCCTCACGGTGCAAAGCTAGCCCGCGCCGCGGAGGACGGAAACGGCGGGCGAAAGCAATAGGGGCGCACTGGAATGCGCCCCTACGGAACTGGTTGTGAAACCGTACGCAGTCGACGCCTTAGGGTCGATGCCAGCCCGATCGGACCTCCTCGATCATGGTGATGTGGGGGCCCGTCGGGAAGGCGCGCTCAATCTACCGGGCCATTCCCGCGCCAGGAGCAGGCCGCGAGCATGGGTCCGGGCGATCTCCTTGAGCCAAACCGACACCGACTGGTTCGTCGTGGCGACGAACCGTGCGGCGATGCGCCAGAGGTGAGCGAACGTCTCGGAAACCACCTCTTCCGCGTCACCTGGGTCAGCGAGCATCCCGTAGGCGAGCGCGTAAATACTCTCGCCGTGACGTTGATGCAGGGCGCGCAGGGCTTCCGCCTCGCCGCGCGCCACACCGTCCAGGAGCTGACGGTCCGCTACCAGGGTCGTGTCGTAGAGCATGACGCCATGAAGACTGTCGCAACCGGGGCCAGGTAACGCTTACGGCCGGAAGTGCTTACGGGGCTGGGCGTTACCAAAGTTACCGATGGGGACTCTTTAGGCCTGGGACTGGTTGCCCGCGACACCCCGGTCCTCTACCATCCCCTGCATCACTTCCGGCGGTGGGGGTTCTGTTGGGTCTCGAGGGTGAGGCGACGGATGCGGAGGTCGTGCGGGCGGTGCTGGCGGGCGACGTCGAGCGCTATGCCGTCCTGGTGCGGCGCTACCGCGATCGGTTCGCGCGCTACGCGGCGCGCATGCTCGGCTCCCGGGACGTCGCCGAGGATGCGGTGCAAGACGCCCTGGTGCGCGCGTTCGATCGGCTGGCGGACTGTCGGGAGCCCGACAAGTTTGGCGGGTGGCTGTTCCTGATCCTGCGGAACCGCTGCTTCGCTGAGCGACGACGGCACCGGCGCGAGGGACGCTTGCCGGAGGACGCAGCCGAGGCGCTCGCGTCGCCGGAGCGCTCCGACGGCGCCATGGAGCGGCGCGAGCAAGCCCGGGAGTTGGAGCTGGCCCTCGGGCAGCTGACACCGGAGCAGCGGGAAGCATTCGTGCTGAAGCATGTGGCGGGAATGCCCTACGAAGAGATCGCGCAGCGCACCGGGGCCACGGTGGCCTCGCTGAAGATGCGGATGCACCGGGCGTATGACCGGTTGCGAGAACTGATGAAGGAGTACCGATGAAGACCTTTGACCTGCGGGTGAAGCAGCTTCTGGACGGCGACCTCTCGCTGGCCGACCTGCCGCCCGAGTTGCGCGCCGAGGGCGAGGAGGCGCTCCGCCTGCTCGCGGCGGTCGATCGGACGCCGGTCACGTTGTCACCGGCGCTCGATGCCCGAGTCATGGCCGTCGTGCGTCGGCATGCCAAGTCGCCCGTAGGGCGCGCCTGGCGGTGGCTCAACACGCCGCGAGACGTGGAGCTGCGGTTGCGAGTGCGCCCGTGGGCTGTGTGGGCCGGCGCCCTTGCCGCGGCAGCCGCCCTGGCGCTGCTGCTTGGGCGCGCCGTGCCGGCGCCGGTGCCCGGCGTCCAGGCGCGCGGCGGCACGCGCGATTCGGTCTTCGTGCGGTTCGTGTTGTACGCACCCGGCGCACGACGCGTCGCGGTGGCGGGCACCTTCAATCAGTGGGACCGCGGCGCCGCGCTACTCGCGCCGGCCGGTACGAGCGGTGTGTGGACGACCACCCTCGCGCTTCCCGTCGGGCAGCATCAGTACGCCTTTGTCGTGGATGGTGCACGCTGGGTGGTGGATCCGAGCGCCCCAGCGGTGGACGACGGATTCGGTCGCCGCAACAGCGTCGTCGCGGTGACCGCCGAAGGAGCGCACCTGTGAGGACAATCGGTCTGGTACTCACCCTCCTGCTGGGCTCGACCCTCACCGGTGCGCTCGACGCTCAGGACGTGTGGCCGCGCCTCGACCGGCGTGTCTCACCAGAGGTGCAACGGGCCGTCCAGCGCATCGCGGCGGACGCCGCGGTGCAGGGCCTCCCGATCGATCCGCTGGTGCAAAAGGCGATCGAGGGTGCCGCGAAGGGCGTACCCGCCGACCGGGTAATCGCGGCCGTGCGCGCGCTGGCCGGACGCCTCGGGCAGTCCATGGCGGCCGTGCGCGAAGGCGGCGTCTCCACGCCCGGCGGAGACGTTGTGGAGGGGGGAGCGGACGCCCTCAACGCCGGGCTCACTGGACGCGAGGTAAGCGATCTGGTGCGTGTGAGCCGGCCGCCGCAGGATCCCACCCTCACGCTCCGGGTAGCCGCCACGCTGGCGGCTCTCGGCGTGCCGGCGAAGCAGGTGCTCACGCTGCTGCAGGGGTTGATCAGCGACGGCCGGTCGCAGAGCGACCTGCTCGGCCTGCCCGGCCAGGTGCAGACGGGCGTGGCGCAGGGTGCCACACCAGCGCAGGCCGCAGCCGGCTTGGCGCGCGCCGCCGGCGGCCTGCCGCCGGGGCGCAACCCCGACTGGGTCCCGCCCGGGCAACGGAAGCCGAAGCACAAGCCCTGACGCCGCGGTGCCCGCGGGCGCGTTACTTCCGGGCCCGGGCGTAGGTAGATTCCATACCCTATGCCCATCGCCCACAATCTCGGTTTCCCGCACCTCGGGGCCGCGCGGGAGCTGAAGCGCGCCACCGAGGGCTACTGGGGCGGCAAGGTCTCCTTGCCGGACCTCCTCAAGACCGGCGCCGAGTTGCGCGCCCGCCACTGGCGGTTGCAGCAGGACGCCGGCATCGATCTCATCCCGTCGAACGACTTCTCGTACTACGACCGCATGCTCGACACCTGCGCGCTGGTGGGCGCCGTGCCGAAACGCTACGGCTGGGCCGGGGGGCCGGTGGACATCGACACGTACTTCGCGATGGCGCGCGGCGTACAGTCGGGCGGACGGGACGTGACGGCGATGGAAATGACCAAGTGGTTCGATACCAACTACCACTATCTCGTGCCCGAGTTCGAGCCGGGACAGACGTTCCGGCTGTCATCCTCCAAGCCGGTGGACGAGTTCCAGGAGGCGAAAGCGCTGGGCATCCACACCAAGCCCGTGCTGATCGGGCCGGTGACGTTCCTGCTGCTCGGGAAGGCGCGTACCGCGCGGTTCGACCGCCTCACGCTGCTCGACGCGCTGTTGCCGGTGTATGCGGAGGTGCTGTCGCGCCTCGCCGCCGCTGGCGCGACGTGGGTGCAGCTGGACGAGCCGTGCCTCGCGCTCGACCGCACGCCCGCCGAGCGCGCCGCGTTCGTGCGCGCCTATCAGTTCCTCGCAGAGCGGGTGCCGAAGCTGAAGATCCTGGTCGCTACCTACTTCGCGGGGCTCGACGATAATCTGTCGACAGCGCTCGAGCTGCCGGTCGCCGGGCTGCACCTCGACGTGGTCCGCGCCGGTGGCCGCTTCGACGCGCTGCTCCAGGCGTGGCCGTCCGGGGGCGGGCGTGAAGGGAAGGTGTTGTCGCTCGGCGTGATCGACGGGCGGAACATCTGGAAAGCGGATCTCCCGGCGGTGCTGCGCCAGCTGGAGGACGCGCTCGAGCGCGCCGGTGCGGCCCAATTGTGGGTGGCGCCGTCGTGCTCGCTGCAGCACGTGCCGATCGACCTCGATTTGGAAACGCGGCTCGACAGCGAATTGAAAGGGTGGCTGGCCTTCGCGAAGCAGAAGCTCGTCGAGGTGGCGACCCTGGGGCGGGCGCTGCGCGAGGGGCGGGACAGCGTGGCGGCCCAGCTCGACGCCAACACGCGGGCGCTCGCCGGCCGGCGCACTTCGCGCCGCATTCACAATCCCGCGGTGAAGCAGCGCGCCCGCGGGGTCACCGAGCACGACATGCGGCGCACCTCGCCGCATGCCGCGCGGCGCAAGAAGCAGCTGCGGCTGCCGCTGTTCCCGACCACCACCATCGGCTCATTCCCGCAGACGGCCGAGGTGCGGAACGCGCGCAAGAAGCTCCATGACGGTAAGATGACGGCGGCGGCGTACGACGCGTTCATCGCCGAGCAGATCACGCGCACGCTCAAGTTGCAGGAAGAGCTGGGACTGGACGTACTGGTGCACGGCGAGTTCGAGCGCAACGACATGGTGGAGTATTTCGGCGAGCAGCTCGAAGGGTTCGCGTTCACGGAGCACGGCTGGGTGCAGTCGTACGGCAGCCGCTACGTGAAGCCGCCGATCATCTATGGCGATGTCTCGCGCCCCAAGGCGATGACGGTGCGCTGGAGCACGTTCGCGCAGTCCAAGACCGCGCGCCCGATGAAGGGCATGCTGACGGGTCCCGTCACGATCCTGCAGTGGTCGTTCGTGCGCGACGACCAGCCGCGAGCGGAGACGGCGAAGCAGCTGGCGCTCGCGATCCGGGACGAAGTGACCGACCTGGCGGCGGCCGGGATTCGGGTGATACAGATCGACGAGCCGGCGCTGCGGGAGGGCCTGCCGCTGCGCCGGGCCGACTGGCCGGGCTATCTCGAGTGGGCGGTGAACGCATTCCGGCTGGCGACCGCGGGTGTGTCGGATGCGACTCAGATCCACACCCACATGTGCTACAGCGAGTTCAACGACGTGATCCGCGTGATCGAGAAAATGGATGCGGACGTCGTGTCGATCGAGAATGCGCGCTCGGGGTCGGAGCTGCTCGAGGGGTTCAAGGAGTACAGTTATCCCAACGAGATCGGGCCGGGCGTCTATGATATCCACTCGCCGCGCGTGCCGAGCACCGCGGAAATCGTGCAGGCGCTCAAGCGCATGCAGGAGGTGCTCGGCGACCGGCAGATCTGGGTGAACCCCGACTGCGGGTTGAAGACACGCGGCTGGGAGGAGACGCTGCCGTCGCTCCGCAACATGGTACAGGCGGCGCGGCAGATGCGGCCGGTGCCCGCGCCGACGGGGGCGGCAAGCTAAGTTTCGACCATGAGCGCCGAGGTCCGCATTACCGCCGAGCCGATCGACAACGGCCGCTGCAAGTTTCTGGTGAGCGAGCCGGTGCACGCGGGCGGCGTGCGGCGGTTCGCCTCGCCCGACGAGGCGCGCGGCTCCCCGCTCGCGGAGGCGATCTTCGCCATCTCGGGGGCGGACGTGAGCGAGGTCATCGTGTCGGGCAACCTCGTGACGGTGGTGAAGCGCAGCCCCGCGCCCTGGCCGGGGGTGGGGAAAGCGGTGGGCCAGGCGATCCGCGCCGCGCTGGCGGCGGGACAGCCGGCGGTGGCGTCCAAACCCGCCGCAACGGGGAGCGCTACGGCGGACGATGCGCTGTACGAGCGCGTCGCCGACCTGTTCGAAAGCCAGGTGAATCCAATGGTCGCCCGGCATGGCGGCCGGGTGGAGCTGATCGACGTGCAGGACGCCGTGGTCATGGTCCGCATGGCCGGCGGTTGTCAGGGGTGCGGGATGGCGGACGTCACCCTGCGGCAGGGCATCGAAGCCATGCTGCAGCAGCACGTCCCCGACGTGAAGGGCATCGTCGACATCACCGACCACACCGCCGGCTCGAACCCCTACTTCGCCGCCGCGAAAAAGTAAGGGCGCAGCATGCTGCGCCCCTACTCGCCCCGGCTGCTGCTGCTGTTGCCGACCGTCACGTACCGCACGGTCGCGTTCGTCGAAGCGGCCCGCCGGCTCGGCGTCGACGTGACGGTCGCGTCCGAACGACCGAGCACCTTCGAGCGGGCCAATCCCACCGGACTCGTCACCCTCGATTTCGCCGACCCGGCGCATGCGGCCGTGCAGGCGCGGACGTTCGCCTACGCGCATCCCGTGCACGGCATCGTGGCGGTGGACGACGACACCGCCGTCGTCGCCGCCGCCATCGCGCAGGAGCTCGGGCTGCGGGGGAACCCCAGCGCGGCCGCCGCGGCGGCGCGCGACAAGCATCAGCAGCGGCAGCTGCTCGCCGCGGCGGGTGTGGCCGTGCCCCGGTTCGAGCTGCGCGCCATCGCGGCGGACCCCGACGGGCTGGCGCACGGCGCCTCCTACCCATGCGTGTTGAAGCCACTACGGCTGTCCGCCTCCCGCGGGGTCGTCCGCGCGGACGACCCCCCCGGCTTCGTGGCGGCGTTTCGGCGCATCAAGGCGATCCTCGAGCAGCCGGACCTGGCGGAGTGCGGCGACTGGGCTCGGCATGTCCTCGTCGAAGAGTTCGTGCCCGGGCGCGAGGTAGCGGTGGAAGGGCTCGTGACGCGAGGGTCGCTGCGGGTGCTCGCAATGTTCGACAAGCCCGACCCGCTGGACGGTCCGTTTTTCGAGGAGACGATCTACGTCACACCCTCGCGCCTCGCGCGGACGGCACAGCAGGACATCGCTGCATGCGCGCAGGCGGCCGTCCGCGCGCTCGGGCTGCGGGAAGGACCGATCCACGCCGAGATCCGCCACAACGACCGCGCGGCGTGGCTGATCGAGCTCGCCGCGCGGCCCATCGGTGGGCGGTGCAGCGGAGCGCTGAGATTCGGGAACGGGGGCTCGGGGCTCGGGGCTGGGGTGTCGCTCGAAGAGCTCATCATTCGGCACGCGCTGGGCATGGAGCTACCGACCGTGGAGCGCGAGCACCAGGCGTCCGGCGTGATGATGATCCCCGTACCCGGGGCCGGTGTGTTGCGGGAGGTGCGCGGAGTCGACGCGGCCCAGGCCGTACCGCTCGTCGAGGAGGTCGTGATCACGATGCATCACGGCCAGATGTTCGTGCCCTGGCCCGAAGGCTCGCGCTACCCGGGGTTCATCTTTGCGCGGGGGGATACGTCGGAGGCCGTGGAAGCGGCGCTGCGCGCCGCCCATGCCCGACTCGAGTTTCTGACCGAACCGGCGGACTGACCTACGGTGCTTTGGCGACGCACTCCAGCCAGTTGCGCGGCACGGAGCATACGCCCGTCTCGTCCATCGCCCGCTCCAGCCCCTTTTCCAGCGCAGCGGAGCCCTCTTCGAGCGGTACGCCGGGCAGCGCTCCTTCAATGAAAAGGGAGAACCGGCCGATGTCGCGCATGCTCTCGTGCGGCATCTCGATCCTGACCAGGTCCACGGACGGGCGGGCGAACCCGGCCTGTACGCACAGGTCGGAGTACTCTTCGGGCGTGAGGAATTGCCGCGCGACGGCGCGGTCCGAGTGCTTGACCTCGATTCCGCGCTCCCGCAGCACCTGCACGGCCCGGACCACCCAACGGCGCCAGAAGGCACCCGTGCCATCGACGTACGCGCCGTTGAAGAAGGTCGTATTGAACGCGAAGACGCCGTCCTTGTTCAAGGTCTTGCGGATTTCGCCGATGACTTGTGCCTTGTCCGGCACGAGGTGGATTGCATTCAGGAAGACGACGGCGTCTGCGGAGGAGACGATGCGGGACACCCACTCCGCGCTGCCCTCGATGAACTGCACCACTTTGGATTGGATCGCCGCGCGAGCCTTGAAGAGTGCCGAGGGGGAAGGATCGATGCCGATCACCTCGACGTTGCGCGGGTCTCCGCCCAGTCGCTCGAGAATCAGCTTGGTGACAGCGCCGGGTCCGCACCCGAGGTCGACGATCTTGCGTCGTCCGGGCCCGATGACCCGCTCCACGATCCACCGGTTCACTTCGGTGAAAAAGGGATGCCGGGTGAATGCTTCGAAGGAAAAGCGCTCGTCGTCAGCCTGGCAGTGAACCGACATCCCACCTCCGCGGTCGAACGCTCAAATATATACACGACCGGGGCTGGCTTCGCCCGGGTTCGCTGCTAGTATGGGCATCTAAGTGACCTCTCCGAAACGTCTTAGTCAAGAGCACCAGCGCTCACTCGAGCTCCGCCTCAAAGCGGGGGACGAGCACGCGCTGGGAGAACTATTCGACCTCGTGGCGCCGTGGATCTTGGGCTCGGTACTGCACATTCTGCACGACGAGGACGAGGCGGAAGAAGTGGTGAGCGACGTCTTCGTGCAAGTGTGGCGTCACATCCACCAGCACGACGCCGGACGCGGGCCGCTGGTGCCCTGGATACTGTCGATCGCGCGCAACAGGTCGCTCGATGCCCTGCGCCGGCGACGGCGGTGGTGGCGGAAATCGGCGCGTCTCGAGCAAGCCCACGCGGTAGACGTCGGTGCCATCCCACCGGCCGCGCCGCACGAAGCCGCGGTGCCCGGGTGGCCGGTGCACCGTGAAGTGCATGCCGCACTCGCAGCCCTTTCCGAGGAGCAGCGGCGCGTGGTGCTGTTGTCGTATTTCGAGGGGCTGTCGCACGGGGAGATCGCTCAGCGGCTGCACCAGCCGCTCGGGACCGTGAAGACACGGCTGCGCAGCGCGCATCAAAGGTTGACCGAGAGCCTGAGACATTTAAAGGATTGGGTGGAATGACGGACTGGCTGGGCATGCTGGCGGCGCCGCGGAACCCGCGCCCCGACCTCAGGGGGCGGATGCTCGCGCGCGCGCTGGCGCCGCGCCGAAGGTGGGGAGGGCCACTCGCGGCCGCGGCCCTGATCACCCTGGCGGTGGGAGGGGGGGGCGGTGCGTGGTGGGCCTACCGCACCATCGACGCGCTCACCGCGGAACGCGCGGCGCTCGCCGCCCGAGTCCAGGCGCTCGAGGACACCGTCGCGACCTTCATTCATGGACCCGCGACGCGGCTCATCCAGATCCCGGTCTCGACCGGCGGCCGGGTCGGCTCGGTGACGATCTTCGCCGACAGCGCACGGCACCGCTGGCTGGTGCGCTGCGACGGGCTCGCGCCGAACGCGCGGGATCAGGCGTACCAGCTGTGGTTCATCACCGGGCGGGGCATGTCCACGGCGGCGGTGATGCCCATGGACGAGGATAGGCCGATGGTGATGGCGCTGGAGATGCCACCGGGCGGGGTGCTGGGTGCGGCGATGAGCATCGAGCCGCGGGCCGGATCGGCGAGCCCGAGCGGCCCGATGGTGTTCCACCGGCTGCTTTAGTAGGGGCGCCAGCACGCCGCGCCCTACTTTCCTGCGAGGTCGTGCACCGTCTCGAGCTCCAGGACCTTGAGCCGCCGCTTCCCTACCGGGAGCGCGATCGTGACCGCCTGACCCACCTTGGTACCGAGCAGCGACTTGCCCAGGGGCGACGCCATCGAGACCGGGAGCTCGGCTGGGTCGTCGTCGCCCTCGATGAACTCACCGAGCGTCAACGCGTACGTCTCTTTCTTTTTCGTGTCCAGGTCCTGGACCGTGACCCGGGACCCGAACCCGACGCGGTCGCGCGGGATGTCGGATTCTCGCACGCTCGAGAGTTTGGAGAGCCGCAGGCGGAGATGGGAGAGCCGCGACGTCACGAATTGCTGCCGCTCGAGCGCCGCCTTGTACTCCGAGTTCTCCCGCAGGTCGCCGTGCGCGCGCGCCCGCTCGATCTCCTTCGGTAGCACGAAGTTGATCTCGTGGTTCAGGCGCTCGACCTCGACCTGCAGCTTCTGCTTGAGCTCGTCGATCATGGGACCGAAAAAATAGCGTTACCAGACGCCATGACGCTACGTTGCAAGAGGATCGTACGACGTAGCGACGTAGCGTCGGACAACGCATCTTTGCACCAATGCCCCTCAACATCCGCACCTATCACGAGTTGACCGAAGCCGACCGGTCGGGGCTCGTCGACCAGATCGTGGCTCAGCGGCGCCGCGTCGCCGACCGGCTGGCCACCGTGCGGCGGGTGGTGGCGGTCCTGAGCGGCAAGGGCGGCGTCGGGAAGAGCTTCGTAACCGCCGGCCTGGCCCGCGCGCTGGCGCGCTCCGGACGGGCTGCGGGCGTTCTTGATGCAGATTTCAACGGGCCCACCGCCCCCCAACTGCTCCACCTCCCCGTCACAAGCTGCACGTTGCACGATGGTGTCATCGAGCCGTTGGTGAGCGCAGAAGGCGTTCGCTGCTTCTCCATGGCGTTTCTCGTTGAGGACGGCCGCCCGCTGGCGTTCCGGGGACCCGACACGGAGGCCTTCGTGTGGCGCGGCGCCCTCGAGGCAGCGGCGCTGCGCGAGTTCCTGGCCGACGTGGCTTGGGGCGCCCTCGACGAGCTGCTCGTGGATCTCCCGCCCGGCGTGCAGCGCTTCCAGGAGCTCACCGAGCTGTTGCCGGCGCCACCCGCCGTCCTCGCCGTGACGATCCCTACACCGGAGTCGCGGGACGCGGTGCGCCGGGCGCTGCGCGGCGCCATCGACCGGAAGGCGACGCCGCTCGGCGTAGTGGAGAACATGGTGGGCGGTCCGTTCGCCGGGAGCGCCGCCGACGAGCTCGCCGCCGAGTTCGGGATCCCGGTGGTGGCGAGAATTCCCTGGCACCCGAGCGCCGAGATCTGGACGGCGCTCGCGGTAAGCATCGGGGTCACCTCGTGAGTATCCACACGCTGAAGCGTGCGCCCCGTACAGCACTGCCCTTAAGGGCAGCGTCTGACCGGGCCCAGGCTTCAGCCCGGGAGTCAAGGGGGGGCGCATGAAGTTCCTGTGCGTCGAATGCGATCGGCAGATGCAGTTCGAGGAGCGGCGCCTCCCGGGCGACGGAACACTCGCCGCCGCGTTCCGATGCCCGACCTGCGGTCGGGTCGTGGCGCTACTCACGAACCCCATGGAGACCCAGCTGGTCGCGTCCCTGGGCGTGAAGATCGGAGGCACCACACTCCCGCCCCAGCCAATGGAGATGGTGCGCGGCATGGTTGCCACCGGGAAACCGGACGCGTTCCAAGACGAGGGGGAGCGGGGAGCGGGGAGCGGTACCATTTGGTCAGTGGAGGCGCAGGAGCGCCTCGCCCGAGTCCCCAACTTCGTGCGCGGGATGGTCAAGCGGATTTATCTCGATTACGCCAAGGATCGAGGCATCGCCGAGATCACGCCGGCGGTCATGGACACGGCGCGGACCGAGCTCGGCCTCGAGGGGATGTGAGTCTCAGCGAGCGCACGGTGCACGGGCTGCGCGTCGTGATCGACCGCGACCAATGCGTCGGGTTCGGGGACTGCGTGAAGGAAGCGCCCGAAGGTTTCAAACTGGACGAGGACACCGTGGCGGTGTTCGTCGCGCCCGAGGCCGTGGATCGCGAACGATTGCTGCGCGCGTGCGACGCCTGCCCGGTGGATGCCATCACCGTTTGGGACTCAGACGGTCGGCAATTGGTGCCCCCGCTTACTTGACAGCCTGTTTCGTGGCTGACATACTCGCCGCGCCCTAAAGCGGAGGTGCCGGTGTATCGTGAGATCTTCGTCCCCGTCGACAACTCCACGCATTCAGATTGGGCGGTCGACCGGGCCATCGAGTTGTCCCGCCAGTCCAACGGCCGCATCACCGGTAACCATGTCTACGCCGCCCGACTCCACGACGTCCGCTTCCGACAGCTAGAGACGGGTCTCCCCGCCCGGTTCCAGACACCCGAGGAGATCAAGAAGCAGCGCAAAATCCACGACAAGTTGATCGAAAAGGGCCTGCAGCTCATCGCCGACAGCTTCCTCGACCAGCTCGGCAAGCGATGTGAGGGCGCGGGCGTGCGGCTCACGCGCCAGCTGCTCGAAGGCATCAACTACGAAGAGATCGTGAACGAAGTGAACCGCGGGACGGGTCGGCTGCCGGGGCTGATCGGGTTCGACCCCGACCGTGCGGCGGGGTACGACGGCGGCGACAAGGTCCGCTCGGATGTGAAAGTGGGCGAGAACGGCCGGCTGGTCGCCGAGGAAGAGGACACGGCGGCGCGGCTCGCCGGCTCGTCCGGTCGGCAGTACGACCTGCTGGCGATCGGCGCGCACGGGCTGGGCCGCCAGCCCTACTCGCAGCTCGGCGGCGTCGTGTCGCGCGTGCTGCGGGGGATCGAGAAGGACATCCTGCTGATCCGGGACGATCGGCCGTTCGCCGGCGGGCGGTTCCTGGTGTGCGTGGACGGGTCGTCCTACAGCTATCGGGCGATGCGTCTGGCGCTCGAGCTGGCGCAGGCGTTCGGGGGCTCGCTGTACGTGTGCAGCGCGTTCGACGTGGAGTATCACCACGTCGTGTTTCGCAACATCAAGGATGTGCTCTCCTACCAAGCGTCCAAAGTCTTCAAGTTCGAGGAGCAGGAGGAGCTGCACAACAACATCATCGACAAGGGCCTGCTCAAGCTGTGCCAGGCGAATCTGAAGCGCGCCGAAGTCATGGCCCAGGAGTTCCCGGACGTACCACTCAAAACACAGATCCTGGTCGGCAAGCCGTTCCAGGTGGTCATGCAGTGGGCCGAGGAGATCAAACCCTCGCTGCTGGTGCTGGCGCGGCACGGCGCCCATCGCATCGAGCGCACCGAGCTCGGCAGCCAAGCCGACAATCTCGTGCGGCTTGCGCCGTGCAACGTGCTATTGGCGGGGACGACGGGGGTGCGGCCCGAGGACATTCCCTGGATCGAGGAAGACGGCGTTGCGGGGCTCCCCTGGGCGCCGGATGCCGAGGTGCGGATTCTCCGCGTGCCGCCGTTCGCGCAGGGCATCGCGCGGCGCGCGGTCGAGGAGTACGTGCTCGAGCACACGCACGGCGAGCCCGCCACGGTCACCAACAAGTGGCTGGACGAGGCGATCCGGAAGCTGCTGCCGACGCACATGCAGCTCATCATGGGCATCGGCTCGGCGGAGGAGATCGCCCTCGCGGAAGTGAAGGCGCAGGAACAAATGAAAGGGACGAAGGTGCAGGGTCACGACGCCGACCCCCAGCCCCTGACCCCTGAGGTTGAAGTGAAGTGCCCCGTCACGGGCGCCGTGAGCCGCCGCGCACGCACCGCGGCCGACCCGATCCTCTGGACCGAGGAAGCATGGCAGCGGCTGCAGCTCGTGCCGCTCATCGCCCGGCCGCTGGCGCGCAACACCGTCGAGCGGTTCGCGCGAGGCCACGAAATCTGGCGGGTGACCACGCGCGTGATGGACGAGAACAAGCAGGCGATGATCGCGGCCGACGAGTTCGACGTCGACACCATGATGGTCATGTTCCAGGAGCTGCGCGCCAAGCAGATCCGCGCCGAAGCGGAGGGACGCGACGGGCTCTCGCCGGAGATGCGGGCGTTCATCGAGGATGCGAAAGCCCAGGGAATCACGCGCTGCCCCATTCGGGACATCGAAGCGCAGATGGGGAAGTGCCCGGTGGACTTGAAGACCATGAAGCCCGAGGAGGCGAAGGCGGCCA
>WNFO01007308.1_pt1 | contig 19169 bp, 19 predicted proteins | sample 5400251 | NCBI WGS metagenome assembly WNFO01 (sample SAMN13153354, study PRJNA577476) | soil metagenome | isolation source: 100 cm saprolite under Madrone tree | place: USA:California | collected 2016-06-14
CTTTCGGAATTCCTCACGCAGCCCAGGCGCAAATATCTGCCGATCGACCAGACTGTCTGTGGATAATTTTGAGGTTATATCTGTTTGCCCCGGACCACCACAACACCCGGATATGCCAGAGCTTATTAAGCGCAATGAGGCAGGGTGCCCTATGTCTGTGATTGTCTCAACAATAAAGAGCTCCCCGCTGCGCAGACCGGTGAGCTGGACACAGGCTCGAAGTTACCTCACTAATGCATTTCTGACCTGAACAAAGCACGTCCAAGGATCTCTTTCCTGAATTTCGGATAATTGTGACCGTGCCCGAGACCGCGCTGCTAGCCTTGACTCTAATAATGGTGGTAGCACGTTTAGCGCTTCTTTCACAAGACGTCCACATCCTGCGTGAATTAAGCATAAAATGCAGCGTGATTCTGGGACAAAGAAAGAGGGACACGCGTGAACGATTGCGACAGGGGAAATCGTGTGATGTGGTGCCATTGACCGACCTCCCGCGTGTAATGGTAAAATCGTCATACCCTTTCACGGTAGCAATATCTTTAAAGACTCAGTGCATCGTATTTGCGCCTCGAGCCCCCAGATTTCCTGAATGTCGAAATATCTGGGCGCTCTCAGCGCTCATCTCAACCATATTCCACCACACCTGAGATCGCGGAACGTCCAACACCAGCAACTGCGTTGATATATTTCGTGCAGCGAATAGAAAAGGGTTGTTATACAAAAAAAACTGGCCTCACCGGAGTCAAAAGATCCAAGCTATTGTTGTGGTCATTTAATAATCCCGCGAGCATACACTTGCATTTTGACCAAAATTGTAGAATTCCACATCATATGATGACAAAGTACATCTAGTGGCCCGGGACCTGACAACGAGATATCGTGGATGGGGAGATGTCACCGTCGCGGTACCCGATCGGAACTTGATGTGGAATGTTTCTTCCCTATTTTGCCGGTCAGGCTAGGATGTTTTTTTGACACAAACCTTGTTGGCGTGTGGATCTTTTTTGGTTCGGGGAGAACAGGATTGCCATCATACAATCGTCTAAAGGGTACGGGAGCACAAAGAGCTCGTGCGAAGTAGTGGCAGGCTCAGGAAGTGGATATTTGTGAAAGGCGACTCTACTCGGCCTTATTGTCCTGAAGAGTTATAGGCATGTTCAGGCCGACCCGGCGAGCTGTAGCCTCGATACGCTCTTCGCCTGTGAAATCCACAAGAGGATTGTAGCGGTCCAGGAGTGTCTTCCCGGGCATAGATTAAAACAATTATGTCGCAAGACAGATAGAATGTGACTCACCTTGTACATGCGCTGAGAATGTAAGAAGGTGATGACATTTTGGGTGTTGTGGTCAAAGCTGCTGGACTTGGTGGAGGACTCAAGAACGGCGCGAAGATTCGCAGCAGTAGTCCGGCTTCGTGTGGACCTTGGGCTAATTGACTAGAAATACATAAAGATGAGAAAAACGCGAGGACAGGTAGGAGAGTACGGACTGCCTTGTAGATCTCCCGTAGGATAGCCCGGTATGCTATCTTGGCGGACATAAGGGGCGTAAGCACGTACGACTAAGCATATGGGCCAGTGCCGGGCCGCCTGCCTATGTCAACAACCACAACAACCACAATCCAGTGATATCCACAGTCCCTCCTTTCATCCACTTCTACCACGACAATGAAGGGAATCGTAGCATAAAGTGAGCGGATTAATCTGACCTGTACCCCAAGTCCGGTTCACTGATTTTTCCCCTCAAATTTCTTTAGCGTCCAAGTCAAATGACAAGGTTCTCTGCTCGTTCCTCTTTGACAGAGCTGCGCCCTCGTAGTCAACCAATAAGAACGCGTAACAAGGGTCCTCGTTCTACCCTTCGCCGTCATAGGCCCAGTCGCAAGATGGAGCCCACGTCGCGGGCGACGCTATTTTTGCGATCGCCGTTGAGTTTTGTCTATGTGGGCAATGTGAGTCTTCCCGCTGATCGTTCAACTTTTGTGGGATATACTAATTTTCGGAGCAGCTCAGGTCGGACGTCTGTAACGAGGACCTTGAAATGCTATTCGCACCATGTGGCAAGGTTATGAAGATTGACATTCGTTGCTGCTCTGGCATCGTTGTGCCCTCTGGTGCCAACGCAAACACTGTTTATGCTACGGTCCTGTTTGCAAGCGTAGAAGGAGCGACACAGGCATTGTTTATGGACGGCAGCCCTCTGCTTGACAAGAGAATAGTCGTATGTTCGCGAGTAATGTGCAAAGGCTGTTGTCTCTCATTATCGTGTCACTTATCCCGCAGGTCGCTCCAAACTTTCTCGCCCTGCCAGAGGCCAATCGAGGCATTCGTCGGGGGCCCTTTTCAGTCTGTGGAGTCAACCTGACTAAAATTAGGTTAGTCAAGGGTTGCAATTGAATCTCTTGGAATCTGACTGATATAAAAATCAGCGACAACATACAGCACGCGGTGAATAGAGTGTACACTGGGGGAACGCAAATTTTTACGACGGAAGAGGATTAAGATTTACCTATGAGCGATGTAATAGAGACCTATGTAAAATGAATAATTGGGTGGGGAGATGTGTCATGGTTATTTAAAACGAGAAAACGGCGTTTCTGTGTTGCCTGCCATCAACACCCCGAGGCTTACCGAGACTGCAAGCGGCCACAGGGTCCACAGAGCCGCTCGTCGTCTGTCAACACCCCAGTTCCATCGCAGCACATGGGATTGTTCTAACCCTCTTTTCCGTCCATTTTTTTTCAGCTATCCTCACAGGTAGCTTCAACTCCCTATCTACGCATACCGTGAAGCAGCTCACTTATTCTAGGTGTCCAGGACCACGACGTTCTCCACCCGACTCTCGGCCTCTGAGCCATCATGGTCAAAAGCGCAGCGTTGAATCCTACCTCGATGCCATTTTTCCCTGGTGGAAGACGGACCAGTGACGAGGATGACGGACTAAGCATGGGGTTTCCTGTTTCTGGTGTTCATGAGCAAGACCGCGCGTTCATGTCATCAGTCTCTCTCTCCCCTTCGGATCGTCCCTCAGTCAAGTCGTCCCCTAGTCCTACCGGTGAAGGCTTGGACAATGCGCATGACCCTGGTGTCCGCTTCGATAAATTACCATCCGACCCTGACTGGATCCGTCGCTCGTCAGTCGTTAGGCCCATGGATCCCACTAAACAGTATCCACCTTTCGATTCCGCGCTGGCTCGAGAACCGAGCATATCCAGCAGCCTCGATGCAGGCTCGGCAATAGAGGAACCCGGTTACAGTCCATCAGAAAACGGTTCTTCCGTTCCCCCGTCTGGGCCTTTGACCCTGCGTCCGTCTGCGTCCCCGTCGATTGGTATACAGAATCGCTCCCGTTCGCCTTTCTCCAACAACATGGCCGTTGCTTCATCTTCCCCCGTATCCTCTTTGGGCTCTGGTGGCCAGTTTACCTCTAACATGGATTACTCATCTAACTTTGAAGCTCAACTCAGGGCCTCCCCCGTGATCAATGACATTCTGGAGCGGCTTGCACGATGCGAGATCTCTACTCGAGATATCCATCGTAATCTCAACGATGTTCATCGCAAAGTCGACATTCTCCTGGACCGGTCGACAGGTTACACCTCTCAACCGGAATTCAAGGATCCGTTTGCCACGTCCAGCTCGCCATCCAGCATGAGTGGCCCAGCTTCGGGCATAGCAAGGCTCTCAATCTCTAGCAACCTCGCGCCGAATCAACAACCCTCGGATGATATTATTCAAATTTCGCAGCGGCTTAATACACTCACTTCCTCTGTTGGGCAACTACTCGCTCTGCAGACGCACCAACATATGCAGTCCGTAGGACCAGCGCTCGGGGGTAGTCAAATTGCACACATTGGATCGTCTCAGGATATCTCACCGAACCAGCTTTTGACACCCCCGCTATCGTTGTCAGGAAATGTTCTTAGCCATACATTGCCCGCCTAACCCACCTTTGCGAACCTGGTCAGCTGGCAGTCTGGATCTCCCCATGAGGCCGTCAGATAGTCTATCAGTCCTTCGCGGCTCAGATACGCTACTGCGCGACAAGCGTCGATCTGTCAGCGGGCTTGTACGAAGGGACTCGGCAGGGGTAAGTCATCACAAACATCTTTCTACGGATCACACTCAGCAGACAGTAGGTTGACGTTCTGGGGGCATCCTCTCGAGATGCGGGTGGACCAGCGCTATCGAAGTGGGATCAACTCTCTCTGGCACCGGAGCTGCTAAATTCCCTGACGAAGTTCGGGTCAGTGGTCTAGACCACTTGGTTAGAGTCTTGATATACTGACTTGGTCTCTTTTTGATAGCGTGGGTCCGCCGAATAAGATTCAACAGCGCGCATTACCATTTTTACTCAAAGGTGCTGATATCATTGCGCAAGCCCCCCCGACACAAGAACGTATTGCCGCATATGTGATCCCTGCTATCCACGTTGCACTTGTGCACTCGGCTGGCCGTCCCCCAAACATTGGTCCTATCGTAGTCATGATCTCCACTACTGTCGATCAAGCTACACAGGCGCAGCGTATGATACGCGACATCGGAGGCCCTATCGGCATCAGATCTGCTCTGGGTGTTGGCTCAGCTTTCTCCAACAACGACCTCGCACAAGAGTCACGTCTTTTACAACAGAATATGCCCCACATCATCTGCGGAACTCCTCAGAAACTTCATGTCCTCTTTACCACCCCTGGCGGGCTTGTCGGATCCCAGGTTCGGTTCCTGGTGCTTGACGAAGTTGACCAACTTATTGCGCGAAACTTGCATGACTACATATTTAATATCGTCAAACTTCTTCCGCCTCCCCGTAGCCGGCCACTGAGCAACCCCCCTGGGAATGCATCTCAGACGTCGTTGTCATCTACTGACACCAACCCGTCATTCCAAGCGCTCGGACGCAGGTATTCAACGATGGGAACTCCACCCACACCTGGCGACTTAACAATGAACAGCTCACCCCAGCAGATCGAACGCCAGACGGCGCTATTTTCCAATACCGTTCCCCAGGATGTTCTTAATTTGGCAACTGCCATACAACTGCGCGAACCCGTCCGCGTCCTCGTCCGGCGCGATGGCAACGTGACGCATGCCGACACTAGCCAGGGTGCACGCGGTTTACGACAGTTTTACCTATATCTCGCTTTCACCGCCGGCGGACGTTCGGGGGCCCAGGCACCGCTATCGGGTGATGGATTAGGTATTATTGGCTCTGGCAGGGGTTTGTCGAACGCTGAAACACAACAAGCACGCGAGTGGAAGTTGGATGCTCTTAGCGATCTCTTCGACGACATAGAGATCCAGCAAGCCATCATTCACGTCGGCGGAATGAATTCTCTGGATTCCGTCGTGTATAAGTTAGCCAGTCGTGGGCTCGAGGCTATCCCTCTGGTACGCCAATTACGGCATTCCCCCTGATAACGTTGTATTTGACAGCTCTGTAGCACGGTGACATGAATGCCACGACGAAGCTTTCCACCCTTAACCGGTTTAGAAGCACAGCGGCTGGACTGGCGAGGCAGCTGACAACGAAGGTTCTCGTGGTGTACGACGTCCAGGTCAAAAACCCTGAGGTTCCCCACGTCCCTCTCATCATCAACTATGGCAAGTTTACTCGAAATCAGGCTCTCGTCAAATTACGCTGATACATCGCTCATTCAGATTTGCCGAAAGCCGTCGAAGAATATGCACATCGGTATAGTACATAGGATTGTGGTGCTGCTGCCGGGCTCACGGATCTCCTTGTCAGTGTTGCCCCCGCTATTGCCCCTAGCCATTCCCGCGCTGGCGTCATCGTCAACTTTGTCACCGCGACTGGTGGAGATGTTGAGATGCTCCGGTCCATAGAGTGTTTCTATAAGTAAATCGCGGCTTTCTTTCCTGCCTTCCGCGTAGCTGACCGTCTCCCCACTTCTAGGATCAAATGCGTATGTTTTTACATTTTGATCCTCATTCAACCACTTATGCTGAATTCACTTTGCACTGTTCGCAGCCCGAAGTTCCCATGAGCTTGCGCCACATCGTCTGAACTCGAACTGATTTTCTCCTCTCGATATTCCAGGCCTGTTCTTGTATCCCTAAATGCACATCTATCCTCTTGGATTACCGACGATCCCCGTGCTTTGCCACTGTTATATCAAACCCGCACTGCGTATTCTGTCCTATACCCTTTACACCCACCATCTACTCGAAAGCTGTCTCATTATTCTCTCCCTATGATCCCGGAATTATTCTGTCTTGCAACCCGTGTATAATTTTGCTCTCCCTTTTTCATATCTTTTTTCACTACGTTCAGATCTGGATTGACTTAATTCACGCCTCCGTGGACTGCAAATATCTTCAATGTACCATCTTCCGCACAACTTGCGATATGCCTGTGTTCTGTGATTTGCCTTCCTGGTCGCCAGGCTAGCTGGTGAATGTGATCTATATGCGCCAACCTAGAAATTCTCATGGTGAAATGAGTCCCAGCAAGTTGCATCAAGTCACGTACCCAGCTTTAATCTCAAGCGACATCTGCCACTTTACTGCGTCGGGCGAAGTAAAGAGCAATATGTTCCCGTTTTCCAGCCCAACGGCCAACATTCGTCTTATGAAGACGTCAGCACACACCTTTAATATAGGGTACGACGAACTCATCCGATGCATCCGGAGGCGCGAATGCAACGGCAGTGGCAGCGTCGGAGAGCTTGATGTCTGCCACTGCGGTCCATTTAGCGAGATCGCCATCAAGAGGTTGCCATATTTTGACCTGTCCCCATGGGTTCGCGTTAACGGCCCCTGTGTTGTATGTTATAGTAAAAAAAGACAACTCAACCGTCTTATCCCGAGATGCGGTTGCGAAGACCTTCCCGTCGGCTGCCCAAGCCCCATCCCAAATTATCCGAGCGTGTGACTTGTCCACCGCGATCGGTACATATCCTACATGCGGGACTACATGTCAGGGCCCCTCGTGGATTTAAAAGATGAAGGGATAAAATACGGACCGGACTCTTCCTTGCGGAAGAGGCGCCAGGATCTATCACGGGAGACTGTTAGGACGAGCTGGTCGTCCGGACTGAAGGCGATACGCGTCACGGTGAGGGTGTGGCCTTCGAGTGGTTGACCAAATGGCCTGAAGTTCTTCGTCTCGTAGATCCGGGTTGCAGCGTGCTTCGCGGTTGTGGTTTTACATGCCGTCGCGAACAGCGTGCGAGACGAGGAGACGCCAATGGCTATGGACTATAGAGGTCAAAGTAGTATAATTTAATACCTAGCGTGCGTTGGGAGAGAAGTGGAGATAGAGCGACTTCCCTCGTAGCCGTGGCCAAATAGTTTTTCTACTTCCGGCCATAACGTAACCGAAGCGAGCTCGCCCTCGAACGGCTTGCGCAAGGCTGACGTCGAGGCAGAGAGAACTAGGAGAAGAAGACGTCGATGAGAACGTTTTTCTATTCTAAACGCCGATGCTCACCGTCGCTTGTAGCCTTGTTGGATAAGCCGAGTGGTGGAACGCTGGCGCTCATGGGGAAAGTCTCCTGTTTCATGCGCATTTCTGTCTGACTCGATCATTCACTGAAGCAGGATAGCCTACCTCATCGACCTCCAAATCGACTACACCCAGCCCTTGTATTGTTTTCACAAAGCCGCGCGGTGCTTCAAAAGCACGCGCAACCTTCTCATCTGCGATACTGACAAATCGCAACGGATCCAGGGAAACCACACCGAGGAGGTCATAACCATGGACCTGTGGCCTGCTTATTTCGTGCCATGAGGACGTGGTCTCCTTATCATCTTTGCTTGCTGGTAGTGACGCGTGTATGCGAGTCGTTTGATCGATCCTGGGGACTTGTTCAGGAGATCCTGCAATTGATTGAACATTCTGAACAGACATCAACATACCCCGTAGATATAAGATATTCGCCACCGGGACTCCACGCGATGCCTTTTACTGGACCAGCGTGCCCAGTGAGCGCACCAACTTCCGTCCAGGTCTCATTCTCCGCGGCCTCTTCGCTCGGTTGGGAACACCGCCATCGCCGGCATCCACCGGACCAACCCCACGCTAACGCTTCTGAACCATCAGCCATCCACAAACCGCCGACGAACCCGCCAAGGCGCTGCCCACCGACATCGCCAAAGCGCTGCTGGTTAACCCAGAGGGCGGATGAACTTCCATTCGCTCCAGATTTGACTGAGACAGGCGACCAGAGAATGAGAGAAGAGTCAGTAGAAGTCGAAAGTAGTGTGTCTCCCGAGTGTGTTGTTGATGAAGGGCGCCAAGCAAGGGATGTAATCCCTGCTTCGTGACCAACAAGCAAGGCGTCAAACGTGATCGAGAATTGTTGTGTGCTTCAGAAAACGGAAACTGAACGATTATGAACGGCCGTGTACTGTGCTAGGAATACTTTACCTGTCTCCGCTAGTCTTGACGGTCAGCATGTGTTTCTTCAACGAGATTTGCCGCCCGCCTTCCTCGCCTTCATCTACCTCGCCTAACGATACCTCGAAAGCATCGAGCAGGTCATCACTCAACACTCCCGAGATACCGGATACAGGTGCTGATCGGGTGACGGCTTCAATGTTCCACAGACGGATGTTCGCATCCTGCGAACCAGATGCCAGAATTAAGGGTTCAGATGATGATGCTGGTGGCCGAAAGCATATAGCGCGGACCCAGTCTTCATGACCAGGAATTGTCGCCGATGGGATAAACTAAGGAGTACCTCAGTAGTCGAGTATATGCCAACTAGCTAGGGCATACTGCATTTTCCGACCGCGTAAAGATGTGAATGCGGCTGTCGGTGCTTCCAACGGCGAGGATCAGAGCTACACAGGCGGCAGGTAGTCAAAACAATCGCCATAGTGAAGAGCCAGAGTTCCCACCGTCAACTTGTGGAAGCTTGGTTATTGCAAGGGATAGAGGGTACCGTCCCTTCATGCTAATGGTCTCGACCTCTTGCAGGTCATCTACAGGTCTCATTCAAGAAGTGTTGCAAATGAGATAAAGTGGTGCACACTCTGTTCTCCGAGTTTCCAGGCCTTCAGGAGCGAGTCGGAACTGCCGGTCACGATGCACCCTGCTTGTGTATGCGCACATAACGCAGAAATGCTTGTTGTATGTGCCTGAACACTTGGTGATGGGATCCACTGAATGACACAGTGCAACGAGAAGTTCAGCACCCGATGCAAGACGCAGATACGACACGTCCATACACTAAAGTTTGATTTTCGCCAGAGCCTCATCGAGCCAGTGTCGTCTGCAGATAATAACCTGCTATCGTCGATGAATTCGACACATGTTACAAGCCCATCATGTCCTGACAGGGTCGCGAATACACCGTGGTCAGTGGGTAACTGTCCAAAGCGTCAGATGACGGCATGGACCGAAGGAAAAACTGACCTGCGAATCCCAAAGCGCAACAAACTTTCCCGAACCAAATGCGACAAGAGAAGAGCTCGAGGCAGCCGCAGAGCGATTGAATCTATTAACAGAAGCTGAAATATATTCCACGGGTGCCGTGATGACCATGGTCGGGAACTGACGAACAAATTCGCCTTGCCAAGTGTCACGCGCACGCGTTCGAGGTTTCTTTAGTCGATGACCATCCTAGGCATTGGTGTTGACGTCCTCCATTTGCCTCCCCTCACTCGCCATCTCTTCTAGGAAAGTTACCAGCAGTCCTAAACCTGACCTGGTGTATCACCCCAGGGATAGCCTACTCTTATTCAGACTCGGTCGAATACATACTTCTGCAAGCCATGACCGAGATTACGTTTTCGCTACAGTCATCGTGGAACAACCAGCCGAGATATAAGGTGAATATCTCAATACTGAGTGGCGATAGATTATCGTCGCTAGTTATACACAATGGTAGTCGACGTATCGTGTCCCTCTTCTACTCTATTCGGCCACCAATCTGGCCACCAAGGCGTCACGAGCCACTTTGTATCTTCACCGTTATCAGACGCATGGACTTCCCCTCCTTGTAGCTCAAACTTCAGATCACCTCTTTCAAGGCCCTCTACATGCTCGAGCCTAAGCAGTGCCAGGCCAACGTCCCTGACTGTGCTGAGGAGTTTTCCCGTTCCTCTGGGACGCGCAATGCGCCCCTCTCCCGGAGCGTGAGTCAGCGATGCACGAATGTCTAGGCCCGGCATAAATTGTTGATGCGGTTGGCCGTCTTCAAGACGGTGTGATGTATGGGGCGACGGTGATTGGAGAAGTACTGGGAGTATACGCTTGCGAATTACGCCAGTATGATATGTTCGAACTGTCAATTCTTGCCCAACGTAGCAGCCCTTTCGGAAGCCCACTTTGGGTCATCGCATCAGTAGCTCTCTAAGTATTGTGTGAAAAACACTTACACCCACCCATAACATCCAGGTTCGATTCCATCGGGAATGCGTGCATAGGTGGTATATCATTAACACCCTCCGGGACGCCGTGGATGATCCGATGCAAGAGGTAGTCGCCAGGCGAACCTTCATCATGAGTACTGGCCTCCTGTGCTACTCGTATGAGGTTTATCTCGTAGACAGAGAAAGAATGAGTCACTCACGCCAATCACCCTTCCTTACCAGTCTTCTCAAACCCATTCCATCCGCCCGCCGATCTATTAGAGGTCCACTGTAGGGCCTCGACGGCCAGTCCCACAGTGGTTCAATAGCACCGCCTTGTGTTCGCGTCCATCGTCTTGAGCTGCCGGTTACAACATCATTGCTGCCCCATGCTGCCCAGATATCATACTCATCCGAGGCATCGCGCACACGGACTTTTGAACGTAGTATGTGACGCTTAAGCAAAGCAAAGAGCGCGGGTGCGTCTGCATGTGGCGTTGCATCGTACTCGATTAAATACGCATGCTGCGACTTGTCATCGCGCGTCGCATGGACAAACACATCATATATGACACGACCCTGATTTAACGCCAAATTCAGAGTCAGGAGATGTAACGCCCCAATCGAACTCACCTGCGCATGGAGAAAAGACGAGAAGAAGGAGCGGTAAGGTTGTGCGGTCACAGCAGATGACAGCAGACCGTTGAGGAATTCAGCCGCCTGAGAGCCAGAAACAGATATTAAAGCACGGTTCTGAAGTCGCACAATCGTGGGCGTGGCTCGCACAAGAGCCCGCACAGACGCGGGAGTAGGCATTCTTTCCTGGCTTCAAATGGGCGAGCGGAGAACCTGCCACTCGTGACTCGGCCCGGCCCAGGCCGGCCCGTCTCGCTAAAGTCGGAGTTGACACGCTTCAAAACTCCGCCAATTTAGCGGTTCCACAAGTTTGAACGCGCCTTAGAGACGCGCTTTACAAACGACAATGGCCACTGACGTCCCCGAAAATAAGAAACGCAAAGTGTCCGCCGAGCCCGAGGCGCGCATTGCTCCTGTATCCAATCTCCTCATCAAGCGTCTTTCAGAAAAGGCAAAACTCCCCACACGTGGTTCTGCGCTCGCGGCTGGGCATGACCTTTATAGGTATGGTCGTGAACCAGGATGCTCTGTTTTCGATGCTAATCTCCTGAAATGATAAAGTGCCGAGAAAAAAGTCATTCCTGCACGTGGCAAGGGCCTTGTCGATACTCAACTCTCTGTTGCCGTGCCGCCTGGCACATATGGACGTGTCGCGCCAAGGAGTGGCCTTGGTTAGCTCTTTCCTCTTTCCTGACGTTGGTAATGCATGGGACTCATGGTCATCTAGCATCTAAGTTCATGATTGATACCGGTGCTGGTGTTATTGATGCGGATTATCGTGGAGTCCTCTTCGTCCTGCTCTTTAATCACTCCGACGTTGACTTCACTGGTACGTGTGGCGGTAATTCGCATCGTTTACGTGTGTTCAACGTCTTGCCTAGTTGAGGAAGGCGATCGCGTAGCCCAGCTTGTGATAGAAAAGATTGAGACCCCGAGCGTTATCGAGGTCGATGTATGTGGCGCCCATGTCCCGTTTCTTTCCTAGTTTTATTGATCTTTTTCTCAGGATCTCGAGGCAACCCTCCGCGGGGAAAATGGCTTTGGCTCAACAGGAGGACATGGTGCTCTTTAATTTGCTACCAAAATCATCTTGCACCTTTCTAAGTAAAGCCACGCGGTTTGTAGCCTAACTTTTCTTGATGTTTGCGTGTTTAGCGTAGATTATACAAGTGGGATCATGTGACAATCCGTGCTACATATTATAGCGTTGACTCATCTCTTAGAACCTGATAAATCGGAGGAAACGGGTGACGTGGCCTTGTGCTAGTGATCGTAATCAAGTACCACTCCTGGCCTTTATCTGGAGCAACCGAATTATGTTGGAATTGTAGTAGTCCACGTTGCTGTGGATTGGGTCAACATTTAAGGGCAAGCGAGTAAAATGGCCTAGGGGACAGCCAGATGCTCGATAGATAGATGTCCGAGATCGTGTCATCTGCAAGGTCGTATCTGTCCTGGAAAGTATGGTACACCGAGCGAATGACCAACTTCGTGAGCACCCTTGCGCCTCCTAATAGGTTGAGTCTCACCAGTTGAGGCAAAGAGAAAAGATGATACCGTCATTTTGCAAATTACTTGTCCGAGTACGGTAGAGCCCCAATGATATTTACCCGACGCCATAGGGTCCAAACCAACGGAGATGTCTAGGTGAAGTGTAGCCTTCATGTTGGTCTGTTTTCGTGAGTCGAGGCCAACGTTGTCAAATTGGTCAGAGTTTTTTCGCAGTGGGGTCTCGTCCCGGCGAGCACAGATGAGAAGCTGGAGTCAAAGAAGCCTGGGTTGAACACATCAATCTAGGCTGCAATGAAATTTTCCCTGATCTTTTTTTTTAATGTGGCGGTGAAACACGAGCATTTTGAAATTTTACAAGAACAAAGATTTCTGCGCTTGGGTGTGTCATCCTGACTGATAGCATGTAAGTATACCGAGATGGACGCATGGTCTACGGCACCCTCAGCCGGAGAGAGCGGGGGTCATTTTTTGTTCAAATTGTCCCATGAATGAGCTCGACGACAACAGCGGGGAACACGAAGACGACCGGCAAGCCGAACAAGTCGGCAATCGCTTCTGCAATTGTTCGTTTTGATCCGTTAAGGAGATGGATTACACAGGGGCACTAAAAATAGTGCGTAGCAGATGAGGGTGTCCTGGAGAGCTGAGCATTTCCTGGGACAGCCGAAGGGTACGGAGAACATAGGCAACGTACCCACACGCGCTGATTGCGGTCCTTAGGGAAAAGCACCTCATCGCAGTACACCGGCTAGAAAGCGTGGGAAAGGTAGTACATCGGGCGACTGGAGCGCTCTGCACCGTGCAATCTGGCCAAAACCCGCACAGGATGTCCAACTACTGCGAGCCCCTCCTGGCCGCTCTCAAAGACTGCGTCCTGCACTCGGACTGTGTCATGAAACATGGGAAACTTCCTTCTGAATGCATAAAGCATCACCTCGACGAGTTACCGGAAGAGTGCAGGTCACTCCGCCTTGCAACATTTGAGTGTAAGCGTGGCATGGTATGCCCTTTTTCCTTCTCAAATCCTGCATAGTCGACTCTTCTCATGCCCTTTTAAGCTTGACATGCGGAAACGCTTTCGCGGAAATAGTGCAAGTGCTAGTGTTACTGCCCCAAGGATCAAGCAAGAGAACGGACCTACTACATCGTCCACAGACACAGAGACGTAGAACCTGTTTCAGAGCCCTCGTGGGCCTATTTACTGTAGATCATCTAGTCTTGTTACCGACCCGAGAGTGCTAAAAATAATCAAACGGCTCGTCTGACACTTATCCGCACTGTGTGATAATCAGCTGGCTGTCATAAGCAACGCGTGCCACGCAAGTTATAGCCCAGATTGCGGAAGAGAGCGACGATGTCTATGCTTGCACGTAACCTGCTGCTCCACCGCTCCACCACTTGGGGGAAATATTCCTCTACTTGCCTCCCTACTACCGCTAGTCTGCGAGGCGAGCACACAGGTGGTCATACAAACCTTTCAGATCCGTCTCCAAGTTCAGCATCTTCGCTTGGGGATCCCAATGAGTCTCGTTCGATCTCCCTATCTTCAATCTCTAATGACCCCCAACCATCGTCATCATCTTCCTCCTCTTCCTCCAGCCCCCCAGCCCTGATTGATCCATCTATTGTCAAAGCATCTCCCCACACCTCGACCTACCAGAACCCACCTTTCAACACCCATGCCTTCTTCAGCGTGCTCGAGAAGACATTCCCCAAGCAGACCGCACGCAGTCTCATGCGCGCAACACGTGCTCTGCTCGTCGATCGCATAGGAAAGGTTAAACGCGACGGGCTCGCGTACAAAGATCTTGACAACGTAAGTACCCCTTGCTCCCAGAGAACGCTGATCCTTTTTGACTTTGTGCCCATAGCAAGCATACCTTTTCCGTGCGGCGCTATCTGAGATGCGAACAGAGATGACGACGCGCTCGCGAGCTGAGACGGCAGCCATACGCACGCAATCGGCTGCGTTAAGACGTGAGGTGGATGTATTAAGCGCGATATTGAAGGAGAGTATTGATGGTTTGAAACACGAGTCCGCCGAGGGTTTTCTCCTTTCCCCTTGTTCGCTGCTCATAGGGAACATACAGGATCCAAATGGATGTCGACAGTCGGAAGAATGAAGAAAAGGGTGCTAGCAAAACGGTCGACATTGAGATTGAGGTGCGTCGTGAATAGACTGGCTGAAGACACCGATATCAATGTTCCATGCGCTCCCGCTTGCAGGCTTTGCTGAACAGGTCCCTGGTTTCTTTGTACGACCTGCGATCTGATATGGAAGAGGTGAAATGGGACAATATGCGCAAGTCAGTTGGTGAGTTAAACTTTACCGCTTTTGATGACACTTTAGATTCACACCTGTCTTAGCTACGCTTACCGCCTTCCTCCTTGTAATTATGGTCGCAATGGAGCTCCGCCCGCAATCCAAGAAACCGTCCACATCCCCGGAATCTAGCGTGTCTCATACTCCACACAGCCCTTCCTTCCACATAGAAGGCTCTGAAGAGAGAGGGTCAGGATCTGTTACATGAAACATGAATGTGTCAGGTATCATCGCACAATGCTGGGTATACGGTGAGCCGGTGAGGTACAATGCAAGGGAGTGAATGTGCCACGGGCTCAGGCGGAACATAGACCTTCAAGCTTCAAGCACGGCGGAAGCGTAATTGGGTATGGATAATTTGTTCTACGAACCACACCTTGATATAGCGTACACACCATTCATCGACACCCTAATTATAATCTATGAGATGATTTTATACAGTAAGCTTGTCGAGCTTGTCGACAAGTCTGTCCACACCCGACTCTGCTCCATCGACCTTCGGTCTAGTAGATTCCTCTTTCTGAGCCTGTTGTCTTTGCGGTGATGTTGTACCGCCAGCGACTTGGGTGGCCCGGGCCTCTTTGTCAACAGGATTGGCAGTGACATCCTCATCAGTTTCACTATCCCAGTTCTCCTGTACGGCCTCCTGGCGCTTCTCTTTCCGTTTTTCTCTACGCTTCTCATTCTTTTTCGCACTCTTGCTCTGAGGTTCCGTGTTCTCCGACGGAGCAGCACCAGGTGGAGCCCAACCGGGGATGTGGCCTTTTGGAAGAACGCGGGAATCCTTTGCCTGTTGGCGAGTGCTACGAAATCGCGCGACATCTTCCTGTGGCGTAAACCCGGGGCGAATTTTGCGCTCTTTGCGCACGCTGGAGAGGTTGTGGAATGGGTGGGGTTGACGTGATTGTTAATCGATACGGTGTCAGGTGTAGACGGTAGGTGGCGTACGATCCATCGGTGCGTCGCGATTCCGGGACGACACGGTCTAAGGTACGAGGATCGATTGCGATACCCGAAGCTGTTTGCTGGGGGAAGAGTGGTGGCTTGGACATGACGAGGGTGCTGATGAGGTATACTTGCGAGGACAGCGGGAGGCGAGAGGTCGGAGATCCAATCAAACGGGATTGCCGTGCCACCAAGGCAGCTTAAGCGAACCTTGTGATAACTCTCCATTGGTGTCTGGCTTCCCAGCTCTGTAAGAAAAGATGCGCTATGCAGTCCTCGTCACAGGCCCTGCCGGCGCAGGAAAATCTACATTCTGCGCTTCATTTATGACACATCTACAAACGTCCAAACGTTCCGGTCATCTCGTAAACCTCGATCCTGCCGCCGCACCAGACAGCTTCGAGTACGCGCCGTCCATCGATATCAAGGACCTCATCTCAGTCGAGGATGCGATGAACGAGCTCGGCTACGGGCCCAATGGTGGGCTCGTCTACTGCTTCGAGTAAGTGAGTGCTCCTTTTGCACGTCCTGGGAGGTGAGGTCGAGCGTTTTGTGTGGGAGCGCAGATACCTCTTGCAGAATATGGACTGGTTCGAGGAGGAAGTCGGAGAATATGAGGACGACTACCTTATCATTGATTGCCCCGGTATGCCTCGTGTCTTCGCGTTTCCACCCGATTTTTTTTTTTGCCATGCCGTAGCACGCCTAGCCCCAACGGTGACGCTGACTGATGGACTGACCCCCCCCTGTAGGCCAGATAGAGCTCTATACACACCACCCGTTCCTTCCCACCCTCGTGAGAAACCTGCAACGGCTCGGTATGCGTACCTCTGCAGTCTACCTCCTTGATTCCCAGTTCATGGAGGACAAATACAAGTTCTTCAGGTGTGTCATTGAACTTATTCTCTCATCTTGCTGGCACAGGGTTTGGTATACGTTAATTTCGCTGACGGGCGCGGCTGATGGCGACGTCACACTCTTTTAAACGCACATCCTCCTTTCTTCCTTGCGTCGACGGCGCGATCGTTTTCCCGCGCCTGAGCGGAATGATTTCCTGGTTCTATGCCCTATGCCCTAACTCCGCCAATCCCGTGTTTCTAGACCTCTTTAACTGATAGCAATGGCTTATGACATATAGCGGTGTCTTATCAGCCATGTCGGCCATGGTCAATCTTGAGATTCCTTGGATCAATGTCATGTCAAAAATGGACCTTGTTCTACCTAACCCCGAGGATCCTGGCGGCGGAGGTCGCAATGGCATTCGTACGCGTCGGAACATTGCACGGTAAGTCGTACCCTCGTCATATACACGTGGTATAATTTTACCCGTGTTATCGGAACGCGTGTCTGCGCTGACACGCTTCTCTTCTTTCATTTCCGCACCGTCGCCGTCTCGTGTCCGTTTTCATCACGCTTTTGACTGCATTTGTTGTTCCCTCTTGCTCACCGGTACATGTGGTGTCTGTCAGGTACTTGGATCCAGACCCTCTTTTGTTGGCTGCACCTCACGGTAGCGGGGATGAAGTGAATAGTGTCAATCCACGCTTTCACGCGCTAAATCAGGCTCTTGTTCAATTGGTAAGCCGTGTTATCATTTGACACACGCGGGATCAATCCCCCCCGTTTTTTGTCCGTCTTGCAAACGTGGGTGTGATCCCTGATCTGCGAAAAAAAAACGCGAAGTGTTGTGCTTGTCCGCGTTGCTTTCTTGCGCCAATCATGACCGCCACCGGCGAAAACCTCGCAAGAAGGGAAAATGCCCCGCAGGAATTCGTGATGTGCTTCCCACCCTTTTTCCCTCCTTTCTATCACTGGGTGGCTATTCTTCTTGTGCATGACGGCAACAGTCCACTTTTAACATCGAGTTTATCTCTTGCAATCAAATGAAGCAACTTTCTAACAAGGTTTCACATGACGTGATGAACAGATAGAGGACCACCCACTGGTGACGTTCCTTCCGCTCGATCTGACGAACCCGAATTCTATCGAGAATGTGTTGAGCCATATCGACTACGCAATGCAGTATGGAGAGGATGAGGAACCGAAAGAGGTGGGTGCCTCAGTGGTCTACTCCCCTTTTCCTGCGACTTTGCTCGGCCTCGTGGAGGGACAAACGTGGATTGCGTTTGATTCTTTCGTGAAATGACATGTGAAGCTGACCATCTCCCTTTCTATTCACTTCTTCGTTGGATTCATCACCGCAATCCTGATCGCGCCACCTACGCACTCATTGCTGCTGACCCCCCCTTCTCCACGTTTTTTTCATTGTATGCCGCCACACCTTCCCACCGCCGCACTCTCCTGGGGATGCGTAAATGACGATCCCAAACCAATCTATTCGTTCGTCATTTCAACATGAACACGTGACCGAATTTAGCCCCGTGATCTCGACGATGGCGACTTCGCGGAGATGGAGTGAGAAGGGTCGCTCCACCCAAGATTCGACAATCGCGATTTCACTGTAGTAGCGGGGGCTCTTCCGGCTCGGGTGTCCATAGAAAGTAATGTATCATGGCTGTATCAATGCTACTGTATGGTACTCGCGCCACCACCTCATGCCTAGTCAGGTGATGATGATACAGACAAGGCTGAGACATTTATTCCCGTGATAGCGACATTCACCTCCTTAGGGTACAGGCTGACGGCGTGTGCCTCGCCGCCACAGCGCGAGATTTATGCGTTGGCCAATACAACACGAGGCCAGCCGACGCAGGGTATATTTTGGTACCAAGGACTGTGAGGGTGTCGCGTAAAATGGGGCGAGTTTGATGAGTGGAGCAGGTGGGCAGTGGCACTCGAAAGCTACGCCAATGCCGCTTCGATTACCGCGTAAGTAATGAGGGAGACATATCCAGTCGGCTTCTTAAAGAAGTAAATTACTGAGCGAGGCCCGAGATCCGACACCGGTGCAGACCTGACTGGACGCCGGAACTTACCCACGGCTGGACCGCGACAGCAACCCGAATGTGAAGAGGCGATGCGCGCACCAAATTAGATTAGAAAACACGCCGATCATGAAACGCTTTGATGTTGTCCGCGCAGCCTTGAACCAGTGGATACCTGTCGGCAAGTCGTCATGACTCCACAAGCCGGGGTTGATTGGCCCCTGGTAAGCGCAAAAGGGAAGGAAGAAATGCAGGGTGCGGTGCAGGTGGATATTTTAATGGATAGTGGATATTGACAGGTTGATGTCGCTTGTTGACCTGCTGCCGTAGTTGGAAGTGGGGCGCGATTCGGGCGGTCCGTGTCTAGTCCGAGCGTACGAAAATAGAGGGCGGAAGGACCGATGGGAAATGGGAATGGACAAGCGCAGCAGGTGACCGAGGCGGTGTGAAGCAAAGGCACGGCACTTGCGCAGGATGGGGTAGAATCACTGCACTGCCCTGCCTGCCGCAGTATGGAATTGAGACACACATTGAACAAAGGCAAAGGACGGA
>WNFO01001703.1_pt1 | contig 19149 bp, 17 predicted proteins | sample 5400251 | NCBI WGS metagenome assembly WNFO01 (sample SAMN13153354, study PRJNA577476) | soil metagenome | isolation source: 100 cm saprolite under Madrone tree | place: USA:California | collected 2016-06-14
GGGTCATTGACCGGACGGCCCTCATCCTCGACATCTTCGCCCAGCGCGCCCGCACGAGCGAGGGCCAGCTCCAGGTCGAACTCGCCCAGCTCTCGTATCTGCTGCCCCGGCTCGTCGGGCAGTGGAGCCACTTGGAGCGCCTCGGCGGCGGCATCGGGACGCGGGGCCCGGGCGAGACCCAGCTCGAGTCCGACCGGCGGGTGATCCGCCGCCGCCTCCTCCGGGTCCGGGCAGAGCTCAACCGGGTGCGGGTGCACCGGCGCGTGCAGCGCGAGCGCCGGAGCCGGGCCGGCCTGCCCGTCGTCGCCCTCGTCGGCTACACGAACGCGGGCAAGACGACCTTGCTGAACCGGCTCACCGGCGCCGCCTTCCGGGTCGCCGACGAGCTCTTCGCGACGCTCGATCCGGCCGCGCGGCTCTGCGCGGCGCCCGGCTGCCAGCCCTTCATCCTCACCGACACGGTCGGCTTCATCAGAAAGCTCCCGCCCCAGCTGATCGCCGCGTTCCGCGCAACGCTCGAGGAGCTCGACGAGGCCGACGTCCTGCTCCACGTCGTCGACGCCAGCGCCCCCCAGCTCGCCGAGCATATGGCGGCCGTGGAGGCGCTCCTCGGCGAGCTCGACTTGCGGGGGCGCCCGAGCATCGTCGTCCTCAACAAGATCGACCGGCTCGAGGATCCCCGGGAGCTCGAGGCCCTCGTCGAGCGCTCGGGCGGCGTGGCGCTGTCGGCGGTCGGCGGGCGCGGGGTGCCGGAGCTGCTGTCCCGGATCGAGGGACTGCTCCGCCCGCTGGCGCCGCTCGTGCGTCTCCGGATCCCCTACGCCAACGGCGGCGCGCTCGCGCTCTGCTACGCGCGCGGCCGCGTCCTCGCGCGGAGCGACGAGCCGTCCGGCGTGCGGCTCGACGTCGAGCTGCCCCCGCACCTCATCACCGCCGTCGCTGCCTATCGCGTCTCGTAGCCGGCGAGAAGCCACGGGGCCGTCGGCGCCGCGCCCGCGCCTCGGCGGGAGCGGGGAAGTTCGATGGTACACTCTCTGGGACTCAGGACGGCTATGGGACTCCCCAACTGGTTGACGGTCCTTCGCATCCTGCTGATCCCGGTCTTCGTGAGCCTGCTCGTCTACCGGCGGCCCGGCACCGCGCTCGCGGTGTTTTGTCTGGCGAGCCTGACCGACCTGCTCGACGGCTACGTGGCCCGTCGCGGGGGGAGCCAGAGCCGGCTCGGCGCGTTTCTCGACCCGATGGCGGACAAGCTATTGCTCACGGCGTCGTTCGTCACGCTCACCTACCTGCGCGCGCTCCCGTTCTGGATCACCGCGGTCGTGATCTCGCGCGACGTGATCCTGGTCCTCGGCGCCGTGCTGATCCACATGACGGGCGGCGTGATCGCTCCCGCGCCGACGCGGGCGGGGAAGCTGTCGACGTTCTTCCAGATCCTGACCGTGCTGGTCGCGATGCTCACGCCGTACCTCCAGGCGCGGCCCGTGCTCCGGGGGACCATCTGGATCACCGCGGCCTTCACGGTCTTCTCGGGTCTGCAGTACATCACGCGCGGCATGGGGTTTCTGAAAGATCCACTCCTGCGCTGAGGCGCCCGCCGGCGTCGTCGTGAGCCGGGTCCGCCAGGGGAGCGCCGCCGCCGCCGCCGGCGTCTGCGGGGGCGACCGGCTCCTCGCCGTCAACGGCGCGCCGCTCCGGGACGTGATCGATTTCCACTTCAACGCGGGGGAGGAGGAGCTGCGGATCGAGCTCGAGCGCGCGGGCGCCCGGACGGCGGCGCGGCTCGTGCGGCGCCGCGGCCGCGCCCTCGGGTTGGAGTTCGAGACACCGCGGCCGGCGGAGATCTCGACCTGCGCCAACAAGTGCGTGTTCTGCTTCATCCACCAGCTCCCCCGGGGCATGCGGCGGAGCCTCTACGTGAAGGACGACGACTACCGGCTGTCGTTCCTCCACGGCAACTACATCACGCTCACCGACCTCGACGAGGCCGAGCTGGAACGCATCGAGACCCAGCGCCTATCGCCGCTCTACGTGTCAGTGCACGCGACCGATCCGGCGCTGCGCCACGAGCTGCTCGGGCGGCCTCGGGTCGCGACGCCGATCCTGCCCGTGATGGCGCGCCTGGCCCGGGCCCGCATCTCGATGCACGCGCAGATCGTGCTCTGCCCCGGCCTCAACGACGGCGCGCAGCTCGCGCGGACGGTCTTCGACCTCTCCGCCCTCCATCCGGAGGTGCGGACGACCGCGATCGTGCCCGTCGGGCTCACGCGGCACCGCCAGCGGCTGCCCGAGCTGCGCTCGCTCGAACCCGACGAGGCCCGGGCGCTCGTGGCGACCGTGACCGCCTGGCAGGACGAGCTCCGCGCCCGTCTCGGCAGCCGGTTCGTGTTCCTCGCGGACGAGATCTACCTGCAGGCGGGCCAGGACGTCCCCCCCGGGCGGGCGTACGAGGGGTTCCCGGTGATCGAAGACGGGATCGGCCTCGTCCGGCGCTTTGAAGACGGCTTCCGGCGGGCGAGCCGCCGGCTCCCGGCGCGGCGCCGGACGCCTCGCACGATCACGGTCGTGAGCGGCGAGATGTTCGCCCCGCGGCTCGCCGGCCTGCTCGGAGACCTCGCGGTGGCCGGGCTCACGGTGGACGTCGCGGCGGTGCCGAACGACTTCTTCGGGCGGAAGATCGCGGTGGCCGGGCTTCTCACGGGCCAGGACATCCAGCGCGAGCTGGCCCGCCGCCCGCTCGGCGGGCGCGTGCTGATCCCCGGCGTGACCCTCCGGGAGCAGGACGGCGTCTTCCTGGACGACCTGACGCCCGCGGATCTCGCGCGCGACCTCGACGTCCCGGTCCAAGTGATCGCGCCGACGCCGGGGGCGCTGCTCAGGGCGCTCGTCGCCGAATGAGGCGGGCCGGCGCCGCGAGCGGAGCGCGGATCCGGCGACCGGCGTCGAGCGAGAGCGTTCGGCCCCCGCAGGCCGTCGGCGCCGGCGCCTCGGTCCTCCGGCCGGTCGTGGCGATCGTCGGGCGCCCGAACGTCGGCAAGTCGACGCTCTTCAACCGGCTCGTCGGCCGCCGCCAGGCGCTCGTGCGCGACGTTCCCGGTGTCACCCGTGACCGGCTCTACGGCCTGGTCGCCTTCGACCGCTGGCAGGCGACCTTCGTCGACACCGGCGGGTTCGATCCCTCGCCAGAGGCGTCGCTGGTCGACGCCGTTCGCCGCCAGGTCCTCGTCGCGATCGCGGAGGCTGACCTCGTGCTCTTCGTGGTGGACGTCCGCGCGGGCCTGACGGGGCTCGATCGCGAGATCGCCGACGAGCTCCGGAAGGCGGGCCGGCCGGTGCTGCTGGTCGCCAACAAGGTCGAAGGCCCGGCCCAGGAGGGGGCGCTGGGCGAGCTCTATGAGCTTGGCTTCGGCGAGCCGTGGCCCGTGTCGTCCGAGCACGGCCGGGGCGTGGCGGAGCTCCTCGGTGCGGCTCGCGCGCGGCTGGGCGCCGCCGCCGACGGCCCGTTCGTCGATCCGTCGCGAGCTCCCGCGATGCCGATCGCGATCGTCGGCCGCCCGAACGTCGGCAAGTCTTCGCTCGTCAACGCGCTCGTGGGCGCCGAGCGGGTCCTGGTCCACGCCGATCCCGGCACCACGCGCGACGCGGTGGACACGCCGTTCACCTACGGCGGCCGCCGGTACGTCCTGATCGACACCGCGGGGATCCGGCGCAAGGGCAAGGTGACGGAGCCCCTTGAAAAGCTCGCGGTCGTGATGGCGCTCCGGAGCCTCGAGCGCTGTCGCGTCGCCGTCCTCCTGATCGACGCGACCGAGGGCCTCACGGCGCAGGACGCGCACATCGCCGGCTACGCGGACGAGGCCGGCCGCGCGACGGTGGTCGCCGTGAACAAGTGGGACCTGGTGCCACCCGGCATGGTTCGCCGGGGCGAGGTGGTCGAGCAGCTCCGCGACCGCCTGCCCTTCCTCGACTACGCCCCGGTCGCCTTCACGTCGGCGCTGACGGGCGCGGGCCTGCCGGAGCTATTCGAGCTGGTCGACCGGGTCGCGGCCGAGGCCCGGCGCCGCGTGGCGCCCGCCGACCTGCGGGCGGCGTTGCTCGGGGCCGTAGAGCGCCGGCCAGTCACCCTCGGCGGCGCGCCGCTGACGATCCAGTCAGCGGCGCAGGTGGGCGTCGAGCCCCCGGTCTTCGTGGTGCGCGTCAACCGACCGCGCGAGATTCACTTCTCCTACGCCCGCTACCTAGTCAATTCCCTCCGCCGCGCCTTTGGCTTCGCGGGCTCGCCGATCAGGCTGATCTTCCGCCGGGCTGCGGGCCGGCGCCCCCGCCGGAGCCAGCGCTGAGCCCCCGTCACCGCCGGGGACGGCCGCTCGCCCTGCCGCTCGGCGTCGGCCTTGGCGTGCTCGTGGCACTCGCCGTCGTGCTGGCGAGCCCGCGCTACCGAAGCTTCTACCTTGGCCCGGACGCGAGGGTGTGGCCGCCACCGCCGGCGGCGGCACGCGCGCTCACCTCGCGGGCGGCGCGCGCCGCGCGAGCGGTCGCGAGTGCCCCGCCGCTTCCGCAGACCTTTGGCCTCCCGCTCCCGATCGGGGGCGAGCCGGCGGGCCTCCCGCCGGCGCCGGCCGAGACGGCCGTCGCCCGGCGCGGGAGGGTGCGGGTGCCCGAACCGGACGCCGACGGGCGGATCCGGGTTCCCGTGACGGACGTCTTTCCGGCGCGGCTGCCGTCGAGCGGGCCGCCGGTGGGCTGGGATCTTCAGGAGTTCGCCGGCCACGCGAGCGTCCAGGTCGTGCACGACGAGGGGCGGGTGGCGGTCGATCTTCAGAGCGATCGCGCGTCCTTTGCCCTCTCCCGCGACGTCGTGCTGGACCTCAAGCGCTACCCCATGCTGCGGTGGTCGTGGAAGGCGGTACGGCTACCGCCGGGGGGTGACGCCCGCTCGCGCGCGACCGACGACGAGGTCGCCCAGGTGTACGTCGTCTTCCCCCGCTGGCCGTCCCCGCGCCTGAACAGCGAGGTCCTCGGCTACATCTGGGACACACACGCGCCGGTCGGGTCGGCGGTCACGAGCCCGCAGGGCGAGAACATCCGCTCGATCGTGGTCGAGAGCGGCTCCCAGCGGCTCGGGTTCTGGATCCAGGAGGAACGCAACGTCTACCGGGACTACGTGGCCCTCTTCGGGCGCGAGCCGGGGCCGGTCGGGAAGGTCGCGATCATGACCGATTCGAACGACACGCAGAGCCAGAGCGAAGCGCTGGTCGACGACCTTATCTTTTTCCGTCCACCGGCCAGAAACGCTAGAATTAGCAGCATCTATGCTACGATGCCGCCCATGCCGAGGAGCGGGTCATGAGCCCTGAGCGCGAGAGCCGCGGCCACGCCGACCACGACTACGACGACCCGGACTACGGCGAGGAGATTCCCCGGAGCGTGTTTTCCACGACGTGGTTTCGGGCGCTCCTCGTGGTCGTCGTACTGGCCGTCGTCGGTGTTCTGGCGCTACCCTATCTCCTGGACTGGGTCGGCCCGACGCGGCTGACGCCGGCCGTGAAGGGGCCGGTCGTGAGCGTGCCGTCGCCCCCTCGGCCGGCGGCCCAGCCGGACGGTGGCCAGGCGGTCTCGCCCCCGCCAGGGGCGGCTCGGGTCGTCGCGAACCCGCCAGAGCCCAAGACCGAGAGAACGGCTCCGGCGCCCCCGCCTTCTCCGGACAAGATGGCGCGGGCTCCGGGCAGGACGGAGCCGGCCGCCGTCGAGATGTCGAAGCCCGGGACCCCGAAGCCGCCCCCGGCGGTAGAGCAGATGCGCCCCGACGCCGCGAAGGGCCCGCGCATGGCCAAGGCGCCCGCTCCTGGGCGGGCGGGGAAGACGCAGCTCGTCGCCGTGTCGGGGGGACCCTATTGGGTGCAGGTCGGTGCGTTCCACGCGGAGGCGCACGCGAGGGCCCTGGCGGCGCGGCTTCACGGCGCCGACTTCCCCGCCGAGGTCGTGGCCGGGGGCGGCGGCGCGTCCGCCGCGCGTGCGGAGCCCGCGACGTCGACCCCCGCCGGGGACAAGTACGACGTCTTCGTCTCCGGGACGTCGTCGGAGGACGTCAACACGAAGATCGCCGCCAAGGGGCTCTCGGCCGAGCCGGTCGCCGGCGGCGCCGTCATCAAGCCGAGCCTCACCTTACGCGACGCCGTCTCGCTGTCGAAGGATCTGGCGTCGGAAGGCCTGAAGGTCCAGGTGCGCCGCGCGCTCGCGGGCGCCGCGGCCGAGCGTCCGGCGGCGCGGGGCGGGGGCACGATCTATCGCGTCCGGGTCGGCGGTTTCCCCGACCGGACCGCGGCCGACGAGGCGCGCAAGGCCCTCAGCGCCCGAGGCTACACTGGGTTCATCGGTCGGGGAGGCGGATGACGGGCGGGCCGCTCGTCGTCCTCTCGACCGCGCCGAGCACGGAGGAGGGCGCGAGCATCGGTCGACGGCTGGTCGAAGAGCACTTGGCGGCGTCCGTGAACGTGCTGCCCGGGGCGCGGTCGATCTTCTACTGGGACGGGCAGGTCCAGGAAGCGGACGAAGCGCTGCTCGTGATCAAGACGGAGCGCGAGCGCTACGCGGCCCTCGAGCGCCGGATCCTCGCGCTGCACTCGTACTCGGTGCCCGGGGTGCTGGCGCTGCCCGTCGCGGCGGGCGCCGCGGCCTACCGGGCCTGGCTTCGGGAGTCGGTTGCTTCGGTCGAGGGAGGTGAGGGGTAACGTGACGAAGAACGATCTGATCAACGCGGTGGCCGCGCACGGGCTCTCCAAGCGTCAATCGGCATCCGTTGTGGAGTCGGTCTTCGACATCATCTTCCGGTGCTTCGAGAAGGGCGAGGACGTGAAGATCGTGGGGTTCGGCCATTTCCGGATCCGCAAGAAGGCCGCGCGCCGCGGCCGGAACCCTCAGACCGGCGACAGCATTGAGATCACGGCGCGGAAGGTCCTGACCTTCAAGCCCAGCAAGGGTCTCAAGCAACGAATCAACTCGGTCACGTAGTCGACAAGCTCTACTACCGGATCGGCGAGGCGCAGGCGGCGACCGGCGTGCCTGCCTACGTGCTCCGGTACTGGGAGTCCGAGTTCAATCTGCTGCGCCCGAAGAAGAACCCGGCGGGCCAGCGTCTCTACCGCCCCCGCGATCTCGAGCTGATCCTGCGCATCAAGACGCTCCTGTACGACGAGCGGCTCACCCTCGAGGGCGCGAAGAAGCGGCTCGTGGCGGAGTCGCGCGGCCCGGACCCGCCCGACCCCAGCGGCGGCCGGGACGCGCGCTCGGCGGCGGCGCTCCGGCGCGTGCGCGAACGCCTGGAGGCGCTGCGGCGGCTGCTCGCGCCTTGATCGGCCGTACCAGGTCTGCGACAATGCCTCCGACGGTCGGGGCGTGGCGCAGCCCGGTAGCGCACATGACTGGGGGTCATGGGGTCGGAGGTTCAAATCCTCTCGCCCCGACCAATCTTTTCACGAACTTGTTAGACCCGCTCGGATTCTGGTTCCAGTTTCTGGTTCCAGGTCGCCGGGGAGTCGAGGGCGTCGGCCCAGCGCTGGCCCAGCCGCGGCGCCCATCGGATCGAGGTCGGGATCCAGCTCGCGTAGTACCGCCATGTCGTGAGCGGCTTCGCGTGACCGAGTTGCTGCTGGACGTGGAGTGCGGTACCTGAGCCGGGCCTGAAAGTGCTCCCAGCCGATAGGTTGCATAACCCGTGACGCGAAGCCACCAGGTAAGCCCGGTGCCGGAAACCGGCACGCCGGGTTTGAGGTGGCGGGGGCTGGAAACGGCTTACGGCGAACATAAACGGGCACGAAGCTGGAAACGGCGGATACAGCCAAGGGGAGCCTACGGAGCTTTGCGCCAGTCCTCGACCCTACTCAAGACCGCCAAGGCACTTGGGCTCACGATTCCGCAGTCGTTGTTGCTGAGGGCGGACGAGTTGATTCGACGAGCGCCAACCTGTCGAAGGAGGAGAGCGCCAAACGACTCCGTCATCGAGGGACGCCGATGCCAACGAACCTGTTGTCCACGGCGTCTGTCGCAAGCCGGCCCTGTTTTGGCGCCGTCGGATCCCAGAAACTGGGGACGTATGGGGACGCGAAACCGTTCCAGGGGACCCTCCAGTGCCGTCTGGCGCCGCGAACTCTCGGCGAAATACGCGAAGGTCGCGCTGGCGAGGCTATGAATCCCTTACCCTTGCCCGTCGCGAAACGCCCACGGGTTTTCACTCGCCCCGCGGCCAGGCACGCCGTGGCCTTGCCAGGCCCATGTTTCCTAAATGGCGATCTTCAACGCGATCTGGTCAAACACAGCTTGTGGTACTCGAACTCGACGTTTGCCCGAGCTCGTTGCGTCGGCCATGCGGATTAGCCCGTACCTCTCCAACAGCCGGAGATCGTCTTGGACATTCTTCAAGTCGCGCCTCACCATCTTCGCCAGCTCGTAGATCGAGCCTGGGCGGCCGGATCGAACCGCACGAAGAAGCGCGAGTCGGTTAGGAGTGAGGAGGTTCCGCGCGGCCTCGATACTGGTGAAGTAGGCACCTTCGCGTCGATTGATCCGCCGGCGCGCCTGGACGGCTTTGAAGGTGTCGCGGAACCCGGCGAGAGCCTCACCCGCCGACTTGATTTGGATCGTTAGCGTCTTGGCCATCCATCGTCTCCCGTTATGCGTCGCACATCCGCTACAAAATCTTCGAGGAGCTGATCGACGTCGACGAAGCTGTAGGCTTCCTCGACGTCCTCCACGTGCCGGTGATGCCCCTTCGGCGGATGATTGTCGTACAGCACCGCCGGGTTCTCCTCATCTCGGCGGACAAACACGAGACGGTTTCTCACGCCGCTCGAGGCTGCGCGGACTCGTAGGTATTCGCCAGATCACCAGTTCCAGGATGTTTCCTTGTTCATCGACTACTTTCTCCCGGAGAACCGGGCTAGCACGCGGCATCTGACCAAATATAGGGTATCGCGTACCTTATATCAAGGTCGCGCAATTGCGCGAGGGAGAATCCCATACCTTTGCCCGTCGCGGACCGACGAGTTTCACTCGGCGCTGCGGCGGTCCAGGCACGCCGTGGCCCTGGCGGGCCCGGGCCCGCGGTAGAAATATCGAGAACTTCGGAGACGGAGAGCAGCTGCCTAAACTGCGTGTCGGGTGTTTGAGTCACCCCGGGGTACCACCTATTCGGCCATTTACAATAGTCTTTCGCGACCTGGCTCGGGGCTGTTTTGGGGCGCTACTGGGGCGGTCGAAAGCTGAAACTCGGATAATGCTGGAGCGCGATTACCAAGATTTTCGGTGCGATCGGGAATTTCAGCGACCAGTTCTGGATGGCGAGCGGCAAGACCAGCGCGTCGGATCGGGCGCGCGGCCGCGGGCGGAGCGCTCGAGTCCGCTGTCCGAGAATATCGGTGAGGCAAGTGTGTTACTATGACGTCAATATGCGCTGGGAAAGAAGCTCTCTCCCGACGATCCTCGCGGTTACATTATGGGTGGTCGTCAGCCCTCTGATGATGGCTTTCGGCCCCTGCGCGACGATGGGGATGCCGTGTGAGGGAACCTGCAGCGCCACGTTCTCGCCGACCGAGCGCGCCGACCCGGCCTCACTCATGGCGCTCGTGGCGACCGTAGCTGAACCCGGGATGGCGGAACCATCCTCGCCCAGTCTGAAAGTCCCCCAGCCCCCTCCGAAGTTCCTCTTCGCCTCCGCCTAGTCCGCAGTTCCTCTGAATTTGTCTGACAAGGGGGGCAGTCCCTCCACGCGAGAGGCTGCCGTCCTGACAGGGCAATGGTTCAACCGGCAACAACGTCGTTGTCCGGAACGGAGGCGCACCATGACTCGTCACGTGTTATCAGGGGTCGTCGTTATGGCCGTCGTGGTCGGGCCGGCGGTGCCGTCGGCTCTGCCGCTCGGGCAGCTTCGGGACGTTCTCAAGCAGCGATACCCGCTGTCTCGGCTGGAGGTTCAGAGCAAGCCCCACGAAGGGACGGTCATCGAACGGGGGGCCGTCTTGTCGCTCGACGCGGACGGTGTGCCCGCGAACACGCTCCGGATCATTCAGACGAACACCAAGTCCCCCCGCTTCCATGTTCGGGACTACGCCGAGGTCGAGATCACCGAGGGGGCGATCAGAGCTGGGGCGGGCCAGCTGCGCCTGCCGAAGGGAACCCGCCTGGTGGTCCTCGATCTGAAGGCCGAGCCGGATCGCATCCGGCTGTTCACCCACACGGCCGATCCTATCGTGGTCGGAGGCAAGCCTGTCTACGGCTGCACAGAATTCGTCTTCAGATTCCACGGTACACCGCTCACGGCGCGGGACGCCGCCCAGGTTCAGGGGGTCATCGAGCATTGGCTCCCTCTCGCCGGGTAGCGGTGGCGGGGGATGGCGGGTCGACTGTGATGGCTCCGGGTGAACTCGCGCGCGCCGTGAGCCAACGGTTTCGGCTGGCGCAGATCGAGACGGAACATCTGGACCACGCCGGGACCGAGACTCGGCGTGGCGCGTCGGTGACACTCGTAGCATCGGTGGCGACCAAGCCGTTTCGGCTCGTCCAAGTCGCCGGATCGCACCCGACGCCCCAACACGTGGTGGACTTCGCCCGCATCAACATCGCAGCAGGCGGAGCCGTGCAGACCGAGTCGACACTGCCGGCCGGAGCGGAGATGGTCGTGCTCGACGTCAGGGTCGGCCTCGACGCAGTCCACCTCTTCGCCGTCGCGCCCCTCCTGGTCAGCTTGGAGGGCGGCGACGCCATCTACGGCTGCGCCGAGTTCGTCTTTCCCTTCGACCCGACCACCCTCGCCTCGCGGGAGTCCCTCGCCGATCGCCTCGGCGAGTGGCTCTCGGGACCGACCGGGGTTCGCGAATGTCGGGACGGCGTCGAACCGCTCTGCATCGAGCCATGATCGGGCCACGGCGACTGCGGGGCCGAGCATGATCAACTGGCTGATCGGCGTTTCCCTGCGCAACCGGTTTCTGGTCATCGCGTTCTTCCTGCTGATCGGCGGGTGGGGCTACTGGGCGCTCCTGACAACGCCGATCGACGCGATTCCAGACCTCTCCGACAACCAGGTCATCGTCTTCACCGACTGGCCGGGCCGGTCACCGCAGGAGGTGGAGGACCAGATCACCTATCCGCTCACGGTCAGCCTGCAGGGCTTGCCGGGCGTGCGGGTGGCGCGGTCCTCCTCCGCCTTCGGCTTCTCAATGATCAACGTGATCTTCGAGGACGCGGTCGACCTCTACTTCGCCCGGACCAGGGTGCTGGAGCGCCTCAACCTCGTCACGAAGTCCATGCCACCGGGCGTGGTGCCGACACTCGGCCCGGATGCCACCGGGGTCGGGCATGTGTTCTGGTATTCCGTCGAGGGGAAAGGCTACTCGCTGCGCGACCTACGTTCCATTCAGGACTGGTTCGTTCGGTATCAGCTCAACGCCGTGCCTGGCGTGGCTGAGGTCGCCAGCATCGGCGGCGAGATCCGTCAGTACCAGATCGACCTCGATCCCAATCGCCTGCGCGCCTACAACATCCCCCTCTCCGCGGTCGTCGACGCGGTGATGCGGAGCAACCGGAACGTCGGCGGCAACGTGGTCGAGGCGAGCGGGACGTGGTCGGTGGTGCGGGGGCTTGGCCTGATCGAGAGCGTGCGCGATCTGGACGACCTCGTGGTGGGCGCAGCGAACGGGATCCCGATCTACGTGCGTCAGGTGGCCGCGGTGAAGATTGGCAACGCGTACCGCGCGGCGGCGCTCGTCAAGGGCACGGACGAAGCCGTTGGCGGCGTCGTGGTGGCGCGCTACGGGGTGAGCACCGTCGACGTCATCACCCGGGTCAAGGAGAAGATCGGGGCGCTGCAGGCCGGGCTGCCGCCGGGCGTCCGGATCGTCTCGTTTTACGACCGGTCGGCACTCATCGCGCGCGCGGTGCACACGCTCAAGCGCGCGCTCATCGAGGAGACGATCGTCGTCACCCTTGTGAACATCCTGTTCCTCCTCCACGTGCGGTCGGTGCTGATCGTGACGATCCCGCTGCCGCTGGCGGTGCTGACCGCCTTCCTGTTCATGCGCTACCTCGGGATCAGCTCGAACATCATGTCGCTGGCCGGCATCGCCATCGCCATCGGCGTGCTGGTCGACGCGGGGATCGTTGTCACCGAGAACGCCTTCCGCTTCATAGAGAAGGGCGGCGTAAACCCGCGCGATCGCCGGGCCGTGCTGGCCACGGTCTCCGATGCCACCCGCCTGGTGGGCCGCCCGATCTTTTTCTCGATGGCGATCATCATCCTGGCTTTCATCCCGGTGTTCGCCCTGACCGGCCAGGAGGGCAAGCTGTTCCATCCCCTGGCGTTCACGAAGACCTTCGCGATGACGGGGGCGACGGTCCTGTCGGTCACGCTGGTGCCCGTCCTCTGTAGTCTGCTGATCGGTGGCACGATTCGTGGCGAGGCGGGGAACCCGATCATGCGCCCCCTCGTCTGGATCTATCGTCCTGTGCTCGGCTGGGCGCTCGGGCACCGACTCCTCACCCTCGGCGTGGCGGCCGTCGTCCTCGGCGGCGCGCTGGTCCTGGTGCCGCGGATCGGCTCTGAGTTCATGCCGCCCCTGAACGAGGGCGACCTGATGTTCATGCCAGTCACCGACCCGGCCATCTCGCTGCCCCAGGCGATTGCGATCACCAAGAAGCAGAACGCGGCCATTGCGGGGGTCCCGGAGGTGGCGGCGGTCGTCGCGAAGATCGCCCGCGCCGACACCTCGACCGACCCGGCGCCCGTCAACATGACCGAGACGATCGTGAGCCTGAAGCCCGAGTCTGAGTGGCGGCCCGGCATGACGCGCGAGAAGCTGATCGGCGAGCTGGACCAGGCGACGACGCTGCCGGGCGTGTCGAACATCTGGACCCAGCCGATCATCAACCGGATCAATATGCTGACGACCGGGATTCGGTCGGAGGTCGGGGTCAAGGTGTTTGGGAACGACCTCACGGTGCTCCAGGAGAAGGCGCGCGCCATCGCCGACGTGCTGCGGACGATTCCCGGCGCCGTCGACGTCTACCCGGAGCAGGTCACGGGAGCCCCCTACCTCGACATCCGGCCGAACCGGGCAGCGGCGGCGCGCTATGGGATCACCGTCGGCGCGATCCAGGACGTGATCGAGACGGCGGTCGGGGAGACCAATCTCACGCTCACCATCGAAGGCCGGCAGCGCTTCCCGATCCGAGTCCGCTATGCCCCGCAGTACCGATCACATCCGGCCGCGATCGGGAGCGTGCTGGTGGCGGCGCCGAACGGCACCCAGGTCCCGCTCGCCCAGCTCGCCGACATTCGGTCGGTCGCCGGCCCCTCGATGATCTCGAGCGAGAACGGTCTCCTCGTGGTCACCGTGCTCCTCAACGTCCGCGGCCGGGACGTCGGGAGCTTCGTCGAGCAGGCCCGGCGCGTCGTCCCGGAGCGCGTGCGGCTCCCCGAGGGGTCGTACATCGAGTGGAGCGGCCAGTACGAGAACGAAATCCGGGCCCGCCAGCGCCTCCAGATCGTGATTCCGGTCGTCCTGGCCGTGATCTTCATCCTGCTCTACCTCACCTACCGGTCTTTTTTGGACGCCGCACAGATCCTCCTGGCCGTCCCCTTCGCGCTGGCCGGTGGGATCTATCTCCAGTACTTCCTCGGTTACAACTTTTCGGTCGCGGTCTGGGTTGGCTTCATCGCGCTGTTCGGGACGGCGGTCCAGACCGCTGTCGTGATGGTCATCTACCTGGAGGAGGCGGTCGTCCAGAAGCGGGAGGCGCTGGGCGGACGGCTGACCCACGCGGCGTTGCTCGAGGCGGTCACGGAGGGGGCGCTGCTCCGGCTGCGCCCGAAGGTGATGACGGTGTCCACAGTCGTGACGAGCCTGCTGCCCATCATGTGGAGCCATTCGACCGGAGCCGAAGTGATGAAGCCGCTGGCGACGCCCGTCCTCGGCGGCATGGTGAGCTCGCTCGGCCTCGTCCTGATCGTGACGCCCGTGATGTTCTCCTGGCTCCGCGAGCGCGAGCTCCGCCGCGCCGAGACGTCGGAGGGCGCGGAGGACCGCAGCGGGACCCGCCCGGCGCCGGCCGACGTCGACGGAACAGCAGTCAGACAACAGTGAGACAGCCCCTGAGACAACACGAAGGAGGAGGCCTGACCATGCATCGGAGAAGCGTGCTCGTCGTATGTGCGACACTGCTCGCGATCACCGCCGCCGCGGCTTGGGCGGCGGAGTTGAAGCCGATCACGACGCACAAGACGAAGGACCTCGTCGTCACGCTGTCGAGCGAATCGGGTCAGTGGACCCGGGGGAACAACGCCTTTGTCCTCCAGTTCACCTCGGCCGCGACCAAACAGCCGGTGGACGTCGGCACGGTGGCCCTCAGCACCAGCATGACGATGCCCGGGATGGCGCCGATGCTGGCCGGGGCCACTCTGTCGCCGGACAAGACGCCCGGTCGCTATGCCGGCACGATCACCTTCCCCGACAGCGGCACCCGGCAGGTGACGGTGAGGTGGGACGGGCCGGCGGGGAAGGGGTCAACGAAGTTTTCGGTCCCGGTCCGCTAGAGAGGAGGCCGCCATGATCCGCTCCCTGACCGTGCTCGTCATCGTGGCCGTGGTCGGCGCCTCCGTGAGCTGGGCCCAGGAGCCGGCGAGGAACTCGGTGACGGCCGATGGCCTCGTGGCCCGCGCGCTGACTGCCAACCCGGAGCTGCGGGCGGCCCGGGCCGCGATCGAGGCGGCGAAGGGTCGGCTCCGGCAGGCCGGCCTCCGGCCCAATCCCATGCTCGATCTCAGCGGCACCCAGAACGCCACCGGGACCGACAACATGCAGATGATCGGGCTCTCGTGGCCGCTAGACCTCGGGGGCCGGAAGGACGCGCGAGTGGCAGTGGCCGCCCGCGAGCTCGCCGTCAAGCAGGCGGAGGTCGCCGATCGCGAGCGGCGCCTCGCCGCCGAGGTGCGCGTGAAGGCCGGCGCCGTGCTCGGCGCCGCGCGCGACGTCCGCGTCACCGACGACTTGCTCGCCGCGAACCGGCAGACGGAGGCGCTCATCCACCAACGGGTGACGCAAGGCGCGACGCCGGCGCTCGACGAGCAGCTGCTGCGGGTCGAGGTGACGCGGCTCGAGGCCCAGCGGGCGGGTCAGATCGGCCGGCTTGAGAGCCTGCGGCTCCAGCTGATGCCCCTCGTCGGGCTCGCCGCGCCGGCCCCGCTGGGTGTCACCGGCGACCTCGAAGGCCCCCTCACCCTGCCCGAGGCGGCCAGCGCCATCGACATCGCGCTCCAGCAACGGCCCGACCTCCGCATGGGCGAACTGGAGGAGCGCCTGGCCGCGGCGCGGGTGGAGAAGGAACGGGCCGACGGACGGGTCGACGCGAGTCTCTTCGGCCAGTACCAGCGGCAGGAGACAGGGTTCGACGTGAAAGGATTCGACTCGGCGGGCCGTCTCCGGCCGATCATGGACACTTTCAACATGGTGACCGTCGGGGTGTCGATCGTGCTGCCGGTTCGGAACCGCAACCAGGGCAACATCGCCGCCGCCACCGCCGAGCTGGAGGGTGCGCGAGAGCGCCGGCAGGCGACCGATCTCGTCGTGCGGGAGGAGGTCGGCGCGGCGTATGCGCAGTACGACGCCGCCGAGCGCGCGAGGGACATTTACGCCGCGCAGGTGCTCGACACCGCCCGCCGGAATCTCGGCGTCATCCGGCAGAGCTACACGCTCGGTCGCGGGTCTCTGCTCGACGTCATCGCCGAGGAGCGCCGGCTCATCGAGCTGGAGATGGGGTACACGGAGGTGCTGAAGCAACGGTGGGACGCCGCCGTCGACGTGCTGCGGGCGACCGGACGGATTCAGTGAGGGAAGGACCTATGTTCGACATGAACAGGCCGGCAGGACGCGACCGAGCTCGCGCCTACCTGGGTCGGGCCGTCTTAGCCGTGGCGCTCGTCGGCGCTGGCCTGATCGGAGGGGTCGTATGGAACGACCGGAAGGCCTCGAGTCCGAGAGGAGCGACGCCGGTGGGCCAATCGGCGGCGCGCGCTGGGACCCCCGGGCCCTCGTCGACCGCGTCGGCGGAGACGAGCCCAGTCGTGGACGAGCCGGCGCAGGTGACGCTGACGCCGGACGCCGTCACCCGAGCCGGCATCAGGACGGCGGCGGTGGAGAGCCAGGCCGCCGTCGAGCGCATCACAGTGCCGGCCACCGTGGCCTCCGATGCGTACCGGGACACGCGGGTCAGCGCGCTGGTCGGGGGGATCGTGACGAGGGTGTCCGCGGAGCTCGGATCACGAGTGCGTCGGGGAGACCCGCTGGCGGTGATCTTCAGCAACGAGCTCGCCGAGGCGCAGATGAAGTACCTCTCGATGCAGGCGATGCTCGAGGCCGACCACCGGAAGGTTGAGCGGACTCAGAAGCTGGAGGCGATCGGCGCGGCCAGCCGGCAAGAGCTCGAGGAGGTGACGGCGATCCACCTTGGGCACGAGACCGAGGTCGCGGCCAGCCGGCAGCGGCTGCTGCTCCTCGGCCTTTCACCGAAGCGCGTCGCCGCGCTCCAGGAGGCGTCCCAGGTCGTCTCGGACGTCGTCGTCCCCTCGCCGGTCGAGGGGGTCGTCATCACCCGCACGGTGAACCCCGGCCAGGTCGTCAGTGCGGGACAGGATCTCTTTGTCGTTGCCGATCTGCGCACGGTCTGGGTCATCGGGGATCTCTATGAGAAGGACTTCGGCAGCGTACGGATCGGAACGCCGGCGACGGTCACGGTCCCGGCGGCGGCCCAGAATGTCCTGCGCGGTCGCGTCGCCTACATCGATCCCCGGGTCGACCCGGCGACGCGGACGGCGAAGGTCCGCGTGGAGGTGCCTAACCGGACCGGCGACCTGCGCCTTGGCATGTACGTGACCGTGAGCTTCGAGGAGGGTGGCAACCGCCAGAGAGTCGTCATCCCACAGCAAGCGGTCCAGACCGTCGGCGACCAGTCGGTCGTCTACATCCCGTCCTCCGAAGGCGAGGGGCAGTTCGAAGAGCGGCGGGTGAAGCTGGGCGCGACACTGGGCGACCGCGTCGAAGTCCTCAAAGGGCTCAAATCGGGCGAGCAGATTGTCACCGAGGGCAGCTTCTTCCTGCGCGCGGAAGCCACCCGAGCGCGATCGGGAAGCTAGGGATGGGCGGCCGGGCCATATGGGCGAACGGGCGAGGGGAGATGATGACGCGTCAGTATGCGGCCACTCTCTCTTCGGAGCGACGAGCGAATCCTTGACAGCCAAGACCGCGTCTCACAGGCGTGGAGATCTACTGGTGAAGTCATGAACGGTCGCCGTATCCTGAGTCTAGTGCTCTTGGCTGTCGGGGTGCTGTTTGGACCGATGGCGATTGCCTTTGGGGACTGCGCAGCGGCGGCGGCGAGTTGCCACTTGATCTGCACTCCCATAGCGTGTCCAGCGCCGGTGCCGGCCATGACTCCAGAAGCGGTAGCCGCCCTGGTACCTCAACCTGAGCCGGTTCCGGTCACGATCGGGCTCTGCACGCACGAACCCCCTCCGAAGTCTCCGCTCTCCGCTGCGTAGTCCGCTATAACCCGTAGATTCGGCCACTAACAGTTCGATTCGGCTGGGGTCCGGCTCGCGCGCCCCTGCTGGGGCACTGCCCTCCAGCTAGGAGAAATCTGATCATGCTGAAGCGATTGATGTCATTGGTGATGGCGTTCGGATTGAGCGTCTGGCTTCTGCCGGGTCTCGCGTACTCCGGAGATGACGATGCAATTCGCCGAGGCCTGCAGGAACATCTACGACCGTCTCACATGGAAGCGGCGAATCCGGCGCTTGAGGGCTACGTGTTCAAGCCCGGGGCCGTTCTCGTACTTCAGGCCGAACGCGCGTCAGCGAAGAAGCTCCGCGTGATCCAGGCCAACACGAAGTCTCCGCGTTTCCACGTGCGGGACTATGCGGAGGTCACCGTCGCTCCTGATGGCTCGGTCAAGGCGGGCCCAGGGGGCTTCACCCTTCCCAAGGGGACCAGGCTGAGCGTGCTCGGTCTAAAGGTCGAGAAGGACCGAGTCCGCGTGTTCACCCATACCCTGGCGCCGGTACCACTCCCCGACGGCAAGACAGCCTACGGGTGCACGGAGTTTGTGTTCCCGCTTGATGCTACGGTCCGTGACCGCGGCGATGTCGCGACCGTGACGGCTCAAATCAATCGGGTGCTCTCCCTGAGCACCAACGGGTAGCGGGAGGGAGAGCCTCGTCATGTCAGACATGGTCATGCAAGGCTGCGGCATCGGGACCGCCTTGATAGGCGGGCTTGCGGCGTTACTCGGCTTGGCCCTTCTCGCGAGCCTGATCGTGTTTGTCTGGGTCGCAATTGGTCGTCTTCGTGGGGGACCACCGGGCACACCGGTCGGCACGTAGCCGATAGGGGCGGCGGTGATCACCCGGCTGACGAGGTTTTCTCGTCGGCGATCACCGCCGCCGTCCTTCTGTTCGCCACTCAGACCGCAGGAGGCGTCGAAAAGAAGCGAAGAGTTTCTCGTTAGGGGTACGGCCGTCACTCTTGCAGCGGGAGCCGACGCTACTGGACGAGATCCGGCGGAACCGCTACGCGCGAAGGCCCGGTGCTGTCGCCTCGGCGGGCTCCGCAGCCCCGCGACTTCACGAGTGCGGCGTTCAAGTTCCGGTCAACCCCCACTGGGCAATTGCCGACGACGGCGGACCTGTTCCGCACCGTCACGGAGGGGGTACGCAGCACGGCCGGCGCCATGACGATCGGTCTCCGGGGTCACCGCATCATGCCGAGCTTTCGCTACATGCCAGAGGCGCAGCGCCTCGAGATGATCGAGTACGTCAAGAGCCTCAACCGCGGCTTCTGGGAGCGGCGGAAGATTAAGACTGTTGCTGTGCCGGCTGCGCCGCCCGTCATCCCCGAGCGCCTCAGCCGCGGCAAGCAGCTCTACGCCGACGCCGAGTGCCTGGCCTGTCACGGCGAGCGTGGGCGCGGCGACGGGCCGTCGGCCCCGACCCTGGAAGACAATCGCGATCTGCCGATTGCGGCCACAGACCTCACCAGACCGGAGCGGTTCAAGAACGGCGGCCAGCAGGAGGACATCTACCGGACGCTGGTGACGGGACTGGCCGGCACC
>WNFO01006399.1_pt1 | contig 19146 bp, 17 predicted proteins | sample 5400251 | NCBI WGS metagenome assembly WNFO01 (sample SAMN13153354, study PRJNA577476) | soil metagenome | isolation source: 100 cm saprolite under Madrone tree | place: USA:California | collected 2016-06-14
TCATCGGAAATCTTGAGCCGCTTCCAGCCGAAAAGTCGTGCATCGAGCGACCATGCGCCCGGACCGATGAGCGCAAGCGCTGCACCCAGGGTGCCGAGCATGAGCCACGGCCAGGGCTCCCCGGTGTGAGCCAGTATCTGCCAGAGGGCCTCGAGCGCCATAAGCGTTCCGACGAGCGGCGTCCACAGACCCAGGAAGAGGAGGATCGCCAAGCCAATCGATAGGACGCGAACCACGACATGCACAGATGGCGACACCGCGAACATTCCGGTCGCTCCGTAGGCGCACAGCCCGACTCCGGCGACCACGCGCATGATCAGCAGCCCGATGCCGGGCGCACCGCCAGCAAACGTGAAGAACAGTCGACGCACGGCTAAAGGATGGGCGCGGACGGAGCCGCGCACCAAGCCTCGAAAGGCGGAAGCGGATTTACTCTATCGAGTTCTCTACAGCTCGATGATTCCGCGTCGGAGCGCGATCATGGCGGCCTGGGTCCGGTCCTCGGCACCGAGCTTCTCCAAGATGCTCTTGACGCGGTTCTTGACCGTCTCTTCGGTGACACCGAGTCGGCGCGCAATCTGTTTGTTGCTGCCGCCATCTGCGATGAGCCGCAGCACCGCAAGCTCGGCCGGCGTGAGCGCATCCTGGCCTGCGTGCTCGGCGACCCGGAAGGACAGCTCCGGGGACAGCAATCGCTTCCCTGCGTGCACCGCGCGGATCGAGTCGAGCAGCTCCTCGTGCAGCAAGTTCTTGAGCAAATAGGCCCGGGCACCCGCCTTGACGGCGCGCAGAACCTGCACATCGAACGTGTAAGTAGTCAGCACGATGATCGCAGCCAGCGGAAACTCGCTGCGAATCGCGATGATCGCGTCGACACCGCCGAGCTCGGGCATTTGCAGATCCATGAGCGTGACATCGGGCCGATGAATGCGAAACTGTTCGATCGCCGCGCGCCCGTTTGCGGCTTCCGCGACCACTTCCATGTCCGGCTCATCCTCGATGAGCGCGATGATCCCCTTGCGGATGAGGGGATGATCATCGACGAGCAACAGGCCGATCGCGCGCCTTTGAGTGCTCAGTCCTTGTGAGTCGCTCTTTTCCATGACATCCAACTCGGCCAGAAAAATCGCGCGAGCGATCGGGAGCTCTCGTACGCAAACGAAGCCGGAATACTGAGCTCGACCTCGGTGCCCGAGTCGAGCTCGGTCCACACGTCCAGGTGTGCGCCGAGAATGCGGCTGCGCTCGCGCATACCGCGCAACCCAAAGTGCCCGGATCGGCCGCCCCGCGCGATGATTTCCGGATCGATGCCTCGGCCGTCATCGCGCACAGACACAACGAGCTGGCGCTCGTCGTAGCGCACCCCGACTTCCACACGATGCGCGTGTGCGTGCTGGAACGCGTTGTGGAGGGCCTCCCGGGCGATCCGGTAGATCTCGTCCCGCGCGATCGGTCGGAGAGTCCGCGGTGTGCCGTGCACGTCGACCTGGAGCACCGGGGTCGGGCCCTCGCCTGAGTTTCTCGCGAACTCATCCCCAATGTCGCGCAATGCCTTCGCAAGGTCCTCTTCCGCCTTCGGTGGGCGCACACGCTCAATTGCATCCCGCCCCTCGCCGATTGCCTGCGACGCGTCGGCGATGACACTCGAAAGCTTCTGTCTCTCGGACCCCTCGGGCAGACGCTTGGCGACCGCGTGAAAGCGCAGCAGCAACCCTTGAAAGCTCTGCAGCAAGGTATCGTGCAGCTCGCGCGCAATGCGCTCGCGCTCGGCGAGTTGTGCCTCCATGCGACCGCGTACCTTGGCTGCGACCTGACGGACGCGTAGGCGCACCAGCGCCCAGACCGCGATCACACCGGCTGCCACACACAGCGCCAGAAACCAGCCCGTCTGTATGAATGCCGGCGGGATGCTGAAAGCGAGCGCAGCACCTTGCTCGTTCCAGACGCCGTCATTGTTAGCTGCGGTCACATGAAACGTGTAGTTACCGGGTCGCAGGTTGGTATAGAGCGCTTGGCGCGATGCGGTGAGGGCACGCCAGTCGGTATCGATACTGTCCACTCGATAACGATAGCGCACCTTCTCGGGCGCTGTGAGGCTAAGAGCCACGTAGTCAAAGCTCACTGCGGTCGTGTACGCCGGCAGTGTCAATCGCGGAACCGGCTCGATAGTGTGGCCAGACACAGTCAGCGCTCGAATCAGTATTCGTGGCGGCACGCGGTTGTGCACTCGCTGTGCCGGATCAATGCCATAGATGCCGCCGGATGTGGCGAACCAGAGCTTCCCATCCCCAGCCTCGATCGCGGTCGGCAGCGGTCGCAGAAACCATCCACTGCCGACGACGCCGTCGGAAGCGCCGAGCGTTTCGCCGTGCACGCGATAAGCGGGGTCAACGCGACTGCGTTGAAGCTCAGTTGCTGTGATATGGACGATACCCGTGCGGCCGTTGAGCCAGAGATCGCCGTCAGCCGTTTCGATGATCCCGGTGATGCCTTCGAGATTCAGCTCTGGCGCCGACCGGATGCTGCGAAAGCGCTCTCCGTCGAAGCTCGCCAGCCCGAACTCTCCGCCGAACCACTGACGGATTCGGCCCCAATAAGTACTCATCACGTTGCCGATCTGAAGGCCATCTGTGACGCCGTAGGTGTGTACCCGGTCACCATCGAGCACCGCTGCACTGCCCCCGTTATATGAGAACCATAGGCGATCGCGGCGGTCGCGCGTGATGGTGATCGTGGTGACCTGCGGCAGTGCGGCGATACCGCCGTTCGGCGTCCACACCCCATCCTTCAGCCGAAAGACTCCGGAACTCAGGACCGAGGCCCAAAGGCCGCCGGTTTTGTCGATGGCCAACGCCTGGATAGGGCGATCAGCTCCGGGCGCCTTGACCGGCTCGAGCTGTCCCTTTCGCTCTCGCCACAAAGCATTGCGGCCCCCGAACCATACTGTGCCATCCGGGGCACGCACCAGGCTCTCGACCCGTTGCCGCAGGATGGGCGGGTTCATTCGTCCGCCCTGATATCGCGCCACCGCATTGAAGCCATTGGTGACCCACAGCCCCCCTGTGTCATCGGCCGGGACCACTCCCGTAACCTCGATGTCGCCGAAAACCTTGCGGATCTCTGCTGACTGTAGCGGGGCGTCCAAACTCGGTTCGGAAAAACGATCAAGCCCGTGACTCGTTCCGACCCAGACATTGCCTTCCCGATCGAGCAACAGGGCGTACGCTGTTCGCGAGGTCAGACCGTCGGTGTCAGAATATGCATCCGCGATATCCTCCGTGCGCAGGGCGGCCCCCATCGTCGACTGTTCAGGATGGGCGATGCGGCGCAGACCGTTCGCAGTGGACCACCACAACGTGCCGTCACGGTCGAAGACAGGTCCGCGGCATGTTCTACCGGCCAAAGGTGTCGGGGGGTTCTGGACGACGGGGATCAACTGGGCACCCACGTCCAGCCATACCGTTCCCCCGTCCGACTCCGCCATGCCACCCTCGGCCCATGGCGTTGACGCGACGACAGGCTGATTGCGGAACCGGTGCTCACCTGGGCGCAGAAAGAACAATGAATTCCCGCCGCCGGCCCACAGCGTGCCTTGACTATCGACGAACAGAACGGGTTCGGAAATGACGTTGTAGCCGCCCGTTGTGAGGCCCATCTCGGAGCCGACAGCCCGCCAACGAACACCGTCGAAGCGTGCAGTGTCTTTCAACGTCGCAACCCATAGGGTGCCGTCCGGTGTCTCGGCAAACCGGCTTGGTGATCCTTGCGGAACGCCATCGGCAACGCCATAGACCTGCCAGTGGTCCCCCTTGAGGAACGCGACTCCGCCAAACGTGAAGCCGACCCATAAGCCGCTCCCGCGTGGCGCAAACACCGAGTAAAGACTCAATGAGGAGAGCTTTGGGTCATGGGGTAGTTCGATGCGCTCGAAATTGATTCCGTCGAATCGAAACAACCCGCTCGGACCTGCGATCCATAGATAGCCGTCGTTCGTCTGCGCGAGTGCGTAGGTGCCGCCCAGAGGCGCGCCCTGATTCGGGCCCCACGCGGTGTGGCGCAGTTGTTTGGGCCCGGCACTACAAGATTCGAGGAGTAGATGGCAGCGAGCATATCGCAGAGCTCCGGCATTCAGCTCGGGCGACCCGTAAATTGACTTCATGCAATCGTTGAGGCTAGGGCGATGACTGTCCGCTCACGCGTCTTCTAACGACTGGAAAGGTCGACCGTGTTGGACACGGACGTGTTGGTCGCCGCATTTCGCAGCGAGCGCGGGGCTTCGCGTGAACTGCGTGTTGGGGCGCTCGATGAGCACTTTGTGCTGCTGGCTTGCACCGCTTTGTGGCTGGAGTACGAAGCCGTACCGACTCGGCCCTTGCACCTGACAGCCATGGGGCTAAGTGCTGCGGAAGGTAGAGACGTCATCGCGGCACTCGCTGTAGCAGCGGGAGCGGTGACCATCCATTTTTTTCGGCGCCCCGTATTGGCAGACGCAGAAGACGAACACGTTTTGGATTTGGCGATGAACGGTCGAGCCGAAATGTTAGTGACTTTCAATCAGGATGATTTCGCAGAAGCAAATCGAGGTCGTGACACCGGCGGCGGCAGTGCGACGATTGAGGTAATGAACATGCGCGCGAGTAACTTTGCTTTGAGACTACATCCGACGGCGTCCGACAGCAGCCACTATTCAGAAGGGGTATTGCTGGGGGTATCAGTACCAATGCGAGATCAGAAATCCCTCAAATTGCAGGTCTTTTCTTCCCAATTTCGAATCCGTCTCGGGATCCGATTCTAGTTGACATAGGCGTTACTTTGTCAGCTCGCGGGCCCACCCTTCTAAGCCGGCCCTCATTTCCTTTACATAGCCATAGCGGTTGTAGATTGCGGTCACGCTGCCATCGGAATGTCCCAGCACTTTTTTGATCAGTTGTTTGCCTCCGACACCTAGGGATTCGCCGAGTCGTGTGGCCACCGTACGCCGCAGATCGTGCGACGTGAAAGGCGATGAGAGCTCCGACCCGGTGTGCGCGATGATCTCGCGTGGCAATCGCGTCCTATAAAACTTGCCGATTCCCCAGATGGGCTTGGCTCCTTCCGTACTCGACAAGATGTACTCGCCATCGCGGCCCTTCGGCACGTTCTTGAGAATCGCCACGGCCTCTGGCACGAGCGGTATTACATGGATGTGATCGGTCTTGTAGGCCTCAGCCGGAATGATCAAAAGTTTTTGCTTCAAGTCGACCCACGACCAAAGCGCGCGAGCCCACTCCCCGGCCCGGCAGCCGGTCAACAGCATCAATTGCACGTGTGTGCCAAACGCGTACCCCGCCGAGCGGGCCGCACGCCAGACTATTCGAGCTTCATCGAGCGACAGCACGCGATCTTTCTTACGTTTCTTGGGGAGATTTTTCTCCATGTCGCTGGCCGGGTTGTTGGTGCGCTTGATCAGGTTCTCGCGGATTGCCCACGACACGAGAAGCCGCAGCACGGCGATCACAGTGCGTGCCGCCTCGCTGCCGCCGCGGGCTCGCCCTTTCTCACTATCGGGACGCGGCTGGCGTATTCGCACCTTTCGAATCAGATCGCGGACCTGCTCGCGGTCCAATATATCCACGAGCACCGCTCCAATATTCGGGTTGATGTGCGTGATCATTGCTTGCTCGTATTTTCGAGCCGACCGCAGTTCCTTCGAGCGCGCATAGTCTTCAAGAAATCGCTTACCGAGCGCTTCGACGGTGAGGCCGCCGGCAGTAGAGGCGTGCTCGAGCGAAAGCGCCGGGCTCTCGCCTTTTTTGGCCAGGGCACGATACTCGCTGGCTCGCGCGCGGGCCACCGCGATTCCCATCTCCGGATAGGTGCCGAGGGTCAGCCGGCGCGCTGCGACCTGGAGTCTTGTCCTACGGGTAGCGGGCGAGGGGGGAACATCCCGCCGCGGCCTTATGCTCAAGGGACGTCGGCGCCGGTTCGGACGTTAGTGAATACGAGCGAGTATGAGCGAAACACCACAGAGTCAATAGTTTACCTATTTTGGTTTGGGCTCGCATGCTGCCGGGTCTCAGCGGGACGGTAGAAAATCGGTAGAAAATAGACGCCGGTCTGGACGAGATTGGGCGGCAGGCACGCTGCCGCCACCGCAGCCAACAAACAGCTCCCCCGCCCCGCGAGCAAGCGGAGCTGGGATCTACACCTTCCACCCAGACTAGTCTTTTTGCCGAATGGGCAGTATAATTTTCGGCGTTACGGATGAGCTTAGCCTCCCTGTGACATAGGGGTCAGCATCGCATGAGCAAGGTCATCATCAGTTGCGCGATCACGGGTGCGGTCCACACACCGTCCATGAGTCCCTTCCTACCTGTCACACCGGCTGAGATTGCAACTCAGGCGATCGAGGCTGCCGAGGCCGGTGCTGCCGTGCTGCATCTTCATGCGCGGGATCCGGAAACCGGAAAGCCAACGCCTGACCCTCGAGTGTTCATGGAGTTCCTTCCCAGAATCAAGGAAGGTACGGAGGCCATCGTCAATATTACTACGGGGGGTGGCCAGGGAATGTCGCTGGCTGAGCGACTCGCAGCACCGCTGCAAGCATCCCCGGAGCTGTGCTCGCTCAACCTGGGTTCCATGAATTTCGGTATGTACCCGATGCTCGCGCGTTATTCGGAGTTCAGGCATGAATGGGAAGCGGCCTACCTGGAATCCTCGCGCGATTGGATCTTCCGCAATACCTTCAAGGATATTGAGGGAATACTCGAGCAGCTGGGCAGAGGCTGCGGGACGCGGTTCGAGTTTGAATGTTACGACTCGGGGCACCTGTACACGCTGGCGCATTTCCTGGATCGCAAGCTCGTCGAGCCGCCGCTATTCGTGCAATCCATCTTTGGCATTTTGGGCGGCACCGGTGCCGACTGCGAAAACGTGCTGCATGCCAGGCGGATCGCGGACAAGTTGTTCGGCGCGGACTATCGCTGGTCGGTCATGGCTGCCGGCAAGCATCAGATACCCTTCATAACGATGGGTGCCCTCAACGGGTCCAACGTACGTGTCGGTCTTGAAGACTCCCTGTATGCGGGCCGTGGGAAGCTTGCGAAATCCAACGCAGAGCAAGTGAGTCTCATCCGTTCTGTGCTGGAGTTGCTGTCGCTGGAGATTGCCACCCCGACAGAGGCACGCGAGATACTCAAGCTGAAGGGAAGCTCTAACGTCCGTTTCTGACGCTTAGCGCAGCCATGGGCGCGGAGGAACACTCAACGCCCGTATCAATCCCTCGACACGCGATAGCTCCATCTCACCAAAGGCACCGGATTTGTGAATTGCTGCGATCTCCTCCACAGGCGCCCTCGGGCGCATGGAATCCGGCAGGTCATCTCCCCAGCTCCATAGGCCGCCGCGCGACAGCACCGAGTAGCCGGTCGGATAATCGGCCGTCATCACATCTCCGTCGGCATAGTGCTCCCACTCATCGCCGGCCGGATCCTTCCAGTAATCAAACAGCTGGCTGCCCAGCACATGCCGACCGATTCCCCAGTAATGCGTCCAGCCGTGAGCGCGCAGATATTGGTTGCCCTGACCGACGGCATCGAGATCGTACGTCTCGAACGAGACGTGTAACAGTTTGGTACCGGGCCCACCGAGAAGCGCCAGGCTGTGGTGGTCGGCCGGTATTTGCCCGCGATCGAGGCGGAAGAACGCGAGAGCGGGACGTCCGTCCGACAGACACTGCACATCGCTCGGGATCAGTCCGAAATGACGCATGTACCAATGAGCTGCACGGTCGAAATCCGGCCGCTCCAGAACCACGTGTCCGAGCTTGAAAATGGGGCTCGGTGCCAGGGGTAGGCGCACTGGTGCATTCAAACGGGGCTTTTGCACAGGTGTGTTCACCGGGATCAGCCCGGTTGGGCCATGCAAAGGGGACGCCGGCTCGAATCCATGAACCACATCCACGATCAGTCCGTCCGGGTCCACCAGGCGCACTTTGCGTCCACCACCCGGCTCATCTGCATCGGTTATGGGAATCGAGGTGATGGTCGAAAGCTTCTGCAGGTCGGCTTCGCTGGGCGCCGCCAGCGCAAAGCCCGTAAAGGCATCGCGGCTCGATGCTTGGATCGATACCAGGTAAGGTGACGTTCCAACACCCCGATAGTATTCGACCGCGCCACGGCTTGTGGCCAGGATGAGCCCGAAGTCCTGGAGAAAGCGCCGCATCGTCTCCGGATCGCGGCGCTCGAATGTGACACTCAGGACCGCATCCGCGTGGATGATCGCTTCCGGTCGTGTCAGTTTCAGGAACGCACTCATGTGTGTACCCCTTTTGTGCCCTTCAGGAGTGTAAACTGCCCATTCGTGAAGTACAGTGCAGTTTGCATGATTGGTAGTGGTCCGTGAGGGGAAAATGCGCATGTCTGAACGCACCAATGCTCAAGTCTGGCTGAAGTCGCGTCCAAACGGCGTTCCGCAGAGATCCGATTTCGGCATTCGCATGGCCGCCGTGCCGCAGCTGGCGGAGGGCCAGTTGCTGATTCGCAACGAGTTCCTGTCCGTCGATCCCGCTATGCGCGGTTGGATTTGCGACGCGGGCGGCTACTCCGTCCAGATCGCCCTGGGTGAGACCATTCGCGCATTTGCTGTCGGGGAAGTGATCGAATCCAACAATGCGCGCTACCCCTCGGGCGCCCGCGTGATGGGCCTCTTTGGTTGGCAGGAGTACGCAGTCGTATTGGACAATCAGGTGCTGCTCACTGTGCCCTCCGGAAGGCATACCTCCTCACTCTACCTTGGCGTCCTGGGTCTCAACGGATACACCGCCTACTTTGGCCTCCTGGAAATTGGCCAACCCAGGAAGGGCGAGAATGTGCTGGTGTCCACCGCAGCGGGCGCCGTGGGCTCCTGCGTGGGACAGATTGCTAAGGTACATGGGTGTCGCACTGTTGGGATCACGGGCGGAGCGCTCAAGGTCTCACAGTGTATCGAGGAGTTCGGGTACGCGGCCGCGATCGACTACAAAGGCGTAACGGACCTCGATTCGGCCATTCGTGATGCGTGCCCCTCGGGCGTCGATGTCTATTTCGACAACACCTCCGGGCCGATCAGCGACGCTGTGCTGCGCCATCTGAACATAGGTGCCCGGATCGTGGTCTGCGGAACCGCTGCCTATCCAAGCTGGACTCCGTGGAACAGGGGTCCGCGGCCCGAGCGTCATCTCCTGGTCAAGCGCGCGCGGATGCAGGGTTTTCTGGTCACAGACTTCACGCTCCGATATACGGAGGCCCTGCACCATCTATCGAAGTGGGTCGAAGAAGGGGCTATTCACTATCGCGAGCAGGTTCTCGAGGGTATCGAGCAGGCACCCGGCGCGATCCAGCGGCTCTACAATGGAGAGAACACAGGGAAACTGGTCATAAGGCTCCCCGGTGCGCAAGCAACAGCTTGAATCGGCCATACTGTCCGCATCTTCCTGTCGATGCTCCGATCATGAATGACCCGAAACCCAGTGTTATCAAACCTCCTGCCCTTCGCACGCGGCGCGTGCACACAGGGACCCGGAAACGCACGACGAAGCGCCGCGAGCAGCAGCGTGCTATTGACACGAGAGCTGCGATACTCGAGGCAGCCCTTTCCGAATTCGCCCAGAAGGGGTTTGAGGGCGCAAGCACGCGGATCATCGGTAAACGCGCCGGGGTTCAGCATCCGTTGGTCAGATACCACTACCGTACGAAGGAGATCCTGTGGCGTGCCACTGCCGAGCACGCGTTCGAGCAAATCAGGAAAGCCTGGGACGAGCGGATTCCGGAAACCTCGGATATGAATCCTGTGGAGCGAGTGCGCGAAGAGTTCAATGCTTTTTTCCGATTCACCATGGCGCACCCGGATTTTCACCAGTTCATGCTGTGGGAGAGCCGACCGGGTAGCCCGCGGCTGTCCTGGTTGGCCAAGAACATGCTGGGTCCGACGATGTCCCGCATCCTTCCACAGATTCGTGACGCGCAGCTCGCGGGTGATCTGCCGCCGAGCGATCCAGGGCTCCTGTACTACATGCTGATCGGGATGACGACGGTGCTATCTTCGCTTGCCGGCGAGATTCGCGTTACCTGCGGCGTTTCGCCTACCAACCCGACTGTCATTGACAGTTATGCGGAGCTGCTCGATGCAGTCATGTTTCGCAAGAAACCCTCCATCCGATAGATTGGTCACGATCCTCAAGAACAATTCTAAATTTCCTCGTGTGAGCCCCTCACGCTCCTAAGGATCGGCCGACCGCGCCAGTCCCCTACCAAGGCTTGGTGAGCTGACTTTCAACGACGGCTCTTCGCCAACCGGCGGGTAAACGCCGCGGTTGTTGGCCCGCGTTCCAACCAGCCGGGCAAGACATGTTCTTTTCCACAAAACTGCCCATTCGGAAAAAATATATGGACAAGCACGAGCGTTTGTGAGATGTATTGTCCATGGGTGCACCGCCCGGTCGGTGCACGGTGCGGTGAGGGGGACAGCGCTTGCACACGGTTCCAGTATTGGTGGTGGGTGGCGGCCCGGTCGGCCTGGTAACCGCGTTTGAGCTCCAGTCGCGGGGCATCCGCACCCTGCTCATTGAACGCAATCCGGGTACGACCCGGCACCCTAAGATGGATGTCACCAACGGCCGGAGCATGGAGCATTTCCGCCGGCTGGGGATTGCCGAGTTGATTCGTGATGCGGCGGTACCGCGCAAGAACTGCATGGACGTCGTGTGGGTGACGCGCCTGGCCGAATGGGAGTTAGCGCGCTTCCGCTATCCCGATGTACACACATGGCGCGCCCGTATCAAACAATACAACGACGGCTCGCAACCACTCGAACCCAATATGCGCCTCAGTCAAGTGGTGCTCGAGCCTGTACTGCGCGAGCTCCTCGAGTTATCACCGCTTGTCGAGTTGCGATTCGGCTGGACTTGCGAGTCAGTCGAGCAGAATGCGGATGGCGTAACCGCCACGATTCGCAACATTGAGACGAACGAAGTCGAGCAGGTTCAGTGTCAGTTGCTGGCCGGCTGTGACGGCGGCTCGAGCTGCGTGCGCCAATGTCTGGGCGTGGAGTGCGCAGGCACTTACAGCGTGTTGCCTTTCTATATGGTTCACTACCGGACACCGGCCAGGGAGCTGATGCGACGGCACGGCATCGCCTGGCACTACCAATCCCCCGTGGGTGGTACGTTGATTGCCCAGGACGATGACGAGACCTTCACGCTTCACAATATCGTGCCTCCGGGGTCGGATCCGCGAGCCATAGACCCGAAATCCTTCCTGTTCGAATCGCTCGGGATGGAATTTCCGTGCGAGATCCTCAAGGCAAACCCCTGGTCACCGCACCTGGTCGTTGCTGGCAGTTACGGCCGGGGTCGAATCTGGATGGCAGGCGACTCCGTACACCAGTTCATCCCCACAGGGGGATACGGCATGAACACGGGTGTTTGTGATGCCGTGGATCTCGCCTGGAAGTTCGCCGCGGTCCTACAAGGTTGGGGCGGCCCCAACCTGCTCACGAGTATAGATGCCGAGCGGCGTCCCGTGGCCTTGACGAATTGCGAGGCGTCCGAAGCACACATGGCGATCCGGATCCAGATCGCCGCGGAATACACCCCGCTCATTCATCAAAACAGTGCGGCGGGAGCGACGGCCAGAGAGGCCCTGGGCCGGCGCGTTCTCGAGCTGGGTAATCACGAGAACGAGTCGCTCGGGATCGAGCTCGGCTACCGCTATCGTGGATCGCCGATCGTCTGTAACGAGGGGGACGAGCCGCCCTGGAACAAGCTGCACCACGTGCCCAGCACCTGGCCGGGGGTGCGCGCGCCACACGTATTTCTCGAGGATGGCACGGCGATATTCGATCGCTTCGGGCGCTGGTTTACCTTGTTGAATTTTGGTAGGGCCGACCCGGCGGCGTTGGTCGCGGCCGCTCGTGCGCGCGAGGTGCCCCTCACTGTGGTGAATATCGAGGACCCTCACGCCCGTTCAATCTATGAGCGCGATCTCGTCTTGATCCGCCCAGATCAACATGTCGGTTGGCGAGGTAATACCGTGCCTCGGGATGCTCTGAGCATCATCGATCGAGTCCGGGGAGCGTGATATGGCAATGCTGATAGTCCGCTATAAAAACGGATCCAAGGCGTCGTGGGGCCGACTCACCGGACAGGCACCCCTTTGCCGCCAAGACATGCTCGAATTGCGAAGGCTGCCTGTCGAGGTAGAAACAACCGCAGCGTTGATCACCGCACTCGAGAAGAATCCACAGCTCGCGGAGACGGGAACACCTGGCCGCATTTCGGCCGTCAACCTGCTCAGTCCGATTACCAACGATGCACAGCTGGTCTGTCAGGGTCTGAACTACCGTGATCACGCCGCAGAAGCTGGCCATCACATCAGGAAGCAAAACCTGTTTTTCATGAAGGCCAGCTCGTCCCTGTCCGGTCCTTACGATGACGTATATCGTCCGCCGGAGGTGCAGCTGTTGGACTACGAAGTGGAGTTTGCCATCGTAGTACGTGCGGATATCCATGCTGCAGCTTCGATCTCCGATGCGAACATTGGTGATTTTGTTGCAGGTGTCGTTCTCTGCGATGACGTGTCGGCTCGTGACACGATGTTCGGCGCATCGTTCTTTCAGTGGTTTCAGGGCAAGAGCTATCGCACTTTCTGCCCTGCAGGACCAGTGTTGTACTTACTCGAACGCTCTGAAGTTGCAACGGCGCTCGAGAGCCTCGAAATAAGCCTGTCACTGAACGGCGAGCCTCGACAAAAGGCCGTGTCATCACAACTGATCTACAAGCCGCCTGAGACGCTCACCCTGCTGACGCAGTTTATGCGCCTTCGGCGCGGCGACGTCGTGTTAACCGGGACACCGGGCGGGGTGATTGCGCAAGGATCGCCCAAGCTCATGGAAATACTCCGCACGCTTCTTCTCGCGGACGACGAGCGTCGTGCCGCGCTGCGTACTGAGCTGCTTAGTAACGCCCGGTTTTTGCAGCCCGGTGACACGCTTCGATTGCGCATACGGGATCTACGGACCGGAACGGAGCTGGGAGGACAGGAAACACGGATCGCCGCGCTGCCAAGCCGTTAACACTTCGCATGTAAGGGGACATCGATGTTGAAGCGCAAAACGATTCTGATTGGGCTGCTGTCCGTGCTTGCGGGTACTGAGCAGATCGCCGTTGCGGATGAAGCCGAGGAGGAAAGCGCCGCATCCTCCCAACTGGCTGAAGTGATTGTGACAGCACAGAAGCGCGCCGAGCGCATCAACGACGTTCCGATGTCGATTGCTGCGGTGACGGGAGAGCAGTTAGACAAGCAGGGAATCACGGGTGTTTCCGATCTCGTGAAGATCGTGCCCGGCTTCACTTACCAGCCAAGCGACTACGGCACCCCGGTGTATACGATTCGCGGCGTCGGGCAGAAGGACGTTGCCATCGCCGTCTCACCAACGGTGAGCGTTTACGTCGATCAGGTTCCGATTCCATATTCGGCGGAGACACTCGGTGCCGCGTTCGATCTGGAGCGACTGGAAGTCTTGAAGGGCCCACAGGGGACCCTTTTCGGCCAAAATTCGACCGGCGGCGCAATGAACTTCATTGCAGCCAAGCCCACGCGGATGTTCCAAGCTGGCGCCGAAGCGACTTACGGTCGCTTCAATGAGATCGATGCTCAGGGTTTTCTGAGCGGACCGCTGTCGGACACGGTGTCCGCCCGAGTCGCTGTGCGTACGGAACAACGCGACGCCTGGCAGGAGAGTCAAACGCGCCGCGACGAGTTGGGAGTTCGGGACTTTACCACCGGGCGGCTACTCCTGGATTGGAACCCTGCGGATGCATGGCGGATCGAATTCAACGCCAATGGCTGGGTGGACAAGAGCGACACCCAGGCGGCACAGTTCGTCGCGTACGTACCTACCGTGCCGACCGGCTATAAGGATTTTGCGGCCACCCTCTCCAGCTATCAGCCCGCACCAGACCGGGCGCGGATAGCCGATTGGGATCCTAATACCCACCTGCGGCGTGACGACCACTTCGGTCAGCTCTCACTGCGTGCGGATTGGGACATTTCTTCCATGGCAACGCTGACCTCGATCACGGCCTGGTCGCACTTTAAAGAAGACGCCCCTGTCGATACGGCATCACTTCACTCTCGCAGGAGCTGCGTCTGGCCGGGCGAGCTGGAGGCGACAGCATCCGGTGGATGATCGGGGCCAACTATCAGAAAGACACGACGGGGGATGACCAGCGGGGCCACTACACCGCCTCCAATTCCGGCATCGGGCCCTTGCGCTATCACGATTTTATCAACAGCAACCATCAGAAACTGGACGTCAAGGCGGCCTTCGCGAGCCTCGACTATAGGCTGACCGACACCTTGACTGCGCAGGGGTCGGCGCGCTACACGAAGTCCAACAACGATTTTCGCGGGTGCCTGTTCGATACCGGCGCCGGAGACTTGGCGGCCGCATTCTCTCTGCTGGCCAGCAGCCCCATCGCCCCCGGCGCTTGCGTGAGCCTTGACCCGACCACATTCGCTCCGGTCCCCATCGTGGCCAAGAGTCTGGACGAATCCAACGTGTCCTGGCGCGTGGGACTCAATTGGAAACCCGAGGAAGAAGTGCTCTATTACGTGAACGCCACGAAGGGATTCAAGGCAGGGACTTTCCCGACCGTGCCGGGCCTCTTTCCGAACCAGTTCGACCCGATCAGGCAGGAATCCGTACTGGCGTACGAGATTGGCTTCAAAAGAGAGCTACTCAACCGCTCGCTGCAGCTCTCGGGTGCGGCTTTCTATTATGACTACAGGCACAAGCAGCTGATCGGCTACATCACCACCGCTTTCGGCAATCTACCCGGCCTGGTGAGCATCCCGAAATCGACGGTTAAAGGTGCGGAGCTGAACTTCACCTGGAAACCGCTCACCTCTTTGACGCTATCCGCTGGCGCAACGTATGTGAAGTCCGAGGTGACCGACCACTTTGTCTCGAACGACCCATTCAACAACCAGGTGGATCTCAAAGGGGAGTCCTTTCCCAATACACCCAAGTGGCAAGCAACGGCGGACGCCGAGTATGACTTTCCCATATCGGGCGCGCTTGGAGGATTCGTGGGGGCGAGCGGCTCGTATCGGACAGACAGTCCGGCTGCCTTTGGCAACAGTCCAACGTATGTCCTGCACGCTTACGGCCTGTTGGATGCGAGAGCCGGTATCGAGGCTGACAACTGGCGGGTTGAGGCCTGGGGCCGAAATGTCACTGACAAGTTCTACGTGCAAACTGTAACTCACGTGGTCGACACTGTGGCCCGTGTCGTGGGAATGCCGGCGACATACGGCTTGACGGTTAGCTATCGATTCAAGTAGTCCCGCCCATCTGAGTGCTACCGGGAAACATCATGAGTACGTCGGAAGTGAAAACTTTGCAGGGGCTGGCGCGGGAGTACTTTGTCCGCGCAGATGCCGGGCGCTCGGAAGTCACGGATCTCTTCGCGGACGACATTGAGATCTTCTTTCCCAAGTTCGGCATCGCCCGGGGTAAGGTGGCTTTTTGGGACCTCGCCAAAGGCCTGCTCGGGTCCATCTCCAGCCTGGCCCATGACATGGACAAGCTCTCATACATCACATTGGGGGAGACAGTCGTCGTTGAGGGGACGACACATGGAGCATTACGAAATGGACAGACCTGGGCCGGAGGCGAGACACCGGGAGGACGCTTCTGCAGTGTCTTCCAATTTCGCGATGGGCTCATCTCCCGGATGTACATCTACCTGGATCCCGACTATGGCAGCGCGGATGCGGAGCGCTTCCTGTGGGGACGTGATGAAGCGCGGCGCTGGTAATGAGGGTGGCATTGTGGATCTCAACACTTCGCTGAAACTGGCCGGAAAGGTTGCTGTTATCACCGGTGCGGCGCGAGGACAGGGTGCGGCCGAAGCGCGCCTGTTCGTCGCCGAAGGGGCTCGCGTAATGCTGAGCGACGTCAACACCGAAGGCGCCTCGGTAGCCAAAGAATTGGCCGACGCGGCGCGCTTCGCCGTCCACGACGTCGCCGACGAGAACAGTTGGTCGAGTGTGGTCGCAGAGACACTCCGTGTTTTCGGCCGAATTGACATTCTGGTTAACAATGCTGGCATCTACCAACCGGCCAGCCTGCTCCAAACTGATCGGATTCTGTGGGACTTGCATTACCGGGTCAATCAGCTCGGCATCTTTTTGGGCATGCGGGCGGTCGCTGAAATAATGGGTGCGCACGGAGGTGGTTCCATTGTCAACGTGTCCTCGAATGCCGGCTTGAAGAACATCGGCGGGATGTTCGCCTACGCGACGAGCAAGTGGGCGGTTCGGGGGATGAGCAAGCTGGCGGCAACTGAGCTCGCGCCGCTCACAATCCGTGTGAATTCGATACACCCGGGGATCATCGATACACCAATGCTGGGAGCGAATTCAGCGGAGCAACTTCGGGCGTTCGAGTCCCTCATCCCCATGGGCCGTATGGGCTCGCCGGAGGAAGTCGCGAACCTGGTCTTGTTCCTGGCTTCCGACGCATCGAGCTACATAACGGGCGCCGAGATTACCGTGGACGGGGGAATCGGCTGAGGTAGGGGGTCCGGCGGGTCCGCAGAAACAATTGGAGATGAACGATGAACAGGCTGGCGGGCAAGGTGGCGTTGGTGACGGGCGGTGAGCGTGGGATCGGTCGTGCGACAGCCGAGCTGTTTGCCGCTGAAGGGGCGCAGGTGTTCGCGGCGGATGTCCATGAGCCTTCGACGCCGTTCTCTCATGCGGGGATCCGTTTCGCACGAATGGATGTCAGCTCTGAGGCCGACTGGAAATCCACCGTGGCGGAGATCCTCGCCCAACATCCGGCAATTCACGTGCTCGTCAACAACGCCGGTATCGGCGGATCTCAGCGAGTAATCGATCAGGAATCGCTGAAGGACTGGAGCCAGGTTGTAGCCGTGAACCAGACGGGCGTCTTTCTGGGAATGCGTGAAGTCATCCCCTCGATGCGCGCTGCCGGTGGCGGATCCATCATCAATTTCTCCTCCATTTGGGGCATCACTGCGGTCGCTGGGGCAGCGGCCTACCACGCGACAAAGGGTGCGGTTCGCAACCTGACAAAAAATGCCGCCGTCACCTATGCCAGCGACAACATCCGCGTCAACTCGATACATCCAGGTATCGTGGCTACGCCGATGATACTTTCGGAGCAGGCCAAGAGCGTCAGCGATTCGGTGATCGCGGCTACACCGTTGGGCCGGATGGCACAGCCGATCGAATTAGCGTACGCCTGCTTGTTTCTTGCCAGTGACGAATCGAGCTTTGTAACGGGTGCGGAGCTCGTTGTAGATGGCGGGTATTTGGCTCGATGAGCTCCTCCAGTTCAACGACATCCGCCCATCGTATTGCCGAGCGAGTGGCGAATTTCGTTCGCACCGTCGTGGTGGAATACGAGCAGGATCTTCGTTGGGGCCCTCACGGGCCTACAGACGAGTTGGTGAATGAGCTGAAAGAGAGAGCGCGCACAGCCGGTGTGATGAACCCACACGTAGCGGCCGATGGCAATTACCTGAGCCACAAGGATACTGCTGTAGTGCTGCGCGCGGCAGGGCTCTCCCCGCTCGGACCTGTGGCTGTCAATGCGGCAGCCCCGGACGAAGGGAACATGTATTTGTTATATCGTATCGGGACGGCGGAACAAAAGGCGCGCTTCCTGAGGCCGCTCCTTGAAGGACGGACGCGGTCGGCGTTTTTTATGACGGAACCGGCCTTGGAAGGCGGGCGGGATCGGACCCCTCGATGTTGCAGACTGTCGCCTCTATTGAAGGTGACGGCTGGCGTATCAGGGGCCGCAAGGCATTCATAACCGGTGCGGAGGGGGCTTCGGTTGGCTTCGTCATGGCAAAAACCGATGCCGGCGCCACCTTGTTCGTCGTTCCAGATCGACCACGAAGGAGTCGGCTTCATGCTGGCCGATAACCTGATCGATCTGAAGCAGTCCGAGCTGATGATCGATTGGTGTGCGAGTGTGCTCGATTCGGGCGAGTTGGGCACCGCTGAAAGCTCGGTGACCAAAGTTGCTGTGTCGGAAGCCTTGTACCGAGTGGCCGATCGTTGCGTTCAGATAATGGGAGCGACCGGTGTGTCGGGAGATACGATCGTTTCCCGGGTGTTTCGCGAGATTCGTACCTTCCGTATTTATGACGGGCCGAGCGAAGTGCACAAATGGTCTCTGGCAAAGAAAATCAAACGGGACGCCGCGACCTGAATGAGTCGGAACTCCTCGCATGGATGCGGGAGCATGTCGACGGGTTTGCGGGCCCCCTCAGCGTCGAGCGGTTTGCCGGCGGGCAGTCCAATCCCACTTACAAATTGACTACACCTGAGAAGCTCTATGTCCTACGCCGTAAACCCACGGGTGTATTACTGGCGGGTGCACATGCGATCGAGCGTGAAGTGCGTGTAAGCCGGGCACTTGAGACCACCGGATTTCCCGTGGCTCACGTTCACGCGGTTTGTTTCGACGACGCTGTCATTGGTACGCACTTTTACGTCATGGACTATCTTGCGGGTCGCACCTACTGGGATGCGGAACTCCCCGACGTGGTTCCCTCGGAACGCGGCGCACATTTCAGCGCGATGAACCGCACGCTGGCTCGTCTACATACGACGGCCATGTGGCGTCGGGAATGCAAGGCCGTAGGTCTGGACGGGGTGACGTTCCACACCATGCGCCACTCCTGGGCGTCTTGGCAGACTCAGGCGGGTACACCCCTCAAAATGCTCCAGGAGCTCGGTGGCTGGGCGGACCTTCAGATGCCGCAGCGTTACTCCCATCTGGATCCGGGACACCTGGCGCAATACGCGAACCGCACATTATTGATGCCGGATACCCGCGAAGAATCCGTCAAAGTGCCCGATGACGTGTTAGATGACCCCTCGCAAGCTGTTGATTTTAATGGAAAGGGAGGGACTCGAACCCTCGACCCCGGCATTATGAGTGCCGTGCTCTAACCAGCTGAGCTACCTTTCCACGGGGCGTTCCGGCGCGGAAACGTCCGCCCTTGTGATCGAAGAGCGGCGATCCGGCCCAGCGAGGGGCGCGCATTGTCCTTGGGGTCGCCCGAGGGTGTCAACCGGAGCAATC
>WNFO01002900.1_pt1 | contig 19142 bp, 17 predicted proteins | sample 5400251 | NCBI WGS metagenome assembly WNFO01 (sample SAMN13153354, study PRJNA577476) | soil metagenome | isolation source: 100 cm saprolite under Madrone tree | place: USA:California | collected 2016-06-14
GCCGGACTGTTGCGCCTCACGGTACCGCGGGCGGTGGTGCCGATCCTGCTGGAGCCGCTGATCGCATCCTTCTGCCAAGCCTTTCCCGAGGTCGAGGTGGAGATCGCCGCGAGTGAGGAACTGGTCGACATCGCGGCCGGAGGATTTGACGCCGGCATCCGGCTCGGCCAGTTCATCGCAGCAGACATGGTCGCGGTCCGGCTGACGCCGCCCTTCCCGCTGGTGGTCGTCGGCAGCCCAGAGTATCTACGCCGGCGAGGACGGCCCGAACGTATCGACGATCTGCGTCAGCATGCCTGCTTACGCATTCGCCGCTCGAACGGGTCGATCGCGCCTTGGTCCTTTGTCAACGGCAACAAGCCGATCGAGGCGATCGTCTCGGGACCGCTAATCGCGTACGACTTTCCGACCATGCTTGGCGCGGCCATCGAAGATATGGGTCTTGCGCAAGTGCCTGGGCCGGTCGCTGCCGGACCGGTGAAAGCGGGAAAACTCGTACACGTCCTGGAGCCGTTCGCGCCGAAGGCGCCGGGTGTGTTTCTCTACTATCCCAGCCGCCATCAAATGATGCCGAAACTACGAGCCTTCATCGATCACGTGAAGAGCCGCTCGGGCGCTACCAACAAAACCCGAAGTCACATGGATGACAAGCGAACACGCGGGATGAAAATGCGCTGACGTGGGAAGCGCGGACCGGAATAGATTGAAGTCACTATGTGCAGCAAACCACGATGCGAGACCTATCGACTGCTATTGCAGAGACAACATCGCATCTGATACGCCACGCTAACCTACTCTATCCCGCGCCACTCTCCCCTACTCCCACTCGATCGTCCCCGGCGGCTTCGACGTCACGTCATACACCACGCGGTTGACGTCCTTGACCTCATTGATGATGCGGGTGGAGGCAATCCGGCCTTCCCTGCGCAATGGTTTTAACGGTTTCCTTCGCGCTCCCCGGTGACCGGGCTCTTTTGCCACCGTCACTTCGCAGATCATCTCCACAAAGCTTAGCGCCAGCGTCGGGGCGCCAGGACACACGACTTCGCCGTCCGCTTGAGCCACGCTCGTCAGTCGTAACTCCCGCGTCCACCGCATCCCACCGCAACGTTCGTGACGATCGCGACCCGCCCCTCTCTTGGGTGGGACGCGCGGAGTTAGAGCAGTGATATGCCCGACGGGTTAAGCGAAATATTTTTGCGCGAAGGACTGGACAGATTTTCGGTGATTTGCCCGTCGGGCCAATTGGTCGCACGAGAAGAAGCGCTTCCGCCTTCCGCCTTCGCTCTGCGAGCTACGGCGGACGCGGTCGCTCGTTGAGCGCGAGGTGCTCAAAGCGCCAGGTTTTACGCCGGCACCGGCGCGGGGCGTGCCATTGGCACCGGCCTGAACGTCAAGGCGATCAGGAAAGCGCCGAGGCCCATGATCCATGAGCCGATATAGAGCCAGGCGTAGCTGGCGAAGGTGTCGTAGATCAGACCTCCGGCCAGCGGTCCCGTCGCCATGCCGAGGCTGCCGGCCATGGCGGTGCCGCCGATCACGGTGCCCATCATTCGCAGCGGAAAATTCTCGCGGGCGAGCGAGGCATAGAGCGGCATGGTGCCGGCATAGATGAAGCCGAACAGCGCCGCTACGGTATAGAACGCGGCGAGTTCGCGCACGAAGACGTAACCGAGTGCGCCGAATGCCTGCGCAAGCAGGCCCAGCACCAGCACCCGCTTGGCGCCGAAGCGGTCACCCATCAAGCCGAAGGCAATGCGGCCGCCAAGCCCAGCGAGGCCTTCCACACTGTAGATGGTGACCGCGGCGATCAACGGAATGCCGCAGCTGATGGCGTAGCTCACGGTATGAATGATGGGGCCCGAATGCGTGGCGCAGCAGAAGAAATTGGTCAGCAGCAGGATGATGAATTGCGGCGAGCGCAGCGCCTGCGCGAGCGTCATGTCAGCCTGAGCGGAATCGCCCGACAGCGCGGACGGCCCGCTTGCCAGCGCCGGCGCGCTGCGCACCAACAGCGAGACAGGGATCATGATTGAAGCTACGATCAGCGCCACGATCTGCATCGAGGTGCGCCAGTCGTGATGCGAGGCCAGCCAGGCGGCGAGCGGCGACATGGTCATCGGCGCCACGCCCATACCCGCCGAAACCAGCGACACCGCCAGGCTGCGATGGGTGTCGAACCAGCCGGTGACACAGGCCATCATCGGCGCAAAGATCGCGGCGCAGGCGGCGCCAACCATCAGCCCGAAGATGAACTGAAACGCGACCAGCGATGTCGCGAGACTCGCCAGAGCCAGGCTTGCCGCCAGCACGACCGAGCCGGTCAGCACCACCGGCAGCGGCCCCAGCCGGTCGGACAAGGTGCCCCAGATCATGCTGGTGAGCGCCATGGCGAGGAAGCCGATGGTCATGGCGCTGGATATGCCGGTCACGGACCAGCCGGTATCCCGCGCGATCGGCTGCAAAAACACCGGCAGCGAAAACATGCCGCCGATCGCGACGCAGCCGAGCAAACCTCCGGCTACGACAATCACCCAGCGATAGCGAGAATTGGTCATTCCTGATCTCCACTGCATTTTTCTAAATGGAAGACGAACGGAGTGGGTCGGAACCGACAGGTCGAGAGTGCCGCAGCACACTTTTTTGCGAGGTTGTGGGGCGGGTTAGCGAAAGCGTACCCCGCCATCACCAGCACAACTCGATGAGAGGATATGGTGGATTACGCCTTCCGCCTTCACTCTTCGAGCTACGGCGGACAAGCCGGCTAATCCATCCCGCGTGCTGCCTTGCGATGAACCGATGGCGCGCCGCAGAGGCTGAAATTGAGAACCGCTATATGATTGTCATACCTGTCAATTTACGGTAGGCACCCACGCGGATCCTTTGAAAATTTTCAGCCTGGCGCGCGTCGCGACGCTAGATAAATCGGTGAAAGAAAAGTATGGCGCGCAACATTCTGATCCTTGGAGCCTCGTATGGCTCATTGCTTGCGACAAAGCTGCTGATGGCAGGTCACAATGTGACTTTGGTTTGCCGGAACAAGACTGCAGAACTCATCAACCGCGACGGTACGGAAGTTCGCATCAAACTGCGTGACGAGGCGGTGCACCGCGCGATCTTTTCGCGCAACCTGCCTGGAAAACTGGACGCGACCACGCCCGCCGACGTCGACCTTTCCCGTTATGATCTGGTCGGTCTTGCGATGCAGGAGCCGCAATACACCAACCACACCATTCGGGTTCTGATGATCAAGATCGCCGAGGCGAAGCTGCCTTGTCTTTCGATCATGAACATGCCGCCGTTACCCTATCTCAAACGCATCCCGGCACTGGCGAAAATGGACCTCGAGGAGGCCTATACCAATGCGCAGATATGGGAGCGGTTCAAACCGGGACTGGTGTCGCTCTGCTCGCCTGATCCGCAGGCCTTCCGCCCGCCGGAAGAGGCGGCGAATGTCCTTCATGTCGGCCTGCCGACAAACTTCAAGGCCGCGGCATTTGCAGATGAGAAACACAACGTGCTGCTTCGGGAGCTGGAAGCGGATATCGACGCGGTAAAGCTTGATGGGCTTGACGTTCCGGTGAAGCTCAAGGTGTTCGATTCGCTGTTCGTCCCTCTGGCGAAATGGTCGATGCTGCTGACCGGAAATTACCGCTGCATCACGCTGCACGAGCCGCAGGCGATCCGCGACGCTGTGCACAGTGATCTGAAGCTCTCGCAATCGATCTATGACCATGTCGACGCCATCGCCCGGCGCCTTGGCGCCGATCCGGAAGATCAGGTTCCTTTCGCAAAATATGCGAAGGCGGCGGAAAGCCTTCTCAAACCCTCATCCGCGGCGCGCGCGGTAGCCGGTGGAGCGCCGTTCATCGAGCGGGTGGACCTGCTGGTGAAGTTGATCTCGCATCAGCTTGGCGTACCCAATGCAGAGATTGATCGCACGGTCGAGATCGTGGATCAGAAACTGAATGAGAAGATCGTGGCGGGTGGTTCCGGCTCGCCTTGAACAGCAGAGCGGTCGCAAAATCACCGCCTGCCAAAGAGACCATGACTCTATCCGCCCCATCGTCCGTTATCCCGATCCTCGGCTTGCGCTTCCGGCGCAGCCCGTGACCGTGTTTGACGGCGCGCTGCGCGACCTGGCGAGAGATCTGCTCGAGACGATGCACGCCGCGCCCGGTATCGGGATCACCGCGCCGCATATCGGTGTCTCCCTGCGGGTCGTGGTGCTCGACCTCGACCCCATCGATGGTGCACGGACCTATGTCAATCCGGAGATCATTTGGGCATCGCCCGAGATGATCCTGCATCAGGAAGGCAGCGTCTCGATGCCCGGTGTCAACGACGACATAAGTCGTCACGCGCGCGTCCGGATCAGCTATCACGACGTCCACGGTAACATACAGACCGAAGAATCGGAGGGTCTGCGCGCCGTCTGCCACCAGCATGAGATCGATCAGCTGAACGGCTTGTTCTGGATCAAGCGGCTGTCCCACCTCAAGCGCGAGCGGCTGATCAAGAGATTTGAGAAGATGTCGCGGAGTTAGGATGAATGCAGGGAAATCTCCGATGTATCCCGGGATCATTTTCGAATTCGACGAACTCCGGAGGCACGTGCGCGCGATGCTCGCGCCATCATGACAGCCGGTAGGCTGGATCAGCGAAGCTAATCCACCAATCTTTGCACAATGGCGCAACACGCCACGTCATGAGGCGTCATCCGCCATCGCTGACGTTGAAGAGGCGGGTGACGGCTCCGCCTACAACCCGCCCTGTACCGCGCTACCAACCGCCGCGGTGCCAGAAATCCTCATCGTAAGTATGCCGCCGCTGCCACGCGCGGCCTGTGACATAAAAGACGACCGCAGCAACCGCAAGGCCGGTGACAAGAATGGGAACCGCATGATCCATAGGAACCTCCCATGCTGCCAAAACTAGCGTGGGACCGCGTTGTAAAGAGTCCCAGTGAAATAACGATTTCCGGCCCATGGTGTTCCTGATAGCGGCCCGAGGGGGGTCGGGCTTTCGCCCTTTAGGTCAATGATTTTGACGCATCCGAAATTGGATCGCCTGAACGCATCCGGGCAATTCGGCTCGTAGGGTTAGCGAAAATGCGTAATCCGCATTGCAGCACGACTCGATGAGAGGACGTGGTGGATTACGCCTTCCGCCTTCACTCTTCGAGCTACGGCGGACAAGCCGGCTAAGCCACCCTGCGAGCTGCTATCGATATATGAAACTTTGGGGAACGCTGTGCAGGCAATAGCTACTCTTCCGGAATGGATTTTGGTTTGGCTTGCTTATCGACTACACAGGCATTGGAAAGCGGAGGTCGATTGCAGAGATGCTAGCCCAGCTTTGCTAATAGATATTCAGCAGCCTTCACGTCCGCCGTATCCGAGCCCTCCGTAAATTGCTCGAATAACGGCTGCAACAGCGCCTTCGCGTCGTCGGCGCGTCCCCGGCTGGCCCAAAGCGCCGCAAGATCGGTCGCGGTTCGCAACTCCCAGGCTCGCGCGCCCTGGTGACGGCTCAAGGCAAGTGACTGCGTGAAGCAATTTTCCGCGTCGTAAGCCACTGGGTGCGGCATCGACAGAAGAAGGTTCGCTCTTACGCGCAGCAACTCCGGCATGTAACAAAGGTCTCCGTTTCTATCGACCCGTTCAATCGTCTTATCGATCCATGTGATGCCTTCGTCGAACTGACCAATCGCCGCCAGTCCCTGAATAAGCGAGATTTCAAGCGCGGTAGTGAATACCTCGTGAGTCGCCGCATGGAGTTTTTCGAGACATCGTCGTAGGATTTCGACCCCGCGCTTTGCGTCACCCCGGCGGATTGCCACTTCCCCTTTGAAACCTCGGCCGACAAAAACGTACGGTAATAGGGAGTGAGATTCCGCGCGCGAGATCAGCCATTCAATCTGCTCTTCGGCATTCGGGAGATCACCGTTCCACAGGAATACGGCAATACCCCCGAGCAACGCGATGCATAGCGTCAGGGAATGGTCCATCTCTGCAGAGTCACTGATTGTCTGGCGCGCACGCTCCACGGCTTGTGTTGGATGGCCCTGCAACCACAAATTCCTGGCGAGGATCCCGCCGGCCAGGTTTTTTCCTTCAAAGCCGAGATAGCTGGCGGTGGTACGCTGCGACCGCGGCCCACTCTCCAGCGTCGCCTGAAGCTCTACACCGGCGCTGCCAAGATCACCACTGAAGTGCAGCGAATTACCCAAAATGGAACGAGCTGACGCGAAAGTGGCCGGGTCCCCCACGGTTGCTGCGATAGCAGAACAGCGCCTTGCGTAGTCGAGCGCAGTTTTGAACTCCCCGGTGCGTAGATGGAACATGTTCAACGGGCCCAATATCCGCCATTGATCGAGGGCGTCGCCACGTTCTTCAGCGATCTCCAAACTTCGGCTTAAGGCCACCCGCGCCGCATCGCGACCGCCATGCATATACATACAGGAAACTCCGAAGGCCGCCTGAAGATGCATCTCGTGGAGTCCGCCGCGAGCCGTACCGTCCAGAGCGAAAATCGCGCGCTCCGACCAGCGATGACATTCAGACAGCAGGGACATCGCCAAAAAGACCGGCGCGGCAGTGGCAGCAAGTCCGACACCGATTTCAATATTGCCTTTGGCGGTAAAGCACCATTCCAGAGCCGCGCGGACGTTATTAAGAGCGACAAAGTGAGGCACGCGTTCTGTCCCGGTCGATAAGGTCGGCCAGTCCGCTCCGAACTGCTCCAGCCAACGCTGGTTGTATGTCGCGTGGCGCGCGGCCAATTCGGCGCGTTCGGCGTCGTCAGTCTGAATTTCGAGCGCATAGGCGCGTGTGGTGTCCAGAAGCCGGTAGCGCATCATCGCGCCGATCGGATAGGTGGCCACCAAACATTTGGCGACAAGGCTGTCGATCGCACCGAAGACAGTCGATCGATCCAGGGGCGAACTGGTGATGACCTCAAGCGCCGCGTCGAGCGTAAAATATCCTACGAATATCGCGAGCCGGCGAAGCACGACGCGTTCCGGTTCAGTGAGGAGCCCGAAACTCCAGTCGAGTGTGGCTTGAAGGGTCTTCTGGCGTGGCGGCGCCGTGCGCGACCCCAACCACCCCAGCGTCAGATGCTGGTCGAGAAGCGCGGCGGTCTGAGGCAGGCCGCAGGTTTCAACCCGTCTCGCGGCTAGTTCCACCGCAAGCGCCACGCCATCGAGCTTTCGGCAAATGCTCGCGACGACGCGTGCATCCGCATCGCCGATGTCGAGACGGACACCGCTGGCTGCCGCGCGCTCCATGAACAACTGCGTCGCCGGAAACGACAGAACGGCCTGCGCCGTCATCTCCGGATCGTCCGGCGGACAGCCAAGGGCATCCAGCTTGTAGACGCGTTCACCGTCGATACGCAGAGCCTCGCGACTTGTTGCCAGGACATGAACCTGTGGCGCAGACTCGAAAATACTCGCCGCGAGCATAGCAACCGCGTCAATGAGATGCTCGCACGTATCGAGGATCAGCAGAATTCGCTTGTTGCGCAAATACGCCATCAGGCTCGGCCGCACGTCGTTGGAGCCAACCGCCAGCCCCAGCATGGACGCAACGCCGGGCGCCACCAGCTTGGGATCGCTTAACATCCCGAAATCGACGAAGAGCACGGCCCCATTGAAGGCCCCGCTCAGATGATTTCCCACTGCGACCGCGACCGTGGTTTTGCCGACCCCGCCGGAGCCAACGATGGTGACAAGGCGTGATGCGGTCAGTTGCGCTGACAGCGTGAGGACGTCTTCCCCGCGGCCGACCATCCGGCTCAGACAGCCCGGAAGATTGGCGTGCGGAAAATCGGCGGGTGCAGCATCGGGCGCACCCGTCGGACGCGAGACGGGCGCCACAAAGCAATAGCCCCGTCCTGGGAGTGTCGCGATGTACCGCGCGCCGTCCCTTCCATCGCCAAGCGCCTTGCGGAGCCCGTTCATGAGAAACCGCAAGCTGCCTTCCTCGACGATGACATCAGGCCAAACGCGTGACATCAGATCCTTCTTGCTCACGACTTCGTTCGGAGAGGAAATCAGAGCAATCAACAGGTCGAGGGTGCGCGCGCCAAGATCGACAGCAGTGCCCCCCTTGGTGAGGAGCCTTTCCCCCACCAGCAATCGGAAAGGACCGAACGACAATTCGTCCTTGGTCTCGTTTGGGGCAATCGCCATGGCGCTAACATTGATAGCGCGCCGCATCAGATCTGGCCAGAAAAACCAGCATTATCAGCGACAAACGAGGCATAACAACCGCTAACGGGTGTTCTCGGCGACTCGAGCGTAGGTCTTGTCCAGCACGAAAGTGCAGCCAAGCAAGCCAACCAATCTCAAGGAGAACACCAATGACCACCAAGACACCCACCAACGAATCCATCCATCCTTTCAAGGTGAACATTCCGGAGTCAGCCCTGACCGACTTGCGCCGGCGCCTGGCCGGGACACGTTTGCCCGACGCAGAGACTGTCGCCGACCACTCCCAGGGCGTGCCCCTCAAGACGGTCCAGCAGGTTCTGCGCTATTGGCAAACCGATTACGACTGGCGCAAAGTCGAGGCGCGGCTCAACGCCGTTCCAAACTTCATCACCGAAATCGACGGGCTGGATATCCACTTCATCCACGTCCGTTCAAAGCATGAAAACGCGATGCCGCTGATCGTGACGCACGGATGGCCCGGTTCAGTGATCGAACAGTTGAAGATCATCGAGCCACTCACCAACCCCACCGCGCATGGCGGGAGCGCATCGGACGCCTTCCATCTGGTGATCCCGTCGATGCCCGGCTACGGATTCTCCGGCAAGCCGACGATAACCGGTTGGGGCCCCGAGCGCATCGCACAGGCATGGACCACGCTGATGAAGCGCCTTGGCTACAAGCACTTTGTCGCGCAGGGTGGCGACTGGGGCGCGGTCATTACCGATATGCTGGGCGTGCAGGCGCCGCCGGAATTGCTCGGCATTCACACCAATATGCCGGGCGCCATTCCTGCGGAAATCGACCAGGCATCTTTCGCCGGTGCGCCGGCGCCGTCCGGTCTCTCTGCCGAGGAGAGAAGCTCGTACGAACAGCTCGTTTTCTTCTACAAGCATGTTTATTACGCCTTCTGGATGGCATCGCGCCCGCAAACAATGACCGGGTTTGCGGACTCGCCCATCGGCCTCGCGACCTTCCTGCTCGACCACGACGCGCGCAGTCTGGAGCTCATCGCGCGTTCGTTCGACGGGCAGACTGAAGGTCTTACGCCGGACGATGTCCTCGACAACGTCACGCTGTACTGGCTAACCAACACAGGGGTTTCGTCAGCTCGCCTCTATTGGGAGAATAAGCTCGCCTTTTTCAGTCCCAAGGGCGTCAAAGTCCCAACTGCCGTGAGCGTCTTCCCGGACGAACTCTACCAGACGCCCCGGAACTGGGCGGAGCGGGCCTATCCCAATCTCGTCCACTACAACAAGGTGGAAAAGGGCGGTCATTTCGCTGCCTGGGAACAGCCGAAGCTTTTTACCGAAGAGCTCCGCGCGGGCTTCCGTTCGCTTCGGAAATAATCGGTCTGAGAGGTATCGGCGCGCGCCCAAGGCGCGCACCGGCTTCTCTTCTCGCGGGACGCCACTCGGAGCTACTGAATTCCATCTTGCGCCGGGTGCGGCAGCGGGCCTTCGTGATCCTCAACCCATGCCAGATCGCGCCCGTCGATAAAGCCGCCGCAAATGCTGCATCGGAAATAATGCTCAGCCTCGCCGACGCGCCGCCGGTCGGCGCGCTCGCCGAGCACCGTGCCGCGTGGTCTTCCTTCCTCGATAGACATGATCGCCGTCATCTGGCCGCCCTCTCAAGAAAGTAAGGCCCCGGATTGCTCCGAGGCCCTACCTCACCGGCGCGCGGGGTACATCCGCCCGTGCCGCCATTAGTTTCCATGTCGCCATTCCCGCCTAGCATGGGTGAATGACCAGTTTTTCCTCAGTGAAAAACTGCAGGGTGCCGTACCCTTCGGTGTCGACGGCGTACCTGAAGCCGCCGTCAATTGTCGGAAACACGGCGACGACCGTACCACCCTCATGGCCGTCGGCTGCGTTATCCACCTTCTCGCCAATCGCAAACTTCGACATCGAAAAACTCCTTCTGGAATCCTCGAAAACGAAAACCTTAGTATCCCGGCAAATTAGTTAACGCGTAGCCAATCATCTGTGCGCCAGATCACGAATCCTGTTTCGCCGTGCCCATCGCGCGGCCACGGTTCGTATCCGTATGCGTCAGAAGCTGGACCGGCGATAAGGGCACCGCCCCAGCCCCAACCTCCACGCGCAGTGGGCCGTCAATTCAAGGCAGGCCGCTGCGATATTCAAATCAGGACACCCTGAGTAAAACGTCACGGTGAACCATCTCATGGCGCCTGCTGGACGCGTTTTGCGGCACGATCCACCCCGTTCTGATGAAGGATCAATTGCGTTGCACTGCCTTGAGTTTCGGCATCGAAAGTGATGACCGCATCGACAACCCTGAAAAAGAAATCGCGGTCGCTCTCGGGGAAGATTTCGAACCGCTCTTGCCCCGTTGCCTGGGCGAACAGGTGGCCTTCCTCCCTGGAAACGTGAATCAGGAAGCCGGGCGCGAGTTGGTAAGTCCCGACCAATCGATCCAGCAGCTGCGGGCTGACATTTGTTCGTTGGTGCATCTTGGGCTGGCCATCCGGCCAATCATATTCGGCGGCGATACTGCGCAGGATCTCGTCCGCCAGTTGGCCGCCGCGAGCTCCGTTGGTCATGATGACCGCGCCATCTCCATTTTCGAAAGCGATCATCAAACTGACGAATCCATCATTGACGCCGCCGTGCTGAAATCGTCGATGCGGTGGGGCCCCGCGAACAATCAGGCCCAGCCCGTAATCGCCGAGGCCCGGTGCGAGCATTTGAAGGGTCGTTGCCTGAGACAAAACGGACGTAGTGCGGCCGGCCCATGCATCCAGCACACCCAGCGCAAAGTGCGCAAGGTCGGTAGGTGTCGTCCACAATCCCGCCGCAGCCAATTCGGGATAGGTGTGCGGGCCTCCGGGCACTGGCGCTCCCGTCGCTCGAAAAGGTGTCGCGGTGGTTTGAGCATCATTCTTGGGCAGCGGCTGGAGGAAACTGCTGTGAGTCATCCCGAACGGCTTGAGGACGACTTCTTCGAGCAGTTCGGGAAATGACTTGTCCGTTACGTCGATGAGCAGTTGCTGCACAATGGTATAGCCGCCACTGGAATACTGGAATCGAGTGCCGGGCTCATGATCAACCAGGACGGGCGCAGTGTTGGCTGGCGGCGCGCCGTTGAGAACGTCGCCGAGTGCGGGAATTGGGGCGCCCGCGGGATATCCTGGGAAACTGGGGACAGTTGCACCAGCCGAATGATTCAGCAGTCTTCGAAGTGTGACCTTGGATTGATCGGTGAACGGATTGGCAGGAATCTTCCAGTTCTTGAGGGCGAGATTGACGTCGCCATCGAGATCGATTTTTCCGGCTTGGACCAATGCGAGCGCCGCGACAGCCGAAACCGGTTTGCTGATTGAGGCCGCCTGGAACAACGTTTCAGGCAGCACGGGCGGACCACCGATGGTGCTGGACCCGAACCCGCGGGCCTGGACGACGCCGCCATGAATCACGGCGATGCTGACGCCGGGAACATGCAGTTCGTTCATCCGATCGGCAAGCTTCATCGGAGGCTCGCCAGCGATGGCGATGGCAGGCCGCAGGCCGTTCTCGATGTGCCGGATGCGCTGCTCGAAATCGCTGCCGTTGCCTGGGGCCACGTTGTCCTGAGCAAATGACAACGCAGAGAGCACGATGCTTCCTATGAAGGCCAGCAGGACAAGATGGCCAACATTTGGGATCGTCGACTCGGGCCTTCGCGGGCAGCCAATCGATTGCGGCATGACAGCGACCTTATCAAAAAGCGCCACTTCCGGTAGGGGGCAATCGCGTCGAATCCGACCCAAAGACCGTCCAGGTGTACTTCTCCATCAATGGATTAAATGCAATGTACGAGAGCAACCTTGTTGCGAGACTTGGCCATATCTGAAAACTGATGCTGCTGAACAATATGAGACGAGAACATCGCTCCTGGTCTGGAATGTCGGCATCGATTTTCGTTGGCCTGAAACCCGCGCAAAGATCGGCCCGATCTACTTGCTTCGAGCATCGGCGCCACGTTGATACCAACCGGTTGAGAGAACAATGGCGCGGCGTTTCGAACATCCGGTTCAATTTTCAAAGCGCGACACACGTGCGCGCGCGATCCCGCGGCGCGATGCGCCCGAGTTGTGCACGAACCTTGTCCCTCCTTTAGACAGAGGGCGTGGGGAACGCCGGATGCCCGTTGCACCCGCGGCCTCGTGTGCGCTTTGCATTGGTAAAATGCACACGAGTATACGAGTACCCCGGAATCACCCGGCGTTCCCGCACGCAATGGTTTTACGACTTATTTCGTGCTCTCCCCGGTGACCGGGCTTGTTTGCCACCGTCGCCAGCGGATATGTCTTGTCTAAGCCCGGTTGGGCCGACGCAACTCCGCGAACTTGACGCCAGCGTCGGGGCGTCAGGACCACACGACTTCGCCGTACGCTAGCAACATCGTTCGTCAGCTCGCCGTTTGATCGCTCACAGGCCCACAAGAACCCGCCCTGCATCACGTTGCGCGCCTGACGCTGCCGCGTCCACCGCATCCGCACCCCGCGTCCGTGACGATCGCGATACGCCCCTCTGTGGGGTGGGACGGTTGGAATCAATAAAGCTGTTTCTACCAAACCGAGAAGCGAAATATTTTTCGGATCAGGGCTGGACACTGATTTGCCCGACAGGCTGTTTTTGTGCGCAAAGGCCTCTTGCGAGTAATGGCCCTGCCCTCGTCAATAATTTATCTCCATCCGCAATCCCCTGATATCGACTTCATCGCCGCCAAGACGCGCATTGCTGTCGCGAGCCGCAACGGCGCACGCACAGGCGTCGATCAGATCGTCGCGTCCGATCCCCGTGCCGTAGCGCTGCGTCAGCCATTTTGAGAGTTTGACAAAACCCCGGTCGGCCAGGAGCCTGATGCGTTGATCGCGGCCAAGCGCCGATTTCTTGCCTTCCAAGCGAAGCTGATGGCCGAGTTGGCGGAAGATCAACTCCGGATGTGCCTCACCGATGGTCGCCTGACGATCCGACGTGATGAAATCGTCGACTTCCTTGATCTTGTCTCTGATATTCCAGAGCTGACAGGACACGCCCATTCGCGGGCCTTCATGCCGCCAGTAATGTTGATTGGCGGAAGCCTGATCCGGAAATTCCCAGAGGTTTCGTCGAGCGCCCAGGAAGACGGAGGAGCCGACCAGTTCGCGGGCGTGGATGTCGCATGTTCTGTGGCCGGACATCTTCAAGCCGATCGGCATATCGATCATCGCCCGCTTGTGCGGCATCGAGAGAAGCCTGCCCAGGCTGGATGAATAGTCAAATCCTTGATTGCCGCGATGGTCGATCCAGGCCGCGACCCAGCCTCCACGAAATCCATCAAGCCCGAGATAATGGCCCACTCTCTTACTCCTGTTCGATCCTTGCCTGAGCATACACGCAGCAGGCCCGCGCGGCCTACGCGTTACTCAAACCCGATGATGCGCCCTGGGATATCAATCGCGTCTATTTGCCAGGTGGTCGGGAGGATTTGTGACCGGCGAAATCTCCCCAGTGGACGGGGTGGCCAGCTTGGAAGATCAGAGACCTGATTTTCGCAGAGGTGAACTGTTTCGGCCGGGTAGATCGTCCGCCGCCAATGGCACCGACATCAGCAGACGGCCGAAAGTCGGAACATGGGATAGCCGCTCCCATTCTTCGTAGCTCACGACCACGACCTGTCGCTTGCCATGACGGGTGATCAGCGCCGGCTTTCCTTGCATCGCGTCGTCCACCACAGCCGACAGATTGGCCTTCGCGTCACGAAGCTGAATCTCGCGCATGATGGGCACCTTCTCATAAGACTACTGTAGTCATATGAGTCGGATTATCTATTATGGCAAGGCGGGCACGACTCGATGAGACGACGTGGTGGATTACGCCTCCGGCTAACTAATCCACCCTACGAGCTCGATTGGCGGAATAGCTAACGCTATTCCGCCCTGCGAGCTGCTTTTCTTGCGGCTTTCCGAGCAGACCAACGCGCTCGAAACCGCTTCAAGGCGCGAAGTGTCATAGGGGCGACCGCTTGAAACGCTAGAGAAGCGCCTCCGGCCATCAGCCCCTTGACAAGATCAAATGCTAAATCGGACCAAAAGTACCACATGACCCCCGCGTCCTTCTTCACAGGGGCACCGCCGGGCAGCACAGTGGGCAGAAAAAAGAAATAGAAAAGCCCCGTCCGTCGCCGGCGGGGCCTGGAAAATCTCTGTACGCGGTATTCAGCGCACGCGAAACCTCTTTGGTTCACCCGCTCAAGGTGGACTCAAGAATGAGAGAGAGGCACACCATAGTAGCCGTGCGATTGAAACCGCGCATAACAATCCTCCTAAAACGAAAACGAACGGCCCGCAGCAGAGCTGCACCCACCGAGGGGCGGCCATCTGCTTAACACAACCAGACTGAACGGCTCCTGTCTGTGTGCCATTTCACAATTGGGATCATATATGAGCTGCCGAGTCAGCCGATCTCGCGCAGCAATGGCTGCATTAGCTCGTAGGATTGGGTAGAGCGCAGGAGTCGTAGGGCGCAATGGCGAAGCGTATTGCGGCGGTCATACCCGATTGGCGGAATACCCTACGCTAAATACGCTCCGCTATTCCGCCCTACGGGCCTGCCGGTACGCTATTGCATGAAACAATGCTCGCGGTGCCATTTTAAGAAATGCGGATGTGGACGGTCCGATATACGCCGCGGCGCAAGCGCGCAACCGGATTGGTTAATTATCGATCGTACCCCTTGTGGATCGTTAGTCTGCCGGGAGATCAATATCTCCAAATTGTCGGCCAAGCTAATAAGACCACGATCAAACATCCAATGTGCCGTGCCCGACAGAGCGATCCCATTGCTGACGATATCTGGCCCGCTCGCTTCCACTGGCCGGATATGTGCCGCAGCGACTTCCGCCCGCCCTCTTCCATTGATGAGCTTTAGCCCGGTCATAGCGCAGCGCTCATCATAGGCGCGAAGGACAACGCGGCGGAAGATTCGATCGCGTAAAATCCTCGATACGGTGATGCTAATACGGTCGCGCTGCTGGTCAAATCTAAAAGGCGCCTGTCGCTCGTCAAAGCCGGACGATGGCACGTCGTCGTCGAGTCAAGGCAACAAGGGTATCTTTTCCTCGAAGCCGAGCTCGATTATTCTGTTAAAATCGTCGGGAGCGATTGGTCGGACCGCCGATTGAGCGCGTCCGGAAATCCGTCCCTGGTCATTGAGAACGCCTCGCTCGACTGGTCCCGTTGCTCTGTTGAAAGGGACTGGATTAGCAAAATCGAGATAGCTTCCTGGCTCAATCAACGCAAGATACATCCCGGAAGCGCCCGAATCGGAAATGATTTGGCTAACCTTTGCAATTGCAAAGTAGCCTCGCGTCTCAGCGATCTTGCGCGGTTCATAATAGATTATCCAGTCGCCGACGCAGGCCTCAACGCGACGCAGATACTGGCTGGGAAATTGATATTGTTCAGCTGGACTGTCGTCGTAGATCGAGTCTGAGCGATGAATGAATACTCCAAATCCCATAGCTTTTCAGCGCGGCCTTTCCGGAGATTTATTTGGGTCCTCGAGGCAACTCTCTAAATATCAAACTTTGTGGGAAGGCGGTGGATTACGCCTTCGGCTAACTAATTCACCCTACGAGCTGGTCGGGATTCGGCCTATGCGCCGGTTCGTTTGCGGAAGAACCACCCGAAATACAGACAGATAAGTAAGAGCACGAAGTGGATCGTGCCACGCTCGGCGCTGAGCTCAGGCGACTGGACGGCACTGGTCCATATCAGCGGAATCGGGAGCTTCGCCAAATAGAAGTAGAATTGCATTCCGCTACTGACCAAGAACGCGCCGGCTAGGAATTTGCGGTACTCGCGGTAGCGCACCGCGACGTAGAGTGTCGGCAGTCCGATAACGACGATCGCTGCAACAAGATAAGGAAGCATGAGCCTCTCCCGGGTTGAGGCTTGCCGGTCGGCACTTCCTTCTGTATATTCGAAATATGCCGAATATGTCAAACAAGTCGCGCAAAGACGGGCGTCGGTTCCGAGAGGATATGGCTCGGCTGCTCACGCCTTGGGGCGTGCCGCCCGTTGCCGCCCGGCTCTACGGGTACCTGCTTCTTTGCCCTCGCCCCGTCAGCCTCGACGAGATCACCGAGGATCTCGAGATCAGCAAGAGCAGCGCAAGCGTGGCCGCGCGGCTGTTGGAGAGCTACACGCTAGCGCGTCGCCATAGCGAGCCTGGAACAAAGCGCGCGCTTTACGCCGTAGCCGACGACTACGAAGCCATGATCCAGCAACAGAACCGCCTGCTTGACGCGTTGTCCGAGCAGTTGAGCGCCGGGGCGGGAATCGCCGCGTCCAAGTCGGTAAGCGTGCGTCTTGAGGACATGGCGGACTTCTATCGGGTGATGCGTGGCGCCATGGAGGACGCGATGCGCCGCTGGAAGCGGGACCGGCCACCCCGATGAGGAACGCATTCGCGCGGCGGCGCACGCCGCGCGGAAGAATCAACAGCTTCGACGGGAGCAGCAAGAAATGGGCCTCGTTCTAAATCTTATCGTCCAGACGATCGTCTGGTTCGGCTTCATGGGCGTGATCATCTTCAGCGCTGCGGGGACACTGAACTACGCCGGCGGATGGCTCTATCTCGGTGAAATGGTCGCCATCTCGGTCGTTTGTGGGGCGCATGGGGCGCGCGTCGATCCCGGGCTGCTCAGAGAGCGCCTGAAGCCGCCCGTGCAGAAGGATCAGCCGCTCGCGGACAAGCTGGTTCTCATCCCATTCCTGCTCCTCCTGTTCGGAGCAATGGGCTTCATGGCAGCGGACGCTGCGCGTTGGCACTGGTCAATGATGCCGCATTCCGTGCAGTGGGCAGGGTGCGGCCTCCTCCTGGCGGCGTTCTTGTTCATTTACTGGACCATGCGCACGAACAGCTTCGCGGCGCCCGTCGTTAAAATACAGAAAGACCGCGGACAGACGGTCATCACAACAGGTCCTTATGCCATCGTCCGCCATCCGATGTATTTCGGCGCGCTCTTCTACTTTGCCGGTACCTCGCTCGTGCTCGGTTCGTGGTGGGGGCTTGCGACTGTCCCCATCTTCGCCCTCTTGCTCGGCATCCGGATCGGCATCGAGGAGAAGACGCTGCGCATGGGCCTCGAAGGCTATGACGATTATGCGCGCCGGGTGCGCTGGCGTCTGATTCCGCTCATCTGGTGAGGCGGCTCACCGGCATGGGCATAGCGGCAACCCAGAACTTAGTGGAGGAAGGCGTCTTCTAGTCGCGCAGCACCTATCAACTGCTATCGCTCAAGAACAATTGGCTCCAAACGCTGCGCTATTCAATTGTACTCCGCAGCATCCCCCCTCACTCCCATTCGATTGTTCTGAACCATGATAACCAGCTGGTTTATATCCGCAAATTCTTTCCGTCGGCGGTCAAGACCCGCCAACCGATCCGTCAGAAAATCCCGCTCTTGATTTCAAACACGAATCTCTGCGGTGCGAAATTCCCTCGTTTTCACCCACTATCGGCATCAATCGGTCGATTTTCGAAATCTCCCGCGAGAACGACGCCATCGGCTTGGCGGAGAAAAGACCGTCAACGCCGTCGCGTAGTTATCTGCCATTCTCAGCACGAGCGTCATATGGGGGCCTCGACAATCCGCTGGGCGATCAGGCTTGCTGCGTCGGGTAGAGCGTGAGGATGTTGACGTTAACCCTGCGCGGCTGGGTCACGGCATAGAGGATCGCGGCGGCGATGTCCTCGCTCTCAAGCTGCTCCATGTCGCCTAGTCTCTGCTCCACCGACTTGCGAACATCTTCGCGCATGTGTGAGGTGAACTCAGTCTTTACCGCGCCCGGTTCGATGCAAGTCACACGGATCCAGTCCTTGCCGATCTCGCGCCGCAGTGACTCCGCGATGGCGCTGATCGCATGCTTCGTGCCCGAGTAGACCGTCGAAGGATGGATGTATCGGCCCGTACCGGACGAGACGATGACTATGTGCCCATCACCCTGCCGCTTCATCGCCGGCAATGCGGCGTGAATCGGGTAGAGGACCCCAAGAATGTTGACATCGACCATCCGGCGATATTCTGCAGTGGTCGTGTTCTGGAAAGGGGCAGCAACCCCCACCCCCGCAACATTGAGCAGCAGGTCCAGCCGCCCGCTTTCCCGCAAAATGCGCCCGACCATCTCAGAGGCCTGGGCCTCGTCCGCCACATCAGTTTCGATCGGCAACGCCTCGCCGCCGGCCCGTCGGATACGCTCTGCCAAATCGTTCAGGCGCTGGACGCGGCGCGCGGCGATTGCCACACATGCACCCTCTGCTGCAAGCGCCAACGCGGTCGCCTCACCGATGCCCGAAGTAGCCCCTGTCACTAAGGCAACTTTTCCACTGAGCTTGCCAGGTTGCATCTTTGAAGTTCTCCTTAAGGAGCCTATGCCCCCCCCTCGAAACTCATGCCATAACTATCGCTCGATTGCGATCGACTTAGAAGGATGACAAATTCATCAATGACTATCGGCGACTTTCGCCCAGCAGGAACCGCCTCAACTACGCTGATCTGTCCCAGACTACTCCACAGTACTCCCCTTCACTCCCACTCGATTGTTCTGAAGCATCATAACGCATTGATCCATCGAGGAAAATCTTTCCGCTGACGACGAAGAACCGTATCCCGGATCCGTCAGAAATTCTCGCTCTTGACAAGCGTTGCCGGCGACCTGCCGCGCGTCAGTCGCGCGATATGGACAGCCCCGCGAGAAGCGGAGCGTACGCGGCGAGCCTGCGGGATACGAACTCAGTGAAGAGCCGCACGCGCTTCGTCTTGCGTGTCTCCCCCTGTGTGAGGAGCCAAACCGTTCCGTACATGTGCAGGTCGGTACCCGGCACCCTCACCAGTAGGGGGTCGGCATCGCCAACGAAGCACGGCAGTGTCGTCA
>WNFO01006880.1_pt1 | contig 19139 bp, 21 predicted proteins | sample 5400251 | NCBI WGS metagenome assembly WNFO01 (sample SAMN13153354, study PRJNA577476) | soil metagenome | isolation source: 100 cm saprolite under Madrone tree | place: USA:California | collected 2016-06-14
ATGGATGAATTGAATATTGATCAAGTGATCATCTGTGGTCTATCGATGGGCGCTTATGTCGCATTTGAATTCGTGCATCTCTTCGCCAACCGAATCCACGCACTAGTCCTCGCCGGCGCGCGCACACAGGGCCCTGATGAGGATGAAAAGCAATCACGCGAACAGCAAGCACGCCGCATCCTGACTGAAGGCATGGCTTTTGTCGCCGATGCGATGTTGCCGAACCTTTTGGCTCAATGTACTTTCACGGAAAAACCCGACGTTGCTTCTCGTGTCCGCGAAATGATCTGGCGCACCGATCCGCGAGGCGGCACAACGCGGCATGGCCGCGAGACGCGATTATGCAAACGACCTTAGTGACATCGACGTGCCCACCCTAATCGTTGCCGGCCGTGAGGACGCAATCAGAAGAACTGAGGACGCCGAGTTCATACATCATGGTATTAGGAATTCGCATTTGGAAATCATCGATGACGCTGGGCATTTGATGAACATGGAGCAACCGCACATTTTCAATGACACAGTCATTGACTTCCTTGGATTGATTAATTGAAAAGTTATGATGGAAGGCTTAGGATGACGGCGTATGCTAAGGCGATTTCGGGTAAATAACTTCAAGTCTTTGCTCAACGTAGAGTTCTCTCCATCCGGCATAAATCTCCTCGTCGGCCCAAATAACGCTGGAAAGACGAATCTCTGCACGGCTCTTCGAATGGCAGGATTGTCGAGTAAGCAAACTCTCGATGCGGCGGCCCTGGGAGCAATCGGAGAGCGTTGGAACCTCACAAATTTTTATGTTGCTGGAAAAAAAGAAACTGAGTTTGAGATTGTGGCAGTCCTGAAGCATGAGAACAAACCTCCGTACGATTTGTTTGTCCAGCGAATGGAAGAGATAACGTTCTCCTACTCTCTTAAACTCAAGACTGCGCGAACTGATAAAGTTGCGGCTGAGTCTCTGTCCGTTCAAGAGGAGGTGTTGAAAGCTAGCAGCGGCACCGGCCATAGTAGGTTTACTGATACTGTGCTGCTCGAGAATCGGGATGGTCAAGTAAGGATGCTCCATGAAGAGGGTTTCGCACGCGGGCGGTCCGACTCACCGTTTTATGTTGAGGCGAGGGCCCCAGTTAATGCCACCATGCTCTCTCAACTGTACGAGCTAGAGAACAATCCCCGCGCTATTCTGTTTCGAAAGTATCTCCAGTCGTGGAGCTACTACAATTTTTCTCCGGAGAATCTTCGTCAGCCGGATGTGGCTAGGGATGATGGCACACTGTCACCAAGTGGTACTAACCTCAGTCGAGTATTGTTTGATTTGCACAACGAAAGACCTAGGCTCGAACGCAAGCTCCTTGATACGGCCAAGAGCGTAGAACCTAAGCTCGATCTCCTTAGCTACTCATCTCCTGATCCAGAACATGTTCATGTTTTCTTTGAGGATTTGAAGGGTAATCGAGTTAGTGCGCGCAGCGCTTCGGATGGAACTCTTCGCTTTATGGCGATCGCCTACGTAATCCTCTATGCAGCGCAGATCTCCGATTCCGAAGGTTTTGCGCCGCTCGTGATAGTAGAAGAACCAGAGAACGGGCTCTTCGTGAGACTCCTTAAGCCACTAATTGAACAAATCTCCCCTACGGGTGAAGACGGTCAATTCATCTTCACTACTCACAGCCCCTACTTTATCGATCTATTCGATGCAAACCTTACGGGAATCCACGTATTCAGCCCAGGCAGCCCTTCCTCTATCGTCTCTAGACCTAACACGGAAAGTGTGAAGCGCTTACTCGACCAGATGCCGCTCGGTGAAATCTATTTTCACGACCTTCTCAAATGAAGATTGGCTATTCAGTTGAAGGGAGCACCGATAGAGCTGTGCTCGAGGGCCTTCGTCAGCGCTGGTGTCCACAAGCGCAGTTGGTTGAAGGCCACTTTCGTGGCATGACGGACCTCAGTAGAAGGAGAGAGATACCAAAGATTTGCGTGGAACTCCAAGCCAAAGGAGTTGATTGCGTAATATTCCTTACTGATTCCAACGGGCCTGAATGGCGTCCGATACTGAATGCCGAAAGAAATCGCTGCCCTCCTGAACATGAACACCTGACAATCTTCGGGGTCTGTTTGCGCAATGTTGAATCTTGGCTGTCTGCAGATCCAGATCACATTGCCAATCAATTTGGACGTCCCCGACATGAATTTACGGTCGAGGATCCTAAGGGAGTCGTCGAGGCGGCGTTTGGAATTACGCGTGATGACAAAAGAGAAACTGAAATTGCTGAGTATGTTCGCAATGCTCCCCTCCGCCGATGGTTGACGAACCCATCGTTCGAACATTTTTACAACTCCGTTCGCCAAAAGAGCCTGCAAATTGGCTGTGAATTAGAGAATCTTCGGAAAACTGAGTTCTGAAACTGCGCATTAATCGGGCACGTTTGCGTAAAAATGAAATTCACTATCGAAGAACGCGTGCGCTGGGGCGATGTGGACGCTGCCCGCATCATTTTTTACGGCTCATATATTCGCTTCTTTGAAATTGCCGAGACGGAATTATTCCGCGCTGTCGGTCTGCCATACGGCGTGGTCTTCGACGAACTGAACATCTGGCTGCCGCGGGTTCATCTGGAGTGTGACTTCCATCGCGCGGCGCAACTCGACGATCTTCTGGAAGTCAGCGTGTGGGTAGGAAAGATTGGAACTACATCGCTGCGTCTCAATTTCGAAGTGCGCCGCAAAGATCGAGACGACAAAATTGAAGAGAGGTTAATTGCGACCGCGCACTTCGTGCTCGTCTCAACCGGCCGCCATAACTTGCAGCCGGTTCCAGTGCCCGATGAACTCCGCCGTGCCCTGAACCCTTACACCGGCTAAGAATCAGCCTCTCCTGCCGTCTGCCTTCTGCCGTCTGCCTCCTGCCGTCTGCCTTCTGCCGTCTGCCTCCTGCCGTCTGCCTCCTACTTCTTTTCGCGCGGCAATCCTTCGATCAGATGATCCATCCCCAGCCACAGACTCCAGCTATGATGATAGAAGACGAGTGGAAACGAAACGCCGATCACGAAAAGAATACTCAGCGTGATTTGCTCGTCGAAGTTGGTTAATAGCAGACTGGCAAAGTAAACCAGCAAGATCAAGACTTCGGTAGCGACGACATTCGCCATAATCGCCCCAACAAAGAATCCTTCTTCACGCTTGAAGATCACGCCGCACTTCGTGCAACTTTTCTTGATATAGAAAGGACGCTGAACGATTGAGGCGCCGCCGCAAGCCGGACATTGCAGCTTGAGACAACGCCACAACGTAAGAAGGATCGTGCGTGGATCTCTCTTCATACAGAATGCTGGCGTTCACGCCGCCAGTAGCCCCCTCTAGCAGGCCGGTGAAAGACTCTTTTCTCTAGCCCAGGCGTTCACGCCTGGGGCACTAAAAACAATTAATTCACAAGCCTCCTTCAGCAGTCTGTCGGGGAAATCGAATTTCTCCGTGTAGGCTCCGTGATCTCCGTGTCTCCGTGTTGAAATTGCTTTAGAAAAAGAAGCACCACGGAGGCACGGAGAACACGGAGAAGTACAAAGACTAATTTTCCCGACAGACTCCTTCAGGAGGCTCAGCACCGCTGCTTTAGATAGTCTATTGCTTGAACGTATTATCAAAAGCCCCATAAATGGGGCTCAAGAATTCACGTCACCTCGCCAACCCAGGCGTGAACGCCTGGGCTAGTGGAAAAATCAGCACGATCGTATTCGATGGTCCCATTTGAACTGTAACCAGGTCCCGCCTGGACTCTTTCAGCAAGCTACTGGGGGCTTTGTCCTCCGCCAGGCCTGGAGAAGCGATCATACCTATAGTTTCGGCCACAGCCGAATCATCCATCAAGACATCTTGGGCCCGAGGGTGCTACTCTAATCGCTCGAAAGGAGTCTGATCATGAAAAAGTTTTTTGTGACGGTTACGTTGCTCATCGCGTTCTTATCATCTGCCTTCGGTCAAGCGACGGACAAGTCCGATAAAACCCGCACCGCCTTACTCAAGCTCACCGATCAAATCACGACCGCAAAGTCACATAAAGACATGGCTCAGCTTGAACGTCTGCTGACGGACGAATTCATGCTGACGAATCCGGCGGGCTTCGTCGCCAACAAGTCGGAATACCTGGACGGCGTCAAGGCAGACTCCGCCACCTATGAATCCGTCGCCAATAGCGACCAGGTCGTGAGTATCTATGACAATGCCGCCGGCGTGACCGGTAGCACGGTCGTGAAGGGCCGTTTCGAGGGCCACGATATTGGCGGGAACTTTCGTTTCACAAACGTCTTGATTAGACGAAATGACACGTGGCAATGTGCTGCGATGCACTTGACGCGCATCGCGCAGCAATGAATTTCCTGCACCGATCGCCCAAATAACACGCACTTAAGGAACCATCTAATAGCGAAGTGAGAATCCTGCTGGTTGAAGACGAGCCGCGCATGGCACAAGTGGTCGCGAAAGGATTGCGCGAACATGCTTATGCCGTCGATGTCGCCGGTGATGGCGACGCGGCCCTGTATCAAAGCGCGATCAATGATTACGATCTGATCCTGCTCGATGTCCTGCTTCCCAATCGTGATGGGTTCGAAGTCTGTCGCGAACTGCGGGCGCGGGGCGACGCAACGCCGGTGTTGATGTTGACCGCTCGCGCCACGGTTGACGATCGCATCGACGGACTCGACGCCGGCGCGGACGATTATCTGACTAAACCTTTTTCTTTTCGCGAGTTGCTCGCCAGGGTTAGGGCTTTGCTGAGACGTCAACCACAGTTTCGGCCGGCGCGCCTCGAAATTGAGGATCTCGTTGTCGAGACAACCAACCATCTCGTCACGCGCGGTTTACGACAAATCGATCTGACGTCGAAGGAGTACGCACTGCTCGAATACCTGGCGCGTCACGCCGGTCGAGTCGTGTCGCGATCTGAAATTGCAGAACACGTTTGGGACGAGTCATTCGATCCTTTCTCGAACACGATCGAGGTTTACGTCAACCACTTGCGTCGGAAGATCGACGACCAACATACCACCAAGCTTATCCATACTCGCCGCGGTGAAGGATATATTCTCGGGCCGCGCGATTAATCGGAACAATTTCACGCAAAGGCGCGAAGAGAGACCGCAAGGCGCAAAGGAAATTCACTGACGCGCCTCCTTTTTTTATAGATTTCTCCGCTGAGAATCATTACGATTGGCCCAATTGGAGAAGCAGACAACGTAGTGACAAGCGGCAAGCGAACTGAGTCTACGCCCGTAAGGCAGCCGGTCATTCCCCATTCTGAATCCGCGGGCGGCACCGTTTCACTCGAGGCGGCCATGAGGCTGGAGAGAAGTCGCGTCAAGCGCTTCTTCAAACTTCTCGGGCCGGGACTTATCACCGGTGCTTCAGACGACGATCCTTCGGGTATTGGCACGTATGCAGTAGCGGGAGCATCGCTGGGTTTCGCGACGCTGTGGACGGCTTTGTTTACTTTGCCGTTGATGATCGCCGTCTTGCTTACTTGCGCCAGGATTGGAATGGTTAGCGGCATGGGCCTGGCAGCGGTGTTGCGCCGGCACTACGCCAGAAATCTCTTGTATCTGACGGTAATTGGATTGGTCATTGCGAATACGATCAACGCCGGCGCAGACATCGGAGCGATTGCCGCCGCGATCAATCTGCTGATTCCAATTCCAATTGCCGTATTGGTCTTGCCCGTGGCGCTGGCAATCCTCGCGCTGCAAATCTGGGGCTCTTATCGTCTGATTGCCAGGACGTTCAAATGGCTGACGCTGGCGTTGTTTGCTTACGTGGGTTCGGCGGTATTCGCCAGACCCGATTGGAGCGACGTGATTAAGGCGACATTCATTCCCAAACTAAGTTTCGATGCGAATTTCCTGGCGATGGTGGTGGCGATCTTTGGGACCACGATCTCGCCTTATCTTTTTTTCTGGCAAGCCGATCAGGAAGTGGAAGAAGAGATTAGCTTCGGTCGCGTGACGCGCGCTCAGCGCCGCGGCGCCTCCGACGCCGAGATCAAATATGCGCGATGGGACGTTCACATCGGAATGCTCTTGTCGAACCTGGTGATGTATTTCATTATTCTGGCGACGGCGGCAACTCTGTTTAAGACCGGCCATACCAACATTCAATCTGCCACCGATGCGGCTCAGGCCTTAAAACCCTTCGCGCACGGCGCCGCATCGCTCTTACTCGCGGTCGGTTTGATCGGCAGTGGATTTCTGGCTGTGCCCGTGCTTACGGGATGCAGCGCCTACGCCCTCACCGAAAGCTTTGGCGGCCGATATGGTTTCAATCAGAAGTTGCGGCGCGCGAAATTTTTCTACGCGATCATCATCGTTTCGACGTTGGTGGGTGTGCTAATTAACTTCGTCGGCATAAATCCGATTCGAGCACTCTTGCTCGCGGCAATTATCAATGGTTTTCTGGCGCCGCCATTGCTGGTCGCGATCATGCTGGTGGCCAACAATCGGCATATCATGGGAAACCGAGTAAATGGCCGCTGGTCCAACATCCTCGGATGGACGACTACTGTGGTAATGTTTGTCGCGGCGCTTGCGTTGGTCTTGACGTGGGGTCAATAGAATTAGGCGGTTCGAGGGGAGCCGATCTTAGCTCCGTCGGAGCATGATGTTTATAGATTCTAGATCAATGAGACCGTGCAGCTCCGTAGGAGCGAAATGGAGTTAACTAACAAATCAAGCGCGCAATGCATTTCGCTCCTACGGAGCTTCGAAAAGATATCGAGTCCGCAAACAATAAACATTCTGTCCCTACCGGACGGATCGACTTTGACGATGGTCTCACGCGCTTGTATACGCTCGATTCTCCTTACCCTTACTTTATGTTTTTGTGGGCTTTGTTCGGTGGCCCAATCAACGTCCGCTAGTTCCCAACCAGCTCCCAGTCCAGAATCAAAAACTGAAACGCGCGATCCGATCGAACGCTCTGATGAGTTCAAGTCGAAATTGACTTTCAGCGTTTATTTTACCGACGGCGATCGGCTATACGATCTCAACCTAAGACGTCAGTTCGGTCCCTTGACTGCCTGGATTGCCGGCTTCGCCGATCCCAATGGCACTAAACTGATTCGCGTTGGCGCGCAGTACGACTACAAGAAAGCATGGTTTCACTTCGTGCCAACAATCGAGGTTGCCACGACCAAGGCCGTGTCCGGCTCGCTTTATTCTGAACTGGGTTCAGGAAAGACGTTTGCGATCGCCGGAGTCTCGCGGACAAATCTCAAGTCCTTCTTTGATCTATTCTGGGATCCGAGCGATGCGGTGCAACTCGGAGTCGGGCACAAGATCAGCAGTTACGATCGCATCCAGGCGTATTCAATTATTGATGTGCGACTGCACACCGAGCAACAGAACACCCACGTTGTGTACCGGCACAAACTGAACGCCAACAACGGCATCACCTTCGACGGGGTGTTCAAATCAGGACATGACGATTCCGGCAGATTCATTCGCACCGTCGGAATTGGCGCCTACTATGACCGTCCCAAGTGGTTTTGGAAGGTGTACTACGATCCGCACGTGAACTTTACCAGCCACACAATGGTGCGCACCGGAATTGGGTTGAAGTTTTGAAAAGAACGACCGCGTCACCTTGAGCACACAGCAAATCAAAAGGGCGGAAGCGAAACTTGAAGGCAAGCTCTCCTCCGCTTTGCATGCCCTCAAGCATCGAAACTTCAAACTCTTCCTAAGCGGCCAGCTCGTTTCTCTCATAGGCAACTACATTCAAACCGTGGCGCAGGCGTGGCTGGTTTATCGCTTGACGGGTTCGGCGGCTCTGCTCGGTCTGGTGGCGTTTGCCGGACAGATTTCGATCTTTCTGCTGGCTCCGATCAGCGGAGTCGTGGCAGATGCAAAATCGCGGAAGCACATTCTCTTCTTCACGCAGCTGGCGCCAATGTTGCTCTGTTTCACCTTGGCCGCCCTCACGCTTTCGGGCCGCGTTCAGGTGTGGCATGTCTTCACGATTGCGGCCTTGCTCGGCGTGGTTAATGCGTTTGATTTCCCCGTGCGGCAGGCATTTGTCGCTGAGCTGGTCACGAAAGAAGATTTGATGAGCGCGGTGACTCTTAACTCATCAATGATCAATAGCGCGCGCACTATCGGGCCGGGCATTGGCGGTTTGTTAGTGGCCAGCGTCGGAGAGGGCTGGGCCTTTCTTTTTAACGCCCTTAGTTTTGGCGCCGTGATCATCGGCCTACTCTTTATAAAGTCAGAACCTTCCCCTAAGAAGGCGGCGCGTCATTTTCGGGCGGGCATCGCGGAGGCTTTCCATTTTGTGCGGCATACCGGACCGGTTGGCGGGCTCATGATTTTGCTGGGTCTAATTAGTTTCATGGGATTGCGCTATGAAATCCTGATGCCGGTTTACACCAGAGAAATGCTACATGGCGGACCGACGGAATTCGGCCTCTTGATGGGCGCATCAGGCATCGGTGCTATCTTAGGCTCTTTAATCCTGGCGATGTTTGGCAATGTGCGCACGCTCGGCGATTGGGCGGCGCTGGCGGCCGCGGGCTTTGGCGGCACTCTGGTGTGGCTCTCATTCTCGCATTCATTCGCTTTGTCGCTTCCGGTGATGTTGCTGATCGGCTTTGCGATGGTGACGGAGTTAGATGCCTCGAACACTATCGTGCAAAGGATCGTGCCAGACGAGTTACGTGGGCGAGTTATGGCGATCTGGACCATGATGCTGAGCGGTCTCGCGCCCTTCGGTTCGTTGCTGGTCGGCGTCCTGGCCCAGCACTTCACAGCGCGCAGAACGTTCGCCGCCGGCGGCATGGCTTGCATCATGGGAGCGATGGGTTTCGGATTCTCTTTGCCAATTCTTCAGCGCGAGGCGAAAAAACTGATCCTCAAACGCGAACAAGCCGATCAGCGCGTTGCTCTGGGCAACAATTAATGACCGTATGATATCCTCGCGTGACCGAATCTCCATAAGTTTTTAATCTTCTCTTAAGCTACCTCTGCGTATAGTCCCAGTTTCGGAGTCTGTCGAAAGAAGAATTTCTCTGTCGAGAATTATGCGGAGGAGAACCAGGGCACAGCTATGCGCCGGTCTAGTCTCGGCGCTCGCGGGGTGGTCTTGTGTCTCGACATCTCTATGCGCTCAAACTCCAAAGACAACTGAGAAAAAGCCGGCTGTTGAGACTCCATCTCCAAACGCAACGCCGCCTCCGCAAGCAACTCCCTTCAGTGTTCCCAGCGCGCCTGGTCCAACGCCGGCGGCGGGCGCCTCTCCATCTGTCGCTACACCCTCATCAGTTCCGTTAGCGCCTCAGGACACGCAAGCTTCGAATCCTTTGTCACTTGAAGAAGCATTACGACTCGCGAACGCGCAGGCTTCGAGCTTTCAACAAGCAACGCTGAACGAACGCATCGCGGCCGAAGATGTGCGACAGGCGCAGGCGGCATTCCTGCCGAAAGTGAGCGCGCCGCTGAGTTACGTCTATACTACGCCGGCCCTGGGCTTGAATCCCAACGAGCCGCGGACGCAAAGCTTTATCGCTAATAATGCGATCAGTGAATACGAAGCGTTCGTGAATGTGGCGGGCGACTTTGATGTCGCCGGCAAGCTGCGCGCCACTCTGGCAAAGAATCGCGCGCTGCTGGCCGCGGCGCACGCCGGCACCGATGTCGCGCGCCGCGCATTGGTCCAGGCAGTGATTGAAGCCTACTACGGTTTGGCATTGGCGATTGCTGAGCGGGCCGGCGCTGAACAAAACCTGGCTGCGGCCGAAGAATTTGAACGCATCACTTCATTACTGGTCAGCGGCGGCGAAGTGGCGCCGGTCGATCTAATTCGCGCGCAATTGCAAACGATCGAGCGGCGCGACGAATTGGAGCGCGATCGCGCAAACGAAATCGTTAGCGCCGGCGCCTTACGCGTACTGGTCGGGTATGATTTCACCAGACCGATAAGCACCACCGATCTATTGTTAGCCGTGCCCGTCGACGCGGAGTTTGAGCAGTTCCACGCAAACGATATTTCTCGGCGCCCTGAGTTTACGCAGCTCGAAGCGCAGATTCGGCGTCTCAGCGGCAATCAATCTCAATATTCCGATTTTTGATTGGGGCGCGACCCGAAGCAAAGAGCGTCAGGCGCGTCTCCGGGTACAGATCGCCGAGAACGAGCGCACTGTGGCGGTGCGCGGATTCACGCAACAGTTTTATGCGGCCCAAGCGCAAGCAAACACCGCCGCCGCGCGGGTAAGGTTGGCCGGTCAAGCGTTGATGCTGGCGCAAAGTAATCTGAACACTTCGATCGCTCGTTATCGCGCGGGCGAAGCACAGATCATCGAAGTGACAGATGCGCAAACGACTTTGGTGACACGGAGGTTGGCTCTGTATCAGGCGATCTTTGATTATCAAACGGCGCTTGGACGGCTCAGGCAGGCGACCGGGCAGTAGCACGATTGTGGGAGAGCGCCATGAATGTGTTTAGATGTGGCCTTGTTCGCTCTAATGGGTACGCACGCTTCCAGCGTGCTCTATCGTCGAAAAACGGCACGCTGGAAGCGTGCGTACCGATAACGCGTCGCGTCAGCGACGATTGAATGGTTCATGAATCAAAGAAATCCAACTGAAATCGATCGCGAAGCCGGCGAACCAGAACGCGTAATTAGTTCGCACGAAGAGGCGACTGTCCACCACGATGTACCAGTGACAACCCGCCGGCGTCAGATTCTAATCATCTCGCTGACGATCGCAGTCTTGCTAATTCTCCTCGTGTTCGTGCTCTGGATTTGGCGCTGGAGAAAGGCTCCTGCCGAGGAAGAAAAAACCACTCCGGTCGTGAGCGTCAAGATAGCCAAAGCCGAACGCGGAACAATCGCCACCGAGATATCGGCAGTCGGCACGATTTGGCCGCGCGATAAAGCCGAAGTTGCCGCGAAGGTTAGCGCGCAGATCAAAACCATGGCGCTATTGAAAAACAAACTCGTTAAGGCAGGCGAGGTCATTGCGGTGCTCGAGTCGCGGGATCTTCGCGCGCAGCGCGCCGAGGCCGCCGCAGCGCTCAATGAAGCGCGGGCCAGCGAGCGCAGTCTGATAACCGGAACGATTCCGAAGACAAATGCGGAGGATCAGAAGGCCCTGACCGATGCGCGCGCGAAAGTTAACAATGCGCGCGCCGTTTATGAACGCCGGCGCGTGCTGTACGAGAAGGGCGGCATCTCGAAAAAGGATCTTGAAGCTTCTCAGTTAGAGCTGACAACTGCCGAAGACGAACTACGCTTGCAGGAGCAGACCGTTTCTCTACGCGCGAGATCGCTCAATCCGAACGACCGGGCGCTGGCCGCGGCGAAGGTTGCCGAAGCGCAACAACACCTCGCCACACTTGACGCGCAACTCGGTTATGCAACGATTCGCGCGCCGATTACCGGCTTCGTTACCGATCAATTTCAATATCAGGGAGAGTTCGCCGCCGCCGGAGCAAAGCTGGTGAACATAGCAGACATCAGCGAAGTAATCGTCAAAGCGCCTTTCCCTGACACGGTCGTGTCGCAGCTTAAGGTTGGCGACCCAGCCAAAGTTCTGCCCACTGATGCTCCGAGTGAAGAAATGAAAGGGAAAGTCTCGTTGGTTGGCCGCTCAAGCGATCCGACGAACCGCACGGTAGAAGTTTGGGTGACGCTGGCAAATGGCGCCGGCCGTCTGCGCGCAAATGGCGCGGCGCAGCTCACGATCTCGGCCAATTCCAAGAGCGACGCGATTATTGTCCCGACCTCGGCGGTGACGCTCGAGGCCAGCAACGCTGACGAAGGCACCGTGATGGTCGTCGATGCTCAAAACATCGTCCATGAAACCAAAGTCAAAGTCGGCATTCGCACCACGGACAAAATGGAAATCACCGAAGGCTTGCAGGGCGGTGAGACGGTTGTGATTGAAGGAAACTTTTCTCTGCCCGATGGTACGAAGGTCGAAATAGCGAAAGAGGAAGAGAAGAAGGAAGAGGGCAAAGAAGGCGAGAACAAGGATGAAAAGAAATAATCATTGCAAATTGAAAATTGAAAAATGCAAATTGCAAATTCACGCAGAGGTCCTCACGCGAAACCTCGCAACTGTCTTTGAGCGGTCAGACCACCCGGCAATTTGCAATTTTCAATTTGCAGCAATTTTCAATTTGCAATCCAGTTCACAATCATGAGACTTGCTCGCGTCGTCTCGAATCAATCACGCGCCATTTTGGTAATTGTCGCACTGCTTTGTGTGGCGGGGCTGTATGCCGCGTGGCAACTCCCGATTGCGGTCTTTCCACAGACGGATTTCCCGCGCATCGTGATCATCGTCGATAACGGCGAAGCGCCGGCAACGCAGACGTTGGTCTCGGTCACAAAGCCAGTTGAAGAAGCGATGAACGGCATTCCCGGCATCGCGCGGATTAAATCGAAGACTGCGCGCGGTTCATCTGAAGTAAGTTTGTTCTTCGATTGGCATGTCGATATCCGCCAGGAGCTGCAACTGGTTCAGGCGCGTCTTTCGCAACTTTCGTCGACGCTGCCGGCGACGGCCCAGATACGTAATGTCGAGCGGCTCACCTTCGCCGTTTTTCCCGTCACCGGTTATAGCTTGATATCAGACACCCGCGACCAGGGCAGCTTGCACGACGTCGCCAACTACATTATTCGTCCGCGGCTGACTCGTTTGCCGGGCATCGCCACGGTGGGAATTGCCGGTGGAAAGACGCGCGAGTTTCATGTCGTAATCGATCCCGATCGTCTGGTTGCCCACAACGTTTCGGCCCAGCAGGTCGTCGACGCTGTTCACAGTTCCAATATCATTGAATCGCCCGGATTGATCGAAGAAAACCATCAGCTTGAACTTGCGCTGATTAGCGGCAAAGCCAAAAAGCCCGAAGAGCTTAATAGCATCGTCGTCGCTACCGTCAACAATGCGCCCGTCTTACTGTCCGACGTGGCGACGGTCGGCGCGGGTGTCGAGCCGCAATACACGATGGTGACGGCTGATGGACACCGGGCCGTTTTGGTCAACATCAATCGCCAACCCGACGCCAACATTGTCGCCGTCGTCGATGAGGTCAAGGCCGAGTTGGCCGCGATCCGCAACGACATTCCCAAAGACGTGCGCATTGCTCCGTATTACGATCAGTCGCTGCTGGTGCGTGAATCGATTAACTCGGTGCGCGACGCGATCATTATCGGCCTGCTGTTTTCGATCGGGATTCTTTATGCGTTCCTGCGCAACTGGGGCACGACGCTGGTCGCAATTCTCGTGATTCCGGTAACCGTGCTGATCACGTTCGTCGCGATGTGGCTGGCGCGTTTGAGCTTCGATCTGATGACGTTGGGCGGCGTGGCGGCGTCAATTGGATTGGTGATCGACGACGCGATCGTCGTAGTCGAGAACATCTACACGCACATGTCGCGCGGCCGGTCGCGCCGCGAAGCGGTGAGGTCGGCAATTTCCGAAATCACCGTTCCGATCATTGGTTCGACGATCACTCCGGTGGTTGTCTTTCTGCCGCTGACGCTCTTGACAGGCGTAACTGGCGTCTTCTTTCGCTCGCTGGCGCTGACGATGGCGGTGGCCCTGCTCACGTCGCTCGCGTTAGCGCTCTTCTTCAATCCGATTTTGGCTGAGCGTTTCGTGAGGCCCAAACGCAAAGCCAGCGAACCGCAAAGTGGAGAGGCCCCGCCAAACGAGCAGGAACTGCCGAGAGATGAAGAGGAAGAATTGGGAGAGTCGGGACCGGTACTTCGCGCAATCATTCGCCGCTACGAATGGCTCTTGAAGCACGCACTCGCCAATCGTTGGATTGTGATCGTCGTCATCGCCGGCGTGATCGTGGGCTCGTTTCTGCTCTATCGCGCGCTCGGCTCTGAGTTCCTGCCGGAATTTGACGAGAGCGCTTTCGTGCTCGACTACTGGGCGCCGCCCGGCTCGTCGCTCGCGGAAACGGATCGCCTGCTCCATCACGTTGAAGAGTTGCTGATGAAGACTCCGGAAATCGAAAGCTATTCACGACGCACGGGCCTGGAACTCGGTCTGTTTGTGACCGAGCCAAATCGCGGCGACTTCGCCGTCAAGCTCAAGCCCGGACACAAGCGCGCGACCGACGAGGTGAAGAATGAGCTGCGCAAGGAGATTGAAGAATCGGAACCGTCGCTGGAAATCGAGTTCGTCGATATTCTGCCGGACATGATCGGGGATCTCACCAGCTCGCCGGAGCCGATCGAGATCAAACTTTTCAGCGAAGATGCCGCCGCATTGCAAGCAAAAGCTGATGAAGTCGAGGCCGCCATCAAGAAAATCGAAGGCGTGGTTGACACCAAGAATGGCGTCGTCGTCAGTGGCCCGGCAATCACTTTCAACATCGATCCGCAGCGCGCGTCGCGCTTCGGCATAACGGCCAAGGACATAGCGGACACGGTCGAGACGGCCATGTCAGGCAACGCCGCTTCCCAAATCCTGCAACAAGATCGATTGATCAAAGTGCGCGTGATATTCCCTGCGGAGCTTCGCACCTCGCTCGATAAGATGCGTGGTTTACAGGTGCGTTCGGCGACCGGCACGCTGTTCCGACTGGATCAAGTTGCCGACATCGCCTATGACAAAGGCCAGGCTGAGATCGCGCGCGAGAACCTGCGGCAGAACGTTGCGGTTACCGGCCGTCTCGAAGGCAAGGACCTTGGCACCGCGATTGATGAGATCAAAACTGTCCTGCCCAGAGAGGTCAAACTGCCGGCCGCAATGACGATTGAATACGGCGGTCTTTATGAGCAGCAGCAGTCGAGCTTTCGCGAGCTTTTGATTTCGCTGGTGCTGGCGGTCGTGCTCGTCTTCATAACTCTACTAATCGAGTTTCGTTCCTTCGCTCATCCGATTGCGATTGTGGCTGGCGCGGTGCTCGCGCTGGGCGGCGTGCTGCTGGGATTGTTCGTCACGGGGAAGACGCTGAACGTGGTTTCAATGATGGGCATGATCATGATCGTCGGCATCGTGGCCAAGAATGGAATCCTGATGCTCGATGCCGTCGAAGATCATCTTAAAGCCGGAGACACGCTGAGGCAGGCGTTGCTGCGATCTGGGCGCCGGCGCTTTCGGCCGGTGTTGATGACTTCTTTGGCCGCGATGCTCGGCATGTTGCCGCTGGCTTTGGCGCTGGGAGCGGGCGCAGAGCTTTTGCAACCGTTGGCCATCGGTGTCATCGGCGGATTAACGATGGCGCTGGTGCTCTCGCTTGTGGTGACGCCGACCGTGTATAGTCTGGTCAGACGTAAGCCGGCATGAACTAATACCCGAATAATTCCTGCGGCGAAAATCAAAGCAAAACAGAAGGCGGAAATATGAGAAGTAACAGAATGACGATTTGCCTCTTCGGCATAATTTCCTGCGGCATTTTCTTGTCGCCCACTTACATCGCGCACGCGCAGACTCCCACGCCGACTCCTTCGCCAACTCCGAAGCCGGCGGCGACCCCGACGCTTGAACGACAGTTCTTTAAAAACGTTCTAGCCGATCAAAAAGCGATCTGGACTTCGCCATTTCATCTTCACGGTCGAGACTCGCGTTGGACGGTGCCGCTTGGTCTGGGAACGGCGGCGCTCATCGCCACCGATCGCCGCACCGGAGACGAAATCGGCGAGTTTCACAACCAATTGAATGCGAGCCGAATTATTAGCTATGCGGGCTCAACTTATGGCGTGGCCGGCGCTGCTGCAACGTTCTATTTAATTGGGAGAGCCAAGCATGACGATCGGGCGCGCGAGACCGGACTGCTCGGCGCCGAAGCGCTGATCGATAGTGCCATCGTGGTGACAGCACTCAAAGAAATCACGCAGCGTGCTCGTCCGCTTGCCGGGAGAGAGCGAAGTGAGTTTTTCGAGCGAGGCTCTTCATTTCCGTCGGGTCACAGCATTGAAGCGTGGTCGCTGGCTACCGTAATCGCCAACGAATACCACGATCACCCTCTGGTGCAAATTGGCGCTTATGGAATCGCGAGCGCGGTGAGCCTCGCTCGCTTCACCGGCCGTAACCATTATCTTTCAGACGTCCTGGTCGGCAGCGCGATGGGGTACGGCATCGGTCGCTACGTCTATCATGCGCACCATCGTAAGAGTTCCGATTCCGGTGGCGACGAAGAAGAATCACATGATCGGGTGAAACACTGGCCGCTGATCGCTCCGCAGTACAGTCGGCGCGCACGCGAGTATGGGATAGCTCTGGCTTGGAGCTTTTAGATTTCGCGAGCGGAGTTTAGAACTCATCGTAGCCTTCAGTTTTCTTCAGGAAGACACAAGCTAAAGCTTGAACTCTGAACGTTGGTTTCGCGGTTTAGAGTTCAACCTTTAGGTTGGTTTTCTCTGAATTAGACCTATGTTTGATTCCGTTCGCACACGATTGACCCTTTGGTACGCGAGCGTTTTAGCAGTATCGCTCGTCGCTTTTGCGTTGCTGGTTTACTATGCGGCTGCGCGCATCTTCTATGAACGACAGGACGAGTCGTTGCGCTCGACCGCGGAAACTGTAGCCAGCGCCTACATGCAGGAGTTGGAGGAAGAAGGATCGATTGACAAAGCCAACGAGGTCGTGCTGGCCCAGATGGTATTTCCGAATCGCTACGTCGAGGTGGTCGACACAGAAGGGCGAGTAGTAGCACAATCGAGCAATCTCGTTGGACATCCGCTAACTCTTTCGGCCACAACCCTCAACGAAGCGCGGCTGCGCAGCGTTGGCTTTGTGGTTTCCAGAACTCTTGAAAGCGAAAGTCTCGGTGTTCGGGTAGCGGTCGTGCCCCTCTCAAAGAATTACAACAATCCATTCGGCTTCGCGGTAGTCGCCGAATCTCTCAACGTAATTGAAGGAGGTCTGCGACGTTTGCGGCGCGACTTCTTTGCGGGCGTTCCTCTGATTCTGCTGGTTGCTTCGCTGGGCGGTTACTTTCTCGCGCGCAAGAGTCTCGCGCCGATCGCGCTCATGAACGCGCAAACACAACGCATCACGGCTGAGAATCTTTCATCGCGACTTGATGTGACGAATCCGCGCGATGAACTGGGACAGCTCGCCACAACCATCAATGCTTTGCTGGCGCGGCTGGACGCGACCTTCAGCGAACAGCAGCGATTCATCGCCGACGCGTCTCATGAACTGCGGACGCCGCTGGCGGTTTTGCGTGGCGAAACTGAGGTGGCGCTGGAACAGAATCGAGACGCCGAGGACTACAAAGAGTCTCTCGCGCTTATCAAAGACGAAGCCGAGCGCTTGACCCGGATCGTTGAGAATCTTTTCATCCTGGCGCGTCAGCCGGTGAACCAACATTCGATGATGAAAGAGCCGTTGCGCCTGAATGAAGTCGTTTCGGAGTGTGTGCGCTCGGCCCAAGTACTGGCAGCGCAAAGAGATTTGCGATTGCATCTGAATGGGCCGCTGTCCGAGGTCAATTTCAACGGCGACGATGAACTGCTCAAGCGAATGCTGCTGAATTTGCTCGACAACGCCGTGAAATACACCGCGCCGGGAGGCGACGTTAGCGTTGCGCTTTCGACCCAAAACGGAAGCGCTCGGATCGTGGTCACCGACAGCGGTATTGGCATTCCTTCGGCAGACCAGCCGCGCATCTTTGATCGCTTTTATCGGGTAGATAAAGCTCGTTCGCGTGCTTTAGGAGGCGCAGGCTTAGGCTTGTCGATTGCTAAGTGGATAGTCGAGGCGCATGGAGGAACGATCTCGGTTGAAAGCACTCTGAAACAGGGAAGCGAGTTTATCGTGGAGTTGCCTTTGAAAGCCGACGGTCGACCAATAGAATGATTGGTGTTGCAACTCTGCCTCGCTATAATTTCTAATGCGCTGTTGAGGTGAAACATGGATATCGAGAATCTAGTCGAAGTCAATCCTAGAAAGCTGAGCGGGACGCCTGTCTTTTCGGGCACTCGCGTGCCGATAAAGAACCTCTTCGATTACCTGGAAGAGGGAGACGGTCTCGACGTGTTCCTGGATGACTTTCCGACGGTCACGCGCGAGCAAGTCCAGGGAGTGCTGGAACTTTCCAGGGAGAAGTTACTGGCAGAATATGAAATTGCTGCTTGACGAGTGCGCCCCACGACGAATTAGACGAGAATTCGTCGGACATAATGTGCAAACTGTGGAGGACGCAGGATTCAAGGGACTGGAAAACGGCGATTTATTGAAAGCCGCAACCGGCGTTTATGAAGTCCTGATTACGGTCGATCGAAACATACCTTATCAACAACGAATCACCAATTTGCCCATCGCTGTCCTGATTCTAGTTGCGAAAAGAAACAAGTATGAGCATCTGAAGCCGCTGATTCCACGCGCCCTGCAAGCCCTTGAAACGATCAAACCTGGCCAAGTGGTCGAAATCGCAACCCACAACTAAATCGCGGTCACTTATGACCCTGCGCCTTCCGCAGATCCTCAATGAATCTTTCGTCGCTGAATTTCGCCGCGCCGGCTTTTGTCAGCGTAGCCAATTCCTTGAATAGCTGCTCATCAACTTCTTTGAAGTTAAAGCACGACTTGCCCTGCATTCTTTTCTTTAACTCCGGCGACAGGTTTTGTAGCAGCTCCGGGCACGCATAGACGGACATCAGATAAAAGCTGACGTAATTTTTTCCCTGCGCACTCCACCGAAACAGAGCGGTTGCTTATTCTTCATGATGTGCCGAGTGTTGAGCAGATAGTAGCTCTCGGTGTCAGAGACGGCATCCATCTTTTTCGCATAAGGTTCGAAGATCGATTTGAGTCGGGCAAAAACCTCATTGAAATTATTTTTGATTGGCATGACGAGTCCTTAAAGACTGCGACGCCGGCAATTCTAACGGAAAATGGTTTCGGGCCAAAACTTAAGGCCCGTTTGACCTCGAGCAATCAAATCGGAGAAGGCAGGCCTCTAGGCAATCCCAACAGACACCGCGCGGCATCACACCCGAAGATTACTTTTCATTTGAATTCATCAGCGATCCAAATGTCTCGCGTGACGGAAAACTGGTGGCCATGTCGTCACGAAAATCGATCACGGCTGCGGAGCTTGAATTAATCGATGGTGCACAAATTAAGACGCGGATGTATCATGCGTGAGCGTTTCCTTTCATCCCGGAACAAGCATGAAGCGTTGCCCCG
>WNFO01009831.1_pt1 | contig 19136 bp, 19 predicted proteins | sample 5400251 | NCBI WGS metagenome assembly WNFO01 (sample SAMN13153354, study PRJNA577476) | soil metagenome | isolation source: 100 cm saprolite under Madrone tree | place: USA:California | collected 2016-06-14
GTCCGGCTACGCATACGAATATCGTATTCGATGGGTGGGCGGCCCATCCAAGATCAGGTAGACTTTTCCGGGTTTCCTCCAGGTCTCACAGGGTGAAGGTGCTTTGTTGGCTTTGGTCTATTTGTTACCCCCCTATCTTTCCATCTCTCTTCCCCTTCCTCGTTGTGGTGGAAGAAGCCCACCTTGTCCGTGTCGTCCTCTAGGTAACCTTACTTACGAGGATATACTAGTTGATTGTACAGTACATACAACCAAAGCAACATCCCAATACATCATTGCAAATAATCGCGGCAGGCAGTCAACGAATTTTACCATTGGTGAGGTGATCGCAAGTTTTCATCGCGCGTGATGAGTCAGGCCAGAGGAAACAAGAAACAAAGAAGTCGCGTTTAGGTTTTACAGTAAATCTAAATCGTACGTAGGAGAGAATAACAAGTCGATAGCCATAAAAATTTGAGACGAGATTACATGAACAAGCAACCATGGATTCGCACCCCGTCCCGACGCCCCACCTTCAAAAACTAGAGTCCCAATCCTTCAACGCCTCACTGACTTTTACACGAACATCCGCAGCGGGTGCCTGTCATACACGTTCTTGCCCTCGCTGAGTTCTGATACGTCGGGGTAGAACGGTACAAGCGCATCGGCTGCGCCGAGGTACAGCGCATTGTAGATACGCCAATACACCTATTTCGGAAAGCGGTGAGCAAATCCGTGACCAAAATATAAATGAGGGGGAAGTGGAATTGCTTACCTCGCGGACCTTGCGTGCGGGATGGAAGAGACCCTGGAGAACATAACTCAAGAGGGTGCCCGGGCCGAGCGTGACGCGCATAGCCTCTATAGCCTCCATGACGGCGCCAATAACATGTGGCGAAGTCTCGAAGCAATTAGGCCAGACGAGGTTCATGAGATGCATCATCGAGTCTTCGCAGCCGAGGCCAGCAACGCCAAGCGCGAGGTGCTTCACGATCGTGCTAGCCGTCTGTCGATGCACAAGGTCCCGGTCGGTCAAGGCATCCTCAAGCATCGTCACGGCCGAGTCAACGTAATAAGCCGACTGCGGTCCGACGTACTCGAATACGAAAGAAAGTGCTTTGAGACAGCCCGTGCGGACGTTCAACTCCGCCGTGCGGTACTCGTTCAGAATGGCCGGGATGCACGTGAACGGCCCGCACGTCTCGGCGACGATGGCAATGGCGACGGTACTGCAGACACGGGACTGGCGCTCTTGCACGCGTAGGTTTGTCAGTAAGACTGAAAGTACGTCCTGTGGACCCAGACTCTTGGCGATGTAGCCGAATGAGTTGACGGCTGCACGTCGGATACCCTTCTTGTGTGCTTTGAGGAGGTCAAGAAGCTCGAAACAGATACGCATCCACTCGCGCGCAGGTACGAATTCAGCGCCACGATCAGCTGTAAGGTAACGACGCATTAACAAAAATGACGTGTAGCACAGGAACCTGACATAATGCTCACCGATACGGCCAATCAAGTTAATGGATGCCTCTTGTACTTTCTCATGACGGTTACGTAGAATAGGTGTCATCCGAGGAACTGGTATAGATGACGTTAGAGAACCATACATTCGTGAGAAATTTAGTGTCAAGTACTCACGGAGATCTTTCACTGGAGGATTCATCTGTGTCATGCCAACGACATTGGCAATCGCACCCTCAGCCGCGATGATACTGCCAAGCGTATCCGGGTACTCCTCTCCCAGCTGCTCGAATAGCACCAAACCCAGCTTGCTCAACAACTGGTCCTCGCCGCATTGCTTAATCACGACAGCAAGACGCGTTGTGAGATCCGCCGCCTGTTGGCGCACCTTCGCGCTCTTGTTGTTCAGACGCCACAGGATGGTCGACACGATTTGTGTGAGATACGGCTTGACGCGAATACCAAGGGCATTAACGACGGTGCCGAAACCGTCAAGCATGACTTGGTCCTCTGTCGTTTGCTCTTGGAAGGAGTAGATGATACCATCGACAAGGCGAACCTCGAGTTTTTCGTCGATGTCCGAAGCACCGAGAGACGCGATGACCTTCGTAATGGTCTCCATTACCATCTTGCGGTACGGTTCTGCTTCGTCCTTGAGCTCATTTACAACCCGACCAATGATCTCGGATGCGCCAGCTTTCTGCGCGAGCTCGACCGTCGTCTCGACCACTTGTTTGTAGTTGCGCCGGTCAAGCGCCATGCGGCGTACCCAAAACGACTTGAAGAAGTCCGGGAGAATGTCCTGCTTGATATATGTGGCAGTGACACCCTCGGTCGCAGCGCACTGCTTCACTACTTTCAGCACGATCTTTTTCATCTCCTCGTCGGATGTTTGAAACTCGCGGATGAGAATGACAGTCACTTCCTTGGTGTAATATGACGCATATTCGGGATCCATAAGGGGTATGATAAAGCCGATAGCCTTGAGGAACGCTGCAAGGCCTTTGCCACGGTGCAAACGAATGCCCAACCAAAGCGGCTTGAGAACGTTATCAAACGATTCGATACCATATGGCGCGGCGGCTTCTGCGAGGGCCGCAAGGCCCAGTGCAGTCATGGTTCTGACCTTTTGCTGCTCGTCCGACAAACCATGGGCAATACAGTCGACCAGGTTCCGCAGATGAGGAAGAACAGCACAGCCCATCATGATCGCGATTTGCTGTACGATGCGGATGCCGGTGTGTCGTGCCTGCCATGACTTTTTGCTCCGGCAAACGGCCTTAAGGAAAGGGAGTAGGGATGGGATGCCAAGAGCTGATGCGACCACTGAGAACGCGCGGGCGGTGGTGTTGCGTACATACTCGTCAGCGTGATCGATGTCAGGTCGCATGGTCGAGATCATGTGCGCGAGACCGGCTGCTTTGGAGAGATTGGATATGATTTCGCGGCCTTCGACACGCGCGTAGTAATCTTCGTCGATCAAAAGCGGTTCGATGACAACGAGGATCTTGTGCACGTATGGGCGTACGAGGTCGTCAAGTTTATACAAGACTCGGTCAATGACCTTGACAAGTAAATGTCGTTCCTGGTCTTCGAGAGTCCGCTCCATGAGCAAGGGTAGGATCTTATCAAAGAGAGGTCCTGCTCCAAAATCGCGGGCCTTGTCTGTGATTTGGCGCAATGCAGTCTTACGCACAGACGGTGTGCCATTCTTGATCTTGAGCAGCAGCCGCATGATCTTGCGCTCTTTCATCTCCTCGACCGATAACTCCGTCTCGTCCTCCTCCTTGAGGATTTTGGCGAAGTACTGCGCATCCTCAGGCTTGAAAAACGCAAGGTTACCGACGCCGGGAATTTCGGTAGGTAATTCAGGAGCGAGGCCAGCAACGGCAGCGGCGGCATCTGAGCCGTCCTGGATATGGAAGCCACCGGCGTCTGTGATGGGCGTTGCCATGAGTTTCCTCGGGGCGATGAGAGGAGCATACCCTGGCGGCGGCGCCACGATTGTGTAACCCGTCGCTGGAAGGACTGCGTCGAGTTCCTCATCACTAAGGTAGCGGTTATGCTTATCCTCCATCATGATACCTGGAGCATTCATGATGATGGGGACCATGGGCGCATCCTGGCCGGCCGCAGCTGGTGTCTGGTCCCAACGAGAGCGCTTTGGTGTGTCGGCGACATCGGCAGGAGTTGCGTCCCAGCGAGAGCGCCGCTTTTTGGGTGCAGACGACTCAAGAGCCTCTTGAGACCATTCCCCACTAAGTTTCTCCTTCTCGGCCGGTTCTGAAATATCCCAACGACGCTTGCGCCTTGTTTCCTGGGGCTGAGCCGCAGCTAGTTCCTTTTCGGCAGCCTCGAGTTCTGCGGCAGGGGGTGTCCGGTCAAGATCCATCTTGTCCTTACCTTCTTCTCGCTCCCGCTTTTCCTTCTCCTCGATAGCCCTGCGTACACGCTGTTCCTCCTTCTCGAGCCTCTGAAGTTTCATCGCCTCCTTATAACCACCTTCAGCGGATTGATCGTTTTCCTTTTCTGAGAACACATCCGCACTTTCATTGGCTACGCGATTAAACCGTCGATTGTGATAGTCGGATTGACGAGCAGCGATCTGTCGCTTTGAGGCCGTCTCAGCAAAAGGATCGACGTTCTCCTCCTCGGCCATTTCTTCGAACTCCCTAAGAACATCTTTTGGAACTGAAAAAGAGTCAACTAGCCGAGGGGAATTTGGTGCGGACATGGTGGTAGGTGAGGTGTGTGTGAAGTGTGTTTGCGCGGGTCAGAGTCAGACAACGTAGCCAATGACAAATCAACATTAACTTCCCACGCCACACAACTATGCTGACTAATCAAATTATCCCCTCCCACTGGCACTGGAGGATGATTGCCTGGCTGCGATTGTTGCACCCTCTCTCCTCAATTCTTGAATTACAGCCTAACAACGGAAGGATTGGCCTCTAGAGAAAGTTGAAAAAACCATCTACTAACCGCTAGCGCCTCTGGATTAACGCCACTTTCGATCATTCCGATGCATGTCGCGAGTGTCTCTTTGTCGAGTTGGGTGCCGAGAAGCTGGGACATATCATAGAGAACTTTGAAATGCCAATGTGAATGATGAATATATCAAAGTACGAAATGAGGACGCTACAAACCGTCTAATGTTTGTTGCGCTGATGCTATTCTGTCTGCTTCTCGGTCTCGACGTGACATTCAGAGTGATGTGAGACACAGTACTAGTGGCATTGAGCGGCCCGCACGTATACTAAATACAGCGAAACAGTTCAAATCACAGCCGGCTTCTCATCGCCGTCATTTATCTCTCGCTCGCATCTCGACGGCCTCCGATGATCGCAGTCTTCTACGACGTCTCCATCTGTGCAGCATGTACAAGGACATGAGAATGAGAATGAGGCCAAAAAATCCCGCAAGGGCCTCGCTGACAATGGTCCCTTTCGATTGCGTTAAGGAGGAGTGCGGTCGAACGGTAGACGTTGCTGTCGAAGGGGCGGGAATTATAAAAGAGGGAAGTGAGCTTGAGGAAGGTACGGGCGTCGGAGTGAGCGACGTGTTTCTATATGATAGTAAATGTCAATAACATCTCGCACACGTCGCGATGACCTGATCATACCTCTGGTCCGATGCACCGAAGACAACAACTGAATCAATATCAAGCCTCGTTGCCACACCGTTGGGAGACACTATAAATGTCAGTGCGAGGGTGACGTCCTGGTCAGAAGGTAGACCGACAGTCGAAATGCTGCCAGCAGACGAGTTGAAGGTTGTAGAAACGAACACATTTGAGGGAGAGGCCAAAATGGTGACATTGGCGGTAGCATTAGAGACAGGAGAGGTGGTGAGGACGAATGAGGTACCGCGGAGGACTAGGAAGAGTTGGGGGATAAGATTGCCGCCTGTTGAGGTGGGGCCGAAGGTCGATGTGAGGGTACCGCTTGTGGCACTTGTAAATGCGACTACTTGCCTAGAACAAGAGGACCAAAGGGGTCAATGTACCAGTATAATACGAGATTTGGTGCAAAGTTCTACACACCACGGATCCCCGCATGCTGAGGATGCAGTAGATCCTGTGCTATTGCAAACTGATGGGAGATATGAGATACGAGGGTCAGTGTTCTCGATGGTAGTGACGATCTGAACATCAAGAGGATAAGCAAGAACGCGGAGTGTATTATAAAAATAGAGGAGGAACACAAAATGGAGGGAGGGGCCGAGGAATGGAGACCATGGGGAGTGCGTTGTCATGCAGTGCAAGGAGCGCGCGCGGGTGGAGATGGGGCGCGGAGAAGATCAAACGGAAGAGGAACAGATCAACAATTTGGATACGGGGGTCGCCATTGCAACAGCGGAGACATTGACGCCCGTGTGGCATGATATCCGAGAAAACACGAGCGGGAAGGGAACAAGACAAGTTGCTGGCCAGGTGCGGACATGACGAGGCGGCAGAGCAGGAAGAGAACAGAAGACCAGCCAGAGAGCATCGAATCGAGATCGAGGGAAATATGCGGCCACGAGGGATACAATGATTAGTCATCCAAATGTATGCGCGTCTAAGTTTTTTGCTCTCTTGTTTCTTCTCTCCCGTCCCCCCGTCTTCACCCTCCTTCATCCCCCCACATTCTTTTCTTTTTTCACTCCTTTTTTCTTCGAGATATCATGCCACATGGCCCTTTTCGGCATAGACGTCGTCCTCCCGTCGACAGACAGAATGGACAAGATGTACCAAACGAACTGAGCCGTCTTTTTGGCCTGGACACCTCAACTGACCCCGCTCAGCCTACTCCCAACACTGCTCCCACTGCTACAGTCGATTCCCCTGTTGTTGTTACCCCTGCCACGACTAGCACCCCGGTTGCACCTACTTCCCAGGCCCAGCTGTGTACGTACCTCTTTGCGCCGAATACATTCAACTAACTCTCTTCAAGCCCCCACCACTGTATCGTCGTCCCTGACTTCCTCTTCCCCATCGCTCTCCACTACCCCCAGTACGTCATCTATCGTCCCGACTCCCCCTACTACAGCACAAGTGAGCCATACCTCGGATACTTTATCTCCCGTCTTATGAACTCTCTTTCAGCCTTCGCCTTCGTCTACTTCGGCATCCACTCTCACTTTTTTGCGCACGGTATCCAGTCAGCCAGCCGTCAGTGGATCCTCTTCGGCGCTCCCCAGTTCCACCAACTCTGCTGTCGGTGGAGCAAGTACTGGCATTATTGCCGGTGGTATTCTCGCTGCTATAGTCGGCGCTGCGGGTATCGTGTTTGCCGTGATTTACCTTCTGGTTGGTTCCATATACACGCTTTTCTGTAATACTATTTCTTACGATATCATCAGAGGAAGTCCCGCCGTAAAGAGGATGAAGCACTAGCTGAAGAAATTTGGTCTCGCCCTGATGCCCGTAGACATTCCGTCCTCCTTCCGGATGAACCGGGTCCGATCGGACCTTATAATACCATGGGTGCTGGCTCTCCTAGACCTCCGACCATGATTGAACGTCACCTGAATGCCACGCCATCCATGTCTTCTCGCCAGCAAACCATGCCCAACATGTATTCCAACAATGGTTATGGGAACGACCACGGTGCAACCAGATCTGGTCAATCCTCGTTTTACCCTGGCGACGTCATGATCCCCACGTCGTCCAATCCGTTCATCTCCCCTTATTCACAGGATGTCTTGACTTCACCGGTTTCGAGCAACATACCTGATTATCATGTCTCATCGCACCCCACCAGCCCGGTTGGCCCTCAGGCTTTGACAAGGGCACCAGGTAGTACGAGTCAAGCGGCAGTGATTCGCCAGAACTCGATCCCTGGTGGGCCCCACAGCCCAATGGTCTCATCTCCTGATGCTACCGATTCTCAATATGTCGAGCTTTCGCGTTCTAGCGTGACTCCTTCTCAAGGTATGCAATATGCGGACATCGCCGAGAAGCTGCACTCCCCCATGACCTCAGTAATGGCTGCCGTCCCAGAGGAGTCTCATGATGAGGCAACCCACAACTGGATGCCTACCCCAAATGCTGACCCTTCGCCGCGGGTTGAGGATGCGCCGAAAGAGTCCGCCAACGTTGATTCGGGTACTGAACAAATTGTCGACGCTTCTCGTGGATTGGACATCGAAGTGCCCCTCCCTACTCCGATTATGTTCGAGCAGACACGTATACAATCGACTCCGCCAACCCTGCCAGAAATACGTGTTCCTGACCGCTCGTTGTCTCCTGTTGCGTCCTTCGAGTTTCCCGTCCCGCTGAGCGCCCGTGAGACCCCCTCGCCATTCAGCGTTGAGTTCTCGGACATGCGCACTCCCCCTCCAGCTGGCCTGAAGTTCACGAGCAGCCCACTCGCTTCTTCTACCCCCGCGTCGGCCGAACCAACTGTTATACCCCGTGGTCAGAAGACCGAGGCCGAATCTTCTAAGCGTGACACCGTCTACACGCTCTATGAGGAGGAGGACGCGTATGGTGGCATTTGAGTCATCAGTTGCGCGCCTTATGAACATGGCAATGCGCAATAGCTCGGTCAACAATTGCTCTGCTATACATTTTTGTGGGAACATTGCATGTGTATTTTCTGTGCCTTGGTCGCAGCGTTTTATCCGACCCCTATCCCTGGCGGCGGGACTTTCAAGTTCTAATACCCTACTCATTTTATTAAACAAACACTGGTCATTCTGAAATAGCGATTCCAGCGTGTCTGTAATTACTGAATGGCAGTGCGGGTCACATTGTGTTTTTTTCGTTTTCATGAAAAGGTGGCCCCCTTTATGGGTAAAAGATTTGTTTTGATACCCTTAACTTTAACTGCTTAGCTTAAACATTTTTACGAAGAGTTCATATATGTCATGTCGTTTGAGGCTGACTTCAAGCCACGGTCTCTTGTCTCTTGTGTATCAGAGAAATTGAGGCGACTATAAGACGTTAATCGTGTCGTGCGATGCCACAGTCGGACTTGGGCTAGTCAAAGAATGGAAGCATGGGTACAATTATCAAATTTCTTTGTTTACCGAGGTGGCATTACAGCAAAAAGGGAGTTCAAATTACACACGTGGCATGTCTTCCCAGGTCAAAAGTGCTTCGACGCATTTTCTTTTAAAAAAAGACAAATTTCTTAAGCCATGATCCTCTGTTTTCCTTAGTTTCCTGATCCCTCCGCATGGGCTTAAGCAATGTCCGCGAAGCCTCATGAAACTTGGTTATCACCTCGCCGCCTCCTTGGTGCCGAAAGTGACGGAGAGGGAAGGGGATCTGTGTTGTCCGCGTCTAGTGTACGTCACGACACGCTCCTGCTATAGCGTGCAGCGCAACGACATGTCAGGCGGTCTCAGTTGGACATGTTTCCCCGCACGGGCGAGTGCGGGTCGGGTCGGAGTCATCCGAGTGGGGGGCGAGGGGTAATTGACAACTGTACAGTACAATACTAACCGAGTTCTCCGAGGTGAATTTGTTGCTGTTCGTTCGGTCCGAAGTCTGACGGCGGTGCTTTTCAGTTGAGGATATCCCTTCGGTGACTCGACATCTGAATGAACGTTTGGCTCCTCTTTGTAACTACTGAAAGAGGGTTTGTTTGGACGGCCCTGGGCCCCGGGAAGCATCGGATAACGTCATTCTGGATAATGTGTGAACTTGCCAGGGTGAAAGCGTGTCGTTTTGGCGTAGTCTGTGAGGAGGTGGAGGTGTTGGAAGTGGTGAACTGCGAGGCGTAAGCTGGGCCTAGGACGGCCGCAGGAGAGTAATTGCCTAAAGCGAGGGTGCCGAGAAACCTCGGTCAGCATCTAGGTACTGTATTGTGCGATTATTCTTTTTTCGTTTTTCGCAAAAAAAAAATGCACGCGCCCAGTTATGCATCGGACCGCGAGCAGCTCCTTGTCAAAGAACTTCTTAGGGATGAGGTCAATATCGTGTCGGGTACTCGGTGGTTGAGTGGGGTACACGTAGGAAGCCTGAAGACGTGTCGGCGCGGTCCGCGGCAAGCGCTTATCTTAGACAGACGGGGCATCATTCTACCCAAACTCGGATGTTGAAAGTTTTCGTGTTTATGAAAAAAAGAAGCAAGTCATTTGGGTCCGAGTCGGCATTGTGCAGAACCCGAACACAACAATTAAATTGACCCGTTGCGTTTGGGGCAAAGATTGATGATGGCCCTGGATCGTTGTGGTGTTCAGGTTAGTGGACATGATGGGACTAACTATTACCTATAGCTTGTGACCGGGCCAGGCCTTTAGTTGAGGCCGTTTTGGGTTGTTGAACTTGGAGCGCCGCGGACATAAGCTCGCATCGAAGGGAGCGTGCAGAGCTTCTCGCCCCTCTATGGCCACTTCAAGAGACTGCCACTTGCGTGGCAGTTTGTAAGTCATTCTCGCCGGCGGACCAAGCATTGCGCTCGTCTCTGATGGACTGAGCAGTCGGAGGTGAACCTCGGTGATGGGAAGTTGAGGGCCCATGGGGCCACGGCAAGGGTGTCCGAGTCTACCAGAAGGGCTCTAGGGAGATTAACACCGTACTATAGGTGGAAAAGTGAATATAAGCTAGCGGTCTATGTATTGAAAAATATGAGTAGAGACGGACAAACAGTTGGGCGGCGACCTGGGAAAGCGCTCATCCCGGGTGAAAATTTCCCTATCAGCACCGAGGTTGCCACACACTTTACTGGCATACGTCATCGTACACAGTCCGGTCATGAGGCCTGAAGAGCCATCCACGCGTGTGTTACGTGGCCAGGCCAACAGTGACATGCCATGCAACAGAAACGACAATGCCAATAGGATAGATGTAGTTTTGAGTGGCAAATTGGACAAGCCTTTCAAAGGGTACATCTATCCTACCTAACAATATCTTCCTGTCACTCCGTCGTGAAGGGAGAGGCGATTACCAGCCAGCAGTTCGGCAGTGGAATCAGATAGCATATATTGCGGGATCATAGAAGCGACTCCCACCATTGCCGAGAGTTGGCATTTCGTAACTATGGCTATACGGTATGGTCTCTGAGTCCTAAGTTTGACTTGAATTCCTTCCCATTCTCGAGTTACATGGATGGAATGGGCGGCTCCCACATGGATAAGGGCGAAGGCGGGAACGTACTGAAGTGAATAATACGTTCACGTACCCCAGTTAAGAAAGAATGCATAGCTCTACTAGCCAGGGCCGACGACGATGATCGGAGAGGAAGTACTGACTTGCTGAAGGTGAGCTCCAAGTGCAGACATACACAGTATAGGGTCGAAAGTATTGTATTGCACGTTTCCGATTATCGGCATCATGGGATTCGTTCCATTCCCCGCGTTGGTGATTTCCCCGGCAGAGAAGAGGGATATAGGCTCTATAAAGTATCGTGGACGACCAATCGCGGAGACAAGCACACACATGTCCACCCTATCCGAGGCGGTTTGAATTGTCTTGTTCGAATAATGACCGTGAAGGATCTGATTTCATCCTCTGGTCCTTCAAAAGTCTACACAAAAAGAATATTACCGAGATCAGTTGATACGGTGCGATAGCCGCCGAACGACTTACCGTGCATCGATGCGTGCGTCCTCTCCCTCAATTCCGATAACCGCCTGGGGTATCTTTGCATCGATCACCTATCAAATAGAATGAGCACACGATAGTACGGTCGAGATGTGGCCGACGCGCTCACATAGTGATTATCACAATGCGGGCAGTACTCGTCGCTCTCCTCATATGCAGTCATATCTTTTCGGAAAGCTTTTTTGCACTTTTTACAGACGAAGGTCATTTCCGTTGTCCGTGTAAGCGGATGCGTCTGTGTCTCGGCATGACATTCGGAGCAATCGAACCACTGTTTGCAACAAGGAGCACGAATGGAAACTTGGGCATTTAAGATGTGTTTGCTTATGTAGGAAGGGATTCCCAAGTTAATGATGCTACCCAGAAGAGCATATGACAAGCAGGACGCCTACCACATGTTTTTTTGGGGAGTAAAATGTGGCCAAAAGTGTGAATTTGCCAGTCAGTGCGTGAAAGGGAAAGACAGCAGTCGAGACCCTTGTCACCGCCGATTTGGCTAATTGCTCGGGTGCTGCGGCTGCGATTTGCGTTACTTGCAATGGATCCCTCAGCACCTTTGGTGGTAGATAACGGAACTGGGGTACGCATCTGCTCTGCGATTACCAGCCTTGCCCTCGTTGGAGCATTACATTTGTATAGTTCGTCAAAGTAGGATACGCTGGTTCCAACTTTCCCGAGCATGGTGAGCGCGATAATCCCTTCAGCCAACGTTTCGTTTCCTTCTCGACGACGTGTTCCCGCTCTCTCCTCCCCAAGTAACATAACTTATTGATCATGATCCAGTATTCCCATCTGTGATAGGACGACCGATCCTGCGCGCAGAGGAGCGCGTCGGAGACGCGATCATCAAGGACATCATGGTAGGCGACGAGGCGGCAGAGCTGCGGAACTACTTGCAGATCACACAACCGATGGAACATGGGATTGTGCGGAATTGGGAGGACATGAAGCATCTCTGGGATTACACCTTTTCGGAGAAGCTGCGCATCGACCCTGTGGGACGCAAGGTGTTGCTCACTGAGCCGCCGATGAACCCCAAAGCGAACAGGCAACGGATGTGCCAGGTTATGTTTGAGGAGTATGGGTTTCAAGGCGTGTACGTTGCCATTCAGGCGGTGCTCACACTATATGCACAAGGTATGTTTTTCATACAAGGTGGTGGTGGTGGTCAGCTGCTGAATGACGCTACACATAGGCTTGACGACTGGTGTCGTGGTCGATTCTGGCGATGGCGTGACGCACATCGTGCCCGTGTACGATGGCTTTGCGCTGCCTCATCTCACAGGGCGGCTCGACATCGCGGGGCGCGACGTCACGCGATATCTGATCAAACTTCTGCTCATGCGCGGGTACGCCTTCAACCGCACAGCCGATTTCGAGACTGTCAGAGAGATCAAGGAGAAACTTTGCTACGTCAGGTACGCAGATACCATTGTACCATATGCGCGTGAGGTAAAGGCCGTTTCGGTTTCTCAACTGTTTTCATTTTTGTGTTAGCTATGACCTCGACATGGACACCCGTTTGTCGGAAGAGACCACCACATTAGTAGAGAGCTACACGGTCAGTGAGCCCTCGCCGTTCGGTGCCAACCCCCACCCCGTCTTCTCTGTCTCTGATGAAAATTAAATTATCGGTTTGCCATTCGTTTCGCTAGCTGCCCGACGGCCGAACGATCAAAGTTGGCTCAGAGCGTTTCGACGTGCTTTCCGGCGGCTCGAGCATGTATCCAGGCCTCCCGAGCCGCCTAGAAAAAGAAATGAAACAGTTGTACCTCACGCGCGTGCTTAATGGGGACCCATCGCGTTTGAATGTGCGCCTTTGCCCCCCTTCTTCGCTCGCTCTTTCGCTTTGTGACTGATCATTGTGGTCTTTTTTTTCCCTTTTAGAAATTCAAGATCCGCATTGAGGATCCCCCGCGTAGGAAACACATGGTCTTCCTTGGAGGCGCTGTCTTGGCGGACATTATGAAGGGACGGGAAGAGTTTTGGGTGTCAAGAGAGGAATGGTACGAGCAGGGCATTCGCGCTCTGGATAAATTAGGTCGTGGCGAAAACTAATGTGGAGGGGATTTTACCTGTATAATGATCATCAAGTGTTTTACACTACATTTCAAGTGTCAGAGGGACTCCCGTTTGGTGCAGACAATCATCGCAAGCTACAAAGTCGTGTATTAGTACACAGGGGGACTTGATGTTTCAGCTCTGATCTATACTCTACGCTATATGATCCATTAGTCTACGACGGAAGCGCTTCGCCTACTAGATTGTTATCCTTAAGTCCCCAGAAATCTACCCACTCTTTCAACCATCTCAACTCACCCATGGCCTCGCCGCTGAGGATCTTCCGGCCCTGGACGAGACGCAATTCACGCCCGCGCATGCGCCGAATCAGCCGCTCAGGCTCATTCTGGTCAAGTTCATCATCTGTAGTCGTGCGCTCGTCTGGGGGGAGCGATGATGCATACTTTTCCGTCAAGCGGAGTACGGCGTGCGTTTTGGTCAGGGCGAGAGAAACGGCATGTGCGAGCGGGGGAAGAGAGGGCAGCGGTGAAGCACTGCGGCCATTTTCACCACCACCATCAGCAGTGTAATGGCCGAGGACGAGCGCAGAGAAGAGATCACCGACGCCGGAGAAATAGCCCGGGATAAGTGGTATACAGGCGGCATAAACTGTGGATGATCGATGGCTTGGCGTGCCGGCGCTGTCAGCCCTGCGGACTGACGCAAGACACAGCAATGATTCCTCGTTGTCGCCGACCGAAGAACGGATATGTGGTGGGATCAGGTCCTTCAACCATTGCTCCACGGGAATAGAACTCATCACGACGTTCGGAACGGAATAAGTTTCGTGAAGAATCTTGAGCACCTTGTGTAACGAGGCGCCGTCTTCGATCTTGGTATCGGTGAGCGTCCTGTCAGCGGAGTGAGTTACGTTTCCGATACCTGCCAGCCAAGAACCTTACTCGACCTCAAACCAGTTGGGCGTTATAATAGATGCTTTTGGAAGCAAAGAGCGATATAGAGGTATGACGTCCCGCGAGACGTACAAGCGACCAGCGTCGCCCATCACGGCTAGTAGTAGCTTCGGCTTTAGTATTTGCCACTACGCAATAGATTGGCTATCACTCACGATCCAATAAATATACGATGTTAAAATCATTCTGAAGCAGCTTGGTTACGGTACGTGCGACGACGGACAAAGCCTCTGCACCAAATATGAAACCTGGGTAATTGTGAGAATCTATCAATCCGCTGCGGGCGATTCGACGTTATCAGAAGAACATACCCGTCAAGATTCGTGAGGGCCTAAGAATGCCGTTCTGTTCCATGATAGAGAACATGCGTTCGAGTTCTTCGGCTGTTGCCTTCGTGCCGCCCATTCGAGCATACCCTGAAAATTTGATAAATTAAACAAATATGGGTGGAGCGATAGCTTTCTGCCATGCACCTGAATGGTTTGAAAAATCGACGGTGTTGACATTCTTCAGGAGAGTGGGCAAGACGGGACGGCAGAGGGAGAGGCAAAGAGGACGCTTACGTCGACGTCGTAGCCCAGGAGTTGAAGTGGGAGAGTGGCAGCCTTGCCACCGACATAGCCGTATGCTACGTGAGACTGGATGCTCAGAACACGACCAGGATCCGAGTCGACCACAGCCATGTTCGATTGGGTGGGGTGAACCCCCTCAACTGTGTTACCTGGGTATTTACGTGTCTGTTCGGACCGGACAAGTCAAACGCACGTGACAAGAACGCGCCTGCCAGTTGTCTGCGTGCGGCACTTTCATTCCTTGTTCCTCCACTGTGCCATGCATGACGGGATAAGGTCAGTCGATCCCTGCGCTTTCTCCTCTTTGGCCTTGGTCTCATCTAGACTGCAGCCTGCGACAGGCGTGGTACAACGCACTGAATGACGCGCAGACCTCCTTCAGGCACCTCCTCACTTCCACCTCCTCTCCCGATTGGAAACGTGTCCCTCTTCCAAGAGAGAACACCTCATTAGCTTCCAAGGGAAAGGGTCGCTCGTCTCTTCCAGAGCTGTCCGACGTTATCGTACATCGCAGGTCGGCCAAATCAGAAGACACTGTATATAGGGTTGTCCTCGATGTACCAACAGCCGACGACACAATTCCTTTCGATGTCTGGAAATCTATCTTGGCCACTTCAGAGCTTCGACAAGAGTGGGATCCAGCATTCGATGGTGCCGTTCTGCTCGAAATGCTCGACCCCACTACTCGAGTATCCAAGACAAACTTCACGTTAGGGTGGCCGGCAAAGTGCGTACGCCGCCATTCAAATACCTCGTGCTCTGTTCTCATTCGAATAGCCCCCGAGACGCCGTAATGATTTCTCGCACTTTTAATGACGCAACAACAATAATAGATGTATCCACTTCTCTGCCGCGCTCTCCTGACGAACCTGCATACCTTAGACCCTGCCCACCTTACGTGCGCTCTAATGTCAAACGTGAGGACCCTTCTCAGTCGATAGTGCAAATCGGTTTGACCATGTATATGCAGTATTCGCATGGTGTATCCAATCTTTATCACCTACATCATCTCAGTCGCCAACCTCTGGTGACTCTCCTACGCGGAAGGCGAATCCAGGGCGCCTGCGCATCACATGCTTCTGGCAGCACGATCTTCGTGCAATATGGAATATTGGCACTGCGAGCAGTCTGGCTCAACAGCTGGCTGCCATGGTCCTCGGCCTATTGAAGACGGCCATCAAGAGGCGGTCACGCGTTCCTTTGGTGACTGGCTATGGAAATGGTGTCGCTATTTCACGAATACGTTTCGATCTAAACAGGGAATCGCTCACACTTGAGTATTCTATCATCCCTGAGGATGAGGACCACCATTCTACTCATTCACTTGATAATCTGCAAGGACTTGACGAGCTACATGCGATCCGTGAGCATCGCCGTCTAACACGGACAGTTGAATTTAGCATCCCATTGCACGAAGGCTGGGATGTGCAGATTTCCACACAGGCGTCCTCTGACAAGGTAGCACAGCTCCCATGGTCCGCAATGGCGTATCGCAAGAACGCTGCGGCAACGGCGTCCATATCTGGTAGCCCCACTTCTGATCCAGATAGTTTACTCTTTCGGGTGAACCACGTGGCTCTTCTCGACGATCACTCCCTCCTTAAAGTTCAAGTAGCTGTGGAGCGTTCGGCATCAAGCGGACTTCGCTTAAATGGTCTCCCCCAGGTGATCGAGTTCATCGAGGAGCGGAATCCTACGTCGTACATCATGCCCCAACAAGTGCTGCAAGATGCTATCAGCACCGCCGATGTCAGCTTTCTTACGACATCTTCCAATGCCACTGGTAGATCAACAATGTCTGGGTCAAGTGGGTCCAGGGCCTTGCAAGTACCCCGCCCTGCTGCTGGACGATCTGCAGCTCAAGAGAAATTAATCTTGAGTCGAATCCGTCGCAATTATATCTACTTCTCCTCACTCTTACAAGAGCCAGAGGCAAAATGGAAGCGCAGTATGTGGAAGCAATTTCTTGTCCTGCGTTTCTGTATTACTGACGTCACTAGCCACTGAGGCTCGCGGTGTCTCTGTTACGCAGTTAGACTCGATTGACCCCACCTTGGTCGTGTACAAGGCTGAGGCCACATTCGTGGGTGTGGGTCTGTGGGATCTCTATGCTGCCATAGCTTCTCCTGGTGCTAGACCGTATTGGGACAAACAACACGAAGACGCGATATTGTTAGAAGATGTCAACGAGCTTACGGAACTTTGGCACTTCAAGTCAAGACCGACGTGGCCTGCTAAGTACGGTTTAGGTAGTCCTTCCGCGTTGCTTGTCGTGTGACCTTGTTCCTAGTCCCCGGGATTCTGTCTTGCTCAAAACCGTCTACAAATCTCTGACCACCGCACACATTTTCTCGTTTTCGGCTGATGAGCCAAGCCTGTTCTCTAATCTACCTCAAGTGGAGGCCAATACAATCCGCACCCAAGTCGACCTTCAGGGCTTTGCAATAGAGGCACTTTCCCCAACTACTACTCTGTTGACGTTACTCGAGCAATCCGATCCGAAAGGCTGGACCAACAAGACATCCATCCCACAACAGATGATAACAACGCTCGCGGGAATCGGCGAATTTGCAATCAAATGCGGCGGACCGCCTGTGGCCACGAGACTCGCGGGGGCAAAGGCGACCGAAATTCGCTATGACCACGAGCGCACTTCTTTCAGGATTGAGTACGAGGTTTCAGCTGTCAGACGACCTCTATTATCTCCAGAGATCTCACCGGCGAATTCGCGACTCGAAGATGAAAGGTCGTCGTCGTCCTCAACGCCGATCGTCGAATGTGAGATACGCTGCGATATGGACACCTGGGCGGCCTCTCTCGACATTGTTGTTGATCCACCACCCCAATCAATCTCTTGCCTCCGTCGGCATCGCTTGTCCTCTGGAGGTGGTGGACTCTGGCTTACGCTGACGCACGATGCCATTCTCGCTGGTGAGGAGCGCCTCATGGCCATAGTGCGACGGGGTCCTGGACGCGAACGCGGCATTGTTGTGCTCAACGGTTCCAAAGTCACTGTGGACGTTGAAGAACTCCCCGAAGCAGAAATCAAGTCGCTCAGCAAGCAAAAACGTGTTAAGCCACCACGCGTCCCGCTCGATCAACCGCCCGTGCTCGGAGCGATCCGCCGACGACGCAGGAGTTATAGTGAAGAAGGCGAGGAACTGAGCACGGATCCGCCGAGTCCTACAAAGGCAGACGGGACCACTGAAAATAAGAACTCGATGTGGTCGAGCGCGGTGCCGAAGCTCCGTAGTCCGTTGGGACGGTATCTTATGCAGGCTATGGAGCAGGCTGCGACTTCCACGCAGCAAGCCGTCGCTGCCATCTCACCATCATCGTCAGGGGACAACTCGGCGTATTCTCAAACCTCAGAATTTCCCATGGAGTATGCTCTCAATGCTCTGCGATACCTCCAAGCGTTGCATTCACGGTCGGGTACTACCACCACGATGACTAGTGCAAGTAACAGTACTGCTAGTACCCAGGACGGTTGGACGCTCATCTCAGAAAAAGGCTTTCCGTTGCACCGCAAGGTCTCGCCAGAGGTCTCTGTTACTCTGCCTGTTTACAAGGGCGAAAGGGTCATCGAGGGCGTCTCGGCAGAAGAGATCGCGGCCGTGGTGACGAGTTATGATGCGCGCAAGCAGTGGGACGAGCGGTTCGTGGAGGCCCACGTGCTCGAGGCGTTCGCGGGCGCTGGGGGGGCACACACGGCATTCACGGTGAGTAAAGCGAGCTTCCCATTCCGCGACCGCGGATTTTACCTCGCGTCCATTCTCGCGCGTGGAACACGCGAGGGCCGGGAAAGTAACGCTATTGCCAACGCCACCGCTATCGCCACCAATTCCTCTTCCTCTTCCTCAGACGGTCGATCGCTCCCACTCTTCTGCGTCTCGGCATCATTCCCACCCGAGTTGGCCCGCACGTTCATGGCGACAAAGTACAATCCTTACAGCCTTCCGATCGGGCGGATGTTTATCGATGGGTGGATTCTCGAAACGCTCGATCCTTACACAACGGAAAATTACGCGATTCCTTCCACACGCTGCACGCGCGTGGTCACTGGCGACTACGCGGGTTCGCTTCCGGCCGCGGTCAACGCTGTCATCAATACGGGTCTCGTCAAGACTTTATTGTCTGTCGAAACATACGTGAAGAGCATCGCTTCGCTCCCTTTTACACGCTTACCTGCCGCGGGTGTGCTCCTCGTGAATAATAACAACCATAAGCGCTTAGTGGATGACGGTGAGAAGAAGTCAATGAGCACGAGCACGGACGCGTGGACGCTCAAACGGCGCGACGAAAGCCGCGTGCTGGTGCAGACGCGTTGGACGCCCGACGACCGCGTTTACCGCGGCGTTCTGCTTCTCACAGTCCCAGCCGAGTCCGTGCCTGTCGCCGCTGCTTCTTCTTCCTCCCCGGTAACTCCGAACGTGAGCTCCAGGCTTGATCAGAATCAGTCAAAGGTGGTCGTGGTGCTGCCGGCATCTGGCGTAGTGGGTGATGGTGGCAGTAGTGGTGGTGACGTTGCGCCGCCCTCGCCACCTGCGTCTGTGCCTGTGTCATCATCATTGGAATCAACGACGACCGGGTCATCATCGTCATCATCATCCA
>WNFO01006086.1_pt1 | contig 19120 bp, 26 predicted proteins | sample 5400251 | NCBI WGS metagenome assembly WNFO01 (sample SAMN13153354, study PRJNA577476) | soil metagenome | isolation source: 100 cm saprolite under Madrone tree | place: USA:California | collected 2016-06-14
CTTGGGATGGTGATAGCGGGGGCGGGGAAAGTTGAAAAGAGCGTTAGCGGACCAAGGCCGCACGACTTTATATCCGTCGACACGGAACCAAGCGCGTCTCATCACGTGAGGTCATCGTGGATTGTTGATTGCAAACTTTATCTCCTCCACGCACAGCCACCCGGCTTTCTCTGCCCTACAAATACCAGCTGACCCACGAGCTGCGCGACGCCCCGTGCCCGTTGATATACTGCGAGATCCGATTTTAGGATTCGGGGTCTACGGGCGTAGTTACACGACTCAACGATGCACATAAATAATTCAACCATCGAGGGAACATCAATTTTGGAGTTTAACAACTAACAGTATATGGATAGCAAAGATATTCCTATAAACCGCAATGAAACTGCCCATGCACACACGGCAGCCTCATGTTTCAGACCCACTCCCACTAGACTTTGGCTGCGGTCCACGCCTTGAACGCACCATTGGTCTGCACACGTGCCCGATTCCCAATGGACACCCATGGCTCTTCAGTTTTTGGCTCTTCATCTACCTCTGGGGTATCTGCCAGGGAAGGCACACGGCCAACGATTGGCCCGCGCACATGAAGCTCGCCTTCCGGATCAACGCCCCTTTCCACGGCTCCATCGTCTACGTCAACGAGTTTGACCTCAATGTTGACCGTCGGTGGTCCGACGGGAGCAATATCTTGGTCGGAAGTAACAGCGAATGTCTGTACGTCTTGTGGGTGTGTAGCCAAAACAGGCGCAGCGACGAGCGGGTGCGTGTATGTAATGACGAGCGGCACGGAGAACGCGATACGCGCCTGGGTGAGCAGGCTCGCAGGAACGGGCCCGTCGCTGACGACTACCCCCCTAATGGACAGCGCATCCTCTCCAAAGACGGCGCTACGGGCATTGTCAAACACAAGTCTGTCCCAAAGACTTTCATTGGTGAAGAAGCCTTCGCAAATCCCTGCGAGCTTATGACGCCAAGCGAGAGGGAAAAGGAATGACTCTTTCGCGTTTGCCATAATCGCATCGACAACGCCTTTCAGATGGTCGGGTTTGAGAAAGAGGATCGTCTTCGGGGGTAGTCCGAGGTGACGTGTTGACAGGGCATCATCGATGGGAGACGAGCTCACTGTAAAGTCCGAGGTAAGTACAAGAAATGAGTAGATATCAGGGTAAAGGTCATACCTAGGTCCAATTGGAAAAGCTTTGAACTTTCCAAGGTAGCGAAGCTGGATCCCTCATACAAGGCTGTGTATGCGACCGAGCGTCCGAAGGCCGTACTTAGCGAATGTGCGGAAACAATAGTGTCCAGAGCGGACAGAGGAGTAGACGGTGGGAGGAGGGCACGAATAGCGGTGACACCGGCAGTTACGTTTTCGTGAGTGAAGTGTGCAGCTCGCACCTCGTTGTTGGCGTCCCGATAGAACGAAGTGGTGAATACATCGTCCGGACCTGAACCAAGGACGGGTGAGCAGGACTAGTCCCGCTGACGTGGATAGCACTCACCTGGGACTGGGCTTGTAATCGCCGGAGCCTCTTTGCCTTGTGCCTCCAAGTCGGCCCAACCCACAACTTTGACGTGCTGGGACGTTTTGGATATTACATTTTCATCCGCCTCGCCAACTACAATAACAAAGTGGCGCCCAAATTCGTTCAACTCGTAGATGAGCTCAAGTGTGTGTGGTAGCAAACTGCCGTGGACGATGATGGCCGACGGAGGGTGCGATTCAAGCACCGGTGAGAGAAGCGAAGAGGATGAAAGAGTCAAGGTCGGGATTGAGTGCGAAGCGAGTGCAAGCTCAGTGATGAGGAACTCTGGGATCGACCGCAGAAGGATGGTAAGCGCGGGGAACTGATAGACAACTGCATTGCTCACCAAGGCTATCATTCAGGAGCAGTAGCACTTTGGATTCGCGTGTCAGACCAGCGAGGCACAGGCCCGTGCCAAGGGCCCTTACACGCCCCGCGAGTTGGGAGTTGGATATCTGGGGAGAGGGTTCCGGAGTTTGGTAGCAGCAGAACAATAAAGACCGTTACCTTGGCGGACCATAGTGAACGAGGCGCATCCGACTCGGGCTTGATGAGATCTAAAAGGGTCAAGACCTCCCGAGCAGGTCGAATCGTAAACTATATGAAGGATGAGCGAGTACTCAGTACTCGGCGCTCAGCATGCAACGAATTATGAAAGGCCACGTACTCTTCCCATCATTCCAGTGGAGTAGTTCCTATGGACTGAACTCTCCCCCGGCATCCTGACCCTTGCGACATCGCTTTGTCTGCCCAAGAGAATCGGGTGCACCAAAGGTTGGGGCTTGTACAGGTTATAGAGCAAGAAAATGGAGGCGGTGGTGAGACCAAGGAGGATAGTCAGGTCATCAGTCTCAAGGTACTCTGATAGACCCATGACAGCAACGGGAGAAGATAAATCAGCAGGAGAGCAGATAGACTAAAACTACAGGATGTGTGCGAGTTGCGGTGAGGGAATCGAATGACTGACGAGAGCAACTTGGGAGAGCTGCCAAGCGCTCCGGTCGCTCACGACCGCTCCTATTGCGTGTGCCACTTTGGGGATCCGATTAGCACGGAATCGTACTAGTACAGTCGTACGATGTTCGTATGATCAACAAATGCCCACAAGTACAGTCAAGTTGGGTTCTCATCCTTTCCACAATCTTGAACTTGGTCCCCCACTTTCTCTCCCACTTCACAACTTTTGCGCCACTCAGCCCGCCACTGGCATAACAGTACCGTTCTATCGGAACGACAGCACCGCTCTTCGACTATAATTACCCGTCCGCTCGAAATACCAGTAGACATTGCTAGACACTGAAGATGTTACGAAAATGATAAATGATATGTCCGGGCTCAGTAAGGGCCTACTGTATAAACCTGGGTTCAGTTCGTGCAAGTATCAATCATCTCTGACCACATCTTGGGGTTAGGGTCGTTAGCCGTCGTCTCTCAACTTTACAGTAAATCTCCCTGTTCCTGACAATCTTTCTCAGCATGGCGGCAGAACACCATGATAATACTGGAAATCAAGTCAGAGATGTAATCAACAAGCTGCAATCCCCCATCCCTGACCTTCCAACACTTCTAGCGCTCATATCAAGCCTTCTAGACTGCATTGGCCTTCTGCCTCCTCATTATAGACAGTACAATACGGCTTCTCTTCATTCAGTATCCTTCAATGCCCAACGACACATCCCTCCACTTCAGAGAGCCTTATTGGAGCATGTGATTCCTACTTGGGATCCTGAGTTATCACGAGAAAACTTGATGCCATTGGTGGAACAATGGTTCATCCCTGATGCTTTCTCATTTGCGGGTCCTGCAGCCGGAGAAGTTACAGTGTATGCCTACAAGTCTATTTTGTCTCTTTCCTTCACGCCCTACACGATGGATCTATTGGCTCGTTTAACGAAAGCGTACCCCCTCGATCGCCTACATACGAGTGTCTTTTCCCATCCAAATAAAGACTCACCCCCAGGACAGGCCATCCGTGCGTGGGAGGATGTGGTGAAGAGTATATTATCAGTGCCGGCAAGGGTAGCCAATTTCCTTGAAGGAAAAGGAGAACCACCGAAGGATTTGGAGCAGGGTCCCTACTTTGCCAATTTATGCGTCAGGTGCGAAGCCTTGCTCTGGAAACTCTCGCAGAAACGTACAGAAGGTACGTCATACTTTGGCTGCAACAAACTCATTCCTGATACCCTTCAGAAAGTATGTCATCTGTTACCTACTTGTTCACGAAACTCGCAAATATTGGTGCATTCCCCGCATCCAAACCCACCTCTCCGTCGCAACCATCGTTCTTTTTGTCTACCCTGCCTAGTGTAAGGAGACGCCTGTCACAAGGGGGTAGTGCCACAGCATCATATTCGTCATTTTGGGGCGCCCTTCTCGAATCTCTGCCATCCTCGTTCACGCTTCAGAACATCCTGGCCTCACTATTCGCGCATATCTCAGTGCCAGACGTACCTCTTGATATCTCACCATCCTCGCGGGGACTCGTGAGACGAGAGGCTGACCTGCTCCTTGGAATAGTTGGGACTTTGAGAGAGGACAGAGCGTATGTACGGGATAATACCTCAGCTGCCCTTCTTGCACGAGACTGGGGTGAAGGACATGCTAGAGTATACGCCTGTTGGGTCGCAGGGGCTATGAACGGTGAAAGAGACGTTCAAGGCGAGCATCTCTTCATCATGAAGTGACCATAATCTTAACTTTCGAGTTGCAGCTATCTCCGCATTTTTAACCCCAACATTGGACTTGTGGACATCCCCAGAGCACATAAAACATTCATTACTAGGGCGACATCACTGTAAGGCGTTCGGAGCTTTTCCGCTATCAAATTTGTCATGTTGATATTGATAGATTTGACGTTGTTGTTCTTGACGACCACCTCATACCTGCCGGCTTCCTCGTCAACTCTGCGAGAGCTGGCGGTCTCTGTACCGTTTATCCGTAGCATATCAACTTATATCGGACACCTGGACCCCTCGGTTCGACATTGCGGTATGTTGGTGGCAGAAGAAGTAGCACACCGCACAGGAAAAGAACTCGATTTCAAGGATTGGGACGGTGATGACGGAGGGAAACCGTGGGCTAGAAGCGTGCGCCAGCTTCTCAGTGGAAAGGATGCAGATGCCGAAATACCGGATGACGACGAGGAAACCAAGTTGGCCGTCGAAGACATCTTGGAGGAGGGTGCCTTTGAACCTCCAAGTAAACTTGTACAAAGTTCTGGGCCGTTTTGCGCTACCTCCGAGGACCACGACTCGGACGACTCACTGACTGGTTACGCCTCACCACCGTCATCTCGATCACCTAGTCCTACACCCTCGGAGCTCGCGGAGATCGAGAAAGACCCCACGTTACGCGTAGGCCGCACTAAGATTTCACGCCCTGTGTATCTCGCGCAGTTGGGCGAGATGATTCGTGGTCCAAGTGGTCTGAAGACTGACCAGGAGAACCAAGAAGCAGAGAGGATAGAGACCGCGCTGGGTGTGGCAGAAGAACTTATTCGGCGAAAACGAGGTTATGGGACAGAGCTAGGTAGGTCGTTGGCCGCACAACTACACTATCATGCTCATCACGTCCAAAAGAGGAGAGTGCGGTGAACCTCGTCTACGCCCTGGTCGGCCTACATGATAACTATGAGTTGGATGGTTTTGACCTTAAGCGTCAAGCCGCGCTGAATGCTCTCGTTGCATGCTGTCCTCGGAAGGCTGCTCCGTAAGCTACCACCCGTTGTCGTGGCGCTACCACTAACCGGATAACGCAGGGCAATTATCGAGGAAATTTTCAAGAACCAATACTCGACTGATCAGCGATATGTAATGCTGAACGCTCTGGCGCTCGGTGCTCACGAATTAGCTGGTCTTCCACTGCCCGATACGGCCGCGGTTCAGCCTCTCACAGGGGATCGGGTGTCATTTCCCAGCAAGCGGTTACCAGGCGCGCAGCACCAACGTTACCTTCTAGCGTCGTCCACAAGACAAGTGCAAGGGTTACTACAGGATATTTCTCGATCGGCAATCGAAAACACTCGCGAGGCCAATGCGGATCGTATGCCCGATCTTGTCCGGGAACGCCAGCTGCGTATTCGGCAGCCAGCAAAAGTCACCGAGGTCAAACAGCCGAGCACCGCGCAGCTCCTCGAGCAAATACGCATGTCGCAGACGCAGTCCGCGATGACCAAGTTCACAGACGTTTCAGTCGAGTGCTTCCTCTACCCGCTGATGAATCGTTTTTGGCAATTCTTGCGGGACGAACAGACACGCGAAGAGCGTACCGCGCACCGTGACATTTTGCATCAGTATCGCGGAAGCGGGACGGGCCTGATCCTCCACGCCCTCGTTCTTTCCCACTTACTTGCGACGCTCGGCGTTCTTGTACACGCGTCACAAAACGCTCCGGCATGGCTGGCCGTTGTGGCACCTGACGCGCTGGAGCTTGCTGTCACGCTGGGAACGCGGTCTATCTCACGAGGTGTTGAGGACGAGGACGAATCTGGCGGAGTGTCGGAGAGTGGAGACGACAAGGACGCACGTGTCCTCACAACTGCTTTGGAACTCGCGCTCATCGTCCTCAATGCGTGCATGGAGCTCGACGGTGGGCGGACCTTGAGCTTGGAACATACAGCGTTATTGCTCGCAGTGGGAGAATGGGCGCAAGGGCTCTTTGCACAGCTAGAGAGGGGGATTCTTGTGAAAGGCGGTGGCGGGGCTAGTGAAGCTCGACTTAGGAAGGCGGCCGCCGGGGTAGTTATTAAGGTAGATGAGGTTTCTGAGAGATGGAGGAGGTCAATGATTGATTTTGCATAACCCGAAAGCATGATTGGCTCGGCAATGCCCGATCGAATGTGAGTTGTCGCGAACGCTCAGACGCCAGCGTCGGACATTGTTTCACGATGCTTGCAGCTGCTAAGCTCGCAAGACCCTTTTCAGCTGCTCGTCTAGCTGCTCCAACACGCCACCTTTCCACGTCTCTATCTCGGCGCTCCGACGCCCTCTTTGTGGTCTGTCCCCTGCGCCATCCATGAGCTTCTGGTCTCTGACCCCATTTCAACGTCGTAGCACAGGGACAAACCATATAACAACCCCGGGGTATCTTCGTATATCATCTCTCTCTTTTCCAGTCTTCTCACCTCTTAATCAAGATTGCGTTCGAGTTCACACCGGAGAACCTTAAACGCGCCAATGAAATCATCTCCCATTACCCACCGCAGTACAAGAAAGCAGCTGTCATCCCTCTCCTTGACATCGGCCAGCGACAAAATAAGGGATGGACGAGCATCAGTGTTATGAACTACGTGGCCAAGTTGCTCGAAATGACACCCATGCGGGTGTACGAGGTCGTGACGTTCTACACCATGTTCAACCGGTCCGTGTCTTCCCGTAACCTGCTGCATCCCAGCTCCTGACGTATGTCTCAGTGAACCTATTGGCGAGAACTTTGTGCAGGTGTGCACTACGACGCCATGCATGCTCCGCGGCTCCACCGAAATCCTGGACACGGTGTGCAACCACCTAGGCGGAATTAAGCCCGGAGAGACGACGAAGGATGGCAAGTTCACCGTGATTGAGGTCGAGTGTCAAGGCGCTTGCAGCAATGCGCCGATGATAGTCATCAACGATGATTTCTATGTGGGTCTTAACCCGACTCCGGTGCTTTGGCAATTCTGATATGTACATTCATACACAGGAGGATCTCACTGCAACGACGACGAAGACCATCTTAGATGCTTTCTCAAAAGGTAAGAAACCAAAACCTGGTCCCCAGTCCGGACGGCACACTTCGGAGAACTCGGCTGGATTGACGGCACTGGCATCAAAGGCAAGTCGACTGCTCTATGTTTTGAAACCTATCCTTCCCTCCCATTGACAATCGGCACTGTGCAGCCATATGGCCCTGGAGAGCATTGTGTGCAAGAATTTCAATAATACGTCGCATAGAATAGAATGGACCGAACTATCATCGTGCAATACCACTTGTCGGGATCATGGCGCATGGCGCATACACACACCCCAAGCATGACATCATGTATGGGGTTGTATTAATTGAGCGCTTACTACAGATCATGTTCCTTTCACAATTCAAGGTGTTGATATTCGACCTCTATAACGCCCTTGTACTTCGTTTCATTCAGACATTTTGTCTACAATTATCAATTATAGAAATGGGCGAATAAGACTGGGAAATTGGTATTTACCACCTCAGATTCACGCTGGCTCCGACTTCGATCCGAGAGAAAATCCTTGTTGCGGCACAGTTGCCCACGCATGATCATGTTGCCGTGTGTGCCCTCAGCTTGGACTTGGCATGGGCTGTCCGTTTGGATGGAGTGATTTGCTTTGATGGCGATGGCGTGCCAAAAGACCCTGACAGCGGAAGACTTGGAGAGAGAATTGTGAAAACGGAAAATATAGGAAGTTGGGAGAATAATCGAAAGGGAGAATTGCGAATCCAAATCCAAATTTTATCCACCGTTCACGTTGGCTTAACATATGGTATCGCTGATATATGAGAGGCCGGTATCGAATAGCCAGTCAGAATTTTCTTCCAGAAAATCAATCGTCTCCTTGACCGTCGTCCCAGCCATAGCTGCCCACACCACCCTCGGGGAGTCTTTCGATGATATACCTTTATATGGGTTAAAAAACAGCTCGGACTGAAAAAAAGTGGGTTGTTGCTCACTGGATCTCTTCCTTCAAATCCGAGCAATAACGATCTGTAAGTCATACATTGAAATAAGGAAGGAGTTAGCCAACTGATGCGTAGACCCACCCAACGGGAGGTCAGCTTCATCAAGACCTTCACAAAGTCGATGAGTTTATTAGCCATGTAGCGATAGCAGGCATGCTTACCGAAAGGCATCTCAATTTGCTCGGCGATTCCTTCGATGCCCATGAATGTGAATGCGACGACTGTGATTATGGGAACTGTCGCCCAGCCCAACTCTTTGACCAAAGTGAAAGGGAGGGAAAAAAGGTATAGCGTCACACATTGTTTGAGATGAATCCCATCTAAAGTCAACCCCTCCAGGTCAAATACCAGGCCCGGGGTTTGAATATCGCGAAGAAAAACATACAAGATTTGGGTATAGGCGTATTGGCGATCCGTTCGACATTGGTCAAATGGTCAACCAGACCCGAAACGCTAACAGAAGTTGCATGAGTCCATGAATAGTTTCTTTCGATTCCTTACGTTGAATTCATGGTATTCACACCTATTAGCAGATGCACAAATCATTTACAACAGAAATGTAGCGAACTCAGACGACGTACCAGCGGGTCCGACAGTCTCCAATAAACCATCCCGCCTAAAGGCAAACAATATTCTCGAGAGTTCATGGGCAATACTAAAAGTTCTTGTTGCATCAGAAACCAGAACGCGTAAGAAGCGATCACTCAACGAACACAAGCGGGAAAGGAATAGACACGTTGTTGTATGCTTGGAAGTCGATGGTGCTGTGCCCTTCTATGAGTGGCGATTTGATAGTTGCGACCCTGTCTATGCTTCGTTTGACCCTCACGCGCTTTGTTGCAATTTGCGGAGAGGAACCATCGGTAGTCGAACTCCTGGACCGTCCAGGACTTGCTGATCTTGAGTTGCCAACGCTGGAACCATGCTCGGACACGGCATTGTAGCCCATCGAAACTGAATTCCGGCGTGATTGACGTCGAGAGAACGACCGCGAGAACGATTCGGGAATGACGCCGACGTAATCATCCCATTCCAAGCCGTCCTCTTCACGCAAGTAGTGCTTGACGGAGTATACGTACGAGAGAGTCAACTTTAGCGCATCGATTTTGCGGCGGCGTAGCTGCAAGGGCGTGATATCGGTCGCCGGAGTCATGCCGCTGGTGTCGTCTGAGGGGGGTAAGGCAACTTGGACCCAGATTAATCGCGCGAGATTGCGAGCCTAAATACTGTGTTGAATTATTGCTGAATGTATCAACAAGGGGCACGCGCACATGGGATATTATTGACCCGTATGCCTTCCGGCCTTCATAATAGCGGTCGTAAGAAGTTCTTGGCGCCGACTATGAGAAACAGCGCGCCCGAGATAGACGCGCGACTCACCCATTCCTAAAATATAGACGCTGTCTAACAGGCTCCAATGAATGAATGTTCCATGCTTATATCTCACCTAAACACTAGTATGAGTCCAACCTAACGTCGTCACACCGTAAGTATCGTAGAATACGTTCCGACGATCGGGTGGCTTACAACAACGGCGAGCAGCGGCGTCACAGAGTTCGTCAATGTAACCGGTTTCCCCCGGTCATGGGCATATACGACGGCCGCCGAAAAGGCGGTGACAGTTAAGACGGGGCCGATAATGCGACCCACGATCTAGGATTGTCTGTTGAGTTTGCGTTCGGGTGCAGTTTGACTAGGATACGTTACACTATTCTTGAGACGCAGTACATCCGGAAGCCAGCTATACTGATTACCCAGTGACGAGTATGAGTGGATGAGACGGTAGTTTAGTACAGTAATGGATACCTTGCGCAGACGCTCCCTTGTGATGAGCTTGCGGGGCTAAGGGTATGACGACGGCGTCAATGAGAATAAGTTTGCAAACACGATTGAGGGTAAACGCAGTACCGTTAATACTTCGTCGGAGGGACCGGCTTCACTAGACATTTTGAATGAAGCGATGCGAATTCAAAGTTCCATCGAACGCGTCCACTCCGAGTCCACATGGCAACATCCCGGATCGGCCGAGTCGGACGCGTGCTCATTATGTAAGAAATGAACGTTGAATTATACTCAGTCTCTATACATCTGGCTACAAACCGAAATTACAGTACAATGTACGCTACACGTTATACGGGAAAGACAGGAACACGACAGTCGCTGTTCTAGCGTAGGGGCTACAGTTCACGACCAAATAAATAAGGGTGTGGAGGGTGGTGATGGGGGTATCGCCGGGGAGATGCAACAAGCTTTTCAATGAGAAACACGGTCACCGTGGACAGACGCGATCGCTAGTTCATCGAGAGGGGTATGGGGTGAACTGCCCGAAACGGGACATGGAAAGTCAGAGGTATAGAAAGGCCTGATCACAGCTGGGGATGCAAGCTCTAAGTTTCCGAGCGTGCCTACCACGTTATTTTCCTTGGAAAGGGCTAGGCATACTAGAACTATACTCCACAGCAGCAAGCAAGTGAGAACTAAGGTAGGGGTCGTACAGGTTCAATGAAGGGACGCAGGTCACTGATTGGAAAAAGAGATCATCTTTTTCGGCGCACCGAAACTGGTGGGCTGAGCGCTTGTCGCATCGAAGTACCTGAGGAGGCAAGTCTGGAGTGTGGATAATCTGGTCAATAGGAGTGATGGGTTCGGCTGAGTGTCCATGACAGCTAAGATAGGGGAACTGGTTTCCTAAAACAGATAATGACCCGGTTTCAACAGACATGGTCGATGCTTCAAAGTCATGGCCTGAGTCTGAAAGCGAAAACTGTGGGCCAGGAGGGAAATCAAGCTGAAAACGTAAACCAGGAATATTGGATGCCATCCGCCTGCGGGATAAAGATTGAACAGGTTGATCGGGGTAACTAAGTCCTGGCTCAGGCCACATATTTTCTTGTTCATTTGGAGTTGAAACACCGAACTCTGCATCTCCTGAGTTGGAGACATGCAAGTCTGCGGTTTCGGAAAGTCCAAGGCTCGGTTGATTTGACTGCACAGATGAGCTCGAATCACTAGAGTGGCAGCTATCTCCGGGCGGATTAGTATATGGACTCGAGTTCGCACTCGACTCTACAGAGCCTAAGTTTATAGTGAGTCGTCGCCCTGGGGTGGATTGACTCAGACTTAACAAACCTAGCAAGGGAGGTGTCGCTGGGACAAGGGGGGAAACAACGGTTGTAGCTTCGCTATTATCATTAAGATTGACGAGCGTTTCAGGGGCGACAGGCTGTTGGACGTCTGGCAGAACGCGCAAAACATCTGCCACTAGGAATGCGAATGATCAATTCGACGATGAAAGTACTTCGTTATTCAACGTACTCTCAGGATTATCCTGATGCATCCGTCTCAACCTTTGAATTCTACTTGAGATTTGCTTTCGCGTACGATTCTTTCCTGTTCTCTTCATCAAATACTGCTGGATGAGTTGACATCGACCCAAGCTTGCTTTGCCTTCGCCGCCATCATGCATAGGTCGTATACGTTGTCTGCCCATTGGTGGATAGATGTTGAGTGCTGGTTAAAATTAGTCATTATGTAGTTGGCGGCCAAAACCATATACCTTCTATGAGAGCGGTGTGTAGTTCTTCGTCCCAAATGGCTTCGTTTCCTCCTGGAATGCAACGAATGGAACGATTGCCCTTAGCTTTTCCTCTTGTCTTTTGGGGTGTCGCTGCGGGTAAAGAGCGTGGCATTTGACTACAGTATTCTTCGTGATCTCTTTGCTTTGGGTGTCCCAGATTGAGCGGGCAGTAAATGGGGTGTTCGAATTCAAAGCGCATAAATATTGCATGACCGTAAATCACGTGATATGCATCAGTTGGGGCGTTTAGAGCGCTACGGATCGTATAAGTCGCAAATGTCTCGTTATCTGATCCATTACTCTCAAATATGCTGCACAGCAAGATCCCTCCAATGGCGTGTAGAAGTGAAGTCATACTCAGCACTTCAAGATACGATTTGAGAAGTGGTGAGTACTATCGAGCACGTGATCGCGTCATTCCATTGATTTCAACCCCGACATCTTTGGACTTCATGTTCTCTCGCCATCCACTGCGTCGTCATCACCAACAACAAGATATATGCGCTTAAACTGATGTCCAGCACCGTACAGGCCGTGAAAAATGCCGCAGCAGCACTCAAAAAGGCTGCAGATCCCTGGAACAAGGAGGGTCGGGAAACTGCAGACCGTATTGTTTCTGCTGCTATCTCGGTGGTGATTATTTGACTTCGCTGTCCTATGAACGTATAACGAATGATTAATGGTCGACGCTCCCGTGTGTAGACGGACGTGACTTCTCTCAGCCAAGACATGCTGAATATGCTCTCCGAATTACTCCGCCGTCCATTCGCAGAATTGTACTTGACTCACCCAGGAGCGGCTCTCCGGCTTTCAGCAGCCATCTTTACTACAATAGCTCATGATAGAATCGCTCAATCTTGGAAGGCCAAAGACTTTCAGAGCAGGAGCAACTGGGAACAAATCGCAGTGATTTTGCTTGCCGGTGTGCAGGTGGCGCTCGATATTTTTTTGGAGGCCTAACGTTGCTTACTGTTCACACTAGGACCACGTGGAAGCGCATAGTAACGGTCGGAAATTTCTTCGACATCGAGATTACAGTTCATAGCTCATTCTCGCCAGAAAGAGTGAAAATAACCGTTGCGCAGGCGTACTATGCAATTATTTGCAATGCATTTTTTTCCGTATCACCCTCCAATCTGCTATCAGCCTATTCGGTCTCACTCAGAGTGTCCGTGAGTACGCTAGTATTGATATGTCCAAGAAAGCTCACTTAGTACCGCACCTCCATTTCTGTTTGATGTAAGGCATACTCTTTACTTTCAATGACGGCTGACGGTTGTGTCGAGAACAAGAAAAGGCTCAGGGAGAGCAAAATTCTCGGAGGGTGAGTCCATTCTACGTGAAGTGAACCGAGTTTTGATGATGCATGGCCCTGGTAGAGCAAAGCTGGGGCACGTCATTACTTCGACAAAGGGTGCGCGAGTATCGGCGGGTTTCAATACGTAGCCTGAATATCGTTCGATGGCAGATTACTTAGTCCTGGAGCAGCTTCTCATTTTGCTGGCATACTTGCTTCCCCCTACTGAAGGCAAAGCTACTGGTCGTGCGGAACGCTTCGGGTTCCTTCGTGATTGTTTCGCGGATAGCACCCAGCACGGAAAAGATTTAAACGAACTCCTGAAGTTTGTAGCCTCACCGGATTGGGAAGTAACTGCGGACAAAATTGTTGACATTCTGGCTCGAGATATATCCGTGTACGTGTTGACATGAACTGGGTGGATGTGCGGCTCACCCTCACCACATAAAGTGCCCAACCATTTATAATGAAGAGCTTCGTGTTGAATGGGTCATCAAAACCACCACTAAATCCAGCAGATAGGTTTTATCTTGATAGGACCTCATTCCTCTTCAATTGCGAGGACGAGGCACGAATGTTCTTTCCATCACCAACGTCATTGTTAATTACCTTTAATCCTCAGGACGGAAAAATCGAAGGAATGCAGGTGCCTTACGGCAGCATACGCCATGTCGACATATCGAACTCTGGCAACGTCGTGGCTCAACTTCTGTCCCCCCCACAGTTACATGAGCCTCTTCAAATGACCTCCAACGACGTGGCCATTACGATGACGATTATGATAGCCTCGAACGATGTGGAGCACTTTGTCAGGACCTTGAGAATCAGAGGGATGGTAAGGCGCCGCGTCCTCCAAGCCGACTTCTTTGTAACATGTCCTAGACAAGCCGGATCAAATTGAACGGGATGCCGATTCAACGAGCGACTGTGCGGACATCGGTCAACATATCGCCGACTCGATTGGAATTTGAGGGAAGCGCCCAGAGCGTCGCTTCTTATCAGGTCTGTCGGGCTGCTTCTGGTGTTGACCGGCTTACGTGACGCCAAACCTATAGAGTAAAGTTAAGGTGGTTGAAGAAGGCGGTAGGTTTGGCTGACTCCCTCCTCTTACTGCGACTTGACGTCGTCTTTCCATTGTTTCTTTGCGCGTTTCCATTCCGATTATTCTCTTTAAGTCCTCCAAGCGAGTGATCCCGGAGATGAAATTGTTTCCGATCTTGAAATTTGCATCGACACGTTACAGGATGGGCAACCTTTGCTGGTCAAAGAACGTACCTCCTCCCCAGACTTGCCGTCTGCCCCCGCCGCCACCCATGGGACAAAGGTCCGTCATGATGGGGGTGGTCATCACGTTTCTTCGGCTTCCGGTCATCAGCTATCAAGCGTACACGAAGATTCCCAGAAGCGTTCGACCGCCCCGTCTCTTGCTTCTCGTCCTCCTCCTGCTCCTCACGGCGCTGACCCTCCTCCTCTGCATTCTCCTTGTGCTTCTGGCCCTCCTTACCGTTGTCACGACGGGTATAATGTTGCTTCTACTGGTTCTTCTCCCTCCGGGCACTCTCAACACGATCGTCCTTCCGATAAGGAACTTAGTGACGCAATTTTTGGCGCAAGTGACGAGGAGTTGTCTTCCCTCTCCGATACAGAATCTATTTTCTGCACTGCTCAGCCTTCATCGGGGCTTGTTCAATCGCGACGAATCACTCGTGGCCCAGACAGCTCCAAACGTCGCTCTTGTTCGGGCCGTTCCCAGCGTCGTCGTCACCCCCACTTGTCTGCCAGGCGCACCTCCCCCGCCTCCGACCTCACACCGCAGGACCCTGCGCCGGAGCAAAAGTTGGTTCCGATGGTGAAAAGATTGCGGGTAATAGACTCCCAAGATTCCACGCATGACAAGCCGTCGGACCGAGGTGCTGCAGCGGCAAAGAGAAAGAAGATTCCAATCGACTCAGAAGACGAGATCGAAGCCGCAACCTGCGTTCCGCCCATCGTGAAGGAGTTACCTTCCAAACTTACATGGGACCCAAACCAGGAAAAGAAGGTTACCGGAAAGAAGAGGCAGAGTAGTGTTACCGCGGCCCAGGACTGTGTAGCTGCTCCAGAACGGCCTAAACGAGCCTGTGTAACGACAAACTCAAGTGTGAAAGAACTTGTAGGAGGTACGTGCTGACCTCACTCTCATCGAGCCGGTTCAAATGTAGAGTAGACAGGGACAAAGGCAATAGACCAAATGGTAATACGGTATCCTTTTCACCATCCTACCATCTGAAGTGTGCCATTAGATAGGTCCCGGAAGAGTGCACCAGTCGACAGTGTTGCCGAGCAGCAAGAAATCGCCCAAACGGTCGAGTTGCAGAGCAAAGACCTTGCCCCAGAGGGAGATGTCCCAATTGCTTCTAAGCGTGGCCGACCACGCAAACGAGCACGCATTGAGCCCGAGAATATCTCTCCGCCGCGTAACAGACCTCATAGAAGCAAAAAGGATACTGCCGTGAGCAAACCCAGTAAAGCTGCACCTTCGCGAGTCCGGAAGACGTACCGCAACCGTCAGAAAAGAGGGCGGTCTTCTCCAGGTCACTGTGTAAATCCTGACGTAGATTACGACGAGATCCCCCCCTCGACTGCAGCGCCGAACTCACCCATAGCCAAGGGACGCACCTCAGCCCGGAAGAAGAGCAACGACGATATCTCAACGTCAAGAGTATTGCAGATGAAAAGCACCAATGGGAGGACAATTCTACAACGCCCGCCTTCGGTGGGACCCCGGCCTGCGGATGAGACACCCAACGACAAGAAACCAGAGATGGGAAAGCCTGACCGATCGGACGCTTGCTTCGTTCGAGTTCCACCTACAGAGGTCGTCCTTGATGACGATGATCCTATCCAATCCTTCTCGTCCTCTCCAAGCGAGCTATTATCCCTTACGGTTGATGCGGTGGGGGGTTCAATAGTCTCCATTCGACTGGGATCTCATGTTTAACTTGTACAGCCTAAACCTCAAGCCTCGCTTCCCTGCGATGCAGGTGTTCGTTCTGATTGTCTCTCCCAAACTGGCTTTCCCGCAAAACCCCTTGACATGACATCCACAAGCGAGATCATGCCGGTAAGAACCGTTAGTTTAATACCTAAATTTTCCGCAGGCTCATAATCGTGCCTAGACCGATAGCATGAAGAGCATGATAACGAAAACCGGGTCCGATATGACGTCGCAGCCGACTGCGTATGATAATGCGCAGCACTCGATTGCTGAGGAGGCAGATGCTAGTGCTGAGGTTGAGTCTACCTCGATCCCAGCCGCCACCAACGACAAGGCCGAGGCAAGCTCGAAAGCATTTACTGATCTCGACTACCTTGATGGACCTACTGTCATAGCTGAGGTATAACCTTTCCTCCACACGCGCATCTAATGCTCACTGGGCTGCGGCAGCCGTCCGAGTCACATGAGACAGAGAACAGCAGGGCGACGCTTAAGGTAAACGGATGCTCACCATCACTGCAGTATTAGTATATTCTAATGGCATATACAGCCCATAGTAGGGACCATAGACCTGACAGGCAGCACCCCGTCTCCGATGCGTTCACCGGTATCTAAGTGCGCAGAGGAGAAAATTGCTTTCCCACACGACGTTCTCAGTTCCAGCCGTTCCCCCGCGTTATCAAAGGGTAGAACTTGTGAAGACACTACGGATTCGAGCCTGCTCGATCTCACGGATACAAAGTATCGAGACTTCGACGTATCTCTGGACTCCTCGCTTTGCTTACCGTCCAACAGAGCTATCACCATAAAACGCACACCAACACCGCCGCCTCGTACGAGGCGGAAGAGTGTCACCTTCGCTGTCCCCCTCGAGAAAGTTGTAGAGGAACGACTAGGGACTCTTGCGGAGGCCGCGGTTCCGGCTCCCACAATTACAGATCCGTTTGATGATCTTGAATACCTGGAACGGACACCTGAACTTGCGCAAGGCAATGGATCACCTCAAGTTGACGGTTTCCATTGTCTAAGTAAACGTCTTACTATCGAACTTCAGCCTATTCAGCCACACGCTGCTTCCCTGAGCGCCGAACCACTATCATTGCTTTCTTCCCCTCTTGCTCTGAGCCACAGTCGCCCGTACCTCACTGAAGCACACCCGTCTACGGCCGCTCGCGCCAAGCAGAAACACCGTGCACGCAACATATCGCTGTTGCCCCCAACTAAAGCCGAATCTACTGGGCGCGGGAGTTATCTCATCCCTATCATGGAGGTGAGTTTGTTGTATGTAACAATTGATCGTGCCTATGATACGTCTTCTTCTCAGGTGCTTGATGAGATAAACGATATTATCAAGAGCAACATTCAGACTCGTTTTGGGATACTCAATAGCAACGTAGTTGAACTGCGCAGACAGATTTTGGCGCAAACCCAGGCTGACCTGACTGCCCTGCTTGATGATTAGTGAGTCCGTCGCCCATGATAATGCTAGAGTCTGACCAAAAATAGTATCGCGGCATTTAACGACCTTGTGAGTCTAGAGGCTAAGTACGGCGCTTTCTCTGGGCGACGAATTGCGGCCTTCACCGAAGCCCGGAATGCCGACACTCAGAGCCTATCTATTCTGCGCGCGCAGATCCAGACACATGACCGCGCGACGCAGGCGCACGTGCACCACACTTTCTCTGTTGGCCCGCTACCTGGGGCGGCTCGACGCTGGCTCTGATAACAAATACTGGCTTTCTTTCACCCCACTCGTCTATTATTCATTTTATTCTGCTCTCCTGTGCTATCAAGGCTGGTCGCTCTCACTCCGCGAGATGATTTTACTTCGTGTTTCTGTTTCTCATGCTGCTGTCTCGAGCCAGTAACTGTGCATATTTCCTGCTCTTTCTTTTTGACTGGTTTATAGCAATTGGACTCGACAACAATGTTTGCCACTTCCTCTTCTGTGTGGCGAAGTTACTTGTTCTGCCCCATTCTCTGCGCTTTGGACGCTGCTTGACTAGTATACAGTATATGATAATTACGAACCTGGTGGAACCGTGTGCCCATAAATGATAGCGGAACTAGACTCAATGTGATCTAAGGTGATTGATAGATCCAAGGATCGTGGTGAGTACTTGTCGAGAATACTAGATGGGCACGTGTATGAGGCAGAAGTTGGAGGAAGAAAAATGACTTGACCAGAAGGGTGCTCGCATTGCCAGAAAGGGGATGCGGCGCAGCAGGGTGTTGCGACAGAAAATGATGAGATGCGGATCGAGGATAATTACGGAAAAGGCGATGGAAAAGGCAGGAAGAAGGCCAGAAGAAGGATAATAGAACGAGGCACCCGGACCGGGGCAGGCGATTTCGGAGGCTGTGAGAGATTGTGACGGGCGGAGGAAATTGTACGGAGCCGGATTAGGTGGGATCTACGAGCGAATGTCAGTCCTGCTTGCGGCTGCTGTTGACGTCGAGAGGAGACGTGGGACGATGGCCTTGCGGATGAAAGGAGCGCTGAGCCCGAAAAAGGAGATTGTCGGGGGAGAGTGTCTTGTGGCAACTGGTGGAGTCATTACTGGCTCGCTCGCTGCTCACGACGACGGGCTTGGATCACTCCAACAGGCGACCCAAATGCCCGGTTTCGACCCCGTGAGGGATGCTGTCCTCAATTCCCCCGTCACACGTTCCCCGACCTTCCCTCGACATTACCCACCGCCCTCGACCTCCGCAGCGACATCTTCCCATAATCCCACCACACCCACCGCCCATGCTCCTCGTCGCGCTACCGTCGCCGCGCTGCTCAATGACATCTCTCCCTCTCCCTCTTCTTCCTTCCATCCACCACACCTGCCCGTGAGGGCCTCTTCATTAGCACATATCCTCCACCCTAATCCACCGGACGATCCGCCCCGTTTCCCCTCTCCTGAGGAGAAACTCTCTCGTGTACCATCCCTAGGTCGCCGGCACAGCGAAACATCCCCTTCAGACTCGTTCAGGGCCACCCGTCCAGCCGCTAGTCCCTTGTCGCCTTCACACCCCGAGGTCTTTACGCTCACTACCGAGCGTGCAAGTGGCCT
>WNFO01001361.1_pt1 | contig 19113 bp, 16 predicted proteins | sample 5400251 | NCBI WGS metagenome assembly WNFO01 (sample SAMN13153354, study PRJNA577476) | soil metagenome | isolation source: 100 cm saprolite under Madrone tree | place: USA:California | collected 2016-06-14
CCGATACCAACCTTTTTGGCCAGGTATATTTTCGAGTGAGGACTTTGGACGTCGCGGAGCCAGGCTCCGGGCCGAATGGGCCCGACAGGTTCGGGATAGAACTTACAGGTATCAGTCCCCCCTGGACTGGTGTCCATGCCGTGGTTGTTTCCACGCGCTTGCTGAGGGGCGGGAACATGCAGTTGCACAAACCCAACAACTCTACCACGGGGCCGAACCTGACCGAGGATCAGATCACCGCCGCGTGCGGTGGGCAGACAGGCGATGACTTGGGACTCTGATCCCTCTTTGAAAGAGAAGGAAGCGCGGCCGCTGACTGTCCCAGCGGCCCGCCCACCGGGACGGCGCTGCTGAGGCAGACAGCCAGCTAACGTCACCCAGCTGGGCTGGTCTTCGTGGTGGCCCATGCCGTGGTTGTCTCGACGCGCTACTTCGCGGGCGGGAACATCCAGTTGCAGAAGCCCAATCCCTCCACAACGGGGCCGAGCTTGACCTAAGATCGGATCACAGCTGGGTGCGGTGGAATGACCGGCGCGAACTTGGGGTCGTGACGGCCTGGAATACAAACACATAGGTCCCGCCAATAGCTTCGACTTGCACCGGATCCGAGGCGACAGGCGCGTCGGATCCGAAGACGGTCCCGGCTAGACCACGCGCCCGATCTTGCGCTTCGTCAACGCATACGCGACGCGCGTGAATGGCCCGCTCACGAGTCTGTGGGCGGGGTTCCGCGCCACAAACTCGTGCCATAGCAAATCCCTCCTGCTCGATTTCAGTGTAGACGCTTCTGAAAGCATTACGCCGTGTAGAAAAACGAAGAAGAGCACAGAGTGACCCACCCTTTGCGAGGCCGCAGAGAGCAAGGCCACCCCGGAGATCCGAGCGCGCAAAGGCTGTGCCGCGCCACCCGCCTGGTTCGCCTGCAGTGGCTTTGAGAGGTGTCCCATTTCGCACAGATTGTCAGACCTCTCTTCTGGTTGAATGGACATGGAATCTCAGAGCCCATGAAATTTGACGCAATGAAGGGCAAGGCACCCGGTGCCGATCAGGATTGCCATGAGCGGAAAAAACTTTCGAGTCGCACAGACAGGCCAACGGACCAACGTCGAGGGTAAACACGTAACGAACAAAGTGCTGTTGGCGACGCCCGATAATGAATACGAGTTGATGCGTCCGGACTTGACGTATATCGATCTGCCGGATCATCTCAGCCTTCATGAGCCGACACAAAACATCGAGTTCGTCTATTTTCCGAACCGCGGCATGGTTTCTCAAGTGGTAGTGACCAAAGACGGTCGCACCGTGGAAGTGGGTGTGGTGGGGAACGAGGGCTATGTTGGGGCTGGATTGGCAGTGGGCTTGAGCAGAAGTTCCGTGCGTGAAATAGTCCAGATCGCCGGCGATGGCTTCCGCATGATTGGGAGTGCGCTAGAACGAATTCTGCAGGCGGCTCCACAGTTGCAGATGATCTTGAACAGACATACTGGGCTGCAAGGGATGCAAGTGGCACAGACCGCGGCGTGCAATCGACTCCACGATATACAGCAGCGCCTCTCGCGGTGGCTGCTGATGACGCAGGATCGCGTGAATTTGGGAATACTTCCGATCACCCACGATTTCATAGCGACCATGATGGGTACAGACCGATCCACGGTGAGCATGGCCGCGGGCATACTGCAAAAAAAGGGAATCATAGAATACGTGCGAGGTTCGGTGAAGGTTGTGAACCGCAGGAAACTGCAGCTTTCCGCCTGTGAGTGCTACGGTGTGATTCAACAGTTCGAGGATGACCTCGGATTGAGATAGCAATTCTTGTCAGTGTCGGATACCCCACAGACAGCAACCTCTTTCTGTCGCTAATCTTCAGGCCTTGTGTATTCACTTCGGTCTTGGTGCGTGTTCAAAAGCAGCAACTTGGGCAGCATCTCGCTCAGGGGCAATGAAAAGGGTGGAGTTTGTCGTCGCAGCGTGCGTCGAGGGCCAATGCTGCACCGTTTTCCAAGGGAGCGTAACACACCAAATCGCGAGGGGTGCCATGGAGGCGATGCGTCGCAAACTGGTATGGGTCGAAAGACAGAATTTTCAGGGCTGGGCTTGCACCGCTTGCGCATGGGTGTTCAACCCCGCAGGGCCGGTCGTTGGCGAATCCATTGAAGAGATGAAGATGCAATACGAACAGCAGCGCGACAAGGAGTTCACGTCGCATGTCTGTGCCACGCACCCGAGACCTAAGTCATGAAACCTAAGAAGAAAAGCGACTTCGATGCACAGGTCTTTCTAGAATCGGTCGGAGCATCGAGAAAGGTCGCGGAGTTCCGAAGACGACAAACCATCTTCTCTCAAGGCGACGCTGCAGATAGCGTTCTGTATGTCCAGAGAGGGGGCGTGAAGTTCACGGTGGTGAATGAGAGTGGCAAGGAAGCTGTCATTGCGATTTTTGGCCCTGGCGACTTTTTTGGAGAAGGAGGCATGGCGGGCCAGACGCTTCGCATAGGGACGGCGACAGCAATCGTGCCGGCCACGGTCCTTGTCATTGAAAAGGACGAAATGATACGCGTGCTCCACGCGGAACACGAACTGTCCGACCGTTTCATCACGCATATGCTTGCGCGGAACATCCGAGTTGAGGCGGACCTGGTCGATCAGCTCTTCAACTCGACGGAGAAGAGATTGGCCCGCACACTTCTGCTGCTCGCTCGGTATGGCAGAGAAGGCCAGCCGGAGCGTGTACTTCAGAAGGTTTCTCAGGAGACGCTGGCGGAAATCGTCGGTACAACGCGCACGCGGGTAAATTTGTTCATGAACAAGTTCAGGAAGCTAGGCTTCATCGAATACAACGGCGAAATCAAAATCAACAAGTCCCTTCTCAGTGTTGTCCTGCACGAGTAAATGTGCCAACTGCAATCTGGCCCGAAGGCCGCGCTGGGGTTGCTTCTCTTGACTTAGGTGTTGCCGCGTCGTACTTTCTTTGGACCTCGCTACACTTTCTTATGAATTCTTGCTTTTCATTGCAGGATCAACGCTGTCGGACATGGTTCGGGACAGGCGCTACGCGCCTGGGACGCGATGAAGCGCGCCCCTACAACGAACTGGGGCGGCAGTTGGCTTGGAGCCGGCGGGAGTTCTTGCGCACCGGCGCGGCGATGTCGCTGGGGAGCACGCTGCTGGGTAATGCGGTGGCGCTGGCCGGGATCCCTGCCAAGAAGAGGAAGGTTGTGGTCATCACGTTTGGGGGCGGGGCGCGGGATCAGGAGACGTTTGCGCCGGAGGGGCAGGAAAATATTCCGCACTTGATACGGGAGCTGATTCCGCAGTCGACATTTTTTACGCAGGTGGTGAATCGGGGGATTCTGGGCCACTACGTGGCTACCGCAAGCCTGGCCACCGGGGTCTACGAGACGATCAACAATTTTGCTTCGCTTCCCCCTGAACATCCCACGGTGTTCGAGTATTTCCGCAAAGACCTGAAACGGCCTTCAACCGACGCCTGGGTGGTTGCGCCTAGCAACGGTTTCAACCGCATTGGCGAAAGCAATAATCGCGCGTACGGGCCGGGTCTCGGCGCCAGCGTGATTCTGCCCAAGCATCTGCTTACCGCGGCAATTTCCGGCCGCAGCACCGACTACGAACATTTGCTACGCGACAACTACGAAAGTCCGCTGTTCGCGCCGGACCTCGGCGGCAACGAATTTCAGTTGCAGCAACTGGAAATGATGCTGAAGCTTTCGGTGGACGACTTCAAAGCGCGCGCGCGCACGTTGTCGAGCCCCGACGAGCTCTCGGTATACATCGCGCGCCGCCTGATGCGCCAGCTTGCGCCCAGCCTGCTGTGGATCACCATGCACGACATCGACATCGCGCATGCCGGCGCGTACTCGCTGTACATCGAAGGCATTCGCCGTACCGACCGCCTTTGCGCCGAGATGTGGAAGGCCATCCAGGGCGAGCCGGAATACGCGGGCAACACCACGCTGTTCATCCTGCCGGATTTTGGCCGCGACTCCGACGAGGATTCCGGCGGCAACGGCTTCCAGCATCATCGCACCGGCGATCCGCTATCGCGCACCACGTGGATGATGGCGCTCGGCCCGGGCATTCGCGAAGGCGTGGTTTACGATCGCGCCATGCAGTCTACCGACCTCGTTCCGACGCTCGGCTCGCTGCTCGGATTTTCCGCGTCGCTTGCGCAGGGCAAGCCCATCGCGGAGCTTTTATAACGCCGATGCTCCCCCGCGATCTCAAGCCCGAACAATTCAGCGCCTATGCGCCGGAAGCGAAAAAACTCGTCACCCACTACATCGCCGCATTGCAACGCCTTCCGCTGAGCTTTTTGCCCAGCTTGCTGCGGGAAGCCATCGAGTACGATTTCAAGTTTCCGCCCGAACGCAAAGCCCTGGAAAGGGAACTCGCCAATCTCAACTCTCTCTCCGCGCAAGAACAAAAAGACTGGCTGCAGGGATTCGAGCAAATCCATCTTTCCGCGGCGCTCGAGCGTTTCGACTGGATCAATTCACCGGCGCAGTTTGTGGAGCAACTATCTTCCTATCTCTGGACTACGCACCAGCTCGATGCCTTTCGAACCGCAGCCGTCGCTTACGCCGAGCGCATGCACGCCGCCGTCCCACCCGAGCCGCCGGCAATTCCGCGGTTGGGCATCAGCGTCATCGGCCGGGGCGTAGCCAGCTACGACGAACCCCTCTTCCGCAAACTGCGCGCGCACGGCGCGTATTACAGCCACGTGAGTCCCGAAAATGGATTTCGGGTTTTACTGGATGCCCTCGCCGCCAGGGCAAAGGCGCACCCCGCGCCCTACGCACATTGGTACGTCGATGGTGGCGAGGAAGCGGAGCACCACGCGCAGCTCACCACGGTTTCTTACGGCGGCCTGGAACCCGCCCGTGCCGCGCTGTTGGCCAAAATGCGCTCCGAAATCGACCGCCCAGGGATGGGCCCGGAGGCGTTGCGCACGCATCTCGCGCACCTGCGTCCCGCGGATCTTGGTTTCGGCAAGGGCGGCGATGAAATACTGGATCGCTTTCGCGTCAAAATGCTCACCGAAGGCTCTGGCACGCAAATCTTCAGCACCACCTTCGCGCAGTGGACCGCCCGCGAAGCATTGCGCCGCGCGCAGCCGCTCTCGTTGTTGGTGCGGTTCACGCCGCGCCAGCGCCAGAAACCCATGAACGAGTTGCTCGCTGTGACAGCGGAGAGCGCCGAACTCGATCCTGTTGGCTCCCTCGTAGACGCCGACATGGGCGCTTACTACAACTGGATCAATCAGCAGCGGCTCTCTGGCGCCGATCAATCTTCCTTCCTGGTCTGGTTCGAAGGACACTCCCAAGCCTTGGCCATCGGTCCCGCCACCCCGCGCGGCACGACTTCTGCTTCGGCCACGGATCTGCGCCAGATTCTGGCATCGCTCTCGTAAAGGGTGCGAAGAAATCTACAATCACCAAATCAGATGCAGCCTAAATCCCGCTACGTTTTTCAGGACACGGCAACCGTCGCCTGCGCGGAAACAGGTTCGGCATCCAGCGTGGACCGCACCTTTCGTCCGAGAGTATTCAGCGAAAACGGTTTCGACAGGAAGACAAAGTCGCTGCTGCGCGCCCCATGATGCACGATGGCATCCGCGGTGTAACCCGAGACGTATAGGACTTTCATCTTCGGATAGCGCACGCCGAGGCGTTGTGCCAGCTTCACGCCGCTGATTTGCGGTAGAACAACATCCGTAATCAGGAGATCCGGCGGCTGAGAGGCTTTCTCGGCCAGTTCTGTCGCTTCGCTGGGATCCGCGGCATCCACCACCACATAGCCTTTATTTTGCAGGTAGCTTTTCATCACCGCGCGCAAGGACTCTTCATCCTCCACCAGGAGAATCACCTCCGTGCCGGTCGGAGCAAGCGTTTCGCTCTGCAGCGATTCTGGCTGCGCGGCCTTTTCCTGCGACCGTGGCATAAGAATCTTGAACGTGGTGCCATAGCCCAGTTCGCTATAGACGGTCACGTGTCCGCCGCTTTGCTTCACGATGCCGTAAACCGTGGCGAGGCCGAGGCCGGTCCCCTTTCCTTGCTCCTTGGTGGTGAAGAACGGTTCGAAAACGCGCGCAAGAGTCTCGCGGTCCATGCCGCAACCGGTGTCGCTGATGGCGATCAGGACGTAGTCGCCCGGCTTGGCTTCAGGGTTACGAGTGCAGTACTCAGCGTCGACGCAAAGCTCCGCGGTCTCAATGGTCAATTTGCCGCCGCTGGGCATGGCGTCTCGTGCGTTCACAACCAGATTCATGATGACTTGCTCAAGCTGGTCGGGGTCGGCACGGAGATACAGGTCGGCATTGCCGGCGATCACCGACAACTGAACGTCTTCTCCGATCACCCGGCGCAGCAGCCCCTCGAAGCCCTTGAAGTGCGTGTTGATGTCGATCACTTGGGGTTGCAAAACCTGCTGCCGGCTGAACGCCAGGAGTTGCCGTGTGAGCGTCGCGCCGCGCTGCACGGACTTCCCGATGTGCGCCGCCAAGGGATAGAGCGTGCTGTCGGGTTCCAGCTTTTCCATCAGCATGCTGCAGTATCCGAAGATGACCCCGAGAACATTGTTGAAATCATGCGCGATCCCGCCAGCCAACCGACCAATGGCTTCCATTTTTTGCACGTGGCGCAGCCGCTGCTCCATGCCGCGCTGCCGGGAAACGTCTTCGACCAGGATTTCCAGGCACACCGGGTTTTCGCTGTCGTCGGAAATCAGTCGCCCGCTCAACTCCACGTTGATGAGCTTGCCGTCTTTCCGTTTCCAAGTCGATTCAATCCTGGTGAACTGCTTGTTGCGCCCTGGGGGATTAAAAAGGGACAGGGAGAATTCTCCCGGCGCGAAGACTTGCGTAATCAGGTTCAACGCCCGCACTTCTTCCTGCGAATCGTAGCCCAGCAAGCCTACAAATGGCTGGTTCACCATCAGCAAGGCGCCCTGCAGGGAAGCTCGGCAGACGCCGTAGGTTCCCTCCACCAAAGCGCGAAAGCTGGATTCCGACTGGCGCAGCGCGTCATCGACCTTCTTGCGTTCGGTTACGTCGCGAATGGTGCTCGAAATCAGCACGCCGTCTTTTGTTTTCTGAGGGCTAAGGCTGATCTCCAATGGGAATTCCGTCCCGTCCTTGCGAATTCCATACAGTTCCAAGCCCACACCCATGGGGCGAAATTGCGGATGCGTGCTGTAGCTGGTGCGATGATCACGGTGTTGGTTCCAGAAACGCTCGGGCACCAGCACCTCGACCGGTTGCCCCAGCAGTTCTTCCCGCTGATAGCCGAATAACTTTTCCGTTTGCGAATTGATTAGTACGATCCGGCCATCGGCGCCGACCACCACCATGGCATCCGGTGCCGAATCCAGCAGACCACGAAACAGCTCTTCGGTACGCTTGCGGTCGGTGATGTCGCGAACTACCGCGCTAACCAGCAGGCCGCTTGGACTCTGCACGGAGCTGAGGCTGATTTCCACCGGGAATTCAGTGCCGTCCTTGCGCACGCCGTTGAGCTCCAGGCCCGCGCCCATCGGCCGCAGTTGCGGGTTGCTCATGAAACCGGCGCGGTGTCCGCGATGTTTTCCGCGGAAGCGCTCGGGTATGAGAATCTCGATGGGTTTGCCGAGCAGTTCGACGCGATGGTAGCCGAAGAGTTTCTCGGTTTGTGAATTCACTACAACAATGCGGCCTTCCAGGCCGACAATCACGATGCCGTCCGGAGCCGATTCGACAAGCGTCCGGTACACAGCATCGGTAACGCCAAACGTACTCATAGACATGGCCCTCTCCGAGGGTGAGCGAATTTCCAGACAGTTGCACCTTTGGAAGAGGCACTTGGAAGGAGGAAAGATGGTTCTGTTTCAGGACTGAATCTAAACCTACAGAAAATTGCCGTCAAGCTCAATCACCGGCCTTGGCGCTTGGAATGCACGGGCGCATGTTTTGGCCCGAGAGGTTCCGGGGAGGCGCTCGGATCAACAAACAGCGCGCTCTTCTGGCTGCTCGAGCCGGAATTCAAGACATCGAGCGGGGTTATCTTGCTCACGGCGCACTAGATTTCTTTAGCGAGAGGTAATCCCGCGAACAAATGGTGCTGGGGGCCCGGTTTGCACCACGCGTACCACCGAGTTTAGCTTCTCACTGGCCGCATGACTATGTGGCGAACGGTTGCGAGGGTCACACTTTGAACTGACGACCTTCGGGTTATGAGATTGACGATCAAACCCTAAGTCTTGATGATTCAATTGCCCTTACAGTTCGAAGACCCCCAAAAACCGCCACCAAACCTTGGATTTGGACGCTAGTTGGACGTCGATACTGATGGTCTATTCTAGACACCCAATCGACTACAGCGGTTTGCTAAACCGTTGCACGTCAGAAACTGCCTTAAGGGGAGCCCTATCGCGGTTTACTCTTGCTCCCGAAACACCTGCCCGTAGGTCTTGCAAAGCGATCATGTTGACCCTGTTCCCAAGCGGCTTTCAGTTCGGGCCTAGTGATTTCCCAGTCCGGTCGGCATTTCTTCAACCCGGCACGCAAGTCTTGCCGAAGCTCTTCAATGGTCGGTCGGCCAAAAAACCAGTAGCCGTTGTAGATCTTGAATATAACGAGACCAGGCTCGAGGACAATGACATGCGGGATCATCGGATTCAACCTCCTCTAAGACAATGCGACGTATCTGTTTTTTATCGGGCACTCGCATAGGTAGCGAACGTGCGGCCGAACATTGGCTGACCACTCTTTGATTGTTCTTGTGTGGCCTCGTCTTGGATCACATCCCAATGCTCGACCAGAACACCATCCTTGATGCGAACGATGTCCGCCGCAATCCAGTTCACCGGGAGGCCGAAGTTCGAAAATCGCCCGTGTACGATAACGAAACTCCCTTCAGCCACAATCGTTCCGGGCTCATATTTGAGAGTCGGCGGAAGGCTCTCGATGAGATCGAACAGGCCCTCGCGACCGGGAGCAATGTGCGTGCTGTGTTGGATGTAGTGAGGTGACCAATACTTTTCGGCAGCCGCGTAATCGCGCTTGTTGAACAACGTCTCGAACGCTTCCAAGACAAGCGCTTTGTTTTTCGCGTCAACTGTACGATTCATAGCTACGTGCGCGGGCTTCTGTGGCGAGCAAAGTTGCTCCTTCCGGAGTTGCCAGGTCTGCCCTTATCGTGTTCGGACAGCCTCCCTTGGAGTGGATACTCTCGACCAGAGACTGGGCTTCCCGGGCGGAGCGGCCTTAGTGAACCAATACGTGTGCACCCGTCTCAGCAAGCGCCAACGCAGTGGCCCGTCCAATTCCTCGGGAAGCCCCCGTCACCAGTGCAGTCTTGTGATGCTGAACCATTCCTACCCCGCGCCGTTCCATAGACTTCTCTTTGCGTGCTTTGTCCGAGCAAACATTTGAACATCAGTCGGCCGCTGCGCTAGTCGTCAACCATGCGACCGTCATCCGTCGCAGCAGTTCAATGTCGCGAACGGAGGACGCACCGAACATGGGGAGATTGGACACGTTCCAGCCACCGCCCAATGCTTTGATTAGAAGCACGCTGGCGTCCAACCGACGTCGCAGGATATCAATGGCGTTTCGCTCGTTGGCGAGCTCGATGGTCTGCGCGGTGATGACCTGGAGGTAGGTGTCGACGCCGCCTTTATAACGATTCGTGAAAAGTTGGAGAGATTCCTGCGCTGACGCAACGGCTTGCTGTTGCTGTTGCGTTTCGTTTTCGAGAATGCGTAAGGCGGCGACGTTGTCTTCGACTTCCTGAAACGCCGTCAATGAGGTCTGGCGGTACGTTGCGACCGCGGCATCGTAGTTGGCGCGCGCTGATTCGGAAGTGGCGCGACGGCGGCCAGCGTCGAACAGGGTCTGAGCGAGGGCCGGACCGACGGCCCAGAATCCGCTCGGCCAGCCAAACCAATTGGAAGCCTGCGAGCCGGAGAAACCGGCGGTGCCACCGAGGGTCACGGTGGGGAAATAGGCCGCGCGGGCGATGCCAATCTGCTGGTTCGCTTCCGCCACGCGGCGCTCTGCAGCAGCTATGTCCGGACGTCGTTGCAACAGTTCCGAAGGCAGGCCGACCGGAGTGCTGGGAGGTTGATAATTGAGCGGCGCGGCGGCCAAGCTGAATTCCGCTGGCGGCTTTCCGATCAGAATCGCAATGGCGTGTTCGAATTGCGCTCGTTGTACGGTGACGTCTGTGTCCTGCACGTTCGTGGTGTCCAATTGGGTTTGCGCTTGGGCAACGTCGGCCTTCGGGGCTACACCTCCTTTGAAGCGATTGAGCGTGAGCTGTAAGTTGTCGGTATAGGCTTTTACCGTGTCGTCGAGAAGCTGTTTCTGCGCGTCGGCGCTGCGTAGCTCGAAATAGTCCAAGGCGAGTTCCGCCTCGAGGCTGAGCTTTGCGGTCTCATAGTCGGCAGCGCTCGCCTGCGCTTCTTCCCGCGCGGCGGCGACGCTGCGGCGCACGCGGCCCCACAGATCCAGCTCATAGGAAAGATCAAAGGGCAGGACGAAATCGCCTTTGCTGGACTGCTGGATCCTCGACGGAAAATTCGGCGAAAAGTCAGAACTCTTGACGTAGCTGGCGCTCGGTGCAGTAGAGATAGTCGGAAATTGCGCCGCCCGATTGAAGCGAATCGCGGCGCGAGCTTCACGGAAGCGCGCTTCCGCTACCTTTAGAGCCTGGTTCGAACTGGCGATCTGCTCTTCCAGCTTGTTGAGTTCGGGATCGCCAAAAATTACCCACCAGTTTCCACGGTTTGTTTGATCCGCTGGATGTGCCGGCTGCCACTGCTCTGATTCCTTGAATGCGACTGGTGGCTCTTCCTTATAGGTCGCTGTCATGGGCACCGAAGGCTTGACGTATTTCGGGCCCACCGTGCAACCCGCGAGCAGCAGCACTAGAATCAATGCGACGATGCTGCTAAGAATGAAGCGGGCCACCCCCAACATGTACTTCATTGCTTGGACCCACCTACTGTTTTGCTGATCAGGCGCACGGGCATGCCGGCGACCAAAGAGTCCGATGGGTCAACGATGACAGCGTCCGTTGATTGCAGGCCCGAAACGATTTCTACGCTGTTGCCGTAGTCGCGGCTGATCTTAACCGGGACCAACTCGGCTTTGCCGTTGCGAACCAACCCAACCTGCAAGCCCTCTTTGCGGAAGATCAACGCATTGGATGGGATGGTTACCGAACGGGTTTGGTCGGGCAGTTTGAGGTGCACGAAGACGTAAGCGCCCGGCAGGAGTTGGCCGGTTGGATTGTCGATATCGACTTCGACAAGCAGCGTACGCGAAGCAATGTCGATCGCGTTGGAGTTGCGAACAATAGCGCCATAGAAGGTCTGGCCCGGGAATTCGTCGAGGGTCAAAGTGGCTGGCGCCCCGGAGCGGGCAGCGCGGGAGTACACCTCGGGAACCGCGACGTACAGGCGGAGCGTGCGAATGGCAGCCATGTGAAAGAGCTCTCTGGGTTGTGTATTGGCTCCGGCATCGATGAGTGCTCCGATGTCCGTATTACGGGCAGTGATGATTCCATCAAAGGGCGCATAGATTTTTTCGAACGATTGCAGCTGCTCAAGGCGCCGCACATTGGCGGAACTCGATTCGGCCGCGGCTTTCACCGCGCTGAGATTGCTAACCGCCTGGTCAGTTTCCTGTTGGGACACAGAGCCCGTGCTCACGAGATCTTGCCAGCGGCTCGCAGTAATTTTGGCGATGTTCAGATTGGCTTGCGCAGCATCCAGATCTGCTCGAGCCTGCAGCAGCTGCTGGTCGACTTCCGGAGTTTCAATCTCGGCGAGCAACTGGCCTTTCTGAACGTGTGCGCCAATGTCGAAATACCAGCGCTTGAGATAGCCACTGGTTCGCGCATAGATCGGCGCGTCGCTAAATGCTTGCGTATTACCGGGCAGCACAATTTCCTGTGTGGGCGCGCCTTCCGTCGGAAAGACCACGGCGACGGTAGGAATGGCGGCTTCTTGCGTTCGTTGCGTCAGACGCGATTCGGCCACCGCTCGCGAATGGATGCCGGAGTAAATGAGGAGAGCGAGAGCGGCCAGCGCGGCTGCTGCCACAAGGATTGCAGTTCGGCGCCGGGCTCCAGGGCGAGGGTGAAATCCATCCGGACTCGGTTGCATGGTCTGTACTTCGATCGTTTCTGGTTCGGGGGTGCTCGTCACGTTTTCCTCGCTCGGTGTCATTGGTTTCCTCTAGTTCACGCTTGAACTGGTTCGGCGTTGCCCGCTGACTGTTGTTGGACGGAAGGATCCCGTCGTCGGTGTAACAGGCTGAACACCGCAGGAACGAAGATTAGGGTGGCCACCGTGGCGCACAACAGGCCGCCAATGACGGCGCGGCCCAGGGGCGCATTCTGCTCGCCGCCCTCGCCCAACCCGAGCGCCATGGGAATCATGCCGATGATCATGGCCAAAGCGGTCATCAGCACAGGGCGAAAGCGGGTGAAGCCCGCTTCGATGGCCGCTCTGACCGGATCTCCGTGGTGCAGTAGCAGTTCTTTCGCAAAGGAAACCACGAGAATACTGTTCGCCGTTCCGACGCCCATGCACATAATGGCGCCCATTAAGGCGGGCACGCTGAGAGTTGTATGGGTGAGAAACAAGAAACCGACAATGCCTGCGAGGGCGGCCGGAAGCGCCGTGATGATGATGAACGGATCGAGCCAAGACTGAAAGTTCACCACGATCAAGAGGTAGACGAGAACGATGGAGAAGACGAGTCCGCCGAGCAGACCGAGGTACGAGGTGCGCATGGTCTGCAGCTGGCCCCGAACCATGACGAAGCTGCCACGTGGCAACGACTTTCGGTTGGCATCCACAATACGGGTGACCTCGCGGCCGACCGCCCCCAAATCGCGGCCCTGCACGGCGGCGTAAATATCAACTGTGCGCCGGATGTTGTAGTGGTTGATCACTTCCATCTCGTTCGCCCGTTTGATCGACGCGACATCCGCGAGAATTTCCGGGCGCGCGGCGGTCGCCGCATTGAGTGGAGTGTTCTGAAGGTCCTCCAGCGATTGAATCGAATATTGCGGAGTCTGGGTCACCAGGTTGTAGCTCACACCGTTCTTCCAATTCAGAAAGAACATCGGCGTGATCTGGAAACTACCGCTGAGCGAGTTCAACAAGCTATTGGCTACATCGCGCTGCGTGTAGCCGCCCTGGGCCGCCTTGGTACGGTCCACGGCGACATCGAACTCCGGGTAGTCAAACGCTTGTTGTATGCGCGCATCGGCGATACCCGGAACGCGGTCGACCTCTTGCAGCATCCGGGCCGCGACTTCGCGATTGCCGTCAATATCGGTTCCCTCGATTTGGATATCGATGGGCGCCGGCAAGCCGAAGTTCAAAACCTGGGTGACAATGTCCGAGGGTAGGAAATAAAAGGTTGTGCCCGGGTATTCGCGGGGCAGCGTCGCTCGGAGGCGCTGAACATAGTCAGCAGTGGTGTGGTGATCTTCTTTCAGAGTCACCAGAATATCGGCGTCGCCCGCTCCTATGAGTCCCGATGTGCTGTGCATGAAATTGATAGCGCTGTAGGGGAGTCCGATGTTGTCCAAGATGTTGTCAACTTCACGCTCTGGGATCTCGCGGCGTATGGTGCCCTCTACTAGATCGCACAGCTTCGCGGTCTCTTCAATTCGCGTGCCGCTTTTGGCGCGGAGATGCAGGATGAATTGACCGCTGTCCGTGTTCGGAAAGAAATCCTGACCGAGCCATGGTACGAGGAGAAAAACTGCAAGGCAGGTCATAAGAAATGCGGGAATGAAAATGGCCCGCCGGTGGACAAGCGCAGTCAGTAGGTCGTGATAGGAATTCCGAAGGCGTTCGAATCCGCGCTCGAACGCTAGCTGGAACCGGATGAGGGGATTCCGTGAGCCGGTGCGGTCGTGCTGTTTTGCTTTTAGCAGATACATCGCCAGCGTAGGAACGAGCGTGCGGGACAAGATGTATGACGCGAGCATCGCGAACACCACCGCTTCGGCGAGAGGCACAAATAGATATCTGGCTACGCCGCTCAGAAGGAACATGGGCAAGAAAACGATGCAGATACAAAGCGTCGACACCAGAGCGGGTACGGCGATTTGCGCTGCGCCTTCCAGGATGGCGTTCCGCTGCGCGTGGCCTTCTTCGAAATAGCGCTCGATGTTTTCAATCGTAACCGTAGCGTCGTCCACCAGGATTCCGACGGCGAGAGCCAACCCTCCAAGTGTCATGATGTTGATGGTTTCGCCCAGAAAGCTGAGGATCATGACGGAGGTCAAAATGGATAGCGGAATGGAGATGGCGATGATCAGGGTGCTGCGCCAGCTTCCCAGGAAGAGCAGAATCATCAACCCCGTAAGACACGCGGCGATAACGGCTTCGCGGATGACACCGTTCACAGAGCCGCGGACGAAAATAGACTGATCGGCCAGCGGCAAAATCTTCAGTTCCGGGGGCAGCGTCTGCGCCACACGCGGAAGAAGGCCGCGAATGCCTTTCACGACGTCGATGGTCGAAGCGTTACCGGCCTTGAGAATGGACACCAGGGCGCCGCGATGACCGTCTTGACGCACGATGTTGGTCTGCGGCGCAAAAGCGTCGCGCACATTCGCTACATCACGAAGATAGATTGTGGAATTCCCGACGACCTTGACCGGGAGGTCGTTCAGTTCGGGGACGGTTCTCATGCTGGCGTTCACTCGAACGTCGTATTCGAATTGACCCATCTTTGCCGTTCCGGAAGGCAAAATCAGATTTTGCTGCTGCACGGCATTGAGAACGTCTTGGGGCGCCAGCCCTTTCGACTGCATCAAGCCTGGATTCAAATCGACCATAACCTGACGTTGTTTGCCCCCGTATAGGAAAGGGACCACGGCCCCAGGCACTGTCACCAGTTGAGGCCTCAGGAAATTCTGCCCTAGGTCGTTCAACTGCTGCTCTGAGAGCCCGCTTCCGGATAGGCCCAATTGCAGAATGGGCACGCTCGAAGCGCTGTAATTGATAATTAGGGGAGGAAGAATGCCCGGCGGCAATTGGCGAATGGCGGTTTGCGATATGGCCGTCACCTGGGCATTCGCGGTGTCCAAACTCGCGCCGTGTTGCAAGTAAATTCTGATGATTGCTTGACCACTTACCGTAGTTGATTCAATGTGTTCGATGTTGTCGACCGTAGTGGTCAGCACTCGTTCAAACGGGCCGGTGAGCCGGCCTTCTAATTCTTCGGGGTTCATGCCAGTGAACTGCCATGCAACCGCAATCACCGGGATATCGATGTTCGGGAAAATATCGGTCGGCGTGCGCAAGATCATGATCGGGCTCAGGACCAAAATGAGTACCGCCAGAACGAAGAAGGTATACGGCCGGTCCAGAGCGACTCGAACAATCCACATAACTAAAACTCCTTACGCTCCAATCGCGACCTGGTCGCGTGAAGTACAAGTATGAGATGAGACCGCACGGTCTCTTGCTACAACAAAACTCTTGTCACTGTGCGACCGGAAAGTCTGTTTTCCTGAGTTCCAGCCGGTCGAATGACCCAACGCTCATCGGGACATCAGGACCGGGAGGCCCGCCTCGTATAAGATCGTCCGCGTGACGCCACCGAACATCCACTCTCTCAGGTGCGTGTGGCCATAGGCGCCCATGACGAGCAGATCGGCGCCGAAAGCGGCAGCCTGCGACAGCAGCAGGCGACCCACGTCTGTTCCGCCAGAGGGCAGGCGTCGTACCTCAACTTGCGCCCCGTGACGCGTCAAGTGGCGTGCGATATCCGCCCCGGGCTCCTGGCCGTGACCTTCCGGGCGGCGCTGATGGTCGACCACCAAGACTTCGACCGCTTCGGCCCTCACAAGCAATGGCAGGGCGTCCGCTACGGCGCGGATGGACTCGCGCGTGGCATTCCATCCCACGAGGATGCGGCGGACTCGGGATACTTTGTCGCGTGGCGGAAACACGATGATCGGTCTGCCGGAACTCAAGACGAGCGACTCCGCGAGGCCAGGAGGAGCGGCCGTCTGGCCAGCAGATTCTGGGCGGGCGATCACCACCAAGTCCGCATAGTACGCATGCACGCCCACTTCGCTGCTCAAGTAGGGCAACGATGTCCACTCTGACCGGATTCCGTGACGATGGACGAGGACCTCGAACTGCGCCCGGCGCTCCGCCTCGATCTTCTCGAGTTCCGCTCGGTGCACCTCGATAACGCTATGCATGCCCGTGCCGCGGGCAAACGTCTCTGCCGGGGTAACCGTGGGCTCCGGCTGCATGAATACGCTGATTAGCCGCGCGCCGTGCTCCTGGGCGACTATGCCAGCGAACTCCAAGATGCCCGCAGTCTCGGTGCGTCCGTCGATGAAGACGACGATTTCCCCCAGGTCAGCAGTGCCCTTGCCTGTGCTCAAGGGAACAGGTGGAGACCACGTCGATTGCTCGTTCGTCATCGCTATTCCTCCCTCTCGTCGCGCGCTCCCTTAACAGGTTCGCCAAAGCTCGAGAATCGCCGGTGAACGATCACGAACTGCTCCCTGCGTTCACGAGCCTCTTTCACTTCCGTCTAGCCACGCGCTCGGAACTACCTTCCGAGGCTGAAATGGACCGTGACTTCCATTTCGACAGCCACCGGCGTCCCATTGAGCAGCGTTGGCTCATACTTCCACTGCAGGACCGCCTTCAATGCCGCAGGTATGAGTAACGGGTGGCCACTCACAGCGCGCGCTTGCACCACGTTTCCGTGCTCGTCGATCACCGCGTCGACTACCACCACGCCCCAGATGTGCGCTTGCCTTGCGAGTGTCGGATACTCCGGCTGGATCGAATAGGTTTGCCGCGGTGGTTTAAGGCTGGAGCCAACGCGAACAATTCGCTTCGCTGCGGGCTGCTGCGGAGGTGGGATCGGTGTGGACGTCCCCGTGCCACCAAAAACTCCGCCGAGTGAGCCGCCGAGTTGTCCCCCGGCCACCCCACCAGGGACGCCTCCCACGACGCCTGCCAAGTCCGGCGCGACAGCTGCGTTATCGAGAGAGACCGTCTTCGGAATCGAGGTCGGCGCGGTTAGTTTTCCTTGTGTATAAGTAAGCTTCGGCCGCGTAGCTGATGCGTGCGGAGCCACCGGCCGCCCCACCGCAGGTGGAGGCGGGGGCGGCGCAGGAGGAGGGGCCACCAAGGGAGTTTCCTCGTATTTGCCCAGTTCGATCGTCCCGCTTGTATACAGAGGCACGATGATCAGCGCTGCGACAATCACAATGTGCAAACCAGTCGCGGTGGCCCACTGGAGAGGGCTCCTTCGTAAGGTCTTGGTCGTGGGGGTCTCGAGCAACGCGCTCAGAAAAACATCGTTCTGTGTTGTCGGAGACAGACGAATGGGCCGCGCTGGCTTTCCTTTTGGACCAGCTTGGGCCGGATCGAAGAGATGCATCGGATGTGTAGTCATTGGTCCTCCCCTCGTGGGGTTCGATCGGCGAAAGAGCTCGTCGCATTCGCTCCACCAAAGGTATACGGTCGGTCCAGAGCGACTCGAACAATCCACATAACTAGAACTCCTCAGACGCCAATCGCGAATTGAACGCGTTACCTAGTGCAGCTCAAAAACACCGTTAATCTAACGAGCCAACCATAATGCGTACCGAATCGCTTGAAATACTGTCCAGTGATGTTGGGCCCTCAGAATGTGATACCAATCGAAAAGGGAAGGCGATTTCACGGTTGCGCCCCGCTCGCGATTTTCGACATCGTCTCGATCGCGCTTCTCATTTCTTTGTTGTTTTTCTTTCGTCGTCTTTGGACTTTTCTTGAAATTCGCTTCGGTCTGCTGCCAAGTGTCCAGGGCGAGATGGTGAATACCCCCACGCTCGATATGGATCTCAAAGGCTCGCAGACGGATTTCCGCTGGAGTCGGTGCGCCCTTACTTCTTTCTTTTTCCACGACGTTGGGTTGAATTGTGATTTTTGTCATAACGACGTCTCCCAATTTCATGACCTCTGCCCTCCCGGTGAACCTTGGCTAGGTTTCCCTCAGTCCCCGACAACCTGTGCGACATCTGGTGCGCCGGACTTCTTACACGACCACAAAACCAATTCGATCAAAGAAGGTCTGCTCGACCGCGATCCGCGACGAAATGCTGCTTCGTGCATTCAACTCACTGACGATGCCGCGGGCCGACAACACCGTCCGGGCCGGTGAAACATAGAAAAACCAAAATCGCCAATACGGTAACAAAGAAGAACGCCGCCATACGGGCCTCCCTCTGTTGCCGCTTTAACCGCAGCCATTGCAGACCGCCTCGTTCTGCGAAATATGTGTCGTGTTACCGATCGAGCGCGAAGCCTTCCTTGCGGACGTCAAAGTCGGTTCGACAAACTGCTTCAGTCTCTCGCGCAATTTCCGTCGTCCATGAAACATCCGGCCCTTTAGCGCGGAAACGGAAATCCCCATAATTCGAGCGGTCTCTTCCGATGATCGCTCGTCGAGCTCACGCAACTGGATCACCCTTCGTGTTCCGTGCGGCAGCTCGTTGATAGCCGCCGACAGCATTTCCGCCTGCTCGTGTTGTGAATAGATAACTTCCGGATCCGGACCTGCGTCAGGGACCTCCAACGGAGTTGTGGTCTCCTCATTCCCGTTCAAATCGTCGATCCGCACTTCGCGCGAGCCGCGACTTCTGCGCAGGAGCATGAGGGCTTCGGTGATGGCGATACGGGTCAGCCAGGTGGAAAAGGCGGATCTCCCTTCAAATTTGCGCAGATGGGTAAAAGCTTTTTGAAAGGTTTGCTGCACGACGTCCTCGGCGTCTTCTCGTGTGCGGGCAATGCGCTGCACAACGAAGAAAATCCTTTGCGCATGACGGTCGACGAGAATCTCGAAGGACTTTCTATCACCGTTCTTCGCCGCAGCCACCAGGGCGACGTCTGCGTTGCTGGAAAGGCTGTTTATTGAAGCAACGACGGTTTCATCTGCATCGATGTCGTCCATGACTTTGCTCGGCATAGTTCGGCTCCTTGGTCGTTTCATCTTGCGCACCGCTCCTGAAGCAGGTGCTTGATGTAGATACCGGTGGCGATGAGCTGTACGCCCTGCTTTGACATGGTGCG
>WNFO01001362.1_pt1 | contig 19113 bp, 13 predicted proteins | sample 5400251 | NCBI WGS metagenome assembly WNFO01 (sample SAMN13153354, study PRJNA577476) | soil metagenome | isolation source: 100 cm saprolite under Madrone tree | place: USA:California | collected 2016-06-14
AGACGAGCCATTCTTGCTCAGCGCTCCTAGCTGCGGTACGACGCCAAGCGAAGGTAGCGGCGACGCAATAACAGCTTGTTCCAGAGTGACAATCTTTTCGTTCACCTTCGACAAGCCGAACGCCAATAACACGCCGCCGAAAAGACCAAACAGGAGAGAAACCGCGAAGTTCCGCAGAATATTCGGCTCGGCGGGCAGTCTCGGCGGTCTGGCTGGATCGACGATCCAAATGTTGCTCGATTTTAAAGTGGCTGAAATGCCCACTTCTTTTTGCTTTTGCAGCAGGTCTTCGTAGAGCTTCCGGTTCGTCTCGAACTCGTGCTTCAGGATGTTGCCCTGAAGTGCATTTGCGTTCAGCTTGTTCGCCGCCTGTTTCTGCGCTTCCAACGCATTCCGCAGCATGCGCTCGCGTTCCGCCGCGCTTTTATATTCGTAGATTATGCGTTCATCGATTCTCCGGACTTCGGCATCGACCGACTGTCGCGCCTGGGCGAGTTGCTTTGACAATTCGCTCATTTTGGGGTGTGCGGGGCCCAGCTGAACTGATGCTTGCGCTATTTGATTTTCCAGGTCAGCCTGTTGCGCGCGGAGCTTCGAGATGAGGTTGTCGGGGTCGGGCCCCACTCTCGCAATCAGCTCCGGTTGGCCCGAACGCGCCAATCGGTAGTTAATTTCTTTCTCGACCCGGTCGGCTTCCGCTGCAGTGAGCTCTTTGTTCACGTCGTCGAGCTTTGCAGTCACAATGTTCTGCTTGTCGTCCATGCCAAAGATTCCATTTTCTTTCTGGTAGCCGACCATCTTCTGCTGCGATTCTTCAACCTTAGCCTGCAATTCCTTTAATTGATCCGCGAGGAACTCGGAAATCTGCGTGCTCACTTGAAACTGACTTCTATAGAACTGATCGACATAAGCCTTTGACAAATCGTTCACGACATCGGCGGCCAGCTTCGGATCTCTGCTTCGGAATTGGATTTCTATAAGCCTTGTACCCTTCACCTTCGATAGCGTGAGGTTCTTATGAAACGATTTCACCAACTGGTCTTCGTTGCCGGACTGTCCCACACTACCGGCGAACATCGGCTTTTTGTCGAGATGGAGATCATTGATGACCTGCATGGCCAATGCGTCGGTCTGCAGGATGCCGATCTGCGTGTCAATGGCCGCACGGTCATCTGGATCCTCCAGCAGCGATGTATCGACGCCCTTGAACCCCAGCACGCCACTGTCGTTCTCGCGGTGAAACACTACCCGTCCGACAGCTTCGTATTGTGGTTTCATCAGGAACGACGCAGTCACAACAATTGCGACGACAACGAGCGTAAATACGCCGATTGTGCGCTTGCGGTGCCGGATGATGCGCCATAGACCTGCTGTGAAAGTTTCCTCTGACTCATCTGCCACCCGTCGGGAGTAATGGCTTGGCAGGCTTGGCAGGCTTGGCGTAGGCCAGGGCACACCTCGCGTGGGAGGCTGGACTGCCATGGAATCATGCGCGCGTTGGTCCATCAACTCGAAATTTCTGCTCATTGCCCTTCACCTTGAGGCCGTACGAGGGGCGTTCGATTAACCTCTGTCCCCAGAGTCCTCCTCATCGCTGAGCGCTCTCCTCGGTTGCGCCTGGATGCAAATTTAGATGGGTCCCGCGGAGCACTTCCAGTTCGTTTCCTTGGATGCACATTGCTAGGAACCTCTACGCCTGTTGACAGCTCCGCCCTATGGGTCACATGTACCCGCCCCGACCAGAGGTCATTTAGCATCATCTTCAAGGGAAACAAAATCAGGTAAACACGTGCACTCCATGTAGTACAAACAAGCAAAAGCATATCGGGGAAAAGCTTGATTCCTATACGAGTTCCGTTACACGAGACAGAACTCTTCCCTCTTCAATCACTGAACCCAGCCGCGTGTTCCTGGTTTCTCGTTTGAGATGAGTCGAGGTCACATTGTACAGGTAGAACGTCTCCTCAAGTCTTGGTTAGGGAAGAGTCCACGATACTGGTGTTCGCGGTAAAGCTGGCAGAGTAGCGGTTGTGACCACCGGGAACAGTCACGCTGGAAGTTACGCTGGCACGCAACTGGCGCACCAACCCGACGGAGCTATCCCGCTCAGGTTCATCGTGCCCACTGAAGATTGCCTGTCAGCAACAGGCGCCTAGTTCATCGTCAGCCAGTTGAGTTTTGGAGGCGGTGGGGCCTACTGCTCAAAGAGCCATACCGAGGGATTCGGATCATTCAACGGCAGTATCACAAACTTCGATGATGAAATTACGTACGCGACGCCACTCGGTCCGGACTGGGAGATCATTGTGACGGCTCCTCTTCCACTTGCGGGTGAAGAGGATATCGAGTATGAGGCAGTGAAATGCACTCCTGAAATTGGTGGTCCCGTCGCGCCATCGATATCCTCGGTGCCGGTGAGGTTGCCGGTCGGGCTGGCACCGTCCGCAGTGAACTCGCCCGAGAACATGGTGACACTAGACGTCGCTGGGTTGGTCGCCAAGCCGGCATAGCCACCCAACACTGAGCTATTCGACAGCGGTCCCGCTGCCTGTGGTTCGCCGAACCCGAACAGCACACTCCCATCATTCCCAATGAGGAATGCTTCGTTCTTGTTAGCCAGATAGGCAATAGCACCGTTGCCAACAACGATCGACGTCCGGCCATTGTTGGCTACGCTATACGTCCCGGGCAGGCCAATGCCGGAACTGGCAATCCCGCCACAGTTTTGATCTAAGGTTAACGTGAGAGCGCCATTGCTGTCGGCGGCGAGCGAGCCTACCATCACGTCGGCCGAAAGATTGAATCCGTTACTGCAGAAGGACTGCCCTGTAAGATAAATTACCATACTTCCTTGCAGCGACGCGTTGGAGAAACCGCCTGAAGGCGCTTGCTGCTGCAACACAACGCCGCTTAGGAGAGGAGTCGAGCCCATGAGAGGGTCCGTCTCCATCGCAAACAGCTTCCCTGAGTTCACGATATAAAAGACGAAATTGCGGGTATACGCCGTTCCGCCAAAGGAAAACCCCATGGTCATTGTGCCGCGCCCGTTGGTCGTGTCGGAAACCGTGTATATCGAGCTTGTGAATATCGCCGAACCAAGAGTACCGTGCGCGTTGATATCACCGGCTCCGTTGGTGAGATTGCCCGCCCCGTCCGATGTGACGCGACCAGCGAACGCCATGCGATTGCTCGAGACGTCGAAGCCAACTAGTCCGAATGCATAATCACCCGTTATCTTCGCCGTGCTGAACGCAGTCGTATCGGCTTTCTCCATGCTTCCCGAGCCGATCGACCCTCCGGGAGGATCGAACTCTATGAACTGCGCGTTGCCGTCAGCCCTCATAGCGAACGCAAGCTGATATGCGACGCCCGCGATACTTACAGTCATCATCCCCCTGTTGTCCGCGCCGATAGTATAGGTCCCGGTGAAAGGTTGCCGCGTGAACACGGTACCCGGGCCAACACCATTGCCGTCCAGTTCGCCGTTCGTCAAGTTTCCCGCGCCGTCGGCCGTGAACCTCCCAACGGCGTCGAAAACAACCGACCTGCCACTGGCAATTCCCACGACGCCCACCGAAAACCCGTTAAAGTTGAACGTATAGTTGCCATTCAACTCGGCGTTGTTCACTCCCGAGGTTTGAGCTCGGGCCGTCGAAGCAAAAACCGCCGCAAAACACACGAACAGTAAAGCATTAAGCTTTTTCATTGTTTCTCCTCTGCTTGCGAGCAATGGTGGGATAGGGTTGCTGCGGTTACCGGCCGCTGCCCGTGATTACTCGCTGCGAAAGCACACCCATATCCTGCATTTAATTCATACTTTTGAATTGACCAAATCAAGGCGGCGTCCGACCGTGCGCCTAGCTTGAAGATGAAATTTTTCATTCTCCCTAAACCCTCGAGGCTCATAGCAGCGCAGACGCTATCAATGCTCGACGTCCTGCACAATCCGGCGAATACCTCAAATGCTTCGAGGAAAATTACGGCGGGCCGCCCTCGAAGTTGCAACCGATATTGAACCTAGCCGGGCTACCGAATGACTCTTTTCCCGCGGTACGCCACATGGGTCGCGAGTTCTTCAAGCGCTCTCCGATACGCGGAATCAGACCTACACCCCGGTGCCTGGCACTCCACTTAAAACGCGTTACTCGGTTTCATCTGCCCCAGGAGCCCAAAACGCGGGCAGATTTCCGATGTACCACGTCAGAAGCTCTGGAGTTCAGGCGAGTTCGTATACCAATCGATTACCATCCATTGCCGCGTACGCAACTCGAGCCTTATCCTTATCCGGTCCTTCGATCGCCCAGCTGTTCCCCTGTCGCACTAGCTTCATCTGGGTCCGCGCTCGCCACCACTGATTGACCTCTCGTGGAAGAGCGATCCAGGTCTTCCCCCTCGACCGCAAATCAGCGAGATAAGCCAATAGCGATTTGTAGGTATTTCGTGTCCGCGGTTCCAGAATATAGTCCGGATGAACGACGAAGCTGGCCACTCCATGCTTCTCCATGATCTGGGCAATTTGGCGCTTCCAATGGTCGATCGAATACTGATTGAGGATATAGAAAAGCGAATAATCCTGTGTTGCAGTGACGGGCAACTCCAGTATCTTGCCGATGAAATAGGGCATCACGGTACAGCAGCCACCGCGTTGTGGATCCAGATGTGCCACATTTGGCACGGACATGTCGTAGGAAAATTCAAGCGCGCCGTACCAGGCGAGATTGCGATAAAGCGCCCCTGAGCGAAACCCTTGCGCGCCAAGCGCACGGCCGTATTGGTTAATGCGCTTTGCCCGATCCAAGAACTTGGCTTCGCTGGCAAACAGTCGTCCGTCGTGGTTCAGATCGTGAACATTGACTTCAAAACCCCTCGAACGGATGCTCTCAATAAACGGCTCACCGAGTGAGTAGCGTTCCTCGGGGATCAGTTGAAACGAGCTTTTTATTCCAAAGTTTTCATCGACGTCCATCAGTGCCGGACAGAAATCACGCCCTTTGACCGCTTCCACGTCGTGAGTAACAATCACGCAGCTTGGAAAACCCTCGGGCCAAAACCAGATAAACGGCACTTCTCTGCCATCTTGGGCCTGCACGCAGAGCCGCAGCATCGTCTCGTGCACTTGCTCGACGGTTCGATCCACAGGCCATCGCGGAAACGCAATCGACCGCCAACCGGCAAGTCTAAGCTTCTGGAGGTGCCGGCGGACGCTCACATCCAAAATCGGCCGTGCGAGGTAGTACAGCTTGTTGGCGACCCCCCTGGAGAGGAGCGAGCGTCTTCGCGAACTGCTGCAATAGCGTTCATAACGGAGATTGTTGATAACCTGATCGGGATCGAAAAATAAGCGTACCATCCCGCGTTCCACGACCGCATCGTTTAAAGCGTCGTGGAGCTCTCCATCCGGGCTGCCGTGTACGGCACCCTTGCTGATCGAACCATAACAAATCGCTTCGGGTCCGAACCGGAAATGGCCCAAATCCCGCGACAGTTCGCCACCTAACGAGCAACGAGCAAACTCTTCAGGACAGCGATAATAATCGATGAATGTTTGATTCATTGAGTGGAGCTCAAGAATCGGAAGGTGTGATGACAGTAGCTCAACGGATCCAGTTATGCCCTTCCGCCCAAGAAAAAAGTTACTACTGGCATCTGCGTACCTTAGGATCTCGGTTGAGGAAGTGGACCTTGCAGGGTATCAGTGGTCTTCACGCCCCTTGGGGCGACGTAGCACTGCGACTGTGTGCCGCGTCTGGAGTGGCTCCGTAATCGGCCGGCCAACGGCGGCGCGGGCACTTACCACCGACTGGGATACCGCAGGCGCGGCGAAATTGGCTCCCGCAACGAAACGCATAGTTGGACCGTAACAATCAAGCAAGCACCCAACGCAATCCCTCGCTTGAGAGGATCGACACCTTCGTCGTGGTTCCATGTCCCGAGTCCGATCTCAGGCAAACAAACATTCGTCTTCCGTAGGATTTTGTGGATCATGCCCTGCGAAGTTCCTCCATCACGACGTAGGAGGTTCTCAGATAGGAACCAGCCGGGCGTGCCACCCATCCGCAATTTTTTTGTCCGCGCAGTTCAAAAACCTCGCTTCAGGGAAAGGTACGGCAGTAGGGCGAGTTCGGCAAGGCCGGGTAGCGGGTCCACGCGGCTGAAGACCGCCTCAATTTGGAAATTCCTTAGCGACTGCAAGTACGCATGCCAATCTAGTTGGCCGTTTAGAATCTGAAGGATTGCTGTAGGTAGATCGGTGACCAAGCGGATCCAAGTTACTCCTGCCCGCGCACGACAAGGCTCCACCTGCTCTCCAACTTGATCTGCGAAGAGCATATAAGGGAAATCAACACCAGCTCCGGGACCCAGAGTATGGTAGCCCCAAGTGCGTCCATTGACGTCAAGCAGCTTGTATTGCCCGTCGCGGGGATCCAGTTTGTATTCCAGCTCCACCAACCCGTAATAGTTGATCGCACGCAAGAAGCGTTCGGACAATTGTTCCAGCAGGGGGAGCTCAATTGTCTCCACGAACGTGCTGGCCCGGCCGAATTCTGGCGGGTGCTGGCGATTCCTCCGGACGACCATGCTCCCGACCGCACGGCCTTCCTTGAAAAAGGCGCAATAAGCGAACTGGTGTCGGCCATCACCAGGGATCAGGTCCTGAATCATCACTTCACCGGGTCCAACTTGCGCGGCTGCGCGCTGGAAGAGTTCCCGCAGTTCCGTCCGGTTGTTTGCTCGCCACCCCTTTGCCTTAGTTGCGTAAATGAAGTGCTCCTTGATTGCTGGCTTGAGTGCGAAGGGAGGATCTGACAATATCTGCTCCAGCTCGTCGATGTCGCGTGGATACCAGGTTTGCGGCGCGGGAATCCCCAGCTCATTCGCTAGTCGGTAGGTGTTCCGCTTGTCCCAGACCCACTGAATTGTATTCCAATCACCCGTGGGAACGCGGAACCACTCTGTCAGCATTGGCCTGTAGCGCGCGAAGGCGGCCACCGTCTCGTCTCGCGTCGGGTAAAGAACCCAATCCCTAAGATTCAGTCGGTGGCCAATCTCCAAAATTGCGTCTATGGTCTGCCGCTCATCGCGCAGGTTCGCCACGGCCACTGAGTGGGTGGCATACCGCGAGAAGCGAGCGATGGAGTGCTCGTCGTCAATGACGCAGATGGGCACTTTCCGCCGTCCGAGGCTGCGAACGATTCCGAGGCCATGGTAGTCACCACCAACCACGACGGCACCTATCGGCTTCTGCGAGGGCTCAGCAACAGCCCCGGCTGCCTCTGATCGATTTGGCCCTCCGAAGATCATGTGGTTGTTTCATCCCTCATTTGTGGCGCACCCTTTCGGGCAATGAAGCGGGCCAGGGAGCGCGAAGCGTAATGTGTGCCGGACACAAATTGCAGCAGCGGGCCGAAGCTCCAAGCCGCTGGGGCACCGAGAAAGTGCAAACCCTGCGCCGATGATTCGAGCCCTTCCTTAAGGCAAGGGTAACCGCTAAAGCGGCGAATTGATTGCACAAGTTCTGGAGCGAGGAAGTCGTACTTGGATAGGTCCACGTGGAACCCGGTTCCCAGAAGAACATGGTGGACGGTCCGCTCGCTTCCGTCGTCTAGTCGAACTTTCAATTGCTCGCCAACCGGAGCCACGGAAACAACAGATCGTCCGAGCCTAATCGGAACATTCCGGAGCCGATTCACCAACCAGCCCGCGCCTGCCGACCGAACCGATCGCTTCCAGAGTTTGTCCCGGAGTCCACGGGGCAAGTGGTTGAGCAAATCGGGCCTCGCCATCAGTTGGCTAAGCCCGGCCGGACCGACGTCGGTCGGAGCGTAGAGCAGATTGCGAATAAGTGTGCCGGAGCGATGATGCAGCCTCTTAGAAAGCCAACCTTGAAGCCAGTGAATCCGGCGCGCCCGCGCGACGATTTCAACTTCGGCCCCGCCTTCATGCAGCAGCGCGCCTGACTCGAGTGCGCTTTGCCCACTGCCCAGCACGAGCACTTGCTTTCCAGCGAACCGGCGAAGGTCTCGGTGCTCAGATGTGTGGGACGCCAGAGTAGATGGGAGGTCTTGGAACTCCGGTGGACGCCAAGCAAACGAACGGATGCCAGCAGCGACAACTACTCGGCGTGAATTGACCTCCTCGCCCCCTTCGAGGATGATTCGGAACCCCTTCGGATCGGATTCAACACGGACAATCTTGCGTTGGTCGAGGTTAGGTACCGCCTGACGCTGATACCACAGCCCATACTGGATGAAGCGGTCGAGTGGCACAGGATGGGACAGGTGATTGCCGTTCTGCGCCTGGTACGCTTCCAGTGTCAGCGAGTGATTCGGGTCCGCGATCTGCGTCGCGGTCCAATTCGAGCGGAGAAACATGTTGGCCGGCATGTGGCGCTCCCAAAAGGACATGGGTTCGCCAAACACAAGCACTTCCAGGCCCTTGACCTTGCCCAAGTGCGCGGCCGCGGACAGTCCGTAAGGGCCAGCACCGATGATCGCCACATCGCACCTTGTCATTGCCACTTCACTTCCAAGGTTGTCCGAAAAAACTCAAGATAGCGTTTGTCTTATTCTCTGGTACTATGGAATTTTCCGCTGCCTGATCTTCATTCCCTTTCGCCAACTACGGAAATGTTCGTGTGAATGAACTCTGCCTCAATCCTTGCCGACGCTACAAGAACGTAGGCGGCAGGCGTCAGCACGCCTCGACAAAAGCTGTTGAGTCCTCGGTTTCTGGATATCTCACCCGCACGTCTGAGTCGCAAAGGAGGGTGGACATTGCTAGAAGCATCCAGGCCTGGGCCCACCTCATGTATGAGATTCGAATAGTACAGCAGCGAAGGACGCGATAGTAAAAGAAGCCGCGCTCATCCCACATCTGCTTTATGGCCCATTCGAACACCGAGCGGGCTAACGGTACATTGGTTGGATCGATATCTCTGAGCGAAAGAAGGGTGATGATGCTTTGCGCCACGCAGTGAATGTCCAGCGGATACGTGCGGTTATGAAAATATCTAGGTGCGCCGTCCTCGCGGAAAAAGTGTGCTCGGTAGAACTCGAGCCCGCCCCGTAGGCACGGCTCGAAGTCGGTTGTTTCGGCATCGCGGCCAATGGACTGAAGCGCACACAGGTTGTAACCGGTATGGAAGTTGTCGATCCATCGTTGTGACGGCGCCTCTCCGTAGTCCCACGAGCCATCTGGATGCTGCATCGCGGCCGTGCAGCGGGCAACCTTAAGCGCGGGACCCAGGAATTTCTGCTTGCTTGTGTGCTTGTACACACGACACAACAGTGCTGCGCCGAGGAAATTCGCGTTGGGGACCTGATTCCGAAGGTGGGGGAGAGGGTAGCTGAAACCCGCAATTGATTTACCATCTGTCCAGTAAAGCTTGTCCAGGATGTACTCGGCTGTACTGACCGCCATGCTCAGGGAGCGCGTGTCCTGACGCTGCTCATAGGCATCCACGAGCGCGTGACCTACAAATGTTGTGCATACCAGGTTGGGTGCGCCTGTCGGCACCACGATTGTGCGCGTCTGCCAGGGAAAACTGTATCCCCAGCACCAGTAAGAAATTCCTTGCGATCGAAGGCCGATCAACCGTTCGATCATCAACTCGACAAAGTCCCCCGTCTTCAGCACACCGATTCTCGAGAGCTTGAGAAATGCCGAGAGGAACAAGGCGATTGCTTTGGGGTTTTGCGTTTTTGGAATAAGCAAAAGTCGGCGAATGTTTATTGGACTCCACTTCAAAGCCTGGGTGAGAACCAGCCGAGGAAGTCTCGAGTTAAGAAACGGCAGGGCGACAAAAGCCTTGCTGTTTGCGGCGTCATAGGGGTCGTAACCTGCCCAATCGTTGGCTTGACAGTAGGCCAAAAGCTTCAGAATCTTAGCTTCCAATTGATTGTCTGTTGGCAGAGATTGGGCTAGCGGCATGTGCATCGGTCTTCAAGCGACACAGCGGGCGGGATAAAAGACGGTCGAAGGGAAAGTTTTGCGTTGTGCCAATGCACCAAAAAGTGAACGATGCGTGCGGCGGCTTGCCCGTCCCAGTACTTTGGCACGCTGTCGTTCCTCTTCCTGCTCATCTGACGGCAGATGGCATCCCTAATTGTGTCTGGCTTTGTTCCCGCAATCGTGTTTGTCCCGCTCTCGACGGTCACTGGCCTTTCAGTGTTTTCTCTGACCGTAACGCAAGGAATCCCCAGAATGGTTGTTTCTTCCTGGATGCCGCCCGAGTCGGTCACAACGAGCGTTGCGTGCTTCATTAAACAGAGGAAGTCCAAATAGCCCAGGGGGTCGATCAGGATTATTCCCCGGCCACAGTTTCCGGAACTTCTTGCGCATTCACTATCTTCCCCCGCAGTTGCTCCGAGGCGGGATTCGAGTCCGAATTCCGTGATTCGCCGCCGCGTTCGGGGATGCACGGGAAAGACGACGGGGCAATCCGTTGAGAGTTCTTCAAGTCCCGCCAAAATGTTCCGAAAGACATCCGGACGATCCACATTTGACGGCCGATGGAGCGTCAGGAGAGCATATTGGGTGACTGACTTCGCCTCTCCGTTCTTTCCCATTTGGCGCAAAAGCGCTAGCTTTTCCAAAATGGTCGATTCCTCGGCTTTCTCCTTGAAATTGAGGAGGGAATCGATCATCGTGTTGCCAACGAAGTGGATCTTATCGAGGGAAACCCCTTCATTACGGAGATTATGAACCCCGCTCTCCTCCGTCACAAAGAGCACATCGGAAACATGATCGGTAAGAATACGGTTAATTTCTTCAGGCATCGAGCGGTCGAAAGAGCGCAATCCCGCTTCCACGTGGACGATTGCCGGTCTAGAACCAATCGAGTCGAAGGAGATCTTAGAGGCTACCAACGCGCAAGCAAGGGTCGAATTCACGTCGCCGACGAGTACCACAACGTCGGGCTTCTCCGCCAACAACACTTGTTCGAACTTCTTCATAATCTCGGCAGTTTGGACCGCATGCGATCCAGAACCAATGCCAAGATGAATATCCGGCTTTGGAAGGTTCAGATCGCTGAAGAAGGAACCGGACATGAATTCGTCGTAATGTTGACCAGTGTGAACGAGGATGTGTCGGATCGTTTCGACCCGATGCTCCGAACGGTCAGTAGATTCTACCAATAGCCCCTCATTATGCGCGGTGATAGCCGCGATGATCGGCGCGGCCTTCGCGAAATTGGGACGCGCACCGACAACAGTAAGAATCTTCATTTCGCAAGTATCAAACCGTCTCATCCCCTGACCTCACCTTTCCATTAGGCCTCGGTCAATGGTCGCCTCTAAGCGGTTCGAAAATGAATATGGCGACTCCGCTGTGGCGACAATCTGTTCAACAATGCTGCTTAAGGCGTCAGCGTGTCTGTTCTGCGTCTTTGTCGGACGCTCTCTCCGCACCAGCAAGATTTTGGTATGGAAGTCTTCAAAACTCTGGAGCAGGACAAGCCGACCCGTTTTGCTCAGATACTGATCGACAGCGCCAATCTTGCCACGAAAGATACTATAGACAGGGACCCCGAGGGCCGCAGCCTCCCTATTCATCGTGCCGCCACCACTGATGACGAAGTCCGAATGCCAAATCAGGTTGAGACCATCCACGATTTTTTCCGGGATGCGCATCGTCCCCTTCGAGAAGAGGTCGGGCCAACGCTTCCTTAACCAAATCGCCTGCTTCTCATTCCGAGGGAGCGCCACAAGCTTCAGTTCGGGCTTCTTGCTTAGAAACGTGACTGCTGCCTCGAAGAGTTCATCACTCTGCGGATTATGATAGTGCGCCTCACTCGCGGGCGGACGGATGGTCACCATCATGTCCTGTTCCTGGAGGCCGAGATCGCCCCTGATCCCGGGGTTCGGCACAAATCGAGTGACATATACATCTTCCTTGATACCGGGATATTTCAAGATTCGATTGGGATCGTATTGAAAGGCCGAGTTCGGAATTAGCTCTGGGCACATATGCCACGTGGGACGAATGAAAGCCCACCCGGTCGCAAACTCATAATCGCCCATGAACACAGATGGAATTCGTAGGCATACAGAGGCGATGAGTTGGGATCGCGAGCCATGGGAGATTGCGAGAACCGGCCTCTCCCGAAGGATGATCGGAATCAACTGCAATGCGCGAAAACACAACCCTGCCATCTTGCGGATCTTGCTTCTGCCGGAGTGATGCCCAATCAGCTTGTAGTCCAGATGAAAAAGGTCTGCCAGTTCGCGCACCTGAAAACAGTCGCGCGCGGTGAGCGCGATCGAATAGCCGCGTTTCTGGAGTTCTTCGATGATTGGGACAAACAATGGAACGTGGGGTGAGTTATCCAAATCGATCCAGATCTTCCCCTTGTCGGTGAACAGTCGGTTTCCAGTTTCTTTCATCGTGGACTCGCTCAAGAGGACTGACCGTTCTGGCTTTTCAAGCAGGGAGACATAGGGAGTCATGTGGTCCTCTTCATCCACTCCGAAGTGAGATTTCTTAAGGGCAATGCGGTTATGGAAACAACGGTCCCGCCTCGATGCTGGGATACCAAAGCTTCATGCATCAAACGGAAGCCCCATCGATCGTTAGGCAGCAACTGTCCGCCCGAAGAATTCAAAAATCTCTTCGACCACCTGCTGTTGTTGCTCGGGTCGAAGCTGCGGATACATGGGCAAAGAAAGAACTTCGCCTGCGGCCCTCTCGGCGATCGGAAAGTCGCCTTGCTTATGCCCCAGACCGAAATAAGCCTTTTGTAGATGGAGCGCCACTGGGTAGTGAATCCCGGTGTCAATACCGGCTTCTGCGAGGTGCATTCGCAGTGCCCTACGGTGTTTTGAGCGAATTACGTAGAGGTGGTATACTGCGTGGCATGAACAAGGCTCGTAAGGTAGTGTGATACTCTCCGCCACGGGACAGAGCAACTTATGATAGCCAGCGGCGACTTCGCGCCTCTTACGATTCCAATCCGCCAGATGCCGAAGTTTGACACGCAAGAGCCCAGCTTGAATAGCATCTAATCGGCCGTTATATCCCTCCACGTCGTGATAATACTTTTGCACCTGGCCATGGTCGCGCAGCATCCGGATCCTTTCCTTAATTCCTTCGTCATTGGTGGTCACTGCGCCCGCTTCTCCACACGCACCCAGATTCTTTCCTGGGTAAAAACTGAAGGCAGCAGCTCGGCCCATGGAACCCGCTTCTTTCCATCGGTTCCCTGTTCTCGAAAAATATTTAGCGCCGTGAGCCTGGCAAGCGTCTTCGATCACGATCAAGCTGTGTCGCTCTGCGAGCTCAAGAATGCGGTCCATGTCTGCTGTCTGACCGTATAGGTGCACCGGAACGATGGCTGTGACAGGTCTTCCGGTGCTCTGGTTCAATAGTTTTCCAGTGGCACGATCGAGGTGGCATCGCGTTTCCAAATACTCCTGAAGTTTCTGCGCATCCATGTTGTAAGTGCGCTCGTCGATATCCACGAAGTCCGGCCCCGCGCCGGCCTGGGAGATCGCCTCTGTGGTCGCGATAAATGTATTCGGAACAGTAAGAACGGTATCGCCACGCTGAACTCCAGCGGCAATCAAGGCGAACCGCAAGGCGTCTGTGCCACTCGCCACGCCGACGCAAAACTGAACGCCGCAAAACTGTGCAAACTCCCTTTCGAACCCGTCCACCATCGATCCGCCGACGAATCCAGCTGTCTTCAGGGCGCTTCGGAACACCGACACCAATTCCTGCTCGAGTTCAAGGTGCGGCGCGACCAACTCTAAGAAAGGAATCTTGCCGTTCCTTGTCATTTTGCGCCTTCAGCTCAGCCTGCTAATCCAGTGACGTCACGGGTTCGGCCGTCACGATCTTCCTGCGGAGGGAAGTTGCTAATGCGGATGTAAAGAGGGCCGCGCCTTTGGAATTGAGATGCGTTTCATCGGACTGGTAATAGCTCGTGGCGAGCAAGGAAGAATCGATCGGTACTAATGTCTCTACTCCGGCCTTTCTTGAAGCGGTGGCCACTCGGCGGGCAGCACTGTCTGACGACGGAGTAGGTGGGATCAAAAGAATCAACTTGGCTCCGCGCTCCTCGCATAATTCACGCAGTCTCTGCAATCGGGAAATTGTAATCTGGTCAAATTCGACGCCCTCCGGAGTGGTCGGCTTTCCCCTTGCGAGCAAGAATAAGTTTTGAAAGTGAGGGATCAAGTGACGGAGAATTTGCGCTCGAAAGATGCTCCGCGTATCCCAGAATGTGCTCCAATGTTCAAGCAGAAGGTTACTCTTTGCCGTTCGATCCAGCCCCAAGTCTGAACTTGCATCAAGGACTTCCCGGGCATCAAATAGCATCAATGGAGCGTACTCATGGCGCACGCCGTTTGCGAGAAAGCTACTCACTGGGAGACCCACGACCACTATTTGCGGCCTTGCCCCCTCCCGGAATAGCCGGCGCAACCCATACAACCAGTCATAGTAAGTGGTAGCTTCCAGGAAGATGGGGTAGATCCGTAGGCTGCTGGACGTCAAATGTTGCAGTCGGTCTACATCGACACCCGCGAGAAGTAACGAATTGCCTACCATCAGTACTGACGCTGGTTCGCCGGGATTTGCGTGGCGAGATGCAACGGCTTCGGCATACTGCTGGAGAACACGAAGATACGTTCCGGAGTATTGCTTGAGCAGATAATTAGACAAAACTTCGAGCACGATGATAAGGGTCGTGCATATGCAACACAGCATTTTGGCGTAGACCAATGCCGCTGAATGAGAACCAGAATTCGATGAACGCATTGAGGTTACTCTCCCGAAGGGAACACATGCACTAGCGGAGCGGCAACTGTCAGCCCGGTCTGAACTGCAAAAGGGACCTCGCGAATGGATATTCCTGGTTGCTCGCTTCCAGTTGAAGATCTATAAAGAACAGAGGTAGAGAGAAAATACAAAGCCTCAGTGAGGTCGTGGGACATTCCGTCCGCCGACGAATCCGGCGGTCTTCAGCGCACTTCGGAAGACCGAGACCAGTTCCTCTTCCAGTTCCACGTGAGGTGTAACCAGGTCCAAGAAAGGAATTCTGCCGTTGCCGCTTATGACGCCACCCTCAGCCCTGGCGCGACCAAGCGACGCAGCTTTGCTGGATTTCCTGCCACAATCGCATTGTCAGGCACATCATGAGTCACGACGCTTCCTGCGCCGACTAGAGCATTTTCGCCGATGATCAGGTTCGATAGAACTGTTACTCCAGAACCAATGGAAGCGCCTCTTTTCACCAGCGTTGGCTCCACTTTCCAGTCCTTTTCGGTTTGGAGCTCGCCTTCCGGAGTGGTGGCACGGGGATAGGCGTCATTGATGAAGGTCACGCCGTGGCCCACGAAAACATTGTCTTCAATGGTCACCCCTTCGCAAACAAAGCTATGGCTCGAGATCTTGCAATTTTTGCCGATCCTGGCGTTCTTTTGAATCTCTACAAAGGCGCCTATCTTAGTGTGGTCGCCTACTTGGCAACCATAAAGGTTGATGAATTTAGAGAGTTTCACATTTTTTCCCAATTGCACATCGGGAGCGATGCAGTGGTACTTGTTCATAGTGAGATGACTCTTCCTCGTCCTTTCAATGATTGGTCGACCGCTTCAAGTATTTTGACGACCCGCAGTCCTGCTACCCCGTCATTGAATGGCTTTCGGTCGTTCAGTATGCAGTCGATGAAGTATTCAAGCTCGACCTTCAGCGCCTCAGTCTGTTCTATCCTTGGCGCGCAAACGTCTCCAGATCGATAACTGACCAGTAAATCATAGACACCTCGCCCATTCGTCATCTGGACGCCTTTATCGTAGACTTTGATTTTTTCATCGGCCTCAAGATCATTCCACACCAGCATCTTTTTCTCGCCACCGATTAGAGTCTTTCGAACCTTGACCGGAGAAAGCCAGTTGACATTGATATGCGCGATTATGTTACCGGGAAAGTAAACGGTAATGTAAGCCATGTCCACCAGGCCGTTCAAATGCTTCCCACCCGTTGCAACGACGGCCTCCGGTTTCGCCCGGATAACGTGATCCATGATGGACAAATCATGGGGAGCAAGGTCCCACGCGACGTTTACGTCATGTTGGAAGAGGCCCAGGTTCACCCTGGTCGAATCAAAATAGTAGAGATCTCCTAAGGTGCCATCGTCGACGAGCTCGCGGATCTTCCTCACTGCGCCACTAAACAGAAACGTGTGATCCACCATGATCTTGAGGTTCTTCCGCTCCGCCAACTCGATGAGCTCCTCGGCCTGCTGGTGCGTCGAGGTGAACGGTTTTTCGACGAAGACGTGTTTGCCATTTTGCAAAGCGGCTTTGGCCAGCTCGAAATGCGTCCAGACCGGAGTAACCACCGCGACGGCGTCAATTTGGGGGGAAGTCAAGAGCTTCGAGTAGTCTACCGTCAACTCGACGCCCGGATAAACTCGGCTTGCGCGTTGGAGCGAGTCTGAATTCTTGTCGCAGATTGTAACGAGTTGACAGTTCTCGAGACCCTGCAGATTCCTGACTACGTTCGGACCCCAATAACCGTAACCGATGACACCAACACGAACGAGATTAGTCGGGTTTGGCCGCGCGCGGTATTTCAACTTCCCGGAGATATCTGGGATATTTATTAATGGATAGCTATAACCAAGGGGATCTGTCTGGGTTCCCATCAAGCACTCTCCAAGAACGCTAGTTATTGGTTTTCTTTTTGGCGTTCTAGGCGTTTTTCTGCCTGTTAGCCTTTGGCGCGAAGCGCAAGAACTCGAGCGTACAATCGCGGGCTCAATAGGCACCTTCGCCGGAAAAGACAGCCCGTGGGGTTTGCAAAAGGATCTTGATATCCAGCCAAAGCGACCACGTTTTCGCATATTGGAGGTCCAGACGAACCATGTCGTCGAACTCAAGCCTGCTGCGACCGTTCACCTGCCATAGCCCAGTGATTCCCGGCTTCACTTCCAACACACGGCGTCGGTGCCAGACCTGGTACGCCTCCAACTCGTAAGGGATTGGGGGACGCGGCCCGACAAGAGACATGTCGCCCTTTAGTACGTTGAAGAGCTGAGGGAGTTCATCCAGGCTCGTCGTGCGCAGAAATCTTCCAACACGGGTGACACGTGGATCCTCTTGGATTTTATAGACGAGACTTTGGTTATCGCCATTCTGAGCCAGATCCATTTCTCCGGCAATGAATCGCCTCACATATTCGCGGTGAATGCGTGGATCGTTGCCACTCTTCATAGATCTGAACTTCAGAAACGTGAACGGTAACCCGTTCTGACCTACCCTTTCTTGCTTGAACAGGATTGGCCCCTTCGAAGTGAGTTTGATGATCAAAGAGATCATCACAAATACAGGAGACCAAAGGCTTAGAGCCACGACGCTACCCAAAATATCTATCGTTCTCTTCACCAAGCGAGCGAACTTCCTGGCCTCGTCCCGATTGGATAAGTCGGGATAAAGCTTCGCGTCAGCCAATCGGCCGAGGCTAGGCTTGTCCGAAATCTCCGGAAATACGTGGAACGAGATGTGGCCTTGATCAGCCTGTTTTGGGCCCAAGTTTGCCCGCAGCGATGCGATCACCTTAGCACGTGTCAATTTCAGGAGTGTGTTCCTGTTTTCGTCGGGGAAATCGGTGAAAATGACACCTAGAACCGTGCCCTCCTGGTACCAACCGACAAGGTCCGTCTCTCTGGTGGAACAGCAAAGTGCCGATACTATTTCTGATAGCGCTCTTTGGTTTTGCTTCGCCTGGAGGATTCCTTCCACATGCAAGAGCATTAGCAGAAAGCACCTGCAAGAACGCTCCGCTCTCTTCCGTTCCCAGCAAAGAATCCTACGAAACTCCTCTTCCGGCAGGATTTCAGAGTGCTCTCGGACTAGCGGCCGACGACGCCGCAGGGTGAGATTGGGGGTTCCTCGGGAACCCAACTTCGTTGTCAGGATTCCGCTCACTGAGTCACAGGTTCCTTGCAGTTTCACAGGGTAGAAATGTAATGATACGCGGCTCTGTCGCCAATCCGGTTCGTCTCGCAATTCCAAGGAGGAAAATTCTGCAGAAGGACGTAGGTGAATTCCCGCAGTCGTCATCCGGTCCGAATCAGCCCATCGGACTAAGTCGGCGGTTTAGGTGATCAGACTGATCCTTCTGGGTCCGCTAAGGATGGCCGAAAAAGGAAAAAACTAGGTGGCCGATCACAGTAGGAATTGTAGTCCCGTTCTGTATCCGTCGATCGTGGAGATCTCTGAATCCACCTAACCGGCCTCAGCGTAGGAATGGCCTCGCGAGCCCCAGAAATGGCTCTCTGACAGCACATGAGAAATGATCTCGGGATCGACCGTTTGCTAAGGAGATAAGCACCACCCTGCTGATGGATGTGTTGGAGGAGTTCGAAGTTCTTGCTCATGAATGCTTAGCTGCTCCGCTTTCGGGGTCGAAAATCACCTCGACCGGGAGATGCTCCCTCCTCATTTCGGGGGATTCAAGGGAAAGTGAATTACTTGTCCCACATCCAGGTGGTCGGGATTCCTCAGATCCGGATTGAGCTCTCGAATTTTTGATAGGACGACCTTGTCGTAGCGCCCAAAAGTCGATACACAAAGGTCGCGCAGCGTGTCTTTCGGTTGAACCACATAGGTGAAAGAACTCGACCAATTCTCTAGAGCGCCGGTTCGCGAGAACTCATGAGGCTGCGGATCGCCGGAGGCGTCCGCGACAGGCAGTGCGGACGCGGACTCAGGGCTAGGAACCGCTGGAGTACTTATGGGATCCTGATTGGTTCCAGCCGGAGGACGAACCGTTCCCGCCCCGCTGCGGGCTCCAAAGTAGATCAACAAGCTGCCACACAAAAGGGAAAGAGCCAACGTCTGAGACAACCGCCGTCTGAAAAGATTGTCTCTAGTCCAGGGGCAGAAAGACTGCAACGACGAGCGAAAAACAGGAGTGGTGGGTAGCGTTGATTGTGGTTGCGGGATTTGGGGTGTTGGAGCATGGGGCTCCAAAGACAGGTCCATTGCAGCTTTCCGTACGACTTCGGAAGTAATTTGCTTCCGCTGCATGGCGCAACCCAACGACAATACATTGAAGCAAAGATTGTTGATCAGCCGCGGTACCCCCATGCTGCGTTCGGCGATA
>WNFO01001363.1_pt1 | contig 19112 bp, 12 predicted proteins | sample 5400251 | NCBI WGS metagenome assembly WNFO01 (sample SAMN13153354, study PRJNA577476) | soil metagenome | isolation source: 100 cm saprolite under Madrone tree | place: USA:California | collected 2016-06-14
GAGCCTCGATTGCAGGTCCGACGCGGATGACCTTGCCGTCCTCAAGGAGCACGTCCGCATCCTCGAATCGATGGCCGAGGCCATCCAGCACCGTCGCGTGCGCGATGAGCGTGTGGGTGCGCGGCAGAGGACGGTACGTGCTTGGGTAAGGGTCCAGATCAAATGGCGCGGGAAGCCGGCTCGCGGCTGCAGCCGTCTTTTTGTCCGGCGCTTGCCCTGGGCTCGGCGCCGCGGACCCCGTCGTTGCACAGCCAGCCAGCCCGGCGGTGATGACGAGGGCGGCACCCCATTTCGCGACGACCCGCAGGATTGCCGTCATGCTCGACTCACCGCCTCGAGCGACAGCCGAACGCACTAAGCCATCTGCGCGCGGACCATCACCATTTTTGACCGGCAGACACGAATACACTGCGGCGGCTGGCGTAGAAACACTGAGCCAATGAGCTGCAGCGCTGCACATAGATCTTGTCCGTCAGATTACTCGCATTCACCGCAAGCTCCCAGTGCCGCCAATTATAGTGGATGAGCGCATCCAGCAGCGTCTCTGCGCCGCTCTCCAGCGTGTTGGCAGGATCCCCGAAGGAAGCGCCCATATAGCGCACGCCCACCCCTGCGCCGAGCCCCGCCAACGGGCCAGTCTGCTGCGTGTAATCGGCAAACAGCGAGAGTTTGTTCTTCGGCACGATCGGCAGCTCCTTGCCGAGATCCGGCCCGTTGCTCTGCGTAACCTCCGAGTGCGTGTAGCTGTAGGAAGCGTTGAGGCTGACGCGCTCATGAAGCCGCGCAACTCCCTCGAGCTCCACACCTTTCACCTCCACCTCGCCGGTCTGCAGGCTGAAAAATGCGTGATTGGGGTCGCTCGTCAGCACATGCTCCTGCTTGAGATCGTAGACCGCAGCCGACGTGAACATCTTAACGTCGCGCGGCAGGAAGCGAGGTTCAAACTTCAGCCCCGCTTCGACCTGCTTGCCGGTGCTGGGCACGAACGGAGTGCCGTTGAAATCTGCGCCTGCCGTCGGCAGAAACGATGTCGAGTAGGCCGCGTAAGGTGCCACACCGGAGTCGAGAACATAGTTCAGGCCAGCGCGCCAGGTAAAAGCGTTGTCGGTCACCTTGGCCGTGAAATTACGCGTGTCCAACCAGTCCTCGCGCGCGCTCAGCGTCAAGCGCCAGTGGTCCAACTTCATCTCGTCCTGGCCGTACACACCGGACTGCTTCTGATCCTGATCGAGATACGGTGAGAGGCTCGGGACGGCGATCGGTAATCCATATACCGGGTGGAAAATGTTCAGCGCCGGTCCGAACGCAAAGCCCAGCATGGTATTGTTCTTGAGGTCCCGGTAGTCAAATCCAACCAGGGCGGTATGCGTGACCGCGCCGCTGGCGCCCCGTATCTCGAGCTGCGAATCCACCGCGAACTGCTTGACATTTTCGGGAAACACGAAGTTGTAGCGATTCAAGGTCTGCAGGTCGGACTGCAGACCCGCCCCGTACACCGACTGGGAATACGAGTCCGCGACCGAGTACTTCAAATTCTGTTTGAACGTGAACGTCTCGTTAAAAACGTGCCCGAACTCGTAGCCGGCCCCCCATTGTTTGCGCGTGAACACGTTGTACGGGTCGCCGGCATTGAAGCCGACATTGATCTGACCGTTGGGATTGGGAAGAATCGTGCCCTGAGACGGCAGAAAGCCGCCGCCGTCGCCATCCACCTCGTCCTTCTGATAGTAGCCGAGCAAGGTGAGATGTGTGTCCGCAGCGAAGTTCCAGGTGAACGCCGGCGCGATCAGCTTGCGCGTCGACTTGACCCCGTCAGTTTGGGTATCGCGATCGCGCCACAGCGCCGTCAGCCGGCCGAGGAAGATGCCGCCGCCGCTCAGGTCACCCGTGATGTCGCCGGCCACCTGCTTGTTGGAAAAGGTGCCGAACTGCACCTGTCCTTCGGCGTGAAAATCCTGTTGCGGCCGGCGGCTGGTGATATTCACCAGACCGCCCGGCGGGGTCTGACCGTAGAGCACGCCGGAGGGACCCTTTAACACCTCGACAGAGCCTGCCGCCCACAGATCCAGCCCGACGTTGGACACCGACCCGATCGGCGCCTGCAGACCATCGACATATTCGACTGGATTGAAACCACGCAGCGTCAGCCAATCGTAGCGCTCATCGGGGCCGAAATTCTCCCCGATCACGCCGGCGGTATAACGCATCGCCTGCTGCAGGTTCTGGAAGTCGAGCACATCGATCTGGTCCCGCGTGATCACCGAAACCGCCTGTGGCGTTTCGATCAGGGGGATTGCGATCTTGGTTGCCGACAGATTGGTCTCGGGCACGTAGTTGGGCGCCGACACGACGACCTCGGTGAGCTGCTCGCCCTGCGACTGCGCCTTGGCGGGCGGCATGGATCCAACCGCGCTGGCGAACCCGACCAATAGCGCGACGCTCCGAACGCGCTTGTTCAGCTTTGAATCGGAGTACGTGACCATAGTGCGGCACCGGTTGCGTGTATGTGATGTGTATGGGTGATGGCTGCAATTACGCTACGCGATCGCATCCGTTACGCTCGTACGAGGGTCTGTTTTTGTCGCATTCAGGCCACCTGGGTGCGTGTGCGCAGCCAGTCCGCGCCCTCCTGCAAAGCGCGCTGGGACAGCTGCGAAACCGCGACCGCCTCGAGGAAGCTGTGCGTGGCGCCGGGATAGACTCTCGAGGTCACCTGTACACCTGCCCGTGCGAGCCTGTGCGCCATCAGCAGATTCTGCTCTTCGAGCACATCGCATCCGGCGATTGTCAGCAACACGGGCGGCAGCCCCGACACATCGGCCTTCATGAGGCAGGCGAGTGGATCCTGCTCATCGGCGGGTGTGCGTACGTAGTGCGCCCAGAAACGACGGATCTCAGGGCGCGATAGCATGAAGCCGTCACCGCCATAACGCCTGGCAGCCTCGTCCGAGCAATCCGGCTCGAACGCGGCGTAGTTCAGCAACAGCCCCGCGACTCCTGAGCCCCTGTCCTGGCGTCCACCTTCGTCGCGAAGCATCAGACCTGCGCCCATCGCCAGATTCCCCCCTGCAGAATCCCCCCCGAGCACGACCCTCTTGGGATCCACGCCCAGTGCCGCTCCCTGGCCGGCCAGCAACCAGCGAGCCACCGTCGCAACTTGCTGGAGGGCGGTGGGAAATTTCGCTTCCGGTGATAGCGCGTAGTCGATTCCGATGACGAGCAAACCGGAGCGCGCGGCATACTCGCGCATCACCCGATCGTGAGTATCCAGGCTGAAGATCATCCAGCCGCCGCCGTGCATGTAGAGCAGCGCCGGTCGGGGCGAATCATCTCCCTCAGCGGCCCCGGGGTCGTAGACGCGTATGCGGACATTGGTCGGTCCGAAGGGCACGCTCATTTCGCGAGTACTGCGCATCACCGGCCCGCCTCGCCGCCATGGCGCGCGCACCTCTTCCGCCACCCGCCGCGCCTCGGCAACCGGCAATTCGTCAAACGGCCCGTATTTCGCGTAGTCCGCCGAGCAGCGCTCCACGAACAGCTGAATCTCGGGATCGATCACATCCTTCGCCGCAGCGCTGTTGCCGCCCGCCATGCCCGCCCCTTTCGCCGACTTGCCTATCATGCCAAGCCAATTTAGCGTCGAAACTTGCGCGGCGGTGTCGCTTCAGGATCATTCGTCGTCTTGAGCGGGCCAAAAAGCCGGACGGACGCGACCCACGCCAGCGAATGTTCGTGCACGAGGCGCGCACCGTCTTGCGGCGCCGGCGCAGCGAACTTGGTCAACGTTTATGTGCGTGGGGGCATCGTAAGCATCGTAGGAGCGGCCGGCTTTACCGTCGGTCTTGAGCTGACAGCGTCCGTTCGCGCGCAATCTCAGCTTGCGTCAGCGGCGCGTTGCGAAAGCCGTAGAGCACGTAGAGTAGCGCGCCAGCGCCGAGATAGCCGCCTAGAATCCATGCCGAGCCCGTGTGTCCTTGCGCGGCATGTCTGATGATGTCGACCGCGACCGGCACCACCATCAACCAGCACATCACGATAGCTGCAACAGGCACTGTACCCAACCAAACACCGCGCACCCATACCCCGCCGAGTGGCACTCTGAAGGGGCGGTGCAGGTCAGGCCGCGTCGAGCGCAGCCAGATCAGGCTCAGGCATACGATGGAAAACGCGACGCCGGTTCCCAGGCTGACCAAGTCCGCCAACACCGACAGGGGAAACAACGCAGCGAGAACTCCTGAGATCGCACCGAGCACGATGATGCCGGCGTGCGGAGTGCGAAATCGCGGGTGCAGCAGGCGGAATAACCCTGGCAGCAGACCGTCGCGTGCTATTGCGAAGGCGATACGGGACTGGCCGTAGGCATTGACCAGCAACACCGAGGACAGTCCCGTCAGTGCGCCCAGCTTGATCAGCACGGCCATCTTCGGATGGCCGATCCGATCAGCCGCAAGCGCGATCGGATCTGCAACACCTAGCTCGCGAAAAGGAACCACTCCGGTCAGAACCGCGGCGACGATGATATAGACGAGGGTAGAGATCCCAAGCGCCCCTAAAATGCCGAACGGCATGTCGCGTTGCGGATTGCTCGCCTCCGCGGCCGCTGTCGAAACCGTCTCAAACCCAAAGTAAGCGAAGAACAGGATGGAGGCAGCGCGCAGGATGCCCTGCCAGCCGTAGGTAAATCCACCTTCGTTGGCAGGCACGAGCGGCTGCCAGTTCTGCGGTTCGATTGCGCCGACGCCAATAGCGACAAATGCCGCAAGTACCAGAGTCTTCACCACGACGAGAATGTTATTGACGAAGGCGGACTCGGATACACCGAGTACCAGCACTACCGTGACCGCTGCGGTTGCAGCGACGGCGACTAGATTCACGCTGCCTGTGAACGCCCATGTGCCCGACCGCGCCGCCACCTCGATGGTGGGGCTGACGAGCGACGGCGGAACGATCACGCCGAAGCTGTGAAGAAGGCTCGCAAAATAGCCGGAGAATCCCACGGCCAGAGTTGACCCGGCCAATCCATACTCGAGCATGAGCAGCCACCCGAGAGTCCAGGCAAACACCTCACCGAGCGCGGCATAGCAGTATGTATAGGAGGACCCGGACACCGGCATTGCCGACGCCAGTTCGGCGTAGCACAGACCGGTCAGGGCACACGCGGATCCCGCGATCACGAACGACAGGATGACGCCCGGCCCGGCGAAGTAGGCTGCCGCATTGCCGGTCATGACGTAGACACCGGCACCGATGATGCAGCCCACTCCGAGGAACATCAGGTTCCAAGGCCCCAAAGTACGTTTTAGGCCATGCGTGTTCGCGTCGCGCTGCAGAGCCTCGAGCGACTTCCGCGCAAACAGACGTGATTTTGCGTGCGAAACGCTGCCCATCACCGGGTCACCACGTCGATCCGAACTGCAGCCCTATGATGCGACACCCTAAGTACTTTGGTATTTGGCCGGCTACACGCTATTGAATCTGCAACGCAATCTGGCCGGCCCGCGGCTGGTCCCGCCTCCTCGCGAGGGTCTGATCTCATCGCGTTCAGGCCACATCCCGGAATCGGCGGACTGGAGGCGCCAAAACGCTGCTCACGGGCGCGGGCACCCACCCCACCGGCTGTCCATCGGCCGATTTCGCGCCGCTGCCTGAGCTCACGGAAGATTCCTCGAGCCTTGCCTAAGCCTCGCGAGCAGTCTAGTGTCTAGCGGTCCAGCGGGGTGTCGCTTCGGGATCATTCGTCGTCTTGAACGGGCCATTAACACGCAGCACACGAGGTATCGACTACCAGCGCATTCCGCGTCCGATCGGTGCGCTGGCGGACGAGTATGCGGACGGCCACGTCGACCCGCGTCATAAGCACGAGCGCGCTCAGCTCCTTTATGCGACGACCGGTGTGATCACGGTCATTACCGACCGGGCCAGCTTCGTCGTGCCTCCGCAGCGGGCAGTCTGGGTGCCCGCCGGCGTCGAACACGAAGCGCACTGCCGCGGGCACGTGTCATGCCGGACCCTCTATATTGACCCCGCTGCGGCAACCGGGTTGCCCACGGTCTGCCGCGTCATCGAGGTGTCGGAGTTACTGCGTGCACTCATCGTGGAGGCCACACGTCTGCCGATCGAGTACGACGTCAATGGGCGCGACGGCCGTGTCATGGCCCTCATTCTGGATGACATCGTGGCGAGCCAGGCAGCGCCGCTGCACGTGCCGATGCCCCGGCATCCGCGCTTGATACCGATCTGCGTGGCGATCCTTCAGGATCCAGCGCAGCATGACGTACTCGACGATTGGGCGGAGTTGGCCCGCATGGGACGACGCACCTTCACGCGGGCGTTTCGGCGCGAGACCGGAATGAGTTTCGCGACGTGGAGGCAGAACGTGCGGCTGATTGAAGCTCTGTCACGTCTGGCGGTCGGCGAGCCAGTCACGCGAGTGGCCCTCGACGTCGGTTACAACAGTCCGAGCGCCTTTGCCGCCATGTTCCGTCGGGCGTTCGGCGCTTGTCCCACGCACTACCTGTCCGAGCGCGTCGCTCCAGACTGATCGATGTCGACCCCCCTACCTGCCCGGCAGGGAGCGGACGAACGACACAGGCCTGCTTCCAGGGTCAATGACCCCCCGCTCTTTGCTGATTGAAGGCGAGCATCCACGCGAGCAGCTCGCTTGCACCCTGAGACTCGAGTCCACGGACGATGTCGCTGAACACGTCGTCCCGCTCGTCCTGGCCCAGCTTGAATTTGGCGCGCGTGGCGCGGATTCGCGCGGTAAAACCGATCACGCGGCGCGCCAGCGAGCGATATCTCGCACCCATGTCCTCGATCGTCCAGCGGTTCGGCCGGCCCGCCTCCATGGTGGTCACGAGATCACGCAGGTGGGCTTCGATCGCGGCCGGATCCTCGAAGAACTCGATATCTGTGTCGAATTGCGCGCTCGCGTAGTTCCAGGTGGGAGCCTGAGTGCGATCCGCCGTCCAGGACGGCGAGATGTAGCCGTGGACGCCAAGGAAGAGGATCAGCGCGCGAGGCTGCGCTTGCAGAAGCTGCACCTGAGGATTGGAGCGCGCAAAGTGACCCATGAGCCGCTCGAGGCGGCCGTCCACTTCGACCGGGAGCATGGGCAGGAGCGTGGCGCGCGGCTCACCCGTCGCCACAGACACCACCCACGCTAGCGGGTGACCGCGCACCAGACGTGACGTGTCGGCCGGTGACCTGGGAGCGAACTTATCCGCACTCATGCTGAACTCTCAAATCTGGTAGGGGCTCGCGTGCACCTCAAAGTCTATCGAGTGCGCGGCGGGCGAACCCGCGTCGGCGGGCCCACAGAGTGCCGATCCGGGCCGCGCCAGGTAAGCGGGAACGTCTGTCTATTGAATTCGCAGCTCGGCAGTGAACGCAATTCCGGGCTCGGAGCCACTTACATTAGGCGCACTCTCGCGCCACCGGTAAAGGGGAAGCCATCATGCGAAGAATGCACCGCCTGCTGCTCGGCGCAGCCATTGCAACCGCGACGTGTGCCACGAATACCAGCTATGCGGATGACGAGAACACGGGCTATCAGCAGATCAATCTCGTTTCCAATATCGCGGGGAACGCCCGCGTGCCGGATCCGAACCTGCTGAACCCTTGGGGTATCGCGTTCATACCCGGGTCGCCCTTCTGGATCTCCGACAACAATGCCGGTGTTTCGACGCTCTACGACGGACAGGGCAATATCATCGAGGTGCCGAATGCCGCGGGCCAACTAGTCCCGTTCGCGGTACAGATCCCCGGCCCCGCCGGCTCAGCGCCCGATTTCAGCGCGACGCCTACCGGTGTGGTATGGAATCCAACACAAGGCTTCACGGTGGGTACAGCAAAGTCGCCTGCAGTTTTCATATTCGCGACCGAAGATGGCACGATCGCGGCATGGAGCCCGAGTGTCGATCGTTTCCACGCAATCCTCGCGGTGGATAACTCCCAGGCAGGTAACGGCGCGGTGTACAAGGGTCTCGCCCTCGCCCCCAACTCCAAGGGAGTCTTCCTCTTCGCTACCAACTTCCACGCGGGCACCGTCGACGTATTCGATCGGACCTTCAAGCAGGTGCAGCTCGACGGCTCATTCACCGATCCAAACATTCCGGCCGGATACGCACCTTTCGGCATCAGCGCCATCGACGGTGATCTCTTTGTGACGTACGCGCTGCAGAATGCAGAGAAGCACGACGATGTCGCAGGCGAAGGTCACGGTTTCGTCGACGTGTTCGATACCGACGGTCACTTGCTGCGGCGCTTCGCCACGCGGGGTGCGCTCAATTCGCCGTGGGGCGTGACGCGCTCCTCGTACGCCTTCGGCAGATTCAGCGGCGATATTCTCGTCGGTAACTTCGGCGACGGGCGTATCAGCGCTTTCAGCTCCCACGGGGAGTTGCTCGGACAGCTGCGCGATCCTCGCGGGCATGCAATCGTGATCGAGGGACTGTGGGGACTCAAGTTCGGGGGTGCGCTGGCCTCCAGCCCGGACACGCTGTACTTCACGGCGGGCATAAACGGCGAAAAGGACGGCTTGTTCGGCGCGCTCCAGGCAGTAAAAGTGAACGCAGACTGATGTCCTCACCCAGCGCAGGTTCGGCCTGCGCTGGGGCGCGATGCACCGGGCCGCGAGCATGCGCGGCATTCACGGCGCGCCGCATCGCGAGAAACGCGCCGCGTGCGACTGCTACTCGTAGCGACTGCCGTGCGGCTAGTGATGCCGACGTACGCGGCGATCGCCCAGGCGCCCGAACTACGGGAATCACGGCGACTTTTTCACCATGTCCGAGACATCGCAGTCCGCGGCCGTCGTGAGCAGCCTTGCGGCGCTGCTGTTGCAAGCGCAGCAGGGCCTTTTTAGCCAACTTGACCTTGCAATAGAACAGCCCATCTTCAATTCTCTAACTTCAATGTTGATACGCGTGGTGGTGAACTCCCGCACGATGTGACCGTGGTGAACCCACGCGAGCGCGCCAGGCGAACAGGCGTCGGTGATTGCTGTCCAACACGACGTATCGCCCTACAGGTGCCATCCCGCGAGAAGACGGCACGCACGGTCTTATCGCGACTGCCGCACGTTCACCTCACCACGCTCATGGACCGCGGTTTCATCGCGTGCGCGAATGCGCAGCTGAAAGGCGTGGACGTGTACAGTTATTGCGCGCAGTTTCGTTGAAATATGGTGAGGACATTCGCTCCTCTGATGATGACTCGCCGCTTCGACACGCGTCGAGATTCCGGTAGCATATATGCCTCGCGTGCCTCCATGCACCGACTCAAACACGCTCTATGTCTAAGTTGGAAGTCTCCATTCCGCAGGCTGCTGTCTGGCTGCTACGGCTGGCCGTCCATCCTGTTTTGTCCAGCAGTCTGCAACGCGATCCGGTGGCATTTGCCGCCTGGTACGCCGCCGTCGGCAGCGTCATCGATTGGCCCGAGGCGGTAATCCGAATCCAGGAAAGCGAGCGCGCCAAGCGGCTCTCTTTGGGCCGGATGATGAAGCTCCTGTCTCAGGTCAACTATGCCTTTTCCGGACGCACTAACGCCGAGCACGCTCGCCTCGTGTTGGAAGGCTACGCCGTTCACGACTGGGTGAGCCGTCATACCCAGGAGTTCGTCGCGTTGGCCTCCGCCGTGCATGACCGACTCGCCCCATTGCGCGGCAGGGTCGATGCGATGATCGAGACGCCCTCCCCGTTCGCGGCGCGCCTGGGCGAGCTCGGCCGCACGCTCAAACTATCCCCTTTGGAGCAGGACATTCTGTGCTTCGCGTTTCTCACGACGGTCTCCGACGAATTGAGCGGGATCTTCGAGCAACTGGCCTCCGACCGCTGGGCCGCAGGCGTGCTGTGGACGGCGCTGTTCGACACTTCCACGGACGAGCTCGCCGGGGCCATGCGGCCAAATTCGCCGCTGCGGTTGAGCGGTCTGCTGCAGGCCTCCGGCCGGCGAGCGCGGTTCGCGACCGTTTCGCCCTTTTGGGTCGATCTGCTGGCCGGCGCCGATTCACTTGCCGATGCGCTCCTCGAACCGCTGGATGACAAGACCGGATCCGGCCGGCCCGCTCGACTGCTCGAGGAAGATCTGGCACTCGCGATACGCCTGCTGAAGAACGGGCACGAGCCCGGCGTCAACCTACTGCTATACGGGGCCTCGTCTTTGGAAAAGCGGCACCTGCTGCGGGAGATCGTGACGGGCTCGGGCCGCATAGCCTGGCGTGTCCGCCGCTTTGAAGAGGCCCCGCGAGGTGTTCTACCATCCCTCACATTCGCGGCGTTTCAGCTTCTTGCCGGAAAACGTGATTCCGCCGTGCTGGTGATAGAGCGCCCCTTCGAAGTGCTGCATAGCGCGCCCTCTCAGATGATCCGTGCGCTCTTCGGGGTTGAGATCTCCGCGGATGACAGCCTGCCGTTTGATGAGAATCTGTTGTCAACCAACCCCATACCCGCGGTATGGCTCACCTCCGACGTAGACGATCTCCCTGAAGACACGGTCGCCCGATTCGTGTTCCACGCCCCGCTCAAGAAGCCCGACCGCACTCACCAGGAGCGCGCAATCAAAACGCAACTCAAGAAGCTCAGGGTCAGCAAGGCGGCCACCGCTCAGATCCTGAAGCTCGATGGCGTCTCGAGTGCGCAGCTGGAATCGGCGGTGAAAGCCGCCCGGCTTGCCGCTGCCCGCGACAAAGCCGATCGCGATCACGCGATTGTGCAGGCCGTGCGGCGCAGCCAGCGAGCGCTCTCGAGGGATCTGACGGAGCAGTTCAGGCCCTCGGTGACCCACTACTCACTCGAGTATCTCAATACCGCCGGCCGCTTCAGCCCGCGACAGATTCTCGGTAGCTTTCGCAGACGTCCCAAGGGGTCGGTGCTGTTGTATGGACCGCCCGGCACCGGCAAAACCCAGTTCACCGAGCACCTTGCCGGCGAATTGAATCTGCCCCTGGTGAGCAAGAGCGCCTCTGCGCTTCTTAGCAAGTGGCTGGGCGAGTCCGAAAAGAATATCGCCGCGGCATTCGAGGAAGCCGCCGCGGAAGATGCGATTCTGTTCCTCGATGAAGGCGACAGCTTCCTGCGCAGCCGGGAGCTCGCCCACCACAGCTGGGAGGTGACCGTGACCAACGAGCTCCTGCAGCGCGTGGAACGCTTCGACGGCATCGTCGTCGTGGCGACCAACCTCTTCCGCAACCTGGACGCCGCCAGCTTGCGCCGCTTCACTTTCAAGATCGAATTTCGGGAGCTGGACTTGGGGCAGCGCTGGAAGATGTTCGTCACCGAGGCCGGGTTGACAGGGAACATTGATACGATCGATGCGCAAACCAGGGAGAAGTGGGAGGAGAGACTTCTGTTCATGAACTCTTTGACCCCGGGCGATTTTGCAACGGTCAAACGTCAGTGCCTGGTGCTGGATACCACCCTTAGTCCCGAAGGATGGCTCGAGCAACTCGAGATCGAATGTCGGGTCAAGAACGCCGCGCCTCGCTATACCGACGAACGTGCGTCTTAGTGGTGTTGAATGGGTCGACGCTTACCGTTGTCGCAGTCCGCGATGACTTTTGCGGCAGATGCGGCCAGAATGTCGGCACACGCAAGCGCGCGCTTTTGCGGGCTCGCCGAACGCAACCTTCGCCATGAACGCCCAGAGAATCCAGGCCCGCGATGGTTTGCAGATTGCCGCCCATTTCTACGGGGAGGATCTCCCTCCGAGAAAGACGAGAGGTGCGGTGCTCGTTGCACCGGCGATGGGAACGCCGCAGTCCTACTACGCGCCTTTCGCGGCGTGGCTTGCGGCACAGGGCTACCTTGTCGCGACCTTCGACTACCGCGGCACCGGGTTGTCGCGGCCAAGCAGCCTGCGGGGATTCCGCACTGATATTTTTGACTGGGCCAAGCTCGATTGCGCTGCGATGATCGAGGCGCTGGCCACGGGCGCACCAGGCCAGCCGCTTTATTGGATCGGCCACAGCCTTGGCGGCCAGATCCTGCCGTTCGTGCCGAACCACCAACGTCTCGCGAAGGCCGTAACGGTGGCCTGCGGCAGCGGCTACTGGCGCGAGAACGCTGAGCCGCTCAAGCGCCGCGCATGGTGGCTATGGTTCGTGGTGGCGCCCATTACGCTGCCGCTCTGCGGTTACTTCCCTGGTAGGGCGCTGCGCAAGGTCGGCGACTTACCGAAGGACGTAATGATTCAGTGGCGCCGCTGGTGTCTGCACCCCGAGTACGCGATGAGCGAGGGTGAAGCGGTGCGCGCCCAGTACGCGGCCGTGACCACGCCCATCGTGTCGCTTTCTTTTCACGACGATGAGTTCATGTCGGCTCGCAACACCGAATCGATCCATGCGTTCTACGTGAACGCGCAGCGGACCATGAAGCGCATCGCGCCTGAGGAAATTGGCGCAGAGCGGATCGGGCATTTTGGTTTCTTCCGGGCCGCTTTCGAGCGCTCGCTGTGGCAAGCCTATCTGCTGCCGGAGCTCAGCTGAGCACAAAAAGGTGCTCTTGCCTTAACGCTGACGGACGTTCCGGGTTACCGCCGGCAGCTTGGCTTCGCCGGCTGTGTGTCCGATAATCGCTCGAGCGCGAAGCAGCAGACTCAATAGCCCTCGTCAGCGTTATGGCCGACAAGATCCGCGAATACACAGCAGAACGCATCACGATACGCTACGACATCAAGCGCTGCATTCACGCGAGCGAGTGCGTGCACCGGCTGCCGAATGTTTTTGATGTCAATCGACGCGTGTGGATAGATGCCACGCAGGGCAGTCCAGAGGAGATCGCCGCGGTTGTGCAGCACTGTCCCACGGGAGCGCTTCACTTTCGGCGCGAGGACGGCGGCCCACCGGAGCAGGTAGCGCAGCGGAACGAAGTTCGCATCGCTACCGACGGACCGCTTTATCTACGCGGCAATCTCGAAATCCATACGTCGTCTGGCGTCGTTCACGACACGCGGGCGGCGCTGTGTCGCTGCGGCGCTTCGCTCAACAAGCCGTTCTGCGACAACAGTCACCTGCGCATCGGCTTTCGCGACCCGGGGAATGTGAGCCTCGCAAGTGGCGGCGCGCAAGGAGCTCCCGGCACTCTTCGGGTGCTACCGCGCGAAAATGGTCCCTTTCTCGTCGAAGGCGCATTCACTCTTGTCGGCGGCGACAGCGCGACGAGCGTGGATTGCGCTGCCCGGACAGCGTTCTGCCGTTGCGGCCAGTCCCGGAACAAGCCTTTCTGCGACGGCTCGCACGCACAGTCGGGCTTCACGGCGCCATAGCGACCACTTGCCCGAATGTCTCAATCCATGCCGCAGAGTGGCAAGCAACGCACGGCGTTTGTGCTGGCCGGCGGCGGGAGCCTGGGCGCCGTACAGGTAGGCATGCTCAAGGCGCTCACCCGCCAGCGAGTGGTTCCCGATTTCGTGGTGGGCGCGTCCGTGGGGGCGATCAACGGTGTCTATTTCGCCATGGAGCCCAACGAAGAGGGCGTCGCACGCCTCGAGCGCGTCTGGCTGCGCATGCGGCGAGCTGACGTCTTTCCGGTCTCGCCCGTCAACAGCATCCTCGCCGTGCTCGGTAGAAGAGATCATCTCGTAAACCCGTCGCTACTGCGATCTCTCATCGAGTCCGAGCTTCCTTGTCAGAAGCTGGAAGAGGCGAGAATTCCGTGCTACGTCATCGCGACCGACGTCCTCACGGGCGCCGAGATCGCGCTCGCGTCTGGTTCAGTCGTGGCGGCACTGCTCGCGAGCGCCGCCATCCCCGCCGTCTTTCCGGTAGTGTCGATTGACAATCGCCACCTCATCGATGGCGGCGTCGCCAACAATACCCCGATATCGACGGCTCTCAAGCTCGGCGCGACTCGAGTGGTCGTTCTACCCACTGGCATGTCGTGTTCGCTGGAAATGCCCCCGCGAGGTGCGGTCGCACTGGCCCTGCATGCGCTCAATCTGCTAGTCATGCGCCAGCTGCTGAACGACATCGAGCGATTCGCGGAGCGAGCCGACCTGATCGTGCTGCCCCCGCTTTGCCCAGTCGCCAACAACGCCTACGACTTTTCCCACACCGACGAATTGATTCGCCGTGCGGAGGCGCACACGCGGCTGTGGCTCAGGAAGCACGGTCTGCACGGCGCCGGCGCTCCGCCCGAGCTGCAGCCGCACAGCCATTACGAGGAGCCGCATATCCACAAATAATAATTATTTATCAATATGTTAGGATATTTTATTGATGTTAAATCTGCGCCGCGATGGAATCGAATTGCGCAGCCAAAACCCCGACTTCGCAGTCAGCGCTTCAGGCGTTTCCAGTCACGGAGAATCTCGCGCGCGGCGTTGTGGCCTGGTATCCCCGACACGCCGCCGCCAGGATGGGTCGAGGATGCGCACTGGAACAAGCCCTCGATTGGAGTCCGATAGTCGGCCCAGTGCGGCACTGGACGCTGCCAGAACAGCTGATCCGCCGTCAGCTCCCCGTGGAAGATATGGCCTTGCGGCAGACCGATGATTCGCTCGAGGTCGGGGGGCACGAGCACCTCGAGATCAATGATCTGCTTCGAGAAGCCCGGCGCCATCGCATCCAGCATGGCGAGCGCCGCACGCGTCAGGTTCTGTTTCTCCTGAGACCAATCCCCACCTTTGAGGGTGTACGGGGCGTGTCCGCCGAATACATTGACGACATGCTTGCCAGGCGGCGCCAGAGAATCATCGACGATGGTCGGCACCACCGGAGTGAGGAACGGCTGCTTCGAATACCATCCGTATTTGGCATCGTCATACGCGCGCTCGAGGTAATCGATCCCGGGCGCCACGTGGACATAGGTCGGGTACTTGAATCCTGTCTTCTGTGGATCAAAGGCGCGGTATTGCGGAGGATTCTCGGCCGCGATATTCATCTTGAACGCCGTCGAGAAGGTCCTGAACGCATCGATCTCCGACAGCAACTCCGCCGGCAGGTGCTCCGGCTTCAGCAGCTGCCGAAACAGCGTCTTCGCATTCGCATTCGCAGCGACCACTTTCGCCGTGAATTCGCGTCCATCGGTCGTGCGCACGCCGTATACCCTGCCGTTCCTGACGAGCACCTCCGCCACCGGGGCCTTCGTGAGAATCTCCATCCCAAAACGCTGCCCCGACCGCGCGATGGCTTGAGTGATGGCGCCCATACCACCGCGTATGAAGCCCCATCCCCCCGCCCCGGCGTGCTCGCCCATCAAGTGGTGAAGGATCACGTAGGCCGTACCCGGAGACCGCGGTCCCGCGAAAGTCCCTATGCACGCGTAGTAGGCGAGCACCGACTTGACGACATCGCTGTCGAACCACACTGACAGATAGTCATAAGCGCTCTGCGTGAGCAGGTCGATCAAGCGGTACATACGCTCGCCGACCGTACGATGTCGCCACAGCAGCGAGGCTGCGTCACGGAAATTCTTCCAGCGGCGCCGCGTGGGATCGATGGGCGTCTCGAACAGCAAGCCGCGGATGAGCCGCGCGGCCTCCTCAAGATGACGGGCGAATTCCGGATAGACCTCGGCATCGTGGCGGGAAAAGCGCGCAAACTCCGCTTGTGTCTTCTTCACGTCATCGCTGAAGACGATGTAATCATCGCCACCCAGCGGGCAAAACAGGTCGTTGGCCGGAAGGACCTCCAAGCCGTAAGCATTGAGGTCGAGGTCGCGGATCACCCGTGGGTGCAGCAGGCTCATGACATATGAGAAGCGCGATCCCCGAAAGCCTGGTGCGAATTCCTCGGTCACGGCGGCACCACCGACGATTTCACGGCGCTCCAGCACCAGCGTCCTCAGTCCCGCCTTCGCAAGGTACGCGGCGCACACCAGCCCGTTGTGCCCGGACCCGATCACTATCACTTCGTAATCAGCCGCCACGCCCCGCCCCCTCGCAGTGTCCCGCCGTCACGCCGAGCTCTATCGCCGGCCCTCTGAAGGGCCGATCAGGCGTTGCTGTATATACTAACGTCACCGCAGCCGGAGGTGCGACCGTGAAAACCAGAAGACACCCGCAGGTGGTGAATGTTGACGAAGTGGAGTCCATGGGAGGAATCAAGGGCCGCTTTGGTGCTGCCGCCAAGCGGCTCGCTGCGCCCGCCGGCGCCAGCAAGATCGGCTGCAACTGGATGGAGCTGCAGCCGGGCAAGACCTCGTTTCCTTACCACTATCACACCGGCATCGAGGAGGGTCTGTTCATCCTTTCCGGCGCCGGGGAGTTGCGCATCGGAGCAGACCGGGTGGCGGTCAGGCAAGGAGACTATGTTGCTTTCCCTGCTGGGGCGGACTACGCGCACGCGCTGACCAACACCGGCAGCCAGCCGCTGCATTACCGGGCATTCTCGAATCAAAACACGACCGACATCGTCGGCTACCCCGACTCGAGAAAGTTTGCGTTCGCGGCGCTGCCCGACCCCGCCACATGGCCCAATGGCATGTGGGTGCGAAAGTTGATCAAAGATCAGGAATCGGTCGACTATTTCGACGGCGAGGACACGGGCGGCTGATGTGCCGCGTTGCGAGGCGTAGCAGTCCGCGAGCCAGCCGGCCGGGAAGTGCGGACGGATTCAGCTGCGCACAGTGCCCGCGTTCGGCTGGCGTGCAGCCGCAACATCCTGACCGCGCAGCCAACGGCTGGGCTTCACGTGGGCACGCCGGCTCCTCGTCCGGCTGCTGCGCCTGATCATTGCGAATACGAAGTCGCGATATCCGCTTAGTGCCGGAAATCGCTCCGAATCCAACTTGAGCGTCTACACGACTGTTGTACGGACTCACTGGGTGTCGGCGTCAGCGGTCGTCGCCCGCAGCCGACAGGCGACAACTTGTGAGAACGGAGCTATGGTTTGCCCTCCGCTTGCCTTCCGAGAGGTCTCCGCGTGCACACGCTACGTTTGTGCCTGGTCGGCGTGCTGGCTGCCTTATCCGTGACCTCCACAGATGCCCCGGCTGCGACCTCCGAGACAAATCCAGTACGCACGCAACCGGCCACTGCCCGCCAAGGGAGCACGCAACGCGTGTTCGTGAAGTTGCGTTCCACCGCCACGGTCGCTCCTTCGCCGGCGCAGTCCGCGACCAACACGATTCAAGGTCTTGCGACCCGAGTCAACCTCACGCTACTGGAGTCCCGGCAGATCACGGGCGGGCTGCATGCTCTGCACGCCGTGGCCCTTCCGGGTGAGACCCTCGCCTCCACCCTGGCGCGTCTCAGAGCGGACCCCGCCGTCGAATACGCGGAGCCGGATGAGCGACGCTATCCGCACGCGGTACCGAACGATCCTCTGTATGTGAACCAGTGGTACGAGCAGAACGTCCAGCCGGCGGCAATTGACGCGACGACGGCTTGGGATACCACGACCGGCCGCAGCGATATCGTCATCGCCGACCTCGATACGGGCATCCGCTCTGATCATCCGGACCTGGGCGCAGCGTCCGGGAATCGACTTCTCCCCGGCTACGACTTCATTACCGATCCACTGATTGCCAACGACGGCGACGGCAGGGATGCCGACGCCTCCGATCCGGGCGACTGGATTACGTCGGCGGACGCCGCCACCCCAACGTTTTCGGGATGCTCTGTCGCCAACAGCTCGTGGCACGGCACCCGCACTGCCGGCCTTCTCGGTGCGATTACCAACAACTCCACGGGCATTGCCGGCATTACCTGGCAACCCATGATCATGCCGGTGCGTGTGCTCGGCAAGTGTGGCGGCCAGGACTCGGATATTCTGGACGCGATGCGTTGGGCGGCGGGCCTACAGGTCGCCGGCGCCCCGAACAATCCTCACCCCGTGCGGATCATCAACATGAGTCTCGGAGCTGTGGGCGCTTGCACCGCCGCCCAGCAGACCGTCATCGACGAAGTAGTTGCGCAAGGAGTGCTGGTCGTAGTCTCTGCCGGGAATGAAGGCGGACCCGTCGACTCCCCCGCCAACTGCAACGGCGTGGCCGCGATTGGCGGACTGCGCCACATAGGCACCAAGGTCGGCTTCAGCAGCCTGGGTGCCGAGGTCGCCTTGAGTGCCCCCGCGGGCAACTGCGTGAATACGACCGGCGCGTGTCTGTTCTCCATCGACACGACGATCAATAACGGCACAACCACCCCCGACACCAGCGGCTATACGGACCAGCTCAACCCCAACCTTGGCACCAGCTTCTCGGCGCCCATGGTCTCTGCGATCGCCGCGCTCATGACCAGCGTCAACAGCAACCTGCGTGCGCCGCAGCTGATCGCACGATTGAAAGAGGGCGCGAAGGTATTTCCGGTCTCGTCTGATCCAACCATTCCCAACTGCCACGTTCCTGCGAGCGCCAGCGATCTGCAGACTTCAGAATGCAACTGCACTACGCAGACGTGCGGCGCCGGCATGGCGAACGCACCCGGCGCGGTCACCGCGGCATTGCGGCCGATTGCGGCGGTAATGGTGCCGGCAACCGTGGCTGCCGGCCAGAACGTGACACTATCAGGGACCGGCAGCGCAGCCGCCTGCGGCCACACGATCACCAGCTATGCGTGGACAAATGTCACCAATCCCACAAACCCGATCCAGGGCGCCAATACGGCTACGGCGATCGTGATTGCACCGACGTCGGGGTCTTACACGGTCCGGCTGACCGTGACGGACGATGCCGGCCGGCAGGATGCAGCGGACGTTATCGTGAGTTCGACTGCCGCAACGACTACCGCGCCCGCTTCGGCCAACAATGGCACGTGTCCTGCTGTGACGCCGACCATCACAGTGTCGGTGACCCCGGCAACTGCGAGTGTCCAGACCGGCGGCACACAGTCCTTCACTGCCACCGTTAGCAACACCACCAATAGGGCGGTGACCTGGCAGGTGAATGGCATAACCGGTGGAAACGCGAGCGTGGGGACGATCTCGAGCGCTGGTCTCTACACGGCACCCGCAACCGTGCCATCTCCAGCGACCGTGACGGTAAGAGCAGTGTCGCTTGCCGACCCAACGCGCTCCGGCGCAGCGCAGGCGACCATCACGGCCGCAGCCCCACCTCCGGTCGGTGTGTCGGTAACCCCCGGTACGGCCAACGTCCAAGCCGGCGGCACACAGTCTTTCACCGCGACTGTGACCAACACTACCAATACGGCGGTGACCTGGCAGGTCAACG
>WNFO01003140.1_pt1 | contig 19109 bp, 26 predicted proteins | sample 5400251 | NCBI WGS metagenome assembly WNFO01 (sample SAMN13153354, study PRJNA577476) | soil metagenome | isolation source: 100 cm saprolite under Madrone tree | place: USA:California | collected 2016-06-14
GAAGGCGTGAGACCCATAGAACGGGAGGAACAGAAAGAGAATATTGCAGTGAGAGATTGATACCCACCCAACAACCACGTCTTTTGTGCGTGCCCGCACTGGCTGCCGTTTTCTAGCGGATCGTGTCTTGGGCGTTGTTTGAAGTAGTCGTACATCGGTTTTTGGATCCGGTTTTGGCCGGGCAGCAACAAAGACGTGATCCGGAAGGTATTTGCTCGATGGTGCTTGTGAGCGCAGAGCACTCAGGCCATCGTCATCGTCATCGTCTTGCCCTTCACCTGAGTCAGGATCCCCGTTCCGAGACTTTCCCTGGGTTTCTTCCGTCCCTTCACCTCTCGACATTTCCACATCTTGGCCTTCTGCCGCTTGCCAGTGAACGTCCTCTCCATCTGCAACGTTGATGCCCCCCCACTCGTCCGCACTCGCACTCGCGCTGACACCATCTGATTCTTCTGTCTCTCCCTCGGCGTCTCCCATTGCACGGGTCATCCGCCTGTGCAGGCGGAGATCCAAGTCATTCCCACTCTCATTGTCACCTGTTTCCACCTCGTGATTCTCCGCATGATGCTTGCTTTTCCCTGTTGTAGCAGTAACGCGCCGCCGCAAATTCGCTTGTGCCTTGAGATGTTGGTCATGTTTTCTGTTCCTTTCTTTTATCTTCCGTTTCTCGACGGCATGGAAGTTTCTCAGGGCGTGATTCTGACCTTGTGCGACGGAGGCAGAGGTGGAGAATGAGATGATTTCGGGCAGACCAGAATCTGAGTCCGGGTCGTGTTGGGCCATGGCCAGACGGAGGTATGCGGGCAGTGAGAAGCAAAGTAAGTTTAATTTGAACTCGAGAATCGCGCCACGTGCCGGTTAATATTTGATAAATGGGTGGCCTGGAAGCCCTTTTTTATGGCGACCTGAACTAACAAAGTCCCATCTTTCCCACTCGTCCCATGTCGTCCAGGTCGGGCTGGCGTCGTTTCCTCCCCGGGAAACGCAAAAATAGGAGAGACGACCACGTTATACGGGCCATCCCCATCTCTGAGGCCGGGCCTCTCTTATACGAGGACGACACAGACCCAGAAACGTCCACACCATATCATACTCAACAGTGCGTATCATTCCTGGCCCCTCTCTTCATCGATAACCCATATCTTGTTCTCCTAGCCATCCCCTAGTGTAAGCATCTCTGTCTGTCTAATCGAACTACTCTCCCGACGCTTGTCACAAAAGTGAACCAAACCTGAACATCGACTACGGTCGCTTTCAAGAGGCAGTTTACCATCCACCGTGAGCAGACCCCCATAATTCACCGCTCCGTTTATCACACTGATATATAAATGACCCTCAGAGGTTTCGGTATCCCACCGGCTCATGACGCGGCTGTGCCAACTACACAGCATTCACAGCATTATGGCGAGCGCGCCATCACTCAGGTCGATTACGACGGCGGTCAAACTGTCAGAAGTGAGAACTTCAACCCCCCGCCCGGTCGTTCGATGTCGCGCTCGCGCTCTCGGCATCATCGTGGTTCACGTCCTAGCAGCAAAGTGCCAGACATAACCATCCAAGGTAAGTGATGCACCGCGTATCTTCGTGCGTTTCGCTTCTATTTTGATAGCACCTTCAATCGCGAGTGGGGGTGGACACATACGATCAGGTTCCCCCGACCCTCTTCCTGTCCCACCTCGTCACCATAAGAATGGCTATCGCGAGGATAGGACGCTCTACCCCGAACAGGGACGTCACCGTTCCCAGCGCCGCCGTGACCATGACCGTGGCTATGGGTATGCTCCTGACGGAGGGGTGAGAGTTTGGTATTCTTTTTGTGAATGCCACTCACCTTATCTTCCATGTGCTTTTTGTCACCACCGGCTATCCAGCCACGTGTTTCAACGGATATCCCGGCTGAACATGTGTCGCGTCCTATCACTCGGCACCCAAACTCGCTTGAACATCCCAATTTCCAATTCTCAAATTGTACAGGACGCAAAAGGGCCGTCTGCGTGAGTCTAGAGAGTGTTCATTACACATTTCGATATAGTTTATATGCACTAAAGGTCGGCATCAACTATACCGGCCAAAACAGCCAGCTAGATGGCTGCGTGAATGATGCCAAAAATATGCACCGTTTCTTAATTGGTAAGCATGAACGTCATTTTTAGGCTAACCGAATTGACGATCTCTTTTCACGCAGATCAATTAGGCTTCGGCTCTCATGACATCCTCCGTCTGACAGACGATGCGCGCGATCCCCGCAATGTACCTACAAGGCTGAACATCCTAAGTGCAATGCGCTGGCTTGTACGCGATGCACACAAACACGATTCACTATTCTTCCACTGTGCGTTTGTCCACAAGGGCCAATCTTAATTTGCCAATACATGTCATAGATTCGGGACATGGTTCTCAAGTACGGGACCTAAATGGCGATGAGGTCGATGGATATGACGAGGGTAATACAAATGAATCATCATCCGGATAATAGTCTTATGAATCATGGCAGTAATATTCCCACTAGATTATTCACAGGCAGGGACGATTATCGATGATGTGAGGTTTTTCAGTCTTGTTTCCTCGACAAGCATGCTTACCTCCTGATAAAGGAACTCCATGATGATTTGGTATCTCCAACTCCTTGTCCCTTCCGTGCAGCTTCCAATGGTCTGTTATGTAGATTAAACCCCTACCACCAGGGTGTCGCCTGACCGTACGCCGCGTGTCTTCTCACGCTCCCGATATCGGTTGACTCTGACTCGATGAATAGGCCGTTTTTGACGTATGTGACGTTCTTCATCGCGTAGATGGTTTATTCACTCGTGTAGTCATGCCATTCAGGATCTATCCTTGGTAGGTGGTTCGTCAAGAGTTGCGTTGTAGCTTGCACCTGAATATGGTTTCCAATAGACATACCTTTCGTTGTGCGTGATGGCCCCTCCACTTGTTACGCGCCAGGCTAACTTAGGCATAATAGTATCATTCAGATGGCCGTGTCAGGAGCAGCAGCATAACAACGAAATTCCTTGCAGAAAAGTCCACTCCGGCTGAGGTCATCTGCTGGAGTGGCTCAACAGATTCGGGTACTTCCGCGGATGTACATGAGGGAGGGGGAATTGCCGTCGGCGCAATGAGCTATGCATTCTTGAGCGCTCTAAGTAAGTTTATTTGTCAATGAGCGCTGAGCGCTGTACTGACTGGCGTCACCAGGTAATAAGTCCCGACCTACCTTTGAGGAACTACTACGAGATCTCCGACGTACGACTCGTAAGTACCACCAAAAGCCGCAGTTGTCGGCATCGCATCATATTGTAAGTGTCATCATATGAGTCAGAACAGACACCGAATTCGAATCCCTCCCAGGACCTTAATCGACGATTCGTTATTTGATAACATGTCAGCGAGACTAGAACTACTGGAGCACGTATGATTTCATGTGTTGCGTATGTGCACCTATGATGCTCAGGATTTATGCATCGACATACCTCTAGGCTGAATACCCAATATTGTAGCGAGAGAAAAAATTTGGTTTATTTTATTTAGTAGACTATATGGACCCGTGTCAAGTCCGAGTTTGAAATCTCCTAAATATACTCTTACAGTATGCCCCATATGCCCCATTTTCTTTTCCATGCCTGCAACGGACGTTGGTTAACCTGAAAGTTCTCTCGTACATCATGCCACCATATAATCGACACAGGCAGAAGACTCTACCTTAGAAAAGTCGGCCTCAATAGTGGAGGAGCGCCGGTTTAAGCTAAGCGGGTACTACTTGTAGGCATAGTGCCATCTCGTTCTCACTTATAACATTAGAGCTTGTGATCGGTGTCGGTGCGTGTCCGCTTATGGTTGTTCTCCAATGGAGGTGTCAATTCTTCTTCTACAGGCGCAGGAGAATCAAGTGTGACGAGGGTCATCCATGCCAAGCATGTCTGGGTGCTAATTCAGCTTGTACTTTCGAGGAACGTGGCAAAAAGAGCCATCCTCACAAGTCCAAGTCAGTGGTGTATCAGACCCAATAAACCTTTTCTCTAACTCCCAGTTTCCTCTAGACGTACCGCTACTCTAGAAGGTCGTATGCATCATCTTGAGAGCCTGATTCAAGTGATCCCCCGAGCCGTGTTTGCTGCGGGCGGCTCAGCTCTTTCCCCGCCTTCCCCTTCCGACCGTCAGCCTTCAGTTCTATTGCTCCAGAACCATTTTTATTAGGCCGCGGTACCCCTGCCGTCTCTTACCATAACCCCTTTGATGAACCCGTCAACTCACTTCGCCCTCGCGGCTAATCAAGTGAATCACCAAGCGGTCAACTTACCATTTGTCTATCAAGAGACGGCCAATGATGATGCGATGATGGACCAGCTTCAGTTATCACACCTGATGAAATTGCGCGCATGTCACTCTCATCTTCATACCTCTATGTTGATTATGAAGGATATACCCGGTGGCAGTGAGAAACACCTTGCCTCCCTATATTGGATCTTCTCATCGAGCGCCATCACTCGTCCCCAAAAAACGAGCAGGACTCAAAATTCCCGCGACAGTAGTCATCTAATGCAGACAGTACATGGTTTCCGGACCGAGCTGTTCATCATCTGGCCGATATGAACCCAGAACGGCTTCGGAAGTTCGTTACTTCGTTCATACCACCCGACCTTATGGATAGGTACGTCTACGTTGTACATCCTAATTGCCGCAGCGCCCGCCTACATAGTCAAGTCTTGTACAGTGCTACTTATCAACATCTTATTACTTGATGCTTTTCCTTCATGTTTCAACATTCCTCAATGTAAGCTCCTTGACGCCACGTATTTGTTAGTCTTATGTACTTTCAGGACTCGGGGATCCTCAGAAGTGGGGAGAGCCAGGCTTGGTGGCTTTTGTAGTCTCTGTCTGTACCCTTGCTTCGCGCCACATCGACGACCCGCGAGTTCGTGCAAACCCAAGTGACGGGGTATCGTCTGGTACCTTGTGGTTCGACCTTTTCAGTCGCTTGCGCACACTTCCGGAAGGAGATCGCCCTTCCCTATACACTATTCAGGCCACGCTGGTTGCGGGTATCTATGCAATCGGGTGGGGAAAACTATCGAAAGCCTTTGCCCTTATCTCCGAATCTGTCACACTCTCACTTGATGCACGGACGCGTACGATATTTTTGATGCAATTGAGGAGGAGGTGTGTAAGCGCACATTTTGGTGCACTTATACGTGGGACAAGCTGGCGGGGGTCCATTTTGGCCGGCCACCACATGTGCGGTTACGTAACTGTAATGTTTCTGAAGAGTTCATTACTGTAACGTTCATTAACGTTCATTTTACCCGTGATTATACCGGACCGCAGCCCACAGAGACGCCAAGTAGGATGGGAGCATTTATTTGTGCTCATCATGCGTCATCGGTTCTCCGACCTTGTTGCTAAGCGCGTAGCCGATAGTGAACAAGAGAAGAGTGATCGTGAGCGAGATGCCATGACTGTGGCACATTCTGTCGCGTTACAGCTCATCTCTACTCACCTACAAATTGCGCAAAAGGGTCTGATGACATATTGTAAGGAATATATGTGCTTGACATGCCTGACAAATGCCTTCCGCCTGCTCTGCTAGATGGCGTACACGTCATTCATCAGCTTACCCAAGCCCCAAGCTGGCCGTACTCTTATCGGTTTCTTACTAAACTGCCAATCTGACGCGTTACGACCTTTGATCGCACCTGCACTGGATAGCTTACGATCTTGCGTGGGTCTTCTGCGGCACTTCAGTGATCGTTATGTATGCGGTCAACGCTCATGCGATATGATGGAAGAGTTTTGCAGGCGTATGTTCACCTGTTGATATAATTTCACCACACCTAACCGTGTTTGTAGTCACGCAGATTCCACTTGACTTCTTCCCATGAATTTATAGTAAATCCTGTACGTCCCCCGTGGATTCGCCCTGCCCGCAAGAAGAATACGCCCGTTCGTCGTTCTACACCGAGTACGGAGTCTCAGCCGCAAGATACGTCGGAGTTTGCTAGCGACTATATTTCCTTCGCACCAGCAAGCACACCATTCAACCTTATAACCAGCTTTTCTCCTGTCATGTCGGCCCTCTCTCAGCGAGAGTATTCAGGACGCAGGACGTCTTCCTCTCGATCACTTCTCGATCCCGCTGGGGCGGCGGCGGCGGCGGCGGATGGCCAAAAGCTGTTCAGGCCATTAGAGGAGCTGATGGCTATATTCGGAGACAGTGATCTTGACGTTGTAGGTTTGTTTCCCTCCGTCTGGGTTTCCCGGATTTACCATGGATCGACTAGGTGATGTGCCTCACGGAGAAGATTTAGTACGACATAGGAGCCAAGGATCAGATGAGATGGCGGAGTTTGTGTCTAGTCCGTAATCAGACACGTCCTAAGTGTGAACTCATCAGGAATGGGGGAACTACCGATATGACGATCTTGGTAATGCTGTGTCTAATGTCCCTTTCGCAACGCTATCTTTATCTAGCTCTCGTTTGCAGTTGTCGATTTGTGTTGTGTATAGATGACATCTACAGGCCAGATGGGCAGCCATTAAGAGTGGGCACTCAAGTCGGAGAATTTCATATGGCTGTATTATCGAGTTATATGTTGAGGGACTCCATAGGAACAATATGAATACAATGGGTTGTTATACATATGCAGGATGCAAGGAACAGGTACCTTTTAGTCATGTGTAATCATAAAGCAAACAGGTGAACCCGTTCATCTCTGACAGCAAACAGTAGAACAAAGCGATGGCCCTCTGCCTGCCGACGGGAAATGGCTTCGCGTATTTGTGGAGCGTACCCGGTACTCGAGAGAGGGAACGAGGACGCCACGGTTTTCCAAGTCTCGTCATCTGTGACCCAACCGGAAGACTGACACAAAAGATCAAAGACGTTGGCCGGAGTATCGATAGCAATCATTGGGATACCGGATCGTACGGCAGAGCAAATACGCAAACCCATTTCAAACGCTGCACCGAGATAAAAGTGAGCGAATGTCGGGAAAGGTCCCACCTACAAAGCAAGTTCTTACCTTTCTCAAGAAATATCTGTTTCGTTTGCTTCCGCTGCTTGCGGGTATCTCCGGGCAGCAGTAGCTGAACGTCTGGCATGGGCCCAGACCACTTGGATCGGGAAGGACTTTGCGAGTGTTCAGACTGAATAACCGTGCCAGAGGTTTCGGCATCAATCCGCTTCTGCTCTGCAATTTGCTCCTGGAGCCACGATACAAGTTCTGACCTCGAAACTGAAAAAAAGAGGTATGATGTCTGTAACGTGGCAGCCCTAATGAGAATTGCGGAAGTTACCCACCGTCACATTCTGTACCCTTAAGGATGCTTTTTATCCTGAATGCGGGCTGATCGCGCCGCGCAGCACGCGTGCGTGGACATACGGAGAATCTACGAACGTTACGACTATGTGTTGGGAAGAGGCAAACAGATACACACAATATACCCTCTCTGTGACACAATTCGAAGTGGTTTTCGTGTTCGCCGTCAAGAAGACTCGACTCGTACATAACGTCTGCGCTGATGTCGTGTCTCCACAGGAGCGCCGCAACTTCGAGTCTCTCGCTGAGATACCCGGGCGAGTAGGACACGATGTACACATCACATCGCCTTGGACTCCAAAAACCAAAAGAACGTTGTTCCTTGAGAAGATTTTTGACAGAAATCGCCTGATACGCTGCCAAGCCAATGAGGATCTTCTCTAATGAGATTTGCAGCCCCACGGCACAAACGTTGTTGCCAGCGGCTTTTGGCAAAGAGAATTGGGATATGAGGTTGTCATACCTAAGGGTACGGCGTTAGTTAACTCGAGGCGACCATGGCTAGATCCGCTAACCGGCCGCCAGCAGCCAGAATATCGCTCCGCTTGCTTCGTCTGACGACTTCAAAACATACGCCATCTTTAAAGTACGCATTATGGCTGCTTATCATCAAAGGATGCAAGAATATAGGCCTCGTCACTCCGGTAAGGGCAACGTATCGAATTGCCTGCTTTACTTCGTCCAGGGAAGGCGACATCAAAGTCAAAAGAGGCGGTGAGGTCTTCTCAAGTCGAGCAACGAGTGTTACAAGGTCCTCGTCTACATCCATTGAATGGGCTACAAAAGTCCGGAAAACGAAATGAACCATACCTGTATCGCTCAAGATTTCAAGTTCGTCTACTGTACTCCTCAGAAGACCCTTTTTGAGAAGCATTGCCCGCTTCTGGGCCCAGGTCGACTTGGCTTGCATGATAGTTTCAATAACAGAGTCGCGGATGTCATGCGGGACCCGGCTCAAAGCCAGCTCGATAACTGGATAACAGTCAGCGACATACGGCAGTACTAACCAGAGGCATTACCCTTGGAATGAGATATGTGTATCTCATAATGTTGTGAAAGGTTTGGAAACGAATCCAAGCATTCGTTCATGATGATGATTGATTCAGCAATAGACACTGGTCCGCTATTGGTTACGTCTGTGGAAATAATGTCAAAGACGGCAGCCTTGAAGACCCTAGGATGTCCTGCGACCAGGCTGGCGTGCTGGTGAGGGAAGGGGAAGAAGACAACCTTCATACATTAAGACTTACTTGGGGCGGTAGATATCGCCAATGTGAAATCTCTTGATTCGTTTGAGGTTGTTTCTTGCTGCGACGCGCGCAAACGGGAGCAGTGCATTATTTGGAAGCACCACGACCTCTCCGTGTCTATCCACAAACAACACACGTGTCGTATCGTCATTGTTATCAGTTGCTGGCATCATCAACGGCGGCTCCATTTCAATTGCGCCGTGTAGGCGGAATATGGTTGCCAATGTGTCGCGAACAATCCCATTCAGTGACGCGTGTTCTGGATGTTCAACATCGTTGTCATAGAGGAACCCGCGCACACCTCGGGAAGTCTGGTTAAAGAGCGCTGCAAGAACCGCCTGACGATGAGGAGAATCGGTTTTGGCTAGGCGACATATGAGTATCTACTCTGGATCTTGCTTGACAACTTACTCATCATCTTCAAAGCACCTTTGAAATATTCGTCTTCCAATCTAGGGGGAAGTAGGTTGCTCTGAGACAACTCAAGGGCGGTGGGGCGTTCATCTGGGTTGTGTTTGAGCAAGCAAGTGATGACTGGAGAGTATTAATGAGAAGTTGGACAAATGGATGCTGAGCCAAAATTCATACTTTGCCTCTGACGTGTTCGGTAGTGAATATCCCAGTCAACAGGAAAGACCATGTCCTTCCTACGCAAGTCTTCAATGACAGCAATGCGCTCTGCCCCGGTTGAGAAAGAGTAGTTCATCTCAAAAAACACAATCTGAAGACCGTTCGGTGTCTGAAATCCCCGATGCAAGCAGGTACAAACTTACACCGAGACTATACAGGTCCGCCTTAGTATGATTTCGCGGCCCCTTTTTTGGAGACTGTACTTCGGGGGCGATGTACAATTTGGTCCCAACCTCTACAAATTATGATGAAGATGACTGACACGTGACGTGACTATGCACTAACCGAGCGTCATCTCAGCGTCGGTTGTGATTGCGTGCGGAATCACCTCGGACGGCTCGACTGCTGCAGCCAGACTAGACGTAGCAAGGCCAAAATCGCCGACTTCCAACAGTCCGTTAACACAATCGCAAGCTGTTGGGCACCCGAGAATCTACCTTTACAATCACCTTTACCATCTGGTAAACAAATCAGAAGAATGTCGGCTACAGAAGTATTTCTGTCGCACCGATGAAAATATTCGTAAGCTTGATATCTCGGTGAAGCTGAGGTCCAATTAGTGTAGATTAAAATGATATCAAATTGACCACAGACAATCCCCAAGCTTGACATATGCACAAGTGCATCAACAACCTGGTGGAATAAACGCCACGCTTCGTCCTCCGAGAGACCTTCTGATATGCGCTGCAAGTGGTGCCTTGTCGGTGATGGCAGACGATGTGTATCGGAGGTCATCTTACCTCTCTGAGTGTTTGCCGCTCTACGAACTCCTGCATAATCGTTAGGGTCGTATTCGTGTTGAAGTAAAGAAGCTAACCATCTGAATGTAAAGCGTGCGAGGTCTAGGGGCGGGTGGCGGGCGAGGAACTACGTTGATAACTGCAGAACCGCTCCGTTGGGCATCAAACATCTCCCCGAGCTCATCAGCTTCAGTCTCATCCCCTTCAATATCCCCATCACTGCCCTCTGTGTCTCCGGAACCAGATCCTGTGAAATGTATGCTTGGAAACGACGTAGACGAACGGCTTTCTGATCCGAGGTCATCGAGGTCTATACCAAACGGATCCGACGACCCATCGCGACGAATAATGCCACTAAGAACGGACGTTGCACCATCCGCGGTATCATCACCCGAATCGTCTGAAGACACAGTCGCAGACGCCAACTCTAAATCCTCAAACCATGCAGTATAGTAACGCACAATGAACCGATGGGACAAGCGACTCAGTGCGTTTATTTCTCGTAAGATCTTATTGTCGGTATTCGGAGTCCGCAAGCGTACTTTCTTGACTAGGAAAGGTGTCAAAGGTCTCGCCATGTAGCTATAGGCTAATACATATCCGTACCTGCGTAGACACGAGAGTCGATTTTGTTACGCGCTTTGACTACCGAGCCAAATGCACCGCGACCCTGCCATTGACTAAGATACCTGATTGACAGGTGTCCAAAGATGACTCGTACCAATAGTTCCAGTTCTTCCCAGTCCTCCTTCCATCGGCTCGCTTGTTGCCGTCTTTGAATCGGTGCTCTAAAATAGTCAACCTCAGGTGAGCTCCCATATGCTTGGTAAACAGGCGTCCTCGGATCTTAACCAATTCTTATCAGTGCAACATTCGAAAGTTAACTCTCGTTGATTTACCCGGCGCTGGTATCGCGACCGGGCGCGATTTCGTGAACGGGATTTGAGTTAGTTCGACGAGAATGGCAGCACATGATATATATTTCTTCTTTTGAGAGACCATGCTCAACGCAATCCGTTGAAGGGGAGGGGATATCAGGGCTGTGGGGTGTAAGCAGCATACATGGCGCACAGACATGACTCACAAGATACAAGCGCTGCCTGTGCATCGGGAAAACGCTCCACAACATCACGCCCCAGCAGCATCTGCAGGAGGACTACACCAGCATAATGGATGTCACGAGCTTTCGTATATATCAGTGCCGAGTCGTGGCCATCCTTCGCTAGCCTGAGGTGATTAAGTCCCAGGGTACACAGCATCAATAAATGGAATCTACCAGCTTTCAGGGAGGCTTATAGAATCTAGGGTAGGGAGGGAATTGGGTCCGAATGGATTTGACCGGTGAAGGTCCAACAATTTGACATAGTAGCTGACCTTGACAAGTTTGACGACTTTAGATTGGCCCAACCTTTCCCGACTCGAAAGTCCAACCGAGTGTAAGGAGAGCCCTTTGGACAAAGTCAAACCCAAGTCAAAGCAGGGGGATAACGACTTACCTCTGTGAAGAAGATCTGCACTATGCACCTCATTCAATCCGGTCAGAATTTGGGTGAGATAATTCTTTCACGAAGTCAGACTGAATGATGTGTGACCTTAACTCACTTACCGATGCACGCTCCTCGCGAAGTGTCTCACAATCCTCCAATAAATCGTCCAAAGTCAACTGTGGCTTCTGTTCCATGAGGACCGCCAGCTGGGGTGCACCACTCGACTGTGGGAGAGTGAGCTTGACGGCATGCAATCTAATGACATTCTCGTGAAGGATCCCTATGAGACGCTGAACCTCCTCTTGAACGAGTTTAAGCTTCTTGCGACCTTGATGTGTAGTGTAATAGTGCGTATCGAATGTGATCAGATGAAGCTCGAGCGGAAGAGATGCGGCAATGTCATCGCAAATAGGTTCCGCTTGATAAACGGTACCAAGGCAATCTGCAGTAACTTGAGATTACGAAAAGTGACGTTTGTATTTATAACTGACCATGTCGTGGATGAAACAGTTTAACGGCACGGAAATGCAATTCATTCGCGACGATTTCACGGTCGAAGGATTGGGTAAGTATCCCGTCAGCAAGCTCTTCTGGAACCTCGGTTGCATCAGACTGTGCCCGATGGCGGGCCCGGTGCCTCTCGCGTTCAACCTGGTGCCGATGTGCATCTGCTTGTATCTGCTCATTGAATGCCTCGGCGAAGAGACGCTTGCGCTCCTCCTCTTCTCGTGCTTCAGCCTCTTCACGTCGCTTCTTTGCCTGATAAAGCCAGTGATCCTTGATTAAGAGTGGCATACTCAACTAGACACCCACCTCTTCTTCTTCTGACGCTCGTCTTATCATCTCCGACGCCAAAGAACCGACAACTTCAATAGGAGGCGCGATAGCAGTGGCAATCCAGTCTTGCGCTAAAGTAATGACCTATATATTATGGTAGTCAGAGTAGCCAGGTTAAAGGAACATAGTGGTGGGGTCAAAGGACCTAGGTTGAGGCACAACGGCAAGATAGTCCCAGAAAGGCGCGCCCCATTCAGAATTAACCGATTCACGAGTTTGCTCACCTGAAAGACAATCTCCGTCCCGCGAGACTGTCGCGCTTCAGCCTGAATAAAATTTGAGAGCTTCGTGATACAATCATCTGGAATGCCTCTGATGGGTTGCTGCACAGTAAAAATTGGGTGGGCGTTTGTGGGGTAAGTCCTGGGAAATCTATGAAAGTATAAATGAGACGACATCATGGACTACAAGAAATTATTGACATGGTATGTAAATGAAAGTAGATCTTAGTAGCATGTTCAGTGTCTGGGTGTGTGATCTTGATGATGAACTCGGGTAGCCTTGCAGCGCCCTATGCATGAAATCACAGTCATTGAGTAGTTCCATTTCCGATTATTTGGAGCCAGTTTGGTACGACATACTTTCCAGGCCCTAGGCTGGCATTCTATGAAGTCGTCGGCATAAATGGACTTTAGAGCGGTAATTTCCTGCTGTTGTTGTTCTGAGAGCGTGTAATCCATTCTGATCAGCAACTAGCCCGAATTTCGGAATGAATAGGAGGGTCTGGAAGGTCCTTCGAACCCCAAGGGCTCAAGCTTCCATACCCTGGCCAACGACAGAGAGTGTTATCTTGATTGACGGTAGAACGAGCTGAGGGACGACAAAGACAGCACGTGCCGCCACCACTCAAGTTGGCGGCTACGGTGTGGCCCGGTCACGGTTAAGCCTCGTTTACTACTTCCATCTCCTAGTCTCCGTCTGTCTCTAACTCCAATCTATGTCGCAGCGGATCGGCATGTTTCTGCCACTCTTTCATCTTACTTTTCTCATTAGCCTACCTTGGTCACTGGCAAGCCCTCTATCATTACATGCCACTCGTCGACGAACGCTCGGGCTTCATCTCCCTTTGTCTAGACGGGAGGTAAATGCAAGCACACCTCGGCGGGTACGCAAGCAAGGCACCATAGGTCTCGGAGACTACTTTGATGTGTGCGTATCTGAACTCACTACTGCAGCCAGCTCATCGCGGAGTCAGAACATACAATGTACTAGTTCACGTAGGCAAGACGCTTGTACCGCTCGTTGTCGGTAGGTTTTATTCCATTGCAATGTGTACCGCCTGACGTTTCCCCCCTTCTAGACACGGGCTCTTCCGACCTTTGGGTGCTCTCTAATCTTTGCTCCGCTGACTGTTTCGCTGCCGGTGTCCCGTCATACCCTCTGACTTCCTTCCAGCCAAGCGGACTTGATGTCCGTCTTGAGTACGGTGACTCCCTGACTGGAACTTTCGCTCAAGGCCCCGTTGGGTTGGACGTCGTCAGTTTTGCGGGCTTGCGGCTTCACGATCAGTACCTTGCTGCAATCTCCGAAACTAATACAGAAGTAGTACAGTCAGGCTCTGTCGGAGTATTTGGCCTTGGTTTTCCGGTTAACAGGTGAGCCAGTAATGCCGTACGGTGGTCATCAATCAGCGGAGTATCAAAGTGCGGAACGTAGCCTCTTCAGAACAATCCCCGCTTCATTACCTTTTCTTGGTTGTGCTCATGCTATGATCCACCGCAGTATGATTTGGAACAAGTTACTTGCCTCTAGAATCACAAGAGACACTCTCGAGGCTCGGAATTTACCGTCTTTCCAAGCTCGTGTCTTCCCCGACCTCTCTGGTTTCTATGGGCATCGTACTCCGACCATGCTCAGTCACTTGGACGAATCGCTCATTCCAGGCGTGGATGATATACTTGCAAGCTTTGCTAGTAACGGCCCGCTTCTTCCTCGACTCATCTTGACTGGAGCATTAGCTTCACCAATTGTCGCTATATCTCTGCAACGAGATACCATTGATATTGACGGAAATCAAGGTTTGCTTTCTATTGGTGAATTACCAGCAGGCATAACTATGGAAGACTTGACTTGGGTCCCTTTGCGCGGTTACACCTCTGCGGAGGGCGGGCTTCCGGCGCCCGAGGAGTTTCCAAATGAGGTGCGTTTGAACACATGTATATTTTCAACTTAAACGAACGTCGAATCAGATTTACCCCATTACTTGGGAAGTCGCCATTGATGACGTATATTTTGATGGGCAGAAGTTGTCACGGTCATCCCTTACTGCATCAAACGTTACTCTGACTGCACTGCTTGACACAGTTCGTCCTTTGCTTGTCTTCAGATAGGCTCATAGTCCTTGTCATACAGGGGAATGCACTGATTCGCGGCCCCAAAGACGTTCTGGATGCAATTACTTCGAAACTCGGGGGTGATACCTATGACTGCGCTGAAGCCCATACACTTACTTTTCAAATTGGCGGAAGATTTTTCTCAGTTGACCCACGTGACTTCGGCTCTCAGACCTTAGGCTTTGAGGATACTACTTCCCAGTGCACCCCCAATATTGCTCCTACGGATCCTCCGAGCTCAGGCTTTCTATATAGCTGGAGCATTGGGGACCCATTTTTCAAATCGTAAGCAGGCCTACTGATCTGATTGCGGTCACCTACAGACCCACCAGTGTGTTTGTTGCATTCTATTACGGAAATTTAACGCATCCCTCACAAGACCAACCTCGGGTGGGACTCCTTTCAACTGTACCTCCAGACGCTGCGCAGCGCCTACAATCTGCAGTTCAGTCTTCTAATGCTACATTTGGTGGCAACCTTCCTTGTGCGTTACCCCTGGTCAAATAGGCACTAATTTCATTGATATTCTCGCAGCGCCTTCCAGCGCTCCTCTGCCTACAAGAACAAATACTACAGGTGCTCCTCACTCTAACCGGCCTTCACAGATTTCGCATAGCCCCGATGCGGCCCCAATCCATGCACGACCATCGTTAATCAGTATTTTAACACTACTAATAACCATATTCGTAATGTAACAATTACCCCGACCATCCATTACGTGAATGGGACAAGGCAATCCGTGTAACACCACAATTTCAAATAGTTCGACCATACGTACATGACAGAGTAATAGACACCCTTGAATCATTCGGCGGTTGCACATCGAGGGGTACAGTATACAAAAAAATTCTATGCGGTCAGTTGAGTTGGATGGTCAAGGCTGACCCAAGCGGCCTGATATGGGTTGGGAACAGGCAATCAATTGGCTCACTAGCATGCCAGAAATCTGAGCTCGTCTATCCAGCGCCCAGACCTGCTTGTCCTCATTGTCCACTCTGTCTCTAAGGGAGCAAGAGATAGGGTCAACGAATCAAGGTCTCAATTCCGTTTGAGCAGTAATCTAGTAATCTTCGAATCCATTGGCATCCACCAATAATACACCCTATAATACAGTATCGCGAGAAGTGTGCTGGAATGCACGTATTCTACATTCTTGGGTACTGATAGTCGCCATTGCCCGTCATATGCCAGTTGCACTAGCAGGTACCCACGATCATCCTTGGGAGACATATTGTGGTCTTTAATGTACTAGATCGTCTATAACCCCTCGTCAGTACTTGGAGTGCCAAAAACCAAATCATCCTCGTCATTTAGAGGTACGCTCAGGGATCCCCTAGTGTGTATTGACTGAATAATGTCATGACTACCGTGCTCGGTAAGTCAAGATTCTTCCTTAAACGAGATAGAAATCTACGCACCGCTCGAGGAGTTCATCTATACCCAACGAACCTGCTTCCCAGTCTACTCGTACCCAGTTGTGTACAAGCTGGCCCGAGCGATAGACGAGTATCGTGGGAAGCATGTCTGTGTCCACGTCCTCTTCATCCTCATCCTCACTCTTGTTGAGCGCGTCGGTGACAGTGGGCTCGTCTGTGTCACTACCGTAAGGGTCATCGTCGTCCTGGTGTGAAAACCTAGGTGAGGTACGCGACTTAGATAAATATGTTGACGAGGGTGGACGTAAACTCCGAGGTTTTGCTTGGGAATTCAGTGCGAATCCAATGGCGGAGGCGCGACACCTGATGAACTTGGTGTTTGGGTTTTCACGCGCCAGACGCATGAGTCGATCGTCAATGGTATCGCATCTACCAAGTGACTTGTGGACGGCCAGGGAGGCAAGAGAGCATCGTGAGTCGCTTGTGTTAATCTAAGCATATTGATCACTGCACTCACAGGATCATATATATGTACCACCACCCACACGTTTCGATCCTCCTCCACTGCGGGGACAAACCCAGATAAGCCGACCTCGCGTAGATGTCCGAACCGTCCCCGCTGCCGCCGCTCAAGGGTAATGGGTTCGTCCCGTTCTTCGAGGAATGTTAATCCTCCTAGATTCGCATGCTCCATTCGAGAAGCCAGTTCTGCTAGCTCTGCCGTTTTCCTAAGACGCTCGCGTGCTGCGGCTTCATTGCGATCGCGAATGACACCTTTTACACCTGTTCGTCCTGGGCCCATACCAATCGAGTCGACTTGTTGTGAATGTGCATCGACTTGTTCATCTACCTGCCTGCCCCATGACCCATCGAATTCACTGCCATGGTCATCGCTCTCGGATGAAGTAGACCGAGCCGGTGAGGAAGACCGACTCGGGCCTTGAAAGAGTTCACCTGAGAGAACGAGTTGTTCGAGACGATCTCCGTTCTACTCGTAGCATTAGAAACAGGTTATCCTAATCGACTATCAAATTCTTACCATTGGGTTATCTTATAGTCGAACTAGGTTGGACGTTGGAGGAGTTTTTTCCGTATTATCCGTATTAGTTGATCAAAGCAAAGTTCAGGACACATCCTATTGAGGTAGAGTTGCGTACTTAGTAAGCGCTAACCTACTGTAATACCTATTTTCCTTTGATAAAAAATTTCGAGGCAACCCCCGGCAGTGATATGTACATGATATTTCACACACTAGTCAGCGAAGGTGTAAATGTTGGGAAGACAATGATCATGTTGTACAATGGATGAGGGTTAGCAAACGATGGAATGGCAAGCCCTACAATGCAAGGTATAACATCCACATGTACAATAGAACAGTACCTAACAAATACTATCCTTACACAAGGCTCGCGCGCTTAAGTCCGCGAAGCGTGATGTTGACACCGTCATGGTCCTCAAGCCATACCCCGCGCGCCTGGCATCGAGTGAGTACCCTGTGCCAGAATTTCTGAATGGCTGGGTGCGATCGGCGGACGCGAAGCATCGTGGACTCAACGCTGAGGTCGCGCAAGTATTTAAGGGCGGGAAATGCCTCATAGCGGAGGAGGGAGGACATCTGTTCGAGAAGCGGAAAGAATGCTGAGCCATCATCACCCGTAAGTCTCATGCCGAGGGCGTCCGTTATACGTGTGTCGATGTCTCGTATAGCGATGAGTTCTACACGCGGATGATGGGGTAGAAGGACGTGAGGCGCGATCCAGTCCGGTGACTCCCAGTTCCATTCTACGTCTGCTGAACAGATCAACTCTGTCACGTTTGGGCACAGCCGTGCAAGTGAGAAGGAGTCGTGAGTCCTTGGTCTGCCGGGTGCTGTCAGGTAATGTTCTTCCACTATAGACGAGGAGTGTCCCAGCTCCAGTTGCCTAATCGATTTTCCGTGAGCCTCCAGGAATCGATAGAATCCTGGACCAGTATAACCGAAGTCCGCGGAGACAACCGACAAGTTCCGCAACGTTGGCATATCCCATGTAGCAAGCGCCGCGAACATGTCGTTATCAACGCTGACCTTTAGGCTCTTGAGTGCTGGTAACTGCATTGGCATCTCCACCATTCCATCGATACCCATACCGGATGTCAAATTAGGGAACAAAGTGCGGAAATTCGGCGAACAAGACGAAAGTTCGAGGTACTCGAGGCGCATGGTACGCATTTGCTGAAGTGGAGACATGCGTTGTTGGAAAGGTTGGTCATCATAGTTTGTCCATGAAAGCCTACGCAACTGATTGCGGGGGTGTGCGAGAAGAGAGAGGAGGCGTTCCGGCAGACAACGTGGATCGGCTGGAATGTCATAGCGGTTGCGTTGGACGGATTGGTGGTCGGTGTATACGGTCAATTGTGGTGAGTACTCCAGGATGGTGTGTAAGTCTGCTGGCGCGCAGCGTTCCAATACCGGTGTCTCGATGTGTAACCTTCTAAGGAAACGACCGCTGGACCCTGTGCCATCAACGAACTCGAGGAGCAAGGTATGGGCAAGTGCCTTGGCCTGTTGCGCTCGGCTGATCCACACGAACTCGTAGAGGAACGGCTTAACGAATGCGCTCCATCGCTTGCAGACCAGAGAGAGAGCCATCTTGAAGCGCATGGATGCACGATATGCTGGAAGGTGAAGGGAGGTTGCCTCGAGGAAGGATAACTCGTTCGTTGTGTCTAAAGGATCCGGCGTCATGAAAGTGGCCTCGCGGATGATGAGGTGCCATATTTCCGGGGGGAGACGAAAATGGTCATAAACCCGGCGGTGTACAAGGATGGCTCGTGATGAATAGGTGCTTCTAAATCTATTGGTAAGCATATTCATCAACACAGAAGTAAAACCGGAGGAAAAGAGGGAGCAGCGGGCCATGCTCAGATATGAGGGATTGTTCTCCCCGGCCCTTGCCACAAGTGAACAGTTGTTTAGCAAAGTGGCAGAGCATGTGGGGCGTTAGTCGCGGGTGGAGCAATCGATGACGGCAGAACATGTAAAGAAACAAGCTAACCTCCTCAAATGACGTTTGCACAAAAGTTTTTTGACTATACGGGAGATACGGTTTCTCAGAGACGTATATAGATGAGAGCAACGGAGGGTCATGAAGGGGTGAGGCAGC
>WNFO01004539.1_pt1 | contig 19097 bp, 11 predicted proteins | sample 5400251 | NCBI WGS metagenome assembly WNFO01 (sample SAMN13153354, study PRJNA577476) | soil metagenome | isolation source: 100 cm saprolite under Madrone tree | place: USA:California | collected 2016-06-14
CTCGATGCGATGAAGCCGGCCGGGCGCGTCTATCTGCCCACGGCGTCGTACTCGGAGATGGGCGAATGGGCGCTGCCCGCGGACAAGGCGGCGGAGCTCGAGGACGTGCGCGAGCGACTCTCCGCGCTCCCAGACGGGGCGCGGCTGGTCCGACTCCTCCGCGGCGGCTTCTGGAGAAACTTCCTCGTCAAGTATCCGGAGATGGGTGACGCCTACCGGCGGATGTTGCGCGTGTCGGCGCGACTGGGTGACGCGCTGGCCGCACGTCCGGATGATCCGCGCCTCCGCGCGGCGCGGGAAGACCTCTGGCGAGGGCAGGGGAATGATGCCTACTGGCACGGGCTGTTCGGCGGAGCGTATCTGCCTCATCTTCGTCGCACCGTGCTGAGCGCGGTGCTGGCGGCTGAGCGGCGTCTCGATGACGTGACGGGCGTCCCCAAGCTCACCTGCACTTGCGACGACCTCGATGGAGACGGACGCGCCGACGTGCAGGTGCGGACGCGCGAGCTCGCCCTCACCCTCCGTCCCGAGGCGGGAGGCACGGTGACCCAGCTCGCCTTCAGGCCCCGCGACCTCGACCTGGCCGGCGTGTTCACCCGACGCCGCGAGATGTATCACGATCGGGTGAAGGAGAGCGTGGTTGCGTCGGCCTCCGGCGAGGTCAGGACCATTCACGCCGCTCCCGAAGCCAAGGAGAGCGGGCTCGCCGAGCTTCTGGACTACGACGAGTTCCGGCGGGCATCACTCCTCGACGGCCTCTTCCCGCCGGGCGCGCCTCCCGACCCGCTCTCCCCGTGGGGGCACGCGCTGGCCACCGTGGGAGAGCGCGCCCTGCCGTGCGAGATCGCCGAGCGCGGGCACGAGATCGATATCGAGCTGGCCCTGCCCGAGCTCGACGGGCGGCCGCTCCGCGTCGACAAGCGCGTGCGCGTGGACGCCGACGGCGCGGCCCTTCGCGTCCACTACCGTCTGACGTGGAGCGGGCGGGAGGGCCTGGAGGCGCGGTGGGCGACGCAGCTCAATCTCACTCTGACCGCGGGCGATGCGCGGGGACGCTACTACCGCCTGCCGGGCTCGCCTTCTCTCGGCTCGCGGGGGGCACTGTCCCACGCGGGCGCCCTCACTCTCGTCGACGAGTGGGTGGGTTGCGAAGTCGAGATCGACTGGAACAAGCCAGGGGATGCGGGATGGGCGCCCATCGAGACGGTGTCACTCTCCGAATCCGGCTACGAGCGGATCTACCAGGGCTCGGCCATTCTCGTGAGCTGGCCGGTCGCGCTGCCTCCGGCGGGGTCGTGGGGGGTCGAGCTCACCATCGTGCCGCGGTCGATTCCGCGCGTGCCCTGACGTCGTGGGGAGGGAGCGGGGAAGTGCCCAATTCGCTTGAGCGGTGTGGATGCCCATGCTAACCTGCCCAGAGCGCGTTCGTCAGCGACGCGCGGCCTATCCATAACACGTGGAGGAGGAAGACGATGGCGCGTGAGGAATACCTGTTCACTTCTGAGTCGGTGACCGAGGGACATCCGGACAAGATCGCCGATCAGATCTCCGATGCGGTCCTCGACGCGATCCTCACCCAGGATCCGACGGGCCGGGTAGCCTGTGAGACGCTGTTGACCACCGGCCTCGTGGTGGTGGCCGGCGAAATCACCACGTCCTGCTACGTGGACATTCCGAAGGTCGCCCGCGACACCATCAAGGGCGTGGGCTACACCCGCGCCAAGTACGGCTTCGACTACGAGACGTGCGGCGTCATCACGGCCATCGACGAGCAGTCGGGCGATATCGCGATGGGTGTGGACAAGCTCGGGGCGGGCGATCAGGGGCTCATGTTCGGCTATGCCTGCACGGAAACCCCGGAGCTGATGCCGCTGCCCATCATGCTCTCCCACCAGCTGGTGCAGCGCCTGACCACGGTGCGGCGGAGCGGCGCGCTGGACTACCTGCGACCCGACGGGAAGAGCCAGGTCTCGGTTCGTTACGTGGACGGCAAACCCGTCTCCGTGGAGACCGTGGTCATCTCGACTCAGCACGGACCCGATGTCACCTTGGAGAAGCTTCGGCAGGACGTGATCGAGCACGTGGTCACTCCGATCATCCCCAAGCATCTCGTCGATCCGAAGCGGATCACGTACCACATCAATCCGACCGGGCGCTTCGTCACGGGCGGACCTATGGGCGACACGGGGCTGACCGGGCGCAAGATCATCGTCGACACGTATGGAGGCTCCTGCCCGCATGGGGGCGGCGCCTTCTCGGGCAAGGATCCGACGAAGGTGGATCGCTCCGCCTGTTACATGGCGCGCCACGTGGCCAAGAACATCGTGGCCGCGGGGCTGGCCGAGCGCGCGCAGGTGCAGGTGGCCTACGCCATCGGTGTCGCCGATCCCGTCTCCATCATGGTCGACACGGCGGGCACGGGCAAGGTGCCCACGGCCAGGCTCGAGGAGATGATCCGTCGTCACTTCGACTTCACGCCCGCGGGCATCATCAAGTACCTCGATCTGCGCCGCCCGATCTACAAGAAGACCGCCGCCTACGGCCATTTCGGACGGAGCGAGCCGGAGTTCACCTGGGAGCGTACGGATCGGGTGAAGGACCTGCGCGACGACGCGGGCATCTGAGCGACACGCGACGAGCGAACGAACGGGCCCCGCAGTCGGCACGAGTGGCCGGCGCGGGGCCCGACTGTGACCGGCGCCTGCGCGCCCGTCGCCACTATCGCGGACCATACGCACGAAAGGACGGAGCATGACTGAACACGACGTCAAGGATCTCTCGCTGGCCGACTCGGGAAAGCTCAAGATCGAGTGGGCCGAGCAGTCGATGCCCGTGCTGCGGCAGGTGCGGGAGCGCTTCACCAAGGAGCAGCCGCTCAAGGGGGTGCGTCTGGGGGCCTGTCTCCACGTGACCACGGAGACGGCGGTGCTCATGATCACCCTCAAGGCGGGGGGTGCCCAGGTGGTGCTCTGCGCTTCCAATCCGCTCTCGACCCAGGACGACACGGCGGCGGCTCTCGTCAAGGAGTTCGGCATTCCGGTCTTCGCCCAGAAGGGCGAGGACAACAAGCGCTACTACAGCCACCTCGAGGCCGTGCTCAAGACGGGGCCCCAGGTGACCATGGACGACGGGGCCGATCTCATTTCCCAGCTCCACGGGGAGAACAACGCCGGCACCAGCCTCCTCAAGAACGTCATCGGCGGCACCGAGGAGACCACGACAGGCGTGATCCGCCTGCGCGCCATGGAAAAGGAAGGCGTACTGGCTTTCCCCGTGGTCGCGGTCAACGATGCCGACACCAAGCATCTCTTCGACAATCGCTACGGCACTGGGCAGTCCACGGTGGATGGCATCCTGCGCGCCACCAACGTGTTGCTCGCCGGGAAAACCGTGGTGGTGGCCGGGTACGGGATGTGCGGACGCGGCGTGGCCTCGCGGACCCACGGCATGGGCTCGCACGTGATCGTGACGGAAACGGAGCCCATGCGCGCGCTGGAGGCGGTGATGGACGGCTACCGGGTCATGCCCATGTCGAGGGCGGCGGAGGTAGGCGATATCTTCGTGACCGTCACCGGGAACATGGCGGTGATCAGGGAAGAGCACTTCGTCTAGATGAAGGACGGAGCCATCGTGGCCAACTCGGGCCACTTCAACGTCGAGATCGACCTCGACGCTCTCGCCAAGCTCGCCCAGTCGCGCCGGACCGTCCGTCCGTTCGTGGAGGAGTTCAGCCTGCGCGGGGGCCGGCGCATCTATGTGCTGGGGGAGGGAAGGCTCATCAATCTGGCCGCGGCCGAGGGCCATCCCGCGGTGGTGATGGACATGAGCTTCGCGAACCAGGCGCTGTCCGCGGAATACATGGTCAAGTACGGCAAGACGCTGGCAAAGAAGGTGTACGTCGTGCCTCGCGATATCGATCTCGAAATCGCCCGGCTCAAGCTCGCATCGATGGACGTCCAGATCGACCAGCTCACGCCCGCCCAGGAAGAGTACCTTTCTTCCTGGACCCACGGTACCTGACCGCCCTCGGGCGGATCTGGTCCTGACGCCCCTGGAGGCTGCGGCTCCGGGGGGTGGAGGTTCCCGGTGGCGAATGGACGGCGCCCTCCCCGGCTCGGCTTTTGGCTGCTGATCGGCTTCATCGTGCTGGCCGGCGCCGGCCAGGCGGTGCCGCTCTACACCGATTGGCTCTGGTACAACGAAGTCGGCTTCACCGAAGTCTTCACCACCGTGCTGTCGCTCCGTGGCTGGCTCCTGCTCGGGGTGGGCGGCGTGGTGTTCGTCTTCGTCTACGGCAATCTCTGGCTCGCCGCCCGCACGGCGGCCCCTGACGTCCTCTGGGAGCTCGACGACCAGCTCGGCCTGCCCGGCCGGGCCGTGCTCGAGCCGCTGATCCGAAAGCTGCTCCTGCCCGTCATCGCCGTTATCGGTATCCTGTCCGGGCTCCGCGCCAGCGCATCGTGGGACATGGTGCTGAGCTACGTCAACCGGACGCCGTTCGGCAGCACGGATCCGCTCTTCGGCCGCGACATCGCCTTCTTCGTATTCGATCTGCCCCTCTGGCGCTTCCTCTACGGCGGGGCCATGACCCTCGTCATCGGCACGCTGCTGCTGAGCGTGGCGACCTATGTCCTGCTCCGCAGCCTGGTCCTGACCGCGCAGGGGCCACGCCTCGCCGCGGGCGCCCGCACCCATCTCCTCGCCCTGGGAGCTCTCCTCCTTCTGCTGCGTGCCGTGGGCTTCTGGCTGGATCGCTACGAGCTCGTCTACTCGCCGCGGGGCGTGGTCTTCGGAGCGTCGTACACGGACGTGCACGCGACCCTTCCAGTGCTGGGCGCCCTCACCGCCCTCGCCCTCCTCTGCGCGGGTGCCTGCCTGTTCCAGATCACGCGGCCCGGCTGGGGTTTTCTCGTCGCGGGCCTCGTGGTGCTCGGGGTGGCGTGGGTGGGGGGCCTCGGGATATGGCCGGCGCTCCTCCAGCGCTTCCAGGTCACCCCCAACGAGCTGGTGGCCGAGCGCCCGTACATCGAGCACAACATCCGCATGACCCGGCAGGCCTACGGGCTCAATGCCGTCAAGGAGCAGGACTTCGCGGCCGAAGAACGGCTCACCGCGGCCGCGCTCGAGCGCAACAGCCTCACCATCAAGAACATCCGACTCTGGGACCACCGGCCGCTCCTCACGAGCTTCGCCCAGCTCCAGGAGATCCGGACGTACTACAAATTCGCCGACGTCGACGTGGACCGTTACATGATCAATGGCGAGCTTCGGCAGATCATGCTCTCGGCGCGTGAGCTCTCCTATCAGCATCTACCGAGCCGGGTGTGGATCAACGAGCATTTGACCTTCACCCACGGCTTCGGTCTCGTAGGGGGCCCGGTGAACCGGGTCACCCCCGAAGGCCTCCCCGATCTCTTCGTGAAGGACATCCCCCCGAATGTCGTCGGCGGCTTCCCGAAGATCACGCGGCCGGAGCTCTACTACGGCGAGCTCAGCAACGAGTACGTGATCGTGCGCACCAGGTCGCAGGAGCTCGACTATCCCTCGGGCGATCAGAACGTCTACTCCCGCTACACGGGGCGGGGCGGCGTGCCCGTGAGCGGCTTCCTGCGGAAGCTGGCCTTCGCCATGCGATTCGGCGAGATCAAGATTCTCTTGTCGGACGACCTGACGGCAGAGAGCCGCGTGATGATGTATCGCCGCGTGGCCGAGCGCGTGCGCCAGGCGGCCCCCTTCCTCCGCTTCGATCGGGACCCCTATCTGGTGGTGACGGGCGAGGGACGCCTCGTCTGGTTCCTCGACGCCTACACCACGACGGACCGCTACCCGTATGCGCAGCCCGACCGCGGCCTGAACTATATCCGCAACTCGGTCAAGGTGACGGTGGACGCCTTCGACGGCAACGTGATCTTCTACGTCGTCGACACCAAGGACCCGCTCATCCGCGCCTGGGCGCGCGCTTTCCCGGTACTCTTCACCTCCTTCGACAAGATGCCTGCGGACCTGAAGGTCCACGTGCGTTACCCGGAGGATCTGTTCAGCCTCCAGGCGAGGATGTACGGCACGTATCACATGCAGGACCCGCAGGTCTTCTACAACAAGGAAGACCTGTGGACCATTCCTCGCCTGACCTTGGAAGGGCGCGACCGCGAGATGGAGCCGTACTTCACCGTCATGCGGCTGCCGGGCGAGAAGGCGGAGGAATTCGTCCTGCTCTCGGGCTTCAACCCCGCACGGCGCGACAACATGATCGCCATCATGGCCGCACGCTCCGATGTGCCCAACTACGGCGGTCTCATCGTCTACTCGTTCCCCAAGCAGAAGCTCGTCTACGGGCCCCGCCAGATCGACGCCCGTGTGAACCAGGATCCCGTCATCTCCTCCCAGTTCTCGCTGTGGAACCAGCAAGGGTCGCGGGTTCTCCGGGGCTCCCTCCTCGCCATCCCCATCGAGGACTCCTTGATCTACGTCCAGCCGATCTATCTCTCGGCCGAGCAGGGGGCGCTACCGGAGCTTCGCCGCGTCATCGTGGCCTTCGGCAATCAGATCGCCATGGAGCCCACGCTCGAGCAGTCGATACAGCGGATATTCGGGGCGCGGATTCGCGGAGAGGAGGGCGTTCAGCCCCGCGGGGCCGACGGCAGCAAGCCGGAGCCATCCGTCGCCTCGACGACGCTGGGTCCGCTGGCCCAGCGAGCGTGGGAAGCCTGGCAGAAGGGGCAGGAAGCGCTGCGGCGCGGTGACTGGGCCGCCTACGGCCAGGCGCAGAAACAGGTCGAAGAAAACCTTCGCCAGCTCCGCGAAGCCCGTTAGTTAGCAGAGGGCCGATAAGGGCCCATCTGCTTCGTTGCCGCCCTCGGCAGCACGCTCAACGTACAGGAGTACGCCTCGCGTGCTGCCTTCGGGCGGCGCCTCGCATCTGGACCGTTCTCGGCCCTCGGCGTGGTTTTGAGGTCGCGGAACCTGTTTAGGTGCGGGCGCGGAGGAAGAGGGTGGCGCCGATTCCCGCGAAGATGATATTGGCCGTCCAGGCACCGAGCGCGGGCGGGAGCAGCTCGGCCTTGGCGAAGGCTATGGCCACGGAGTGCACCAGCCAGTAGCCCACCGAGATGAGGATGGCCACGGCGATGCCCACCCCGCGCCCGCCGCTCCGCGGCGAGACCAGCGCGACCCGACTCCGCGAGCCGGCTGACATAGAGGCGCAGTTCGAGGAAGCTCATCGTCTCGGGTGATTTCTGCACCTGGACGAGATCATTGATCTGCTCGGGCATGCTCACGAGCCGCTGGGTGAATGCGTCCACCGTCACCCGATTGCCGGGACCGACCTGGCGATACACGCCGTCGCTCAGCATCCAGCCCGCGTCGGTCCACCGCGCCTTGCTCGCGTCGAGGCGATCAAGAAGCCGGAACTGCGGGCTGATGTCCACCACGAGCAGACCCTCCAGCGAGCGCTCGATCGGATCCAGCAGCTCCATGCGCAGGAAGCGCGTGTCGGAGGACCGGTACCAGATCTGGGTCTGGCGCTGGAGGTGCCGAGGCTGATTGCCTCGAATCTTGACGCGGTCGACTTCCTCCGCCTTGGCGTTGAGGCCGGGCAGCACCGTCTCTTGGAGGAGGCCGGAGGTGAGGCTGATGCTGAAAGCAACGAGCAGAATGGGCAGGCTCGCCCGGTACAGGCTGATGCCCGCGGCCTTGAGGGCGTCGAGCTCCCGCTGCTGGGTCAAGGTCAGGAAGAGAAGGACGGTGGAGATGAGCACGACGATGGGCAGGCCTTCGTAGAGCGACCCCGGCAGGCGGTAGAGGAGATGCTGGAGGATATAAGTGAAGGGCGGCTTGCTCCGGAGAAACCGGTCGAGGTACTGGATCAGGTCGACCACGAGAATGAGCACCGACGCCACGCCGATGCCGGTGCCGATGAAGGCCAGATATTGCCCGACGAGGTAGCGGTCGATGATATAGGTCGAGGCGCGCGGTCCGTGCGCCCGTCCCACCGCTTCCCGCGTGCGCTCGACGGGCTCCCGCTTGGGAAAGACCCGGCGAACCGCGCGGGGCGCCGCGGCCCACACCCGCCAGACCAGCCGCCCCCAAGAGGCGGGTAGCCCGTCGGTCACCGCCTGAAGCAGGACGAGACCCGCTACTCCGAAGATCGCGTTGGGCAGCCACATGGCCACTCCGACCGGCATGCTGCCTCGGAGGGCCATGTTTTCGAGGAAGGTGTGCATGACGTAGTACGCGACCACGATGGCGAGGCTCGAGCCGAGGGCGAGGGTGCGCCCGCCCCGGTGGGTCCGGATACCCAGGGGAAAGCTCACGAGCACGAAGACGAGGGCGGCCACGGGGAGCGAGAACCGCTTGTGCAACTCGACCTGCAACGGCGTGACGATCTGACCCTGGCGCTTGAGATCCGCGATGCTCTCCCCGAGGGCCCGCAGGCTCATTTCCTTCTCGGGCTTCTCGATTCGCTCGGCCGCCCTCTGCGGATTGTCGAGCGGCAGGTTGAGGTCGTAGAGGGTGAAGCCGGTGATGCGGAAGCGGCGCGCGTCGCCCGCATCCGTCTCGCTGATGGTGCCGTCGATGAAGCGCATGATCACCCGACGTGTCTTCGCGTCGGAGAAGAGGCGCCCCTCGCGCGCCACGATGATGCGAGAGAGCTTGGGGTCGCGCTCGTCGGACACGAGCAGCCCCCGCAGCGCGAGCTGCGACGCGCTGATGTCGTCCACGTACATGACCATCTGGTTGAAGGAGGCGCTGAAGGTGCGCTCCTTGATGCCGGTGGTTGCCTTGGTCTGCAGAATGCGGAAGAGCTGGTTCTGGAAGGCCCCGCTCGCCGCGGGCGCGAGGAGAAGGGTCAGCGCCGCCACGGCCGCGCTGACCACCACCGCGAGCCCGAGGAGCGGCGCGAAGATCCGGAGGGGGCTCACCCCGGACGCCTTGAGGGCGGCGACCTCGAGATCACCGGCCAGCCTGCCCCCGGCGAGGAGCACCGCGACGAGGAGGGCCATGGGCACGGTGAGGGCGAGGACGCCGGGGAGCATGAAGATGAGGAGCCCCAGCACGAGGTGAAAGGGCACACTCTTGGTGATGACGAGATCGGTCAGCTGATACACACGGTCGATGACGAGGAAGAAGGTCAGCACGCCCACGGCCAGCGCAAAGGGCGGGCCGACCTCTTTGATCATGTACCGGTCGAGAATCTTGAGCATGTTCCTCCATTGTACGATAGCGCCATGGCCATTCCGGCGCTCGTTGGGGCTCTCCTCCTCCTCACCCTCGTCGCCCCCGCCGGGGCCGCTCCCGCCGCCGACAGGCTCGAGCGCTTCCGGGAGATCGCGACATCGCGACTGGCCGTCGTCGAGAACACCGGCGGGGCCCTCGATCCGTCGGTGCAGGGGGAGATCGACGCCATCCTGGACGGCGAGGTGCTCGACAGTCTTCGGGCCGGTGGTCCCTACGCCTCGGCCGAGTTCATCAGGGAGCGCCTCGATTCCTTCGGCGACGCGTGGGGCGGGGCTTCGCTACGCATCCAGTCCCTCGGTGACGGGCTGTTGCTCGGACGATTCCGCCTCTCCGCGAAGGGTGTAGGCAATTCCGTTCGCCTCTACCGCGCCACGCGTGAGGACACCGCCCTGCTCAGAGCCTGGAACGAGGGCGGCGTGCCCGAAGCGTACCGGTGGAACAACCCCAAAGGAGGCGGCGTCGAGTTCCTCCTCGCCTGGGCGGGCGAAGCGGGCGCCCAGAGCTGGCCGCTCCGGCTCGAGCTGTGGCGCATGCGCGGCGGCACGCTCGCGCCCATGTGGCGGAGCGCCGACCGGTATCCCGATGGGCTGTGGGTCTCGTCCGTGGACATCGCGGCCGGCCGCATCACGCTTCGTCGCGAGCTCCGCTACCCGGGCTGGAAGCCGGGCTGCGACATGCAGGCGGAGCAGGAGGATCGCTATCGGCCGGACCCGGGCGGAGGGCTGGCGCTGGTCGGCCGCCAGGTCTTCAACGGCTGGCACCGAGAGCTGCAGCGCTCGGCTACGCGCTTCTTCGCCGCGCTCGCCACCGGAGATCGCAAGACGCTCGCGGAGCTGGTGCCCGACGCCTCCCTCCGCGCTCGCCTGCCGCGCGGGCTTCTGCCCGAGGCGGCGTGCGACTCGCAGAATCCCGATACTCCCGGTACGGCCATCGTGGCCGCGGCCGCGCCGCTTCCGTCGGGCGCGCGCTCGCCGTGGTCTCTCTGGTGGGGCCGCAGCCCCTCGGGCTGGCGACTGACGGGAGCAGCGCCCGTGCTAGAATGACGGCTCATCATGACTGACATCGCGGACCGCTACGACCCGGGCCGCGTCGAGTCGCACTGGTACCGCGTGTGGGAAGAGCGCGGTCTCTTCCACGCCGACGCGGCATCGCCCAAGAAGCCCTACTGCATCGTCATCCCCCCGCCCAATGTCACCGGCTCGCTGCACTGGGGGCATGCCCTCAACAACACCCTGCAGGACATCCTCATCCGCTTCAAGCGGATGGACGGCTACAACGCGCTGTGGGTTCCCGGCACCGACCATGCCTCCATCGCCGTGCACGTCATCCTCGAGCGGCAGCTTGCCGCCGAAGGCAAGACGCGGCACGATATCGGCCGCGAGGCCTTCCTCGAGATGGCGTGGAAGTGGAAGGAGGAATCGGGCGGCACCATCATCCGCCAGCTCAAGCGCCTGGGCGCCTCGTGCGACTGGTCGCGCGAGCGATTCACCATGGACGCGGGGCTGAGCCGGGCCGTGCGGGAGACCTTCGTCCGCCTCTACGAGGAAGGCCTGATCTATCAGGACGACTATATCGTCAACTGGTGTCCGAGCTGCCAGACCGTGCTCTCGGACCTCGAGGTGGAGCGCGAGGAGCGCGATGGGGAGTTCGTCTACATCAAGTACGGCCCCCTCACGCTGGGAACGGTGCGACCGGAGACCAAGCTGGGCGATACCGCGGTCGCCGTTCATCCGAAGGACAAGCGCTATACGAAGTACGTGGGGAAGTCCCTGGAGGTCCCGTCGGTGGAGGGGACCATCACCCTGAAAGTCCTCGCCGACACCGCGGTGGATCCGAAGTTCGGCACGGGTGTCATCAAGGTCACCCCCGGCCACGACGCCACCGACTTCGAGATCGGGCGGCGTCACAAGCTTCCCACGCGCACGGTGATCGGCTTCGATGGACGAATGACCGCGGAGGCGGGGAAATACGCGGGGCTCGATCGCTTCGAGGCGCGCAAGCGCATCGTGGAGGACATGCAGGGCCTGGGGCTGATCGAGCGCATCGAGCCGTACCGCCACGCGGTGGGAGTGTGCTATCGCTGCAAGACGGTGGTGGAGCCGCTGATCTCGCGCCAGTGGTACGTCAATGTCAACCCCCTCGCCGAAGTGGCCATCAAGGCGGTGCGGTCGCGGCGCATCAAGCTGCACCCGCGGCCCTGGATCAAGACCTACTACCACTGGATGGAGAACATCCGTCCCTGGACCATCTCGCGACAGCTCTGGTGGGGACACCGGATCCCCGCCTGGTACTGTGACGCGGACGGCAGCGTGCACGTGTCGCGCACCGACCTGAGCGAGTGCCCGAAATGCGGCGGCCCGCTCCGCCGGGATCCCGACGTGCTCGACACGTGGTTCTCCTCCGGACTCTGGCCCTTCTCCACGCTCGGCTGGCCCGAGGAGACGCCCGACCTCAAGACGTTTTATCCCACCGATGTCCTGATCACGGGGCCCGATATCATCTTCTTTTGGGTCGCGCGCATGATCATGCTCGGTATGCACTTCATGGACGATGTCCCGTTCCGCGACGTGTATCTCCACGCGATCGTGCGCGACGCGGAAGGCCAGAAGATGTCCAAGTCCAAGGGCAACGTGGCCGACCCGGTGGTGGTCATGGAGAAGTTCGGCACCGACGCCTTCCGGTTCACCCTGGCCGCCCTCGCCGGCCTCGGCCGGGACATCCGCATCAGCGAGGAGCGTATCGAGGGCTATCGCAACTTCGCCAACAAGATCTGGAACGCCTCGCGCCTCGTGCTGAGCAATCTCGAAGGTTACGATCCGGCCCTCGCCCGGAAGGGCAAGCCCTCCATGGCCGATCGCTGGATCACGAGCCGCCTCACCGCCACCACGGCCACCGTGCGGAAATCGCTCGACGCCTTCCGGTTCAACGACGCGGCCATGGCCGTGTACCAGTTTCTCTGGAACGAGTTCTGCGACTGGTATCTCGAGATCGCCAAGCGCAGTCTCTACCAGGCTGAGGATCGCGTGGGGCGCGCGGTCACCCAGCGCACGCTGGTGGAGACTCTCGAGGCGACGCTCCGCCTGCTCCATCCCTTCATGCCCTTCATCTCGGAGGACATCTGGCAGCGCCTGCCCCGCGCGGGCGAGGCGAGGCGCGGCCCGACCGAATCGATAGTGATCGCGCCATTCCCCAAGGCCGGGCGCAAGGGGCGCGACGAGGCCGCGGAGAGAGAGATGGCGCACGTCATCGACGTGGTGAGCGCCATCCGGACGGCGCGAAGCGAGAGCCGAATCTCGCCCGCCATGGAAGTGGTGGTGACGGTGCGCCCCTCGGAGACGGCGGCGGACCTGCTCATGGCCGCCACCCCCCTCATCGGCGCTCTCGCCAAGGCGCGAGTGACGGTGGCGCCGGACGCGCAGCGGCCGCCCCAGTCCGCCCATGTCGTCGCGTCGGGCATCGACGTCTACGTGCACCTGGAAGGCGTGGTGGACCTCGCGGCCGAGCGCGCCCGCCTCGGCAAGGAAATAGAACGGGCGCGCAAGGAGATCGCGTTTCTCGAAGGCAAGCTCGGCCGTTCCGACTTCGTCCAGCACGCCCCCGCCGAAGTCGTCGCACGTGAGCGAGGCCGCCTCGAGGAGCAGCAACACATTCTCGCCAAGCTCAGCTCGAGCCTGTCGGCGCTTTCGTGAGTCGTCCAGATCCTTCGAGGCGCCTCGGCCACACCATCCACGCTCTGGGCACGGTCGACTCGACTCAGGCCGTCGCCGCCCGCCTCGCCGCCGCCGGCGCGCCGGAGGGCACGGTGGTCACGGCCTCTCACCAGACGGCGGGCCGGGGACGGCGTGGCCGCCCATGGCTCGATCACGAGGGCGAGAGCCTGCTCATGTCCGTCATCCTGCGGCCGCCCGTGCCCCCGGGGCAGGCTCCCCAGCTCTCTCTCGTGGGCGCCGTCGCCATCGTCGATGCCCTCGGGGCATTCGGGGGGCTACGGGCCGCCATACGCTGGCCGAACGATGTCATGGTGAGTGAGCGGAAGATCTGCGGCATGCTTCCCGAAGCGGCAACCTCGGGACCGGGAGCCCTCGGCCCCCTGATTCTGGGCGTCGGGCTGAACGTCAATCAGCCTGCCTTCCCGGAGCCATTGAAGGCGCTCGCGACCTCGGTGCGGTTGGAGACGGGCCGCGCCAGCGATCTCGATGAGGTGAGGGAGGCGGTGCTGGCCGCGCTCGACCGCTGGTACGCGCGGTTTCTCGCGGCGGGCGTCGCCGGGCTCCGGGAGGCCTGGCTCGCCCGCTCCCAGAGCATCGGCCGCCGAACGAAGGCCGGAGACGGGCGAGCGGGCGTGGTCATCGACCTTGGCGACGATGGAGCGCTGGTGGTGCGGACGGAGAGTGGGGAGACGCTGCGAATCCTCGCGGGCGACGTGATCATGGAGGCCGCCGATGCTGCTCGTCATTGAAGTCGGCAACACCAACACGAAAATCGGCGTCTTCAATGGGCCGCGCCTTCTCGTGTCGTGGCGCCTCACCACGCGGCGCGAGCAGACGGCCGACGAGTACGGCGTCTTCATCCAGACGCTGCTCAGCACACGGGGGATAGAGCGGCCGCGCCTCACCGGCGTCGCCATATCCAATGTGGTGCCGCCGGTGCAGCAGGCGCTGGAGGCGATGTCGGACTCGTACTTCGGGATCCAGCCTTTCACCGTCGAGCCGGGACGGATCGACGCGGTGCCGCTTCTCGTCGACGCGCCCCACGAGGTCGGGGCCGATCGCCTGTGCGACATCGTGGGCGGCATCACCCTGTATGGCAAGCCCCTCATCGTGGTCAACTTCGGCACGGCCACTACCTTCGACTGCGTGAACGCGCGCGGGGAATTCGTGGGCGGGGCGATCGCGCCCGGCCTCGTCACCGCCTCCGAAGCATTGATCTCGCGGACGGCGCGCCTCTATCGCGTCGAGCTGCTCCAGCCGAAGGAGGCCATCGGCCGCAACACCATCACGAACATCCAGTCCGGCGTCATGTACGGCTGGGCGGGCCTCGTGGACGGGTTGGTGGATCGCATGCGCGCCGAATTGGGCGCGCAAGTGAAGGTCGTGGCTACGGGCGGCCTCGGCGAGCAGATGCGCGGGGTCTCGCGCTGCATCGATCTCGTCGATCCGGACCTCACGCTCCAGGGTTTGCGCACGATATGGGAGATGGCGCATCCGACCAACGTGAGGTAGGGGCAAAGCGTGTTGACACCCGGGGAGGCCACTCGTATACTCCCCCTAAATACAGTGGGGTCGGGGCGGCGGTTCTCTATATACGGGGCCTGAGGGCAGGGCGAGGCGGCTCGGGTCTGGAGAGGACGACAGCGCATGGGCATGTGGGTGGGGCGCGGGCGCAAGGCCCGGGCGGCGTACGGCTTCGACGATATTGCTCTGGTACCCGGAGCGCTGACGATCAACCCCAACGAAGTGGACATCTCGTGGGATCTCGGTGGCCATCGCTTCCAGATCCCTATCATCGCGGCGGCCATGGACGGCGTGGTCAGCCCCCGGCTCGCCATCGAGATGGGACGGCTGGGCGGCCTGGCCGTGCTCAACCTCGAGGGCATCTTCTCCCGCTACGAGAATCCTGATGAGGTCCTCGACCGCATCACCTCCGCCAGCCTCGAGGAAGCGACGAAGATCATCCAGGGCATCTACGGCGAGCCCATCAAGGAAGACCTGATCCACAAGCGGATCTCGGAGATCAAGAAGGGTGGCGGGCCGGTCATGGTCTCGGCTATCCCCCAGCGTGCCGAGCGCTTCGCCAAGATCGCCGAGGAGGCAGGAGCGGACTTCTTCGTGGTTCAGTCCACCGTCACCACCGCGCGCCACGTAGCCAGCGAGTACACGCCGGTAGATCTCCGCGGGCTCAAGAAGCATCTCTCGATTCCCCTGATCGTCGGCAATACCGTGACGTACGAAGCCTGTCTCGAGCTGATGGAGTGCGGAGTTGACGCCATGCTCATCGGCGTGGGACCCGGCGCCGCCTGCACGAGCCGGGAGGTGCTGGGGCTCGGCGTGCCTCAGGTGACGGCAACCGCGGACTCCGCGGCCGCGCGCGACTTCTACTACAAGCGCACGGGGCGCTACGTGCCGATCATCACCGATGGGGGCATGACGACGGGTGGGGACATCTGCAAGGCCTTCGCCTCCGGGGCCGACGCCGTGATGATCGGCTCCGCCTTCGCGCGGGCCCAGGAAGCGCCGGGTCGTGGCTATCACTGGGGCATGGCCACGCCGCACTCGAACCTGCCTCGAGGGACGCGCATCCGCGTCGGTGTTTCGGGCACCCTCGAGCAGATTCTCTTCGGGCCCGCCTTTACCGAGGACGGCACGCTCAACCTGGTGGGCGCGATTCGCACCTGCATGGGCTCGGTGGGCGCCCAGAACATCAAGGAGCTTCAGCAGACGGAGCTCATCATCGCGCCCTCCATCAAGACCGAAGGCAAGGTATTCCAGCGGGCCCAGAAGCTGGGCACGCCTCGCTAGGCCGGCCGACCATGCACAGCCAGGCCATCTGCGGCACGCAGAGGGTCTGCTCCGGCTTCGCATGAACAAGATCTGCGTCCTGGATTTTGGTGCCCAGTACAGTCAGCTGATCGCCCGCCGCATTCGTGAGATGTCCGTGTATTCGGAAATCATCCCGTGTACGGAGCCTCTCGAGAACATCCTCGCCCAGGGCTACCAGGGCATCGTCCTCTCCGGCGGTCCATCCAGCGTCTACGACGACGGCGCGCCCCTGCCCGACCCGCGACTGTTCGAAGCCGGGATTCCCGTCCTCGGCATCTGCTACGGCATGCAGGCGATGGGCTACCTCCTGGGCGGCGAGGTGGTGCCGGCCGAAAGGCGCGAGTACGGCCCCGCGGACTTTCTGCTTGCGGGCGGGGGAGGGCTACTCGACGGTGTCGAGCCCGAGCACGACGGCCGCATCCGGGTGTGGATGAGTCACGGCGATACGGTGATGAAGCCGCCCCCGGGGTTTGTCCGACTCGGCTCCACCGACAACTGTCCCGTGGCCGCCATGGCCGACGTGGAGCGCCGGCTCTATGGCGTCCAATTCCATCCCGAGGTAGCGCATACCGCCCAGGGCAAGACGGTGCTCCGCAATTTCCTCGCGGCTTGCGGCGCCACCGGGGATTGGTCGATGGCCTCGTTCATCGACACCGAGGTCGCGGCCATCAGGAAGACGGTCGGCGCCGACCGCGTCCTGTGCGCACTGTCCGGCGGTGTCGACTCTTCGGTCGTCGCCGTGCTTCTCCACAAGGCCATCGGCGATCAGCTCACATGTCTCTTCGTCGACAATGGGCTCCTCCGCAAGGGCGAGGCGGAGGCCGTAGTCACGACCTTCCGGGATGCCTTCAAGATCAACCTGATCCATGTAGATGCAAGTAAGCGATTTCTTGATCGTCTGGTCGATGTGACAGATCCGGAGACCAAGCGCAAGCGCATCGGGGGCGAGTTCATCGCCGTCTTCGAGGAAGAGGCGAGGAAGCTCGGTGAGATCCCGTGGCTGGCCCAGGGGACCCTGTACCCGGACGTCATCGAATCGGTATCCTTCAAGGGTCCCTCGGCCGTCATCAAGACCCATCACAACGTGGGCGGCCTTCCTCCGGACATGAAGTTCAAGCTCATCGAGCCGCTCCGCGAGCTCTTCAAGGATGAGGTGCGTGAGGTCGGCGCCTTGCTTGGGCTCTCCCACGACATCATCTGGCGACAGCCTTTCCCGGGACCGGGGCTCGCCATCCGGCTTCTCGGCGAAGTGAACGAGGAGCGCCTGGACGTCCTCCGCGAAGCGGATGCGATCGTGCAGGACGAGGTGCGCCGCGCCGGTCTCGAGCGGGATATCTGGCAGTCCTTCGCGGTGCTCTTGCCCGTGCGGACCGTCGGGGTCATGGGCGATTTCCGCACCTATGCGCAGGTGATCGCGCTACGTGCGGTGACGAGTCAGGACGCCATGACCGCGGACTGGGCCCGGCTGCCCTATGAGCTGCTCGGCCGGATCTCGTCGCGCATCATCAACGAGGTCAAGGGTGTGAACCGGGTGGTGTACGACATCTCCTCCAAGCCCCCCAGCACGATCGAATGGGAGTAGCGGGCTCCGGCAAGAATGGCGCGCCTCGCGCCGACTTCGTCCATCTCCACGTCCACTCGGAGTACAGCCTGCTCGACGGGGCCGCCCAGCTCGAGAAGATCGAGCGCGTAGAAGGGCAGGGAAAGAAGGAAAAGGACGTCGGCCTCATCGCGCGGGCCGCCGAGCTCGGCTTTCCCGCCCTCGCCCTCACCGATCACGGCAATCTCTTCGGGGCCATCGATTTCTACGCAGCGTGCAAGCAGTCCGGCATCAAGCCCATCATCGGCGCAGAGCTCTATGTCGCCCCGGGCAGCCGCTTCGAGCGCTCGGGGCAGGACGGTGGCTACGAGGGCGCGAGCCACGCGACTATCCTCGTCAGAAACGAGACCGGCTATCGCAACCTGATCAAGCTCGTCTCCAAGGCCTATCTCGAGGGCTTCTACTACAAGCCCCGCGTGGACCACGAGCTTCTCGCCCAGCACGCCGACGGTCTGCTCGTGCTCTCGGGCTGCCTCAACTCCGAGGTGAGCCGCCAGCTCTCGGCGGGGGACAATGCCAAGGCGCGCGAGACGGCCGGCTGGTACCAGGAAGTCTTCGGCAAGGACTTCTACTTCATGGAGGTCCAGTCGCACGGCATCGAAGAGCAGAGCCGGGTGACCGAGGGCACCGTGCGCCTCGCCCGCGAGCTGGGGGCGCCCCTCTGCGGCACCAACGACTCGCACTACGTGGACGCGAGTCACGCCAAAGCCCACGAGGCGCTCCTGTGCATCCAGACGGGCGCGGCCATGAGCGACCCCGGCCGGTGGCGCTTCTCCACCGAAGAGTTCTATCTGAAGTCGGCCGACGAGATGCGCTCCGTCTTCAAGGACTTGCCGGAAGCCTACCGCAACACCATCGCGGTGGCCGAGCGCTGCGACCTCGCGCTGAGCTTCGGGCAGTTCCACCTGCCCAAATACGACGTGCCGGCCGGCTACACCCTCGACTCCTACCTCGAGCACTTGGCCTTCGAAGGGCTCCGGCGCCGCTACGGCGGCTCCCCGGCCGACGCCGTCGGGGAGCGTCTCCGCTACGAGCTCTCCATTGTCACCAAGATGGGCTTCTCCGGCTATTTCCTGGTCGTCTGGGATTTCATCGCCTTTGCCCGGCGCCAGGGCATCGCGGTGGGACCCGGCCGCGGCTCGTCGGCGGGCTCGCTCGTGGCCTACTGCCTCGGCATCACCAACGTCGACCCCGTGGGTTACGGGCTGCTCTTCGAGCGCTTTCTCAATCCCGAGCGGATCTCCATGCCCGATATGGACATCGACTTCGCGGACGACCGGCGGGATGAAGTCATTCGCTACGTCGCCGACCGCTACGGCGCGGACCGCGTCGCCCACATCATCACCTTCGGGACCATGGGGGCGAAGGCGGTGATCCGGGACGTGGCGCGGGTCATGGGTTTTTCGTTCGGCGAGGCGGACCGCATCGCGAAGCTCGTGCCCGGCTTCCCGCTCAACATCACGCTCGACGACGCCCTCGAGAAGTCCCCGTCCCTCGCCGAGCAGGTGAAGCGCGATCAGCGCGTGGGCGAGCTTTGGGCGGTGGCGCGCGCCCTCGAGGGGTGCACCCGGCACGCCTCCGTCCATGCCTCGGCCGTGGTCATCTCCGACGAGCCGCTCATGGAGCGCGTGCCGCTCTACAAGGACCCCAAGCGGCCCGAGCTCATCACGGGCTTCGCCATGGGCCCGATCGAGAAGCTCGGCCTGCTCAAGATGGACTTC
>WNFO01001749.1_pt1 | contig 19094 bp, 19 predicted proteins | sample 5400251 | NCBI WGS metagenome assembly WNFO01 (sample SAMN13153354, study PRJNA577476) | soil metagenome | isolation source: 100 cm saprolite under Madrone tree | place: USA:California | collected 2016-06-14
AATCTTGGATCATGGCCGGAAGCGTTGTCCTCGTCGTTGTCGGTCTCCTTTTGGCACAGTTCGTCATCGTGAAGACGGCGCAGTGGTTCAAAGAAACACGCGAACACCGCATCACAAGAGCCACCGATAGCGTTACCCCGGATCGTTTGATCGCGCGATGCGGCACACCGGTCGAGGACACGACCACGGACGTGTATCCAGTCGTTAGGCGCACCATGCGCTATAAAACCAGCGGCCAACAAAGTGCTGTCTTCACCTTCACAAGGACCGCCGACGAACCTCAGAACTGGGTGCTGCTCTCCATGAAAGATTCGGCGGGAGTCGCGGCGTACGAGACCCCCGACGCGAAAATTTCTGCTCTTTCTTGTCTCGACTCCACCAAGTAATTGGCGCTTGAGGGGATGTCTATTTCGCTCAAATCACCTGTGCAATTGGGTTTAGTTGTGTTTCATGAACTCGCCTTTATGGCCGGTCAACGAGTTGTATAGCGTTTCGACAAAAGCATCCGTATTGACGAACTGACCTGAAAACTTTTCCCACGGCGCGAGGGTTTTCTCCTGCTTCATTTGGTCCAGTGTTTTGTGGCCGTCGATCGCTTTCTGGACTGCCCCTGAAGTTTCCTTCAGCATCTTGGTGAACGCACGGACATCGTCAAGATTCGAGAGCGCGCCGTGGCCGGGGATAACTTTCACATCGGCCGGCAATTGCGCGGTGGCTTTCTCCATCGCATCGATCATACCCTGCACGCTGCCGCCGCTGGCCACGTCAATGAAAGGGAAACCGTAGCGCACGAAGTCATCGCCCATGTGCACGACATTGTTCTTCGGAAAGAAGATGATGGAGTCGCCATCCGTATGGCCGGAGGGAAAATGCAGCGCGCGGATGTCCTCTCCGTTCAAGTGAACGGTGACGTCATGCTCGAAGGTGATGATTGGCAGGGCCGCTTTCTCCGCAGGCTTCACGTCCATTTTGATTGCGGACATTGTCCTGCGCGATGAGCATGGAGCCCGCGTTGCTGAAGGGCACGTTTCCGCCGGTGTGGTCACCGTGGTAGTGCGTGTTGATGACGAAACGCACGGGCTTGTCCGTAATCTTTAAATCTTTCAATGCTGCCTGGATTTTGTCCGCCAGGGGAGCGAATTGATCGTCCACAATGACGATGCCGTCGTCGCCCACGGAAGCAGCGATATTTCCGCCCTGGCCTTCCAGCATGTAGATGTTGCCGGAAACCTTGGTCACCTTGATTTGCACCTTGGAAAAGTCTGGCTGCTGCTGCGCCGCTCCAGTCGTCCCGCAAACCAATGCCGCAACCACCAGTGAATAAACAATGCGACTCCGTATCCTATTGCCCATCTCGCTCCTCCTCCTCGGCAAACCGCGGGAAATTCTATCACTCCAGGCGTTCTCTGCTGCACATCGCAAAGGCCCTGCTAACGTGCGTTGGTGACGTTCGTCTATGCCATCGCGGGCCTATGTCGCCATGCGACATAGTTGACCCGAGTTGGAGAGAAAAAGGAGACACGATGATTCTCGATCACCCCGTAATCCCGCTGGTTGGACGGCTGATGATGGCCTACATTTTCGCGACCAGCGGGATTGGCAAGATCTTTGGATGGTCCGGGAACGTAGCGTACATGAACACAAGGCACTTGCCGTTGATTCCGGTGCTGCTGGCTGTGGCGATGGTGATTGAAGTGGCGGGTTCAGCGTGCCTTGTGACGGGATACCAGACGCGCATCGCCGCGTTTGCGATGTTCTGGTACACGACGGCGGTGACGGTGCTGTTCCACAACTATTGGGCGTCAAGCGAAATGATGGCGGCAATGCAAGAGACTCACTTTCGCAAGAATCTGGCCATCATGGGCGGATTGCTGATGCTGGCCTACTGCGAAGCCGGGCCGATTCCCTTCTAATAAGAAGCGAAGAAAGGAGAAACCCATGCTCGAAGTGATCCTGAAGCGATTTGAGCACCCGGATGAAATTCGTACGTTTGAGAAGGGTAGGTTCGAACTGGTGCGGCTCGGCGGAATGACCATCGGGCGCGCGACGTATGAGCCGGGGTGGAAATGGTCGGAGCACGTGGGACGCGCGACGGGAGCCAAGAGCTGCGCGGTTGAACACGTCGGAATGGTACTCTCTGGCCGCGCCACGGCGGCGATGGATGACGGCCGCGTGATCGAGATGAAAGCCGGGGATGTGTTTTACATCGCGCCAGGCCATGACAGTTGGGTGGTGGGAAACGAACCGTACGTGTCGATTCATTTGATGGGCGCGGATTCGTATGCCAGCGCGAAGAAGGCATGAATGCTGATTCGGGCTGCGAGAAACAGAGACGCGTGATTCGCGTCAGTGCCAGGGCGGAAGTGGTCGGCGATTGAGGAGTGCTTCGGCGGCCCATTTGCCGAGGTAGACAGAGAGGGCGACGCCGTGGCCGTTGTAGCCGGCGAGGACTAGAACGTGTTTGCTGCGAGGATGGCGACGGAAGATGGGGCGCATTTTTTCCGTCAAGAGAATCGGACCACCCCAACGGTGCGTAATACGAACATCGGCAAGTGCGGGGTGCAAATCACGAACTCGGCTTTCCAGCCAGCGAAGACGCTCGGCGGCTTCGCCCCTGCGAACGTCGTAGCGGTGCAAATTGCGCACGGCGTTTTTGGTGGAGCGGCCGCCGAGAGGAAAACGAAAAGGCGGGCCCACGTAAGCGGGGACCAGGCCGGCGCCGAAAATGACGCCATTCGATTCGAGCAAGCGTCCCCACAAATAGGGCAAATCGATGGTGTAAAACGGGCGGCGCGAAGAGAGCCCGATGGCTTTGAGCTGTGCAGCGGACAACGGAGCGGTGGCCAGCGCAAAGGTAAGTTTCGGCACAGCAGCGTCGCGCAGGCCGGACAATTCCAGCGAGTAGGCATTGGTGGCGAGCAAGACTTGCTCCGCGCGAATTTCCTTGTGGTGGAAGCGGCCGCGGAGTTTGTGGCGGACACGCAGGCGCGGCGGATTCGAGAAGTCCAGAGCGCGAACTTCGGCGTGCTCCGCGATTTGAGCGCCAGCGTTTTCTGCCGCCCGCGCCAGACCGGCGACCACTTTGCCCGGGTCCACCGTGCCGCCAGGAACGAGGCGGACGACTTTCAGCTCACCGGAATCGCTCCAGCAGATCGGCGAATTTTTCGCTTGAGCAGAACGGCCAAGTTCCCAGACACCAGGAAGCGTTAGCCGCGAGTCTATGCGGAGAGCGCGGAGAGTTTTCTTATACCCAGCGAGCACGTCGCCGAGTCCCGGGAGCTTGCCGGCCGCGGTTTCCACCAACGCCATGCCCCCGGTGCGGCCGCTCGCACCTTCACCGAGTGTGGCTGACTCAAGCACCAGGACGGACCGCTCTGGAGCTAGTCGGCGCAACCAAGCCGCGGCGGTAAGCCCTGAGAAGCCGCCGCCAACAATGGCGAAATCCACTTGATCCGGAAGAGCTCGCGGAACGGGAAGGAAATCAACGGCCCAGGGCGGCGCGCCCCAGGAATGCGTTTTGCGGAACATGGCTTTTCTTTGATGATCAGCTCTTTGGTGGCGTGACACGAGAAACGAGGACGGCAGCCATGGCGAGAGCGCTCACCAGGATGGGAAACCACACCGGGGATAGCCAGGGCACCGGAATGAGGAAGAGCACATCGGGATCCTTGAGCGAAAGGGGCCACCGCACCGTGGCCCAAAGGGCGGCGTAGTAGACGATGTCCCAGATGGCGAAGGTCCAAAGGAAAACGGCGGCGCGAGCTCGGGCGTTCGCGGACGTGAGCAAGGCAACGCTGAGGAGCATTAGGATGGTGGCCGCCTCGCGAAGGACTTCGAGGGTGAGAAGGCTCCTCGGAAATTGGCTCATCACTTGTGTCTGCACATAAAACTGTCCTGACATGTGAATAACGTCGGAGAGCGTTCCCTGATATCCGGGCAGCAAGCCGACGGCTGCCCGCAGATAGACCACAACTACGGCTTCCAGGAATCCGAACGCCGCTGCGAAGAGGCCACTGAAGAACAATTGCCGCGCAGTGACGGGAACGCCGCCGCGTCGCCAGGAGAACCCGGCAAGCGGCGGAATCAGGATGATGAAGTTTACCCACCAAGGCTGGGCGATCAGTCCGATGCTCATGGGATGATTTTACTGTGAGTCGAGGCGACGCTGCTGGAATTCCACCGCTCACACGCTGGTGCAACTTCAGATAGTGGTTGCCGAAGTGAAATCTCGAAAACTGGGTCAGCGCGCTTTGGCGATGAATAGCGTAAGGTCATCGGCCTGGCTGGCGCCGCTGAATTTCTGGACGGCGTCGAGGATGCGGGCGAGAAGAGCGTTGACGGGCTCGCGATGATGGGAGCGGAACATTTCCTCGAGGCGGGCTTCGCCAAACTCTTCTCCAGCGGAGTTGGGCGCCTCGGTAACGCCATCGGTGTAGACCAAGAGCGTGTCGCCGGGGCGAAGAGAAATTTCTTCGATGCCACATTTCCATTCCTTGAAGAGGCCCAGCACGGTGGCGGTAGCGCAAAGCCGTTCCAGTTCGCCATTGGCGCGTAACAAGAGCGGAGGATTGTGCCCACAGTTGGCGTAACGCAGGCAACGCGTGGCGTCGTCGTAGTCGGCAAAGAAGAGCGTGGCGTAGCGATCGTCGGGCGTGTTTTCGTAAAAGAGGCGATTCACCGACTGAAGAAGCCGATGCGGATCTTCGAGAGCCACGGCGTACTGGCTGCGCAGATTGGCCTGAAGATTGGCCATGAGCAAAGCGGCGGCAATGCCCTTGCCGGAAATGTCCGCGAGGACGACGCCAAGACGGCCGGGGCCGAGATCGAGAAAATCATAATAATCGCCGCCGACCACGCGCGCCTGGATGCAGGCGCCGGCATAATCGAGAGTTTGCAGAGGCGGCATCGCTTGGGGAAAGAGACGCGCCTGCACTTCGCGGGCGATTTCCATGTCGCGGGCAACGCGGCGGTCCGCCTCCATGCGCTCCGCCATTTTTTCGGCGAGATGAATATTTTCGAGCGCGATGCCCGCCTGGCTGCCGATGGAATCGAGCAAGTGTTTGTCTTCGCTTGAATACGGTTCTTCGGAGAGCCGTGGGCCGAGAACGATCAGGCCGGAAAGGCGATTGTCATGCCGCAGAATGGGGACGAGGCATTCCGGGTTGAGGGGCGCAAGGACGGAAAGCACTTCGGGCGAGACCTCGCCCAGGTTGGAAACTTCCCGGGATTTTCCATGGGCGGCAAGCTGGTTAAGTACAGGCAAGTTGGAGGGAAGCGTTTCGGAACCCGGCGGAACGCCGCGGGAATGCGTGACCAGCCGTGAGTCGCCGTCTTCGACATAGCAGGCTAACGTTTTTGGACGCAGGGCTTTGTTCAGATGGTCTTCGAGAAGAGCGGCCAGTTCGGACCGGCCGGTGACAGTACGCGTTTTTTCCGCGAGGTCCTGCAAGATGATACGCGCGTCGTAGGCGCTGCGGAAAAAGGCGCGGTCGATGCGATTTGTGCCCCGCTTGACTAAAGGCGCGGAGACCCACACGAGCACAATGCCGAAGACCGCACTGAGAGCCATGCCGATATTGGTATCCGCGCGGACGAACCGGGAGAAAAAGTGGGTGAAGAGCATGATGGCGGTCGCCGCGACCAGGAGCAGCAGGACGATGAAACCGCGCTGAACCAGGACATAGCGCGCGCTCCGGCGAAGGAGTATGGGAATTTCCAGGACGCGGTGCTTCACCACGGCGTACGCGAAGGACAACGGATAAACGAAGATGATCAGGACGAGCGTAGTGTCCAGCCAGAACGAGGGCCGAAACCCGGCGAAGTCAATGGCCGCACGCTCCAAAACGATGGGTGTCACCCCAGCCAGTGTGCCCCAGAAAATTACGCGCGACTTGCGTCGGGCCTCGATGGGAACAGAAGCAGCGAAGGAATTTTGCGCGAGCGAAATTAAACCCAGGGCAAGAAAACCGTATCTGGACGCCAGCGCGAAGATGTGAAAGGCATGCCCTCTCACAAGCTTGGTGACCACTGACGGAAGGCCTAGACCCTGCAACTGCTCCCAAGGCTGGGCCTGAATCATTCCTATCGCGAGAGCCACCCACTTCAGCCAGGGGAAGCGGCGGTCCAGCGGGGACCGCACCGGAAAAACCGCGAAGAAGATATAGAAGAAGGAGCAGAGCAAACCGTTGAAGACGGAACGATAGGCAAGAGCAAACTCCCGCAGTCCAGAATGGACCGCCACGGGGTTCGGGAAATCCGGAGCCGCGATGAAACTGCAGAACAAAAGGGCCAACAACCACGCATTCGCATCGTCGAGCCGCAAAAACAAAACCACAAAGCCAACCACGAGAAATAACACGGGAAACGAGCCGATGATTTCGAGCGCCGAAATCCTGACTCTCTCTTCGTACCCGGGAAGAAATGGTAGAGCCCGGGACGCGCGAAAGATACCATGCAGGGTCCGCGGCTGAGTCTCTCCGGCGCGCTCAACGGTCAAGTCGATGGCGTCGCCAGGGTGCCCGCGGCTGTACGCATCGTCATATGGAGCCGAGGTGACGAGAGGCTGGCCGTTGATCGCCACAATGCGGTCGCCGACTCGGAGACCTGCATGCTCGGCAGGGCTACCGCTCACGATGTCGATAACCGGAATCGAGTGCGTGCTCCGATCATACGAACCTGCAGTGGCCGTTTTGTTGAAGCCCAGCTCGACAGACGGGCGCGCGTGACGCACGTCGTACATCCAGATCGCCCCGTAGAGAACCGACGCGGCCGCGAGGAGCGTGGCCAGCGTTGCAAGCAATGGACGTGGGAGTGTGTACCAGGGGCGCATAAAAGAGCGGGCACGGAGCGAAGAGTGTCCCGCGTTGCAGCCTACGATGAGCGGACGGGCGAGTCAATCAAGGCGCAATAGAGAGGAAGGCACCCGCCACGAAAGCAGAAGTCCCGCTTAGGGGCGCGCGCCCGTGCCGATGACGATTTCGAGAGGCATGTTCAATTCCTTGCCGTCCCAGAATCTTTTCAGCTCGGCGAAGATTTCCGACTTGGCCACAGCCATTTTCTCCGGCGTGAGTTGCTCGATGAGCGGGCGGAAGGGCGCGGCGACTTCGCTGAACTGCTCCCAGTACTCTTCGACGGACGACGGCCAGCGCCCGGCGATGATGCGGTCTTCTTCATGAACATTGTTGAAACTGGCGGCCTGCAGTGCGCGGCGGAGCCGGTCGCGCTCTCCGAACATGAAGAGACTCGGGCCGTCGGGATCGGGTGGCGGCGGAGGCACCGGAACGTGTTTCAGAACAATTCCCGCCGTGGTGGTGAAGAAGGGCTGCTCTTTCTTGCCCCAGGCCACGAACGCGGCGCGCCCGCCGGGCTTTAACACGCGGAGACATTCGCGAAGCGCTTTGGGGAGGTCCGGAAAAAACATGATGCCGAAGCGGCACGTAAGAACGTCGTAGGTTTCACTGGGAAACGGAAGCGCCTCGGCGCTGGCTTCTCGGAATTCAATGTTGGTAAGCCCTTTTTTGCGCGCGAGCTCTTCAGCGAGCGACATCATGCCCGGTCCGAGATCGGTGGCGGTTACGCGGCCGGAGGAACCCACTTCCTCGGCGATCGAGAGCGCAGGATCGCCAACGCCGCTGGCGAGATCAAGAACGCGCATCCCAGGTCGAAGATGCGCACCCTCCACAATAGCTTCAGTGGCGCCACGGGTAAATGTGGCAATCCGGGCGTGCCATTTCCGCCACGCGGCGACGGTCCTGTCGCCCGTCCATTCCTGATGAAGAACCTCACGAAACTTTTGGATCTTTGCGGGATCGGGAGAAACACTCGGCGTGCTCATGGGCGGCCTCTCAGAAGGCCAAGTTTAGCAGACTAGCTGGTTTGGGATGAGCACCAAGCTGCTTGCCAAGCGAGACGGCTAGGGGAAACACCTGCACGCGAGTTGCAGGTTTCCCTTTATTGCCACGCTGGACTGGAAGTGTTACGGATTCTTTCCGAATCAGGTTGCTCGCAGAGCCGACAGGAGTTCTCGCGAGTCTCGATTCTAAAAAGGCAGCGCGGGGTCATCGGTGTCCAAAAGAAACTTCTTTATTATCTTCAGCTTGGCGGGCGCGGGGCTTGTCCTGGTGATCATTTTCATGACGGATACGACTGCTTTCAAAGGCCGCGGCGAGTCATCCAAGTCATGGAACCAGGAAGCGATCAAGGCGACATATGTGGCAAGCCAGCTCAAGGAGTTGGATAAAACACATTCAATATTGACGCTTTCCTACGACTTGGAGAACGACACGGAGTCGGACTATCGGTTGAACGCCGGCCCCGATGTTGTCATCCAAAGTAGGTTGAAGTCCGGCGGCAGCCTGAGCCAGCAAGAACCGTTACGGCTGAGCTATCCCGTTTTTCTGCCGGCGAGGCAGCATGCGCGCCTGGCAATTGAAATGACGCAAGCCTTTACTTGGCCGCCCGACGAAGACCCCGCGTACCTGGACAAGCTCCGGTCATTCGTGAAGCAAAGACTGGCAAACGTTGGAGAATTCGTTCTATTCGACCAGGCCAGCCGCGCCGAAGTCAGGTTGCCGGGGGCGTGGCAGCAACTCCAGGAAGCGGCGCGCGCGAGTTACTGATGTCTCAAGCAAGAATCGAGAACCGCGGGATGCCGGGCGAGGGTTCACCCAAAGAGGAACTGGCACTGGGACGTACAAGCACGTTTGAGACTTCTATTGCAGGAAACAAAGTTATGTCCATCTCACCGACAATTTATGAGCACGAAAACCAGAACAGCGAACGGCGCTCCGGTTCAAGGGCGCCGCTCAAATGGGTGGTCCTGGTGTATTTCGACCGGGACAATTGGGGCAAGCTGGTTGATTTGAGCGAAAGCGGCATGCGTTTTGAATTTGCTCAGCCCCCTTTGGACCGCGAGCGGGTCGACTTTACATTTGAAGCCATGGGCCGACTGCCGGCTTCGTTTGGCGGGGAAATCATTAGCGATTCGTTCCAGGCGGCAGGCGACGTCCGATGGACACGCGATTTTGAAAGGATTGCAGGCGTGCAGTTCGTCAATCTGGCCGAAGGCAGCCGCGAACAGATTCGCAAATGGATTTCTTTTGAGTCCTTTACGGTTACCGCCCCAGCGAACGCCAAAACCGAAGAGGAAGCGCCAATCTCACTCCCAGAGCCGCTGGAGTCTGTATCAGCCCCTTCTGAAACACTGCCCACAATCTACGAAGACGAGTTGCACGTTGATGCGGAGGGCGCCGACTCCAGCGTCGAGCCACTCGCATATCCAGCATCCCCAGTCGCGGAGAAGATCGCGCAAGCACCTGCTTTCGAGGACTACGCCGGGGCAATGGCGGAAGAAGAGAAGCAGCTTCCGGAGATCCCCAGCTCAAATCCGCTGATGAGCCGAGCGCGTAGGATGGGCGTAACGGTTGGCTTGGCGGCCATGGTCGTCATTGGCGCCATCATAGTGATTCTGCCCCGGCATACCCACAATGTTCCTGCGGTCGAGCGTATTCCCAGTCCGACTGCTGTTGACGACGAAACTTTCGGCCCCCAAGATGGCTCGGCCCCTGGCAGCCAACGACCGTTCCTCGTGGAGGTGTTGGACGCGAACAACCGGCGGTGGCTCTTATGGTTTGACAACAACAACTCCAAAAATGCTCCCACTCAAGCCGCTTACAAGTCTTCACTGCCTTTTTCGACTGCCTCCATAAAGGGCTCCGGCCGCCCCAAGCAGCCTGCCGCCTCGCCGAAGCCTTCGGCGCCTCACAACTTCACACTGATCGCCCCCGAAGCGAGCCGGCCTCAAACAAATAGCTTGGCTACAAATCTTCCATCCCCCGTGGCTCCGGTCGTTCGCGATGAATCGCAGTCTCCATTTGAGGCGCCGATTATAGACATTCTCAACAGTCCTGCGATACCGAGTCCAGGGTCAGTCCCCGTGGGCGGCCAGGTTCAAGTGGCGCGTCTGCTGAAGTCGGTGCCTCCCGTTTATCCACCCATGGCCCGAACGAGTCGTATCAGCGGGGATGTCGCATTGGACGCGCTCATCGATGCGAACGGCAATGTTACCGATCTGAAATTTATATCCGGCCCGCCAATTCTGCGGCAAGCCGCTATGGACGCCGTTAGGCAATGGAAATATGATCCTGCCCGGCTGAATGGGCGGCCCGTGGCGATACACCTTGGTTTAACGGTGAGGTTTCGTTTCGAGTAGACCGCTAAAAAATACCGCCAGCACGTTGATCCGCACGAGGCTCGGGCGTGCGCGAATCACCGCGTCCAGAATTTCATCACTGCGGAATAATCGAGGTCCTCTTTGGCGGCGCCTTTAACGTAGTTGTACGTTTCGCGGGCGGCGGCCGTAGCGGGCAGCGCGACACCGAGCTGATTGGCGAGGTCAAGCGCAAGCCCGAGATCCTTGTGCATCAGGCGCAAGGGAAAACTTGGAATGTACTCGCCTTTCAGCAAATTAGGAGCCTTGACGTCCAGAACGCCTGAACGCGCCATACTGGATTGCATGACTTCCACAAGTTTCTCACCCTGAATGCCGGCTCGAGTGGTCAGTGCGAGAGCTTCCGCAAGGGCATCCACCTGGAGCGCAAGGATCAGGTTCATTGCGAGCTTGACGGTTTGACCGGCGCCGTTAGGGCCAAGGTGGAACCATTTCTTGCCCATCACGCCCAGGATAGGCTCGGCGTCCTTGAGCGCGGCTGCGTCGCCGCCAATCATGAAAAGCAGCTCACCCTTCTTGGCACCCCAATCGCCGCCGGTGACCGGGGCGTCGAGAAAGCGCACGCCGCGTTCCGCGCACGCCGCGGCAATCTTCCGCGCGAGTGCCGGCGAAATGGTGCTGGAATCCATGTACGTGCTGCCGCGCCTGAGCGCCTGCATCGCGCCGTTCGAACCCCATAAAACTTCTTCCAGCGCGGGAGGATCGCTGACCATCGTAAGAAGAAAATCGGAAGCGGCGGCAACCTCCTGCGGAGATTTTGCGAGTTTCGCGCCGGCGGCCACCAGTTCATCGGCGCGCGAACCGGTGCGGTTCCATACGGTGAGAGAGTACCCGGCCTTGATGAGATTCATGCCCATGGGGCGGCCCATCAAGCCGAGTCCAACTAATCCAATTTTTTTGGTGCCAGCGGAAGGTTCCAAAGGAGGCCTCCTTGAAATTGGCGGGCGCAATGGACGCCTGCAGGTTACTCAAAAAGAGGAAACGATTGTAGCCGAATCCCAATCAAGAAGTAGAGAAGCGAATATTTCGAACGGATCAGGCGGTTTTGGGTCCACGGGAGAGAGGGAGGATGCCCGAGGCGCCGCCGGCGGAAGCAGTCGCAGCGGCGCTGAGAGCCTTGTCGGCAGCTTTGGATTCCGCAGGAGCTTCGGGCGCGGCTTTGGGAGCGGCGGTGATGGAAGTCCCGTTCGCAGAGGAGCCGGAATCGGGTTTTTCTTGGATGCGCACCAAGTATTGGTAAGGGATTTCCCAGCGGAAATGCTTGTGCTGTCCGCGCTGCTCGAAATTTTGTTCAAGGAAGATGGAACGGCCGGAATCGGCCACGAAAGTGCCCGAGGCCGGCAGTAGAATATCGCCGGCGCGATATTGCACCTCCACGCGACGCCCGAGAAAGGCTGAGTATCGAGCCATCCTGTACTCAGTGTCTGAAACCAGTAGTAACAGGGTCAATAGTACGAAAGGACTCCCTCCAAAGAACTGTGGAAAACAGTGGCCCGCATGTGGAAAAACCGGGGTGAGAAACGTGCAATATGCAAAGCCGCACAAAGCACGGGGTTCACGAATCGTTTGACTGCCAGAGACGATCAGCGGCGGGAAAGTTTTGCGGCGCCGTGGCTCGATTTTTCCAGCGCATCGGACTGCAAGTAGGACTTCGCCCGCACGTCGCCCTTCAGGTACGCATCCCAGAAAGCAAGTGAAGCCGAATTCGTGTAATCAAAAATGTTTCCGCCTTGCTCGGCACGGCCCGGCCAGAGCGTTCGCGGCGTGATGAAGGACATGTGGTTGGCGCCTTCAATAAATAGGTGGTATTTATCGCCCGGCTGGCTGCGTTCGAATGGCGTCTTGTGCCACGCAGGACTCGCGACTGGGCCGAGACTGTCGAGCGAGCCGGTCATGCCCATGTACGGCAGAGAAATTCGATCGAAGGAATGATCGTTCAACCCGAATTGGCCCGGTCCTTGCGGCGAAAGGCATAAAACAGCTTTCACACGAGCATCGGCGAAATTCCTGCCGGGATGCCCAGGGAGATCGATGAGGGCTCCTGCGATGGCTTCCGTGGTGTACGAGCCCATGGAATGGCCCCCCACGCCGACACGGTCCTCGTCAATCTTCCCTAAGAGCCCAGGCACGCGATTCTCAAGCGAATCCAGCGCATCCAGAACGTAAGAGATATCGAGCGGCCGGCTCTCCCAAAGGGCAGGCTTTTTGAGCGCGTCGCGCACCGCCTGCATAAAGCGGATATTTTCTTCGCCCTGATTGCGGCGCTGCACCGCGGAGTCCTCATGAGTAGGTTGGATGGTCACATAGCCGTAGCTGGCCCAGTGGCGAGTGAGTCCATCGCAACAAGTCTGCGAGCCGCCGGCGCCATGCGAAAAGACGATGACCGGGAACTTCCCCGCATCATTAGGGTAGAAAATTCGCACGTGCAGGTCTTTGTCCCGTTTCACGTCATGGAGGACGAGGTCTTCAACCTCGGAGACCGGGTGAGGACCGGGCTCCAGCTCGTAACCGCTTGCGTCCGTCGCGGACGGAACCGCAGCAGCCGGTGGGACATCGGTCGGCGGATGCAGGGCCGTGCCCGGCGTGGCTTCAGCTTTCGCGGCCACTTTTCGAGCGGGAAAACCGGTGCCGCCCGTGGGACGAGTGATGAAATAGGCTGCAGTAAGGCTTAGAACGGCGATCAGCAATCCATTGGTGATTCGGCGCACAGCGCGGCTGCGCCGCACATAATCGCGCGAGAGAAGGGGAAAGAGTCTCCGAGCATGTGCCGTGGGGGACATAGCGTGTGAAATACGATGAATTTTCAACTGACCGGGTTGCAAACCCAGTCCGGGCCAAGAAGTTGCGGAACCGCTTTGGGGATGGACTTAGCAAGAATATCCGAGGCGCCGCACAGCGCAGATCGTTGAAGCGAATCCTTGACTTTTCCACTAGGAGGGCTATTGTCGGCGTCCAGGGAAATGGCTGGTGCGGCCTCTCGTTCTATGGAATAAACCCGATGGCGCTGGAGTTCGTCTAGGTAACGGGCCGGATGCGAAGGGGTCCTCTTTCATGGCAGAAGTCAATGAAACGATTGCCGCGGGCCTGGCCGCGTATTACGAGTATGTGGCGGCCGATTTGCACAAATGGGTGGACCCGTTGTCCAACGAGCAATTCTGGCGCAAGCCCTATCCTTATGGAAACAGCGCTGGACACCTGGTGCTCCATTTGACCGGCAATTTGAGCTATTACATCGGGGCACGGATCGCGGATACCGGCTACGTGCGGGACCGCGATCGCGAATTCACGGAGAAACAACCGCCGCACAAGGACGAGGCCCTGCGCGCCTTCGATCGAACGGTCGCGATGGTAGTGGCCACGATTCGCAAACAGAAGCCTGACGATTGGGGGAAGCCGTACACCGCCGATCGCGAACCGGAAGCTGCGGACCGTTTCCAAATTTTCGTGCGTTGTGCCGGGCATGCGTATCATCATGTAGGGCAGATGGTGTACCTGAGCCGAGAGTTGGCGAGAACTTAAGGCCGAGAAAAAGCGCCGGTGCGATGCAGAGTGGGCATCGCAAAGGCGAGAACTGAAGCGCGAGTGGTCGAACAGAAGAAACTCACGAAGGGCAGGGCTGCCCTCTTGCTGATCCTGTCCGCCTTGGGCGCGACTGTGTCGGCAACGATGCTGCACGGATGGCATGTGTATCTGGGACTTGCCGTTGTGGGGATTGGTCTCTTCATAGGGTTCATCCTCTGGAACCGCCAACACTGAGTTCGCGTCCTAGCAATAAATGGGGGTATCGAGCGATGAGCAAGGTGTCTTTCATTTCCGTTGCGTTTGCAACGTGCGGGTTGCTGGTGGCTGCCGCCGGGGCGCAGGAGACAGGAAAGGCCCCAAAGGCTTCCACGACGCCGACCATTGATCAGTCCCTGGAATGGAAGAGCGCGTTCAATCCAAGGATTTCGCCGGATGGAAGGCGTGTCGTGTATGAAGTGCAGAAGGCCAATTGGGAAGAAAACGCATTCGACCGAAACTTGTGGATTGTGGACGTCGCAACAGGCGAATCGCACGCCCTCACTTCAGCAAAAAAATCGAGCACCAACGCGGCGTGGTCCTCGGATGGAAAATGGATTGCGTTTCTTTCCGACCGCCCCGGACAAATCAAGGACACGCCTGAGGGCAAGAAACAACTCTACGTTATTTCCGCGGACGGCGGCGAGGCTCAGCAGCTCACCAAGACCGAAAACGACGTGAACGATTTCGATTGGGCGCCGGATTCGAAGCGCATCGCTTTTTCGATGACCGACCCGGATCCGAAAACGCTCAAGGACCGTAAGGAAAAATACGGCGAATATTCCGTGGTTCATGCGGATTACCAGATGACCCATCTTTGGACCATGGAAACTCCGGACCCCGGTGCTGCGGCTGCGGAACCGAAGCGTCTGACGGATGGCGACAAATTCAGCGTGGGCGAATTTTCGTGGTCGCCGGACGGGACGCGCATCGCCTTCAGCGCGCAGAAAGACCCCGACCTGATTTCCTCTGAGACAGCGGATTTGTACCTTGTAACGGCCAACGACGGCGCGGTGAAGAAGATTGTAAGTACTTCGGGGCCGCATATCAATCCGAAATGGTCGCCCGACGGAAAGAAAATCGCCTTCGAGACTGCCGCCGGGGCGAAATATTACTACTATATGAATCAGAAGATTGCGGTCGTGGCTGCCGAGGGCGGCACGCCGCAAATTCTGACGGAAGCCTTCGATGAAGATCCGGGACTCATTGGCTGGGGACCGGATGGGATTTATTTCGCTGCCGAGCAGAAAACGTTCGCACATCTTTTCCGTCTGAATCCCGCGACAAAGGTCGTCGAAAGACTGAGCGCGCCTGAGCATATGGCCTCCTTTTCTTTTTCCTTTTCGCAGGATTACAAGCAAGTGGCGTACCGGTCCGCGCTCGAAAATCAATACGCCGAGATCTATTCGTCCAGTGTCGCCTCGTGGCAGGGCAAGAAGTTGACCGCCATGGGTGATCAGCTCAAGGGATTTACCCTGGCGCGCCGCGAAGTCATTTCCTGGAAATCGGCGGACGGAACAACCATCGAGGGGGTCGTTTACAAGCCGGCGGACTTCGATCCAATGAAAAAATATCCATTACTGGTGGTAATTCATGGCGGGCCGACCGGGGTGGATCAGCCGATTGTGAATCCGGACCGCTACTATCCGATCGAGCGCTTCGTGGCCAAAGGAGCCCTGGTGCTGCGGCCGAATTACCGCGGCTCGGCGGGCTACGGAGAAAAGTTCCGCGCGCTAAACGTCCGCAATCTCGGTGTCGGGGATTATGCCGACGTGATTTCCGGAGTGGATGCGCTGATTGCCAAAGGCTGGGTGGACAAGGACCGCGTGGGCTCGATGGGCTGGAGCCAGGGTGGGTACATTTCAGCGTTTATCACCGCGTCGAGCGACCGCTTCAAGGCCGTGTCTGTCGGCGCGGGAATTTCCGACTGGATGACCTACTACGCCAATACGGACATAACTCCCTTCACCCGGCAATATCTGCATGCCACGCCTTGGGACGATGCGGAAGTTTACAAGAAGACTTCTCCGATCACCTACATCGCAAAAGCCAAAACCCCGACGCTGATCCAGCACGGAGAGAATGACCGCCGTGTGCCGATCCCCAACGCGTTCGAATTGCGCCAGGCGCTGGAAGACCGCGGCGTTCCGGTGAAGATGGTGGTTTACAAGGGATTCGGCCACGGCATCACCAAACCGAAACAGCAGCGCGCCGTGATGGAAGAAAACGAAAAATGGTTCGCCCAATACATCTGGGGCGAAAAACCGCAGGAACCAAAGCCTTCCGAGCCAAAAGCGCCCGAAGCAAAGGCGGATGACAAGAAGTAGAATCTATTTGCGTTTCGGCGTCGAAGCCTGATCGGCGGTTTTTTCCAAAGCCTGCAGAACTTTGACGACGGACTGATACTGCGGCCCAGTCATTCCTTTGAGGGCGCCTTCTTCTATGCGTGCCAGCTCTCTGTGGACCTTTCCGGCAACTGTTTTTCCTTCCTTCGATAAACGCACGATAAAGGAACGCCGGTCTTTCGGATCGGACTCGCGCGAAATGTACCGGCGCTCGGCCAGCCGGTCAAGAATGCTGGTGAGCGTAGACCGCCGGTGTGCCAGCGCGCGATGCAATTCAGCAATGCTCGTGTCGCCTGAAGCCGCAAGATGCGAAAGGATATGCCCTTCCCCCTGCGTAATCCCGAGACGATCCAGGTAGATGCCAATCCTGTGCGTGGCGCGATGGACTTCGGGAATCAGGCGAAGCGGCTTAGCCGGCATGAGGTTCGATTGAAATTATGCGTTCTCCACAGATTTCCGGCAAGAGCACCAACCTTCGGTATTGGGCAGTTTCCGAGTCGCCGACGATTCGGCCCGAGCAGCTACGAGAAAACATCCGAAAGCCTTCGGACCTACTCTGTCGCCCGTGATACGAGGGCATCAAGTCGTGGGCATCGTGCCACCGTCGATAATGTAATCAGCCCCGCTGATAAACGCGCCTCGGTCTGAGGACAGAAAGGCTACCAGCTCCGCCACTTCCTCGGGGCGGCCTGTCCGGCCGATGGGAATGCCTCCAAGCATGTCCATAATCCGTTGCCGTGCAGCGTCCTCGCTGATGCCGCTGCCCCTGGAAATGTCGGCGATCATTCCCTTCGCGCCCGTGGTCTCGACGAAACCGGGCGAAATCGTCGTTACTCGCACTCCCTTCGGAGCAACGGCCTTCGCCAGCCCCTTGCTGTAAGTAGTAAGAGCTGCCTTGGCCGCCGCGTAGGCGAGAGTCGAATTGGGAAACGGTAGACGATGAGCGACGGAAGAAATATGAATGACGACTCCAGACTTACGTTCGATCATGCACGGAAGAAAAGCGCGGTCCAGGCGAACGGCGGCGAGCAGATTGACCTCCAGTATTCTTTGCCAGTCCTCGTCGGAGAGCACTTCGAATCCACCTGCTTTTGTTTCTGTTCCGCCGACATTATTCACCAAGATGTCGAGCCCACCCCACTCTCGCTGAACGCAATCCACCACGTTCTGGACGCCACGGGCAGTTCCGAGATCCGCCTTTATAAAGAGAGCAGAATCCTTGCCGTGAGCTGCCTCAGATCGCGCGGTGGTGGCCACCGAGGCACCGCTCAATGCAAAGCGGCGTACGATCGCTTCCCCTACGCCCTTCGTGCCACCGGTCACTAGAACACGCTTACCTTTGAACTCATCGCCAAGAACGGTAAATGGATAGCTGTTTGTCATGTTCCCTCCAAGACCTTTTATTTGTAGAGCCAAGGCTTATAGGCAATCTCGATGTTGTATCCGTCCGGGTCGCCGATGTTTGCCGCGAAGTAGTCGGCACGCCATTCGGGCCGAAGGCTCGGTTCCTTGTTTGAAGTAGCTCCCGTGTCTATCGCCGCCTTGTAGCTGGCCCTGACAGCGTCCGCGCTCTTGGCGGTGAATGCGACGTAAAGGTCTTTGGCGACTTCGCCATTCTTCAGCCAGAAACTCGGAATGTTATTGATGGCGAAACCGGCAGGGGAGGTTGATCGAGCTTGTAGGGCATGTCGATGCCAAGCGGCTCAAGCACCTTCTTGTAAAATTCGCTCGACCGTTTCAGGTCAGAGACGGGGAGATAAATATGGTCAATCATGGCTTTCCTCTTTTCGTTTGACTGTGACAGCCCCCGCGGATTGAAACAGCGTGCGACATTCGTTTTGCGAATGCTGTCGCGAAGGCCCCGCCCATACGCCCTGTGCCGATAGCGACGATCTTTTTCACGCTTTTCCTCCTTGGCCTCGCTGCGCTGCGCCGTTCCCGGGATCAAGGAGCGGCGACGATCTTTCCGGTCTGGCTGTTGCCGTTCAGGTTGTGATATGTGTCCTCGCGACCAGCCGCCGCAGCATTGGCGCGAGATCTGGCGCCTTATAGAACGGATGTCCGCGGAAGATTTCCGCGCATTTTTCATCCAGGGTGCTGAGGGCCCCATGCACCTTCGGTACTGCTTCCCGCACCTCGCCTATTCGTTCGCGGACGAACAACAAATTCTCGGGATCGACATAGCCTGCCTGTATGAAGCCACGAGTCTTCTTGGCACACCGGCAGGGGTTCGCCTGGTTCACCAGTCCGCACTTGTCGTTCATAAAGTTGCGCAAGTCTCGCCGCGCACGGGCCAGGCGTTGTCGAAAGTTGTCGGGAGTGATCTCCAACACCTCAGCAGCAACGGTGTCGCTTACCTCGAAGATGGCACCGAGGATAAAGGTCAAGCGTTGTTCACGATCAAGGCAAAGAAGCATTCCCAAGGTGCAGGAGAGCATCTCCTCGGTCACGAGCAGGTCAGTCTCCGCCGATGTGGCCTTGAGATCGGCCAACTCTAAATCTGGCGTGGCGTCGAGCGCCGCGCCGTAGGCAGCGAAATCGATGGACTCATGCTGCACCTCCACCTGCCCGCGTTTCATGTTGAGCACGTGGTTCACTACGATGCGGTAAAGCCACGTGCGGAAGCTGCTCCGGCCCTCAAATGATGATAGCCGGGTGAGTACTTTGATGAGGATCTCTTGCGTGGTGTCCTCAGCATCCTGCGGATGGTGGAGCATGCGAACGGCGATGTTGTAGATCCACGTTTGGTGCCGCTGGACTAGGTCTTCGAGCGCCTGGTGATCTCCCGAGCGGGCGCGTAGCACAAGGTTTTGGTCCTCGTGTTCGGGGGAATTATCTGCTAGCGGATTATTGATAGTCATGGTGCACCTCCAGGCGCCCATATGCCCTAGCTCGATTCTCAGAGAGCCTTGGGTATTGCAGAGAAGTGGGCGCTCACAATCTTCCACTGCCCGCTTTGTTTG
>WNFO01001624.1_pt1 | contig 19070 bp, 19 predicted proteins | sample 5400251 | NCBI WGS metagenome assembly WNFO01 (sample SAMN13153354, study PRJNA577476) | soil metagenome | isolation source: 100 cm saprolite under Madrone tree | place: USA:California | collected 2016-06-14
ACCCAGCATGCATTACAACTGCTCACGGATATTTCTTTCGATCATTTCGAATTTCGCGCTCAGCAATTCATATCGTCCCGCGCGATATTGGTCTCGCCGCGGCGCGCCCGGACTGCACGGCGTGCGTAGCATGAATAACACTGCCGGGTCCTCCGACTCGCTGGGAAATTTGTATTGGCCGATGCTCACTGGAAAATCAAGAGCGATAAATGAGTAGTAGCCACCCGGCGCCGTGATTTGGTGTATCGACAATTTCTGGAACGCTTCCCGGTTGCGGATCGCCACGTGTGTATAGATAAACGGCGCCTTTACGCAATAATGCAGCGCCTTTTTCTGTTTCTCCGGAAGTTCCGGGCACACATACGGAACCATGGCGTTGTAGCAAGCGAGTACGCAGTGCTCGGCCTTCACGCGATGCAATTGCCCGTCGCGCGCATAGGCAACGCTCACGACCGGCTTCGCTCCTTGGGGGTGATTCTGTTGGGCGTTCACCACTGTGCTGGCCAGCCTGATTCGTACCGCGTTTTCCGCCGCATCCAGCTTGCTGTAATCCGCCTTCGCGGTCACCACATCTTCCATCGTGTTCCCTGGGATACTTCCGGAAATCAGTTGGCGCACCAGCAGCCGCGCGACCGTCGCATTGCCGTCCGGAAAATGAAATATGTACGGCTCTTCTTTTTCCAGCGCGCCCAATCCCAGTCCGTCGAATCCCGCGTAGGAAAACGATCCGTAATCATCGGCATTGCGGTAGCAGGCGTATGCGGAAATCGCTTCAATCCCGACCGCAAACAAATCGTGCGAGTACTTCTGGAAAAACGGCAACGATTCCATCAGCGCGCCGCAGTGTTTGCTCAAGAATTCCGCGTAACTCATTGATTTCAGCAACGCAATCTTCTGGGCCTTGCTTTTCCCCGGAAAATAATCCTTCTTGTCGGTATAAAGCCTGGCAATATCCTTCTGCACCACCGACGAGAGCGGTGTCTTCGCAAGAAACTCATTCCACGGCGTTGTACCCAGTCCCGTTACCAGTTTGTCCGCGCCAAATGTCTCGCGGTCGAAGAAACATCCCGTGCCGAGCTTCGCGTATAGTTTTTGATCGTAGTCCTGGTAGAACTTCTGCACATCGATTCCCAAATCCTTCAGTACGTCCTTGGCAACTTTGCTATACTCGCCCGGACTCTCAATCGATTGCGCGCCTCCGTTCGCCAACAGCAATCGCCCGCTGACTTCGAATTCGTTGCGCCTCGCGTGCCCGCCAAAATCGTCGTGGTTATCCAGGATCAAAATGCGCGCGCCATCCCCTCTACGCTTTCGATAAAAATACGCAGCGGCCAATCCGCTGATTCCTGCGCCAACCACGATTAGATCGTAGGATTCCGGATCTTCCTCGATCGCGCCAAACGTCTCCCAGGATTTCCCGTCGCGCAGTTGGTGCGCGTATTCGAATATGCGTTCCTGATCTCCACGCAATCCGGTCAGCGCTGGGGGATACGCAGGCAACGCATCCACGCGGCCTTGCGCGTCGGAAATGTGCAGCCTGAGCGCAACTCCGCCTATGGCCATCGCCGCACCGTCCAGGAAATCCCGGCGCGTAATCTTGCGGTCCATCCCCAGCTCTCGGTCTCGCGATCCGCTTGTCATCAGTGGTGCGCCGCCCCTCGCAAACACAAATACGCTGCGGCGGCAATGTTACTAAATCTTAGTAAGGTTGTAGAGTCTGCGGCAACCACATGCAAAATGTAATCGCGCTTGGATGTAGAAAAAGGAACAGTCGCGGTTTCGTCGCACCTGGGTCAAAATCGCATTCTCGCCTGATAAGCTTGGTCTGAAATCGCAAATCGGCTAATCTGGTTAGCGGGAATTTCGTTCTTCATGTTTACCGGCATCATCGAGCATCTCGGCACCATCTCCCGCCTCGATCTAAATTTCGGCGGCGGCAAACTCACGGTACACGCTCCGTCGCTTGCACCAAAACTCGCGGTGTCCGCCAGCGTCGCCGTCAACGGATGCTGTCTGACTGTCGTGCATCGCGACCAGGAAAACTTTTCCGCCGATCTCTCTGGTGAAACGCTCGGCAAAACTTCTTTCGCTTCGCTGAAAACTGGCGCCCGCGTAAACCTTGAGCAACCTCTCACCGCCGGTAAGGAATTCGGCGGCCACTTTGTGCTTGGTCATGTGGACGGCACCGGCCAGGTCGCGCATAGCACTTCCGCAGGCGACAGTTGGCTGTTCGGCGTTGCGGTTCCGCCGGATCTCGCGCGCTATATTGTTTCGAAAGGTTCTCTCACTGTCGATGGCATCAGTCTTACTGTGGCGGGTTGGCGCAACCACGTTGCGGAATTCGCTGTGATTCCCTACACCTACCAGCACACCAACATTCGCGATCGCGTTTGCGGTGATCCGGTAAATCTCGAAGCCGATATTTTGGGGAAATATATTGCGCGCTATCTTGCTCAGCGCGACTCTGCCGCGGTCGCAAGCCCGCTTCGCATAGAAGATCTTGTCCGCCAGGGTTTTTAACTACCAATCAAGCGATTATGGCTGAATGGCCTCGCGCCGCTTTTTCCAGGCTCCGTGGAAATACAAAATCAATCCCAGCGCCAACACCGCGATCGTGGTACCAACAACTTTGATCAGAAACAGTCGCCGATTTGAAGAATCACCCGGTGGAAAAACCGAAACTATAATCGACAGCAAGGTGACCGAAAACGCCAGGCAGCACGCGATCCAGACGCCGGCCTTGCCGCCGGGAACGAGAACGGCGTGAGGATTTGTCGTGCGGTCCGGCCGTCCGGCAAGTTTGATGGCCGCGGCGAACATGTACAAAAACGGAATAAAGTAAAGAATGATGGTGATGTCGATGACCGCTTGATACGCGCCACGCGTCGATTCATTGATCTGGCTCAGTAGCAGCACGAGCGCGGAAGCTACAGCCTGCACGATGATTGACACATACGGTGTTTTCCACCGGGGATGAATTTTTCCAAACGCCTTGGGCAGGTAGCGGTCGATTCCAACAACAAATGGGACGCGCGCGATTCCAGCGACAGTGCTTCCCACGCCGCCAGCGTTCCCAACCGTGACAAGCAAAGCGGCAAGCACACCAACAAAGCCTATTTTGAGCGCTGTGGAGCCGATCATAATCGCGTGGAACACGCCGCTCTTCGGGTCGATGTCGCCAGCAGGAACGAGAGATAGCACGGAAAATGTCCCAATAATGTACATGCCGGCAATCAGCGCGGCCGCCGTTAACGCAGCGCGCGGCAGTGTTTTTCGGGGGTCGCGGATTTCGCCGCTCATCGCGGAAACCAATTCGAGGCCTGTGAACGCGAATGCGATCTGCGACCAAAAATTAACCGTGTCCCAGTCCCACGTGGGCATCATGTTTGCCAGGGTGAATCGTGTGACCGAGCCGTGCTTGGCCCACATCACGGCTCCGACGACAACGAGCAGCAGCAGCGGCAGATATGTGGAAACGCCGCCTGCGTTTTGTAGCCACTTGCCAATATTCAGTCCAACCAGGTTCAGCATGACCGCAACGAAAAGCAATCCAAGCGAACCGGCGAGTAAAAATGTCCGGTCCTGCGCCAATTCCGCTCCCTTGCCGCCCATAACATATGCACTCATCGAAGTGCTGGCGAGCAACAGACCGGGAAAATAAAAAATCGTATACACCCAATAAGTCCATCCAGCAACGAAACCGTGAAAATCCCCGAACGCTTCCTTGGACCAGACGTACAATCCGCCTTCTTCGGGAAAACGCGAAGACAACTCATTTATAACGAGCGCCATCGGCACAAAAAACAGCACAGCGGCTAGCAACCATAAGCTGATGGAAGATGTTCCGTTGTGTCCGGCAGCCGCAATCCATCGCGGGCCGAGGACGGTGGCGATATTGAAAAGGAGGACGTCCCAAAAACCCATTTCACGGCGAAGCTGAGCCCGAGGATCGGCGGGGCCGCTTGCGGCTTGACTCAAAGGGTCACATCCATGGCGGGAATCAATTTGTCCTGCATAAGGAAATTTTGGAAGAACGGGTCGGGCGAATTTTCAAATTCCGCCCAGGAGGAAAAAACGCTGGCCTGGCCTTCCTGCAAAAACACGATTGTGTCGGCCAGTTTGCGCGCCAGATGCGTGTCGTGCGTCACTACAATCGAAGTTTTGTGAAACTTTTCTTTCAGCCGCAAAATCAGGTCTTCCATATGAACGGCCATGATTGGATCGACCATCGTCGTGGGCTCATCGTATAAAATCGCTTCCGGATTCTGCGCCAGCGCTCGTGCGATGGCCACCGCGCGTTTCATTCCGGTGGACAATTCGCTCGGCACTTTATCCAGCACGTCTTCCACTTCCAATTCCCTGGCCAGCTTCTCGGTGTACGCTACAACATCCTCGTACGTCACGCCTGGTTGATCCATCAAGGGAAAAGCAATATTTTCGCCAATCGAGAGTGAGTCAAATAGCGCGCCGGACTGAAACACCATGGTCACTTTGCGGCGCACTTCGTAAAACTGCTGCTCGGTAAAATTTGTCACGTCCTCGCCGTCAACCAAAATCTGGCCGGAATCCGCCCGCAAAAATCCCATGATGTGCTTTAACGCTACCGATTTTCCAACGCCGCTGCGTCCCATGATCACGCAAGTTTCCCCGCGCTTTACGGCAAAGCTCACCTGATTCAGCACCGTGCGCTCGTCAAATGCCTTCAAGACATTGCGAAACTCAAAATAGTTGACGGAATCTTTTCCGTCCGCGTCGATTGCACTGGTAAGACCGAACTCGCTCACTTTTCTCCTGCTCTCCGGATCTGCAGCGCCGCTTGGTAATCCTGCGGCGTGTTCATATTCCAGAAAAGCCGCCCCGCGCTATCAAACCGTTTCCAGTCTGTCTCGTCAAGGATTTCCATTCGCAATTGTTTCATGGCATCGGTCACTTTGCGCACGCCTCGGTCAAAGGCGCTCTGCAGCGAGTTTGCTGCCGCAGTCCGCCAGCACGCACACAGCGGTTCCAGCCCATATGCAGAACGAGGAACGACGACTTCAGCGTCGCTGGCCAAAGCGCGCGCGGCCAGATATTTGAGCCATTCGCTCTTCAGAAACGGCATATCGCAGCTCAAAATCAAATTCCACTCATAACCGGCGCCAGACTCCGCCGTTGCCCGCAACGCAGTAATGATTCCACCGAGCGGCCCTTGGTCCGGCCAGCGATCTTGGACTAGTGAAACACCCTGATCGCTGTATCGTCCGGCTGGAGCAACCACGCGAACCGCGTCCGCTGCTGCTTCAACGAGCGTGCACATCCGCAGCAGCAACGTCCGCCCATCAAACTTAACGATCGCTTTGTCCGACCCAAATCGCCGGCTCGCTCCGCCGGCCATCACATAGCCGTTGACGCTAGCTGGAGTACTCAACCTCACCCTTTTTCCTCTGGTTCGGCTATTCCCGCCCCACAACTTGGAACTCGCGTCCACGCGACTACGGTAAACGCTCCCATAACGAAAACTGACACCAGAGCACACACTCGCGTAATGTCCCTCACGCTCCACTCCATTCCGGTCGCATCGAGGACCGTCGAGTATCCGCTCTGCGGGAGCAGTAGCAGCAGATTCCCCGCGGCAGAAATTCCGTAGGTCAACACTGCTAAATCCCAATAGCCGGTGGCTATGAGATGAATCTGGTCGGCGCGGTTCCGCAAATAGATGGCAAATAGTTGAAAGATACAAAATACAGTGAGATACCAGCCGAAGAAGTTGCTAACCGGCACGCCGAAGTATGGCCCTCCATCATGCCAAATCCAAGCCCGCAGCACCGTCGACCAGACCGGATCCATGGAAAGATCCCATCCAACCATTGCAAGCGAAGCAACAATCGGCAGCTCTATCACCCGGAATCCCTTTAGAGGCCCTCGAGCATTTCCCACAATCAGCGTTCCAAGCGTCCAGGAAAGATAGCCCATGCCGACATACGCGACACCAAGCAGCACGGGAACGTGGAAGATTTTCAGCCCCATCACCTCAGTAAAGTGATAGTGCCCGAAGGGAAATCCAGTCCAAATGCTGAGGTTTTCAAAAAGATTTCCTATCAGGAGACATAAGACGAAGAACGTGATGATGCCGCGGACGCGGTAAAACAATGCACCGTGAATCAACGCAAACAGAGCTAGTGGAATTACATGCCACGAAACCACTATGAGTAAGGACGTTCGACCGGGAAAAATCTGGAGCACTCTCGCAGTCAGATACCATGCCGTCAGCACCCAGAGCGCGATACGGGCAACGCGCGGCGTCACTTCCCGCTGCATGTCGTTGACGCTCATTCTGTTTCGTCGCCAGCGGCCTCGCGGCCATGCCGACGAATTCCAAGCTCGCGCAATTTTTCCTGCAGGCTTTGCCGGTGCAGTCCGATTGTTGTCGCGGTTCGCGAAACATTCCAACGGTGCGAGGCCAATTCTTTCGTGATCCACGCAATTTCAAATTTTCGCTTGGCTTCACGAAAATCGCGTTCGCCCATTCCCGCGCCGTCTCCGCTCGCTCCGTCTTTCCGTGTAAGCGGCTCGCCACTTGCTACTTCGGCCGGCAAATCACTCAGAAGAATCTCTTCTCCTCTGCACATCACTGCGCTGCGCTCCAAAGCATTTTTCAGTTCACGAACATTGCCCGGCCAGTCATACGCTTCGAGCGCGACCAATGCGTCTTTTCCCAATCGTGCTACACGCCCCAACCTCGCGCTGTGCATTTTCAGAAATGCGTCGGAAAGCACTCCTATGTCGCCTTTGTGCGAGCGCAAAGGCGACAAATCAATCGTCACCACCCGCAACCGGTAAAATAAATCCTCGCGAAATTTTCCGCTGCGAATTTCCACCGGCAAATCACGGTGCGTCGCGCTGATCACTCGCACATCCACAGGAATCGTCTGCAAACCGCCAAGTCTTTCGATGGTACGGTTTTCGAGCGCCCGCAATACTTTTGCCTGCGTTACCGGATTCATATCACCAATCTCATCCAGGAATAATGTCCCGCCGTGCGCCTGCTCGAATTTACCGCGCCGCTGTTGTGCCGCGCCAGTAAACGCGCCTCGTTCGTAGCCAAAAAGTTCCGATTCGATCAAAGTTTCCGGCAACGCAGCGCAATTCACGGCGACAAACGCTTTTCCGGAGCGCAGCGACCGCGCATGAATTTCCTGCGCAAGCAAGTCCTTGCCCGTGCCACTCTCGCCCAGAATCAACACCGTCGAATCCGTCCGCGCGACGCGATCGGCAATTTCAAATGCGCGCCGCATTTCCTCTGACCGTCCAATCATCGCCCCGAACTGGCCTTCCGTCGCCAACTGTCGCCGCAGCGAATCGTTTTCCTGCTCCAGCGAAGACAGCTTCAATAAATTCGCAACGCGCTGCCGCAGTTCATCCAGTTCAAACCCTTTCACCAGATAATCCGCGGCCCCGAGCCGCAAAGCATCTACCGCTGTTTTGGCGGCGTCCAGAGCCGAAACTATCAGCACCGGCAGAGTGCTTCCCTGATCGCGCAACATTTTTAGAAAGGACAGTCCGTTCTGGCCGGGCAGAACCACGTCCAGCAGTACCAGATCCGGCTTCTCGGTCAGCAGAGCGTTGCGCGCGGATTCGGCGGAGTCGGCCTCCGCAATGCGGTATTTCGATTCCAACGCCCGCCGCAGCCCGTATCGCGCTGCCGGCTCGTCATCCACGATCAAAATCGTTTTCATCTTTTCTCCGCACAACACAAAACTTATCGATTCGTCCCGATTCCGATTCCTTACGTCGTTATTTCCTTACTTGCTTATTTTATTGCTTGGCCTTCTTTCAACGGCAGCCACACCGAGAATTTCGTTCCACGCCCATTCGCAACAGGACTCTGCAGTTCAATTCTTCCTCCGGCTTCGCTCACCCGTCGCGCCACAATCGCCAATCCCAATCCGGTCCCCTGCGTTTTCGTAGTAAAAAACGGCTGCATCACTTTTTCCCGGAATTCCACGGGAATTCCCTTTCCATCGTCAGTCACGCAGATCAGCGCGTTCCCATTAACGGCCTCTGCGCTGACCCGCAAATCCCCGCCGTAGCTGCTCGCTTCCAATCCATTCACGACTAGGTTCGACACAATGTCACTCACCGCTTCCCTGCTCGCCGTCACACCAAGCACACTCGCCGTGGTCACGAAAAATCGAATACCCTTGCGCTCCGCCTCGTGTTTCATCACCGCGCTCACTTCGTTCACAATCTCTCCGGCATCGCTCGCCGCGACGGTGCCGCCTAAAACCGCCGGCCGGCTGAATTGCAGCAACTGTCCCAATTTGTTCGAAAGCCGCGAAACCTCTCCCAACACCATCCGCGTTTCGGCCTTCAACGACTCCGGCATCTCCGGACTCTCTATCTGTACTTGCAAAATCGTCTTGATCGATCCCAGCGGATTTTTCAAATTGTGCGAAATACTCGCCGCCATCTGTCCCAGCACCGCCATCCGCTCGCGTTCGGCCAGTTCCCTCTCCAGCCGCAGCTTGTTCTCAATCAACCGACACAGGTCCAGGGCTGCGGGCAGCTGTTCACACAGCAACTCGAGCGCCGCCTGCGTTTCACCAGACAACATTGCGCCGTGCGGCCGCACGCACAGCGCAGCATCCAGCCAGTCAGCCTGACAAACCTGGAAACTTTGCTCGCATGCTCGACTGTCTGCGATTGCAAGCTGTTCGTATCCGGACGGTTTAGCCACTTGTAACCAGGCATCCTCGAATTCGAACCGCTCGCGGATACGTCGCCCGACGAACTGCACTAGGGTCCGGAACTCTCCTTCGCGTGCCTTACCGCGGATCTCGCTGATCAGGATGCGCACACTTTCCATTTCATGCTGGGCTGTCTCATGAAGTCGGCGTCCTAGCATGCGCTGTAGGGGTTCCACAAATATTACGAGCACAAACAGAAGAACTGCTGCGGTTGCTTCGGGCGGAAGGACCGGTTCAAGCAGCGCGCTTGCTCTCCGAACGAGGCTAAGATACAACAACGCCAGAAATGTCACGGAGATGGCGTACATCAGATTTTTCTGGCGCCCGATCTGCAAAAAGTTGTATTTCTGCACACCGTAAATCAGCACGGCAAACGGAGCTATGGGAAGCAACGATAGCGTCGTTCCGAACACGGCGGCGAAATCCGCCGGAAGATGCACGTGAATGACGTGCAGAAGAGCCGCAAGCAACGCGCCAACGCCCAGCACGATTCCCGCGGTCACATGAAACTTCTTTTCCGGCTTGTGGCTGGCCGCCTTAGCGAACTTAAACTCCCACCCCGCACTTCCGCCCAGCAACGACAGGAGAAACGTTCCGAAGAAGCTCCCAAAGGGCTTCGCCGGCAGAAAAAAGTCGAAGCTCTCCGATGAAACGAGATTGGGGTATGCCTTGATCGCAAAACACGCCGCCGCCGCATAAACCAACGTCAGCACCAAATGCTTCCACTGCCGCGCTCCTGCCGTTGCGCGCACGATCAAACCACGGTCGTCGGCATACTCGAGGTGAAGATGAAGTAGAAGCGCTGGGGCTACGCAGATGCCCGCACTAAGAACTGTCCACGCGAAGGTTGTTAGGAGCGGAGGCGGCTGCGGGTAATAAATTTGTGCGTTAAGGGCGAGGAGGGAACCGCCGTAGAAGCAGAAGAGAGCAAGGCACAAGAAGAAAAACACGCGCTCAAAATTCCGCTGCCGCCGGTAGCCAAGGATCACCACCATCCAGAACAGCATCAGCAGCGTCCCGGCTGTGAAGCCGATCAGCCGTACGTATAGAAGCGTCCCCACTCAGAGCCTCGCGCGAATTCTACGCCGGGCCAAGGAGCACAGCAATCGCCAAGTGCAAGATTTTTCTTGCATCAGCTAACGTTATATAAATAATGGAGTTAAGCAAAATGCGGTCAATTGTGAAATTCTGGTGAGAAGCGGCGACATGCCGTGCCAAATCCTTGACTTGGTGTCAAACTCTGCTATATTAGCACTCGGCCCTGAGGAGTGCTAAGCCCCACGGCTCAAGTGCCACAGTTAACCTGCACCTAATTTCATGGAGGTTTTGCGAAGATGGCAGTCAATCTCACCCCGCTCCACGACCGTGTAATCGTGAAGCGCATAGAAGAAAAAGAAACCGTAAAAGGCGGCATCATCATCCCGGACTCGGCGAAAGAAAAGCCGATGGAAGGCGAAGTGATCGCTGTCGGCGCCGGCAAGCGCGAAAAGGGCGAACTCATCCCTCTCGACGTAAAGCCTGGTGATCGCGTTCTGTTTGGCAAATACGGCGGCACGGAAATTAAGCTCGACGGCGAGGAATACCTCATCCTGCGTGAAGAGGAAATTCTGGCCAAGCTCAGCGGCGCCGCAAAAGCCGCAAAGAAGTAGCTTTCTTGATCGCGTAGTGCAGGGCTTCAGCCCTGCGGTTTGGATATTTTGTAGTGGCCGGTCTTCAGAACGGTTCTGTTTCTGAAAAAATTCAGCAGTTCGTACCAAGATCATCAGGAGGAAACAAGAAATGGCGAAGCAGATTGTTACGGGAGAAGCATCCCGCCAGGCGATTTTGCGGGGCGTGAATGCTCTTGCCGATGCAGTGAAGATTACCCTCGGCCCCAAGGGCCGCAATGCGGTCATCGAAAAGAAGTTCGGCGCGCCGATCATCACCAAGGACGGCGTGACAGTTGCCAAGGAAATCGAACTCCGCGATCCGCTCGAGAACATGGGCGCGCAAATGGTTCGTGAAGTCGCTTCCAAGACGTCCGACGTTGCCGGCGACGGCACCACCACCGCCACCGTGCTCGCTCAGGCCATCTTCCGCGAAGGCGTGAAGACGGTTGCGGCAGGCGCAAGCCCCACGGCCCTCAAGCGCGGCATCGATCGCGCTGTTGAGGTGGCCGTCGAGGAAATCAAGAAACTGCACAAAGACGTGAAGGGCGACATGATCGCCCAGGTCGGCACCATTTCCGCCAACAATGACAAGCAAATCGGCGGAATCATTGCCGAAGCCATGAAGAAAGTCGGCAAGGATGGCGTCATCACCGTCGAGGAATCCAAGACGATGGAGACCACTCTGGAAGTCGTCGAAGGCATGCAGTTTGACCGCGGCTACCTCTCGCCCTACTTCATCACCGATCCGGAGCGCATGGAATGCGTTCTCGAAAACGCCTTGATCCTCAATCACGAGAAGAAAATCAGCTCGATGAAGGACCTGCTCCCGTTGCTTGAGCAGATAGCCAAGCTCGGCAAGCCGCTCATGATCATCGCGGAAGACGTCGAAGGCGAAGCCCTCGCGACTCTGGTAGTAAACAAGCTGCGCGGCACGCTGCAGTGCGCTGCGGTGAAGGCGCCTGGCTTTGGAGATCGCCGTAAGGCCATGCTCGAAGACATCGCGGTTCTCACCGGCGGCAAGGCCATCACCGAAGATCTCGGCATCAAGCTCGAGAACGTGAAAATCGAAGATCTCGGCCGCGCCAAGAAAATCACCATCGACAAGGACAACACCACCATCGTTGAAGGCGGCGGCAAGTCCAGCGAAATCGAAGGCCGCGTCAAGCAGATCCGTCAACAGGTCGAAAACACCACTTCCGACTACGACCGCGAGAAGCTGCAAGAGCGCCTGGCCAAGCTGGTCGGCGGTGTTGCAGTCATCAAGGTGGGCGCGGCAACCGAAACCGAGCTGAAGGAAAAGAAGGCTCGCGTCGAGGACGCAATGCACGCCACTCGCGCGGCAGTCGAGGAAGGCATCGTTGCAGGCGGTGGCACTGCGCTTCTCCGCTGCATCGCGGCCATCGAGAAGCTCAAGCTGCATGATGACGAAGCGGTTGGCGTCGGCATCGTGAAGCGCGCTCTCGAAGAGCCGGCTCGCCAGATCGCACTCAACGCCGGACACGAAGGCGCTGTGGTGATCGGCAAAATCCGCGACTCCAAGGACGAAAACTTCGGCTTCAACGCCGACACTGGTGAGTACGGCGACATGGTGAAGGCTGGCGTCATTGACCCGGCCAAGGTCACTCGTCTCGCTCTGCAGAATGCCGCCTCGATCGCCGGCCTGATGCTCACCACCGAAGCTCTGGTGGCTGAAGTCAAGGAAGACGACAAGAAGGCAGCTGCCGCAGGCGGTCCAGGTGGCCCCGGCGGCATGGGCGGCATGTACTAAGTCTTCCAGCTAGCCCAATATCTCAATCCAACAAAGGGCGGGCCGATTTATCGGTCCGCCCTTTGTCATTTCATCGCCTGTTCTCTTAAATTTGGCAGCGGCCGCCTTCCGAGGCGGGCGCTTTTGGACTGCTGCAGCCCAGCTGCCGCTTATGTTTTCGTTTTTTCTCTCGCGGTGGTAGAGGCCGGGCTTTTCAGACCAGGCTGTAGTCAGTCTGGCACGCGAATACTTCCATCCTCCATCATCGCAAAAGACGGATTCCAAGCAACCTCCCATGGAAACCCGTCCGGATCAGCAAAGTACCCCGAATAGCCTCCCCAAAACGCCTCCTTAGCAGGCTTGAGCACTTTCGCCCCCGCAGCCTGAGCCTCTGCCAGCACCGAGTCCACTTCTTCACGACTCCGAGTGTTGTATGCCAGCGATATTCCGCTGGAGCCGTAACCCTCGGGAGCAATCTTTGCATCCTTCGCCAGCTCGGCCCGCGGATAAAGCGCGAGGGCCATCCCACCAACTTGAAAAAACACGACGCCCTCAGCCTTGGTCATTGATCTCCGCCATCCGAGCCGCTCATAGAATTCCCTGCTCCGCGTTAAATCCGCAACGCCAAGCGTGATTAAACTCACCCGCTGTTCCATCTTGGCCACTCCTCGATCATGCAGTCCACACTTGCGCCCGACTACTCGCTTCTCACTTCGATCTTATCTCCTCCTGCAGCAGCCTTACGCCGCTGCTCTTTCTTTCGCCGTTCTGGCTGCCGGACTCCAAACGCACCGTTTCGCTTCAATTTCGCCCATCACGCACCAATTGTTCTTGCGCAATAATTCTGTCCCAGGTAGCATCACGCACTGTCCATGGCCTCCGAGCCGCCGTCTCCCACAGATCCTTCGTTCCTAAGAAATCATCCCGCACTTACCTACTTCCTGCTCACGTTCACAATCTCCTGGACCGCAGCCGTTCTCGTCGCAGCGCCAAAACTTCTGCAAGGCGCTGCGCTCCCAAAATTAACCGGCATCCTCATGTTTCCCGCAATGCTTCTCGGCCCCAGTTTCACCGGCATTTTTCTAACGCGCCAACTGGACGGCCGCGAAGGATTAAAGAACCTCTTCGCGCGAATGCGCCGCATACGCTTCCCGCTACGCCGGTACACCGCGCTCCTCGTCCCGCCAGCCCTGGTTCTCGGCGTACTTTTCTGCCTAAAAACATTCGTATCGCCGGTCTACGCACCAAATCGCTTTTGGATCGGCGCCACCTTCGGCCTTCTCGCTGGAATCCTCGAAGAGACCGGCTGGATCGGCTTCGCCTACCCGAAACTGCGCCAAAGCTTCGCCGCCCTACCCGCAGCCGCAATCCTCGGCGTATTCTGGGGACTCTGGCACGCGCCAGTAATCGACTTCCTGGGCGCAGCTTCTCCGCACGGCAAAGCACTACCCTCCTTCTTCGCCGCATTTGTGGCTACCATGGCCGCCGTGCGCGTCCTAATCGCCTGGTTCTACGAACGCACCCACAGCGTCGCCCTCGCCCAGCTAATCCACATCAGCTCGACGGGCACGCTCGTAGTCTTCAGTCCGTCAGCCGTCACGCCGGCACAAGAAGCCGCCTGGTACGCCCTCTACGCCCTCTACGCTGCTGTGCTTTGGGCGCTAGCCTTACTATTGATGTTGGCCGCCCCGGCCACAAGCTCGCGGCAGAATACCTAACAACGGTCGCTCAGGCCCCTGCGCGAGATGTAGACGCTCCTGTTTTTGAGGCAATGATTTCGATCTGGTTAATTTTTGGGTCGCTCGCCAGCAGCTCGCGCCCTTTGGACATCAGGGCTTTGGCGATCTCTCCGTTCAGATGCGCTTGCCGTCCAGCGTCATCGGCAAACGTGTCAAATATTCCAAAACTTGACGGGCTCATCTTCACCGCATACCAGCTGACAGTGTCCTTCTCGCGCTCCGCGAGCGGCTGTGCCGACTTCAGAAACTCTTCCAGCTCTTTCTCCTTGCCTGGTTTCGCGTTCAACTCCGCCCAAAGTGCTTTTTTCACCATAAACCACCTCCAGTGGTTTGGATGCGCCCCACGGCTGACAAGACTCCCCAACCGCCCCCACGCGTCACTGCAAAGTATTTTTTGGAGTGCGGCAGCCCAGCTGCCGCTTTACTTCCTGCTCGTCCTCCTGCTTACTAGTCTCTTCTTAACAGCCGCGGAGCCAGCTAATATCGACGACGTCAATCGGATGCTACCCTGCCTATTCCAGGAATCACCATGAGAGCGCACCGCAGACCTGTTCATCTCACTCGATGGTTTCGCCTCTGGTTTGGATCAGCCTCCTTACTTCGGTTACTTCGGCTCCGATCTCGAGAGCTGGGTGCACGATCATCTTGCTCCACCTCAACTCATAGTCATGGGACGAGCCACTTATGAGGTGCTCGCTCAATTCGTGCCTTCCGCTACCGATGAAGTCAGCATCAGAATGAACGCCCTCCCGAAGTTGGTTTTCTCGAGCACGCTTGCGGAGCCTCTTGCCTGGAAAAACACCCGCCGCGTGAAGCGAACCGTCGCGGACGAGATTAGGGAGCTCAAACAGCAGCTCGGAGATCCACTCCGATCGATCGGTAGCGTCAGTCTGGTGAAGAGCATGATGCGGCTAGGGCTCGTTGACCGCCTCAGGCTCATGGTCTTTCCCCTGATCCTTGGCAGCGCTGGCAGGGAGCCGATCTATGCCGGCTATCCACAGGCAGGCCTCGAACTCATCGATGCCAAGGTTCTTGACTCGAGGGTCATCCTCAACGAATACCGGCCCGTGCGCCGCACAGCCAGTTAGTGCCGCTCGTCCCGCAAGGATTTTGAAAACGGGATACCCACAGTGAGTTGAATAGAACTTGAGATAGTTGGCGGCTCCTGTCCCTGCTGGATAGAACGTGCCATGCCAACTCTCCGCGGTGAACGCGGTAGGGCCGAGAAAACCTCAGAACTATTTATCGACGAGGCTTTCGGACCTTCGGACACCCCCTTCCTTGCCTCGCCACCGCACCTTCGCTAGACTCTTCTGTCCACACAGCTCCTCAGGGGGGAGTTGCCAATGCCTGGATTCTTGCAGCGCCTTCTGCCGCGCGAAGAGGGTTTCTTCGACCTTTTCGTCAAGCAATCCGAAAACATCGTCGTGGGAGCCAAAGCGCTTCAACAAATGCTCTCGCACTACACTGGCGTCCCCGAACAGGTGCAGACCATCAAGGCCATTGAGCATCAGGGCGACGAGATCACGCACGACATCCTGACCAAGCTCAACCAAACCTTCATCACTCCATTCGACCGCGAAGACATCCACGCGCTCTCATCCCAACTTGACGACGTCATCGACCTGATCGACGCCGCCGCCAGCCGCTTCGTCCTCTATCGCGTCAACACCATCCGTGAAGGCACCATTGAACTCGTCAAAGTTCTCGTCTCCGCCGCCATCGAAGTTTCCGCCGCCGTACACGCCCTCAGCACCCCGGATCAGGCGCTCAAGCACTGCATCGAAATCAATCGCTACGAAAACGAGAGCGACCGCCTCTGCCGCACCCTGATCGCACAACTCTTCGATGAAGAGAAAGATTCCGTGCAAATCATCAAATGGAAAGAAATTTTCGAAGTCATCGAAACCGCCGTGGACAAGTGCGAAGACGTAGCCAACGTAATCGAAGGCGTCATCCTGAAGTCCGCATGATTCCCGTTTCATCGATGAATTCCTTCATCTGCCGTCATTCCGAGCGAAGCGAGGAATCTCTCTTCGATTTCAGCGCAAGCAGGATTCGCGCCCGTGCCTAACTTCTCCCTGCTTATCGCCGTCATCGCCCTCACCTTGGCCTTCGAATTCTCGAACGGCTGGCACGACGCCGCCAACTCCATCGCCACCGTCGTCTCCACGCGCGTACTCACACCCTTCCGCGCAGTAGTCTGGGCCGCCTTCTGGAATTTCATTGCCGCCTTTGTCTTCGGCACTGCCGTAGCCGCCACGATCGGCAAAGGCATGATCCACATCGAACTCGTCACGCAACAAGTTCTCCTCGCGGGCCTGCTCGGCGCAATCTCCTGGAACCTCATCACCTTGGTTCTCGGCCTGCCCACCAGCTCTTCGCATGCGCTCATCGGCGGCTATGGCGGAGCAGCCGTAGCTCACGCCGGCGGCAAATCCCTGATCCTCGCCGGATGGGTCAAACCGATCGTTTTTATTTTTCTATCGCCTGTCGTAGGAATGGTCCTGGCAATTATTCTCACCACCAGCGCCAGTTGGATCGTCCGCAAGCAGCGCCCACGCCGAGTGGACCGCACTTTCCGAGGCCTGCAACTACTCTCCGCCGCGCTTTTCAGCTTGGGTCACGGCACCAACGACTCGCAGAAGGGCATGGGCATCATCACCACCGCGCTCGTAGCTGGCGGCCTCCTCAAATCATTCAGCGTTCCGTACTGGGTCATCATCTGCTGCCACCTCGCCATGGGCGGCGGTACCATGGCCGGAGGCTGGCGCATCATCAAGACCATGGGCCAGCGCATCACCAAGCTAACTCCCTTTGGCGGATTCGCCGCCGAAACCGCAGGCGGCTTGACCCTCGTCATGAACGCAGTATTCGGCATTCCGGTAAGCACTACTCACACCATCACCGGCGCCATCGTCGGCGTAGGCGCTTCCCGCCGCCTCACCGCCGTCCGCTGGGGCGTCACCCGTCGCATAGTCTGGGCTTGGATCCTCACCATCCCCGGTGCTGCGTTAATCGGCACGTTTATCTTCCACCTGTTAAAAGTTTTTCTCCCCGTGGCATCGTAAAATGAATCCGCCCTCTTCTGTTCTTTTCCTGCGGTCGTAGCGGCCACCCTCGGGTCGCCATCTTAGGTTTCGACCTTCTCCCGCCGATCGGATTGCAGAGCTCGTCATCCCGCGCTCGTCAGCGGCCTAAGCAGTAACTTTTACTCCCGCCGCCGTTTTTTCAGCGTCAACGATGATAGTGGTACGGTACCCGCTCCGCTCGCCACACATCATGAGAACTATAGTTCCTATGCCAGAGTTCACGACTAGAGCGAGGTGGTCGTTCCGAATCCTTTAGCTGCCTTACTTCATCTACTTCCTATATCTCCGCCACTCGCGCTATATTTTCATTAGCCTTCAAGGGCCAATACCGTGACTAACACAGCCAAAATCCCGTTCTGCTCGGTCGAAGAAGCCGTCGAAGAAATTCGCAACGGTCGCATGATCGTCCTCGTTGACGACGAAGACCGCGAAAACGAAGGCGACCTGACCATGGCCGCGGAAAAAATCACCCCCGAAGCCATCAACTTCATGGCCAAGTACGGCCGCGGCCTGATCTGCCTCACGCTGACCGAACAGCGCTGCGACGAGCTGCATCTTCCGCTGATGTCGCCTATTAATACCTCCGTCCACGGCACGGCCTTCTGCGAAGCCATTGACGCGCGCGTCGGGATCACCACCGGCATCAGCGCCTCCGATCGCGCCATCACCATCCTCACGGCTATTGATCCAAAAACCAAGCCGCAGGATCTCGCCCGTCCCGGCCACATGTTTCCATTGCGTGCGCGCAACGGCGGCGTTCTCGTGCGCGCAGGACAAACTGAAGCCAGCGTCGATCTCTCGCGCATTGCCGGCCTCAACGATTCTGGCGTCATCTGCGAAATCATGAACGAAGACGGCACCATGTCCCGCGTGCCGCAGCTCGTCGAATTTTGCCGCGAACACAATTTAAAAATGCTCACGGTGGCCGAACTCATTCGCTACCGCATGCAACACGAACGCTACGTTCGTCGCGTGGCCGATTGCCAAAGAAGACCGCGGCGTTTTTCTCTATTTGCACCACACCGGTCGTGGCTTCGGCATCGAAGCCTCTTCTGAACCAGGCGTCCTTCCGCAAATCCACGTACACGCGCGCGGCCAGCTAGATCGTTCACCCGCGCGCCAGCGCCTGGTGCAACACGAAAGCGGCATAGGCGCGCAAATCCTGATCGACCTCGGCCTAAAAGACATCCGCGTCCTGACCAATCATCCGAAAAAAGTCGTCGCTCTCGAAGGCTACGGCATCCGCATCGCCGATCAGGTCCCGCTCCGCATCGACCAGCCAAAAGAAACTCACCAGGTCCTCTGATGAAGAATTTAGACATTTTTTCAATGCCGTAGCAGGAAGCTCCTGGGTATTGACTTTGTACCAGCCGCGTTCAGAGGCGGGGTCGCGGATGGTTTGTTGGCTCCGTAGGGGTCCTTCAAACCGCGTCTGCGTTGCTGATGTCTTAGGACAGGCGCACGCCGGCCGCCGAGAAAACTTCCAGATCGCCGAAGAGCGCGGCCTGGGATTCGATTTGCTTGCGGTCGCCCACGACGATGATCTGCATGTTCGCGGAATTGAAATAAGTTCTTGCAGCGGACAAAACATCTTCCGGTTTGAGAGCACGCACTTTGTCGCGGTAAGTCTCCAGATAATCATCAGGAAGATCATTCAAGGCCAGCGTGGAAATTTGCGAAAGCAATCCGCTTTGCGTGGCCAGGCCCATGGAAAAAACTCCGGTCAAATAATTTTGCGCATCAAGCAATTCCGCTTGTGGAACCAGCAGTGACCGGAGCTTGTCGATTTCATAGAAGATTTCCGTAAGCGATGCGGCCACAACGTCGTTACGCACCGCGGCGGAAATGGAAAAATATCCGTATTGCCTCAAGGGATTGACACCGCTACGCGGGCTGTAGGTGTAGCCTTTGTCCTCGCGGATATTCATCACCAGCCGCGAATTAAACGCGCCGCCGTAAAGACTGTTGGTGAGGCCGAGCTTGATCCAGTCCGGGTGTTTTCGCGTGATTGCGTGGCAGCCGCAAAGAATCTGCGTTTGCACTGAGCCGGGTAAATCCACCAGATACACGCGGCGGCCTTTTGGAACGGGCGGCTTGGCGCTTTATGGCACGGCAGG